>TARA_R110002049_G_scaffold24009_5_pt1 | contig 13584 bp, 12 predicted proteins | sample TARA_R110002049 | Tara Oceans TARA_R110002049 (sample SAMEA4396941) | marine metagenome | biome: Polar Biome; feature: [SRF] surface water layer (ENVO:00010504); material: water (ENVO:00002006), including particulate matter (ENVO:01000060) such as... | depth 5 m | reverse complement strand
AAAAAAAAATATTTTTTTATTTTTTATGTTCTTTTCAAATTAATGAAAACTGAATTGCAATTGCTCTTATTTGACCTAATCTAAAATTTAAGCATAAAAAAAATGAGATAACTATTTGATAACGAAGCTCTCTTTTAAAATATTAAGAGCATATTTTACCGTTAAAATGAATTTCAAAGTTCATTTTGTGTCAAAAATCGTGCATTTCGTCGAAAATATGGAACTTTTTATCGGTGTTTTGTTTTTGGTTTTATATGTTTGCCGTCCCAAATTAAAATGATCTAAGTTTTAAAACTTATTTCAAAAATTAAATAAAAATGAAAAACCTACTAAAGTTAACGGCTAGTCTTGGCCTAATTTTATTGTTCACTGATTGTACAGCTTCAATCGAAGATTACACAATTGAAAGTGAAAGTACTACAGAAATTGAAAGTACTACAGATGCTACCTTAGATCCTTGTAGTAATGAAGATCCAAAAACGAGAGTTATTAATAATGGAACTGTTTCATTTAATTTAGAAGTTTTAGAAGCAGATGGTACAACTGTTGTATCTATTATTAATATTCCTCCAAACTCAACAACATCTTGGGCGAGCTTTAATGAAGGTCCTGTTATGTTTTCTTTGAAGGGAACAGATTTTAACGTGGCTGACGATAAAGTTTTAATACAAATGGATAATTGTACAGCTTATGAAATCGAAGTAGATGCTAATAATGAAATAGTATCTTATCTTCCTATAGTACTTTAGAGCAAATAATTACAGATTTGTTGTCATTAATATCTGTCGTAAAAAATAGGTAAGACTGACCTCCATCTTTAATTTTAAGTTTTTTACGTATCTCACTAACTGAAAGCGGAAAGTTCCTTGTGGTGATATTTGCTTTACTTATATTTTCTTTTGCAATAATTTTCTTATTGTAAGGTAATATTCGTTCTATTTTAAATCTCCTACCAGGAAACTCTAAAAGTTCTTGTGAAGTATAAAGATGTGAATGTTGATGCAGTTTGTAGATTTTAATAAGTTCACTTACTGAATTGAATCCACCTGATTTTAGCACTGCCGAATTTGGCTCATATAAATAGGAGAGTGGCATACTATACGTAACATTTGCTTTGGATTCTTCTTTAAAATAATATTCAAAAAACTGTGGGTTTACATGTTTTAAATTCACAGTTTTTATTATTGTTTCTCCTTTGTAATCTCTTTCTAAAATCCATAATAACTCTTTAACTTCATTATTACTGGCTACAATATGGATTTCTTTTACATGTTGTAAATCACTTAATGTTGCTGTTAAATCTAATAAAGGCGATGTTTTTATCATTACATTTTTTGAATATTTTAAAAATAATTCTTGAAATGTTTTTATATTAGGTTCACAGTCAGCTAATAAAAACACCTTATTTTTTAAATCATCTCTTCTCGATGGATCAATATAAATCCAATCAAATTGTTGGTCAATTTGTTTTAAAGCTTCTATACCATTTTGGTTTAAACACTTTACGTTAGAGATTTTAAGCGCTTCATAATTGTATTGAACAATATTAGAAAGCTCACTATTTATTTCGCAATGTGTTACGTTTTCTACTTGTTTCGAAAAATGAAAAGTATCTACACCAAATCCGCCAGTTAAATCAATAAGACTTTGACCTGAAACTAAATTAGCTTTATAATTTGCAGTAGTTTCAGATGATGTTTGTTCTATATTTAGTTTATTAGGAAAATATATGTTTTGGGTATTAAACCAAGTGGGTAGTTTTTTTAAGCATCGTTTTTTAGCTTCAATTTGCTCTACAATTAATTTTGAACCTACATTTTTAAAAGGAACCCCTTTTAATAATAATTTTGTAGTATCGGAATTTATGTTGTCATTTATAAATTCTTGAATTTTAGTATTTAATATGTCTTTTTTCAAATTGAATTATAAACCTTTTGTGAACTTTTTAACGATATTATAATCTGATAAAAATTCTTTTAGAATCACTTTAATAGCAGTATACGTTGGTACAGCCACAATCATTCCTACAATACCAAACAGAATACCAGCAATGATAATTACTAAAAAAATTTCTAAAGGATGAGATTTTACACTTTTTGAGAATATATAAGGTTGACTAAAAAAATTATCTACCAATTGCGCAATGATAAAACCAATCATTACATAAGTTGTTTTTGGTAAAATAACGTCACTAAAACTCTCTCCTAAATTGCTAGACATACTTAATAGCAACATTAAAAATCCACTAACTAAAGGACCAACATAAGGTACTAGATTTAGTAGAGCACACAAAAAAGCAATGACGATGGCGTTATCAATTCCGAAGATTAATAATACAACAGTGTAAATTACAAATAGAATTAATATTTGAAATATTAGGCCAACGAAATAACGTGAGAGTAAATCTTTTATAGCATTAATAGAGCGTTTAGAGCGTTGTTCGTTTCCACTTGGCACAAATGTCATTATACCATCTTCAAATAACTTACTGTCTTTTAAAAAGAAAAAAGAAATAAATAATACCGAAAATAATCCAATACTAAAACTGCCTAACCCACTAATAAAACTGTTAAGGAAATCTGGTATAATGGCAAAATCTAGTTTTGAGAGCACGTTAGAGTCTTTTATAGATTGCTCTACGTCAATATTGTTAAATTCAAAATACGTAACTATTTGGTCGTATAAATCTTCAACATTTAGTTGTAATTGCTCAATATTTAAAAGTGAAAGGTTATGACCTTGTTCTACTATTAGAGGAATAAATAAACCAACCAAGCCAACTAATAAACCAAGTAATAAAACCATTGTAACAACAACCGAAACTGTATTGTTGAATTTTAATTTACGTCTTAAAAATAATATGATTGGTCTGCCTATTAATGAGATTACAGCCGCAATAGCAATGTAAATTATTACAGATTGAATTTTAAAAAGAAAATACAATATTAAAGCGATTGCCAAAATAATGCCTAATGCTCTTAAGATACCGTTGGCTAAGGTTTTTGAATTCATTTCTTTTTATTTACTCAAAGATGCTGAAATTAATTCAGCAAGACAAATTTAAGAATTAAGTTGTTTTGTTAATTCATAAAGCGCAATACTTGTTGCTTGTACCACATTCATACTACTATTATTTCCATACATATTAATGTGTACAACAGCATCAACTTGTTTTAAAATGGTCTCAGAAACACCGAAATTTTCATCTCCTAAAATTAGAGCAATGGGTTGATTCGTTTTTAATTTGAATTCAGTTAATGGTTTGCTGTTTTCTGTAATTTCTAATGCTATGAGGTAATAATTATTTGCTTTTAAAGTCGCTATTTGAGTTTCTATATTTTCCGTTATGCTATGCTGAACATATTTTTCTGTAGAACGTGATGTTCTTGAGACTCGTTTACCAATAGAAATTTCTGCACCACAAAAAATAAGTTCTTCAATTCCAAATGCATCTGCTATTCTAAACAAGCTCCCAATATTAGGCGCATTGGTTACGTTATCACAAACAACTAATATTGAATGTTTCTGTTTTTTGAAATTCGACGTATAGTGGGTGAGTTGCATTTCAATAATTGAATTAAAAATCTAAAAATTACAATTGTATAAACTACAATGAAATGCTAAATGAGCTGGAGTAGGAGATATGTATGAGTAATCTAAATGATAACTATTGATAACTATTGAATAAGAATGTTCATTTATAGATTCCATGGTTTGAAATGTGAAAATCAAAACAAGTAATAAAGCAATTATCTTATATTTAAGTGAAAACTTTTCCATAGTTTATTTTACCATTGTGCCGTTAAATTTACTAGACTTTCTTTTCATTTCTGACCAAAACCAAATAGGAATTGTTCCTGTTAAGGTTGAAATAAAACCAAAATCCCACATAAAGTATGTCGCAACTGCAGCAATAGCAAGTCCGGCTATAACATATGTGTAATTATCGTCTGCATATAATCGGTTAATATGCTTTTTAGTGAAATGGCCACAATGTTTACAGCGTTCATTAAATTCATTACTTCCTCGTTCCATTAGCAAACCATATCTGTCTGTTGCTTTGGTTTTTATAGTATTATCTTTTTTGCAAGAACTACAACGGTAACTTAATTTCATATAAATTATTGATAGCTAATATAGGCTTCTGCTAACTCCATGTAGTCTACACACTTAAATTCTTTATTTTCAATTCTAATTAATAACTGAGGTGTATCCTTAAAATATTCAGAAGCTCTATTTCTAAATCCTCTGTTTTTATTAATGTGACCAAAACCCTCTCCATATGTTGTTATGAAAGTCGGTAATTCTTCTCCTGGACGTTTAAATAAAAATGAAATAGTATCAATGATGAAACTACTATTACCAGTTCTAGAAACTAATACATTGTTATTGTTAAAAAAATAAGTCTCTGCTAGATTATAAACATTTAACTCAGGCTCATTTAGTCTAACTAAAAACCAAAATTTACCACCCATCATTTTTACTTTTTTATTGGGCTTGTTTTTTTTAGATTTATATGGATATGTGTAATTATTCCTTTCAAACAAATATTCTAAATTATTATAATAATAAGAGACTTGATAAATGGTATTATTTTTAATTTTCTTTGTCTTTCCTTCTATTGTTGTTTTGTAAGTAATTGAACTTTTTAGCATTGCATTGGAGGGAAGTGTAGCAAAACCTTCTATAGTTTCACCATTTGTAAATACTATGCTTGTTTTGTAATATTCTTTAGCAGATACGTTGATGGTTGTCAATAACACTATAATAACAAGTAGATTTTTCATATTAAAAATTATATTTTTCATTTAATTTTCAAAAGCATATTTTATAATATTGGCGCCCATTTTCAAAGCCTTTTCCCTAACATCTTCTGGGTCATTGTGTACTTCTTGGTCTTCCCATCCATCACCTAGATCACTTTCAAAAGTGAATAACAAGACGAGTCGATCTTCTTGGAATATTCCAAAAGCTTGAGGCGCTTTACCGTCATGCTCATGAATTTTTGGTAATCCATTTGTGAATTCAAAAGCTGAACTAAAAATTTCATGATTCTTGGGTATTTCAACCAATTCACTATTTGGAAATACTTTCTTTAGTTCTTTGGTAATATAAGGTTCCATTCCGTAGTTATCATCAATATGAAGAAATCCACCAGAAATTAAATAACTTCTTAAGTTCTCAGCATCATCATCACTGAAGAAAACATTTCCATGACCTGTCATATGCAAAAAAGGAAATTGAAAAATATCAGTACTTCCAACTTCAACAGTTTGCACACTTTGGTTAATATTTGTATCAATATTATCATTACAGTATTTTACCAAATTTGGTAATGCGGTAGGATTACTGTACCAATCTCCACCACCTTTGTATTTTAGAATGGCTACATCCTGAGAAAAAAGGATTAAAGAAAATATAGAAAAGGCGATAGTGAAATAAACTTTCATATTACTCATTAGTATAGGCTACAGAATGACAAGCTGCAATTGCTGCTGTTTCAGTTCTAAAGCGTGTCTCACCCAAAGTTACAGGAATAAAGTTGCGATGCAAAGCCATTTCAATTTCTTTAACGCTAAAGTCGCCTTCTGGTCCGATTAAAATAGTACAATCAATAGCCGCTTTTAATTGAGATTTTAATGATTTTTTATCCGTTTCCTCGCAATGCGCAATGAAAATTTGATTATTAAATTCTTGAATAATAAATTCTTTAAAACCAATAGGAGGATTCAGCTTTGGTAAATAACATTGTAAGGATTGCTTCATTGCAGACTGAATAATTTTTTCAAATCGCTCTGTTTTTACAACCTTACGTTCACTATGGTCACAAATAATAGGTGTAATGGTTGCTATACCTATTTCTGTTGCTTTTTCTAAAAACCATTCGTATCTATCATTCATTTTTGTAGGCGCAACAGCCAAATGTAAATTGTAATTTCGTTTAGGTTGCAAGGTTTTAGAAATAATAGAAACAACACAGTTTTTTTGTTCTGCAATAGTTATTTCTGCGGTAAAAAGCCAACCCTTTCCGTTAGTAATGTGTAAAATGTCACCTTCTTTTTTTCTTAAAACTTTGGCAATATGTTTGCTTTCGTCTTTGTCGAATTTAAAGCTGATGTCGTTATCAGAAATATTTGGATTATAAAATAGTTGCATTAATCTAAATCTTCAGAAAATTTTAAAACTGTTATCTCTTCAATAGGTGTTTTTACTTCGGTTTTAACAACTAAATAGTATTTGTTATTTTCTATGTCATCAACAGTAAATACTTCGTTTAAAGGATGCTTTTCGTTAAAAGCTACTTCGTCAAAAGCAGTAGACATATCACCAGTTTTTATCCAACCAGTATCGCCTCCCATTTTCGCTGTAGGACCAGAAGAATTATGCTTTGCTAAATCTTTAAATCTATAGCCTTCATTATGCAGGGCTAGGACTTTATTTCTTTTTACAATGACATCTTCTAAAGAAGTTTTTGAAGCATCAAATACAATAATGTCGAATTTTGAATACATCACTTCAGACTTATCAATGACTTTATAGTAGGTTTTTTTAAAGTCAGTTTTAATTACTTTTTTTCCGCCTTTGGCTAAATTAAATAAATCGTTAGCTAATCTGGTTTTGTGTTTTGCTTTGTTAAAGGTGAAAATTTTGCCTTGTTTTGGTTTATTTTCTTTTAAAAAAGTCGTTGCTTCTTCAGAGCTAGAAATTGAATCTAGTTGTTGTTCTAATGTGTCTTGAGAAAAACTGAATAACGGAATAAATAGGAAAAGCGTAAATAAATACTTCATGTTTAATTAGGTTTTGATTTAAGGTATTACAAAACAACTAAAATTAGAGATACAATAAAAGTAAAGTGATAAAGATGTTAACAGATGTTTTAACAATTTAGAAAATTATGCAAGTATTTAGTTTATTACAACTTCAAACGTGCTGTAGCCATTACATCAAAATCTGAAAAATCCTTTTCTAAGTATTTCAAATAACCAACAATGGCAATCATTGCAGCATTATCAGTAGTGTATTCAAATTTAGGAATGTAGCTCGTCCAGCCAAATTTGCCTTCAGCATCTTTTAATGCTTTTCTAATACCCGAATTTGCAGAAACGCCTCCACCAATTGCAATATGGCTAATTCCGGTTTGTTTCACGGCTAATTTTAATTTTGCAATTAAAATTCCGATAATAGTATATTGAATTGAAGCACAAATATCATTAATATTCTCTTTAATAAAATTGGGATTAGCTTTCACTTCACGCTGAACAAAATAAAGAATATTGGTTTTTAATCCAGAAAAGCTAAAATTCAATCCATCAACTTTTGGTTTTGTAAACTGATATGCTTTGGGATTTCCTAGTTGCGCTCTTCTGTCTATTTCAGGACCAGCAGGATAGCCTAGTCCTAAAACTTTTCCGCTTTTATCATAAGCTTCGCCAACAGCATCATCAATAGTTTCTCCTAAAACTTCCATTTCAAAATGGCTTGTTACTTTTACAATCTGAGTATGCCCTCCAGAAATGGTCATTGCTAAAAAAGGAAATGGAGGCTTGTTATGGTCTTTTTCGTCTATAAAATGTGCTAAAATATGCGCTTGCATATGGTTAACATCTATTAAAGGAATATCTAAACCGTAAGCCAAAGATTTAGCAAACGATGTACCAACTAACAAAGAACCCATTAAACCAGGACCACGTGTAAAAGCAATTGCGCTTAGCTCTTCTTTTTTAATTCCTGCTTTTTCAATTGCTTGGTGAACCACAGGAACAATATTTTGTTGATGTGCACGCGATGCTAATTCTGGTACAACACCACCATATTCTGCATGGATTTTTTGGTCTGCTACTACATTGCTTAAAATACGGTCGTTACATAATATTGCAGCTGATGTATCGTCACAAGATGACTCAATTCCGAGGATGTAAATATTTTCTTTTTCCATAGTCGATATTAGGCACAATAATTGTTAATTTTACAAGTTAAAGTCCGGCACCTCATTTAACAACGTATTGTAAGGACAAAGGTAATAAGTTTTCAAACATTAAATCGTAATAATTTTATCAAACGGATACTCAAAATATTAGGTAAAATAGTAGCAATAATATTGCTGCTTTTTTTCATTTTGTTTTTGGTACTTTCTATACCGGCTGTTCAAACTAAACTAGGTAAATACGTCACAGATAGATTAAATAATGATTTTAAAACAGATATCAACGTTGGTAGAGTTGGTTTACAGCTCAATGGCGATGTAGAGCTAAAAGAAATCTTAATTAGAGATTATAAAAATGATACGCTGATTAGTGTTGGTGAATTAAATAGTTCAATAATTAGTTTTAAGAATTTAATTGATACTAAATTGAATTTTGGAGATATTGATCTTCAGAATGTAATTTTTAATCTTAAAACCTATAAAGGAGAAACAGATACCAATTTAGATATTTTTGTTGCTAAGTTCGATGATGATAATCCTAGAGTTGGCCCAAGTGAATTTCTTTTTTCTTCTAGTGATTTATCAATTGAAGGTGGCATTTTTAGATTAACTGACGAAAATTTAGAAACTCCAGATATTTTTGAGTTTTCTGAGCTCAACGCTAATGCTACTAATTTTCTAATTAATGGTCCAGAGGTTAGTACTCGTATAAATAAATTTAGTTTTAGGGATAGCAGAGGTATTGCTGTTAAAAATCTAATGGCAAATTTTGAATATACGCTAGATCACATGACGTTTGGTGATTTAAATATAAAAACAGAAGCATCTGAATTAAAAGGTGATTTAAGGTTTAATTATAAACGAGAAGATTTAAAATACTTTAAAGATAAAGTTAATGTTGTCGCTAGTTTTAGAGATTCGGACATATCACTTACAGAACTTAATGCGTTTTTTGACGAATTTGGTACTGACCAACATGCTAAATTAAATGCAGATTTAACAGGTACTTTAAATAACCTTTACGCAACTAACCTAAATGTAAGCACAACTACTAATACAAGAATTATTGGTGATATAACGTTTAAAAATTTATTTAGTAGAGAGGATGATAGTTTTGCATTACAAGGAAATTTCCAAAATTTAGCTTCAAATTACAGAGATTTAACGGCTTTATTGCCGAGACTTTTGGGTAATTCTATTCCTAGTGTGATTTCTAAAGTTGGTAATTTTAATATTAAAGGTACCTCTTTTATAACCGCAAAAACTGTCGAAGCAGATATTGAAATAAATACTGATTTAGGTTTTATTAAATCTGACTTAGAACTCACCAATATTGATAATATAGATAATGCTAATTACATTGGTAATGTTGTTTTAAAAGAATTTGATATAGGTAAATTAATTAATGATCCATTAGTTAAAAGAACTTCATTAAATCTAGATGTAGATGGAAAAGGCTTTACAATAGATAATCTTAGAACCGATGTAAAAGGAGCCGTTTCTACATTAGAATACAACGGTTATACTTATAGGGATATTGAACTATCGGGTGATTTAGGAAACAAAATATTCAATGGAATTATTAATGCAGAAGATTTAAATCTTCAACTTAATTTTAATGGATTAATAGATTTTTCGCAAGACGTTAAAAAATTCGATTTTAAAGCCAAAGTAGGTTATGCTAACCTTAACGAATTAAACTTTGTAACAAGAGATAATATTTCGGAATTTAGAGGTTTAGTAACTATGAATGGTACGGGCTCTACGTTTGATAATGCAGAAGGTGCCATTAATATTAAAAATACCACTTATAAAAACCAAGACGGAAGTTACGACTTTCAAGATTTTGATATTGTGTCTTCATTTAAAGGCAACGAACGTACTATTGCAATTAATTCACCAGATATTATTGACGGAAACATTACAGGTCAATTTAATATTCAAGATGTTAGAGGTTTAATTGAAAATTCAGTAGGTAGTATTTATACCAATTATGTACCTAATGTTTTAGAAGAAGGACAGTATCTTGATTTTAAATTTAATATCTACTCCAAAATTGCAGCTGTATTTTATAAAGAACTTATACTTGGAAAGAATACTTTTATTGAAGGACGTATTGAGACGGATGAAAAAGGATTTGAACTTTCCTTTAATTCGCCAGAGATTAAGTTTAAAGATTATTTTGCTAATAAAATCAATGTAAGCATAGATAATAGCAACCCTTTATATAATACATTTATAGAAATAGATAGCATTGGTACAGGTGTTTATAATGCTTCACAATTCAGTTTAATTAATGTTACGAAGCGCGATACATTATTGATTAAATCAGAATTTAAAGGAGGAACAAATAATGCAGATAATTATAACCTAAATCTGTTTTATACTATAGATGAATTAAATCAATCTGTTGTTGGGATAAGAAAGTCAGATGTGAAATTTAAGGGTTATGAATGGCTTTTAAACTCAAAAAAAGATACGCTTAATAAGATTCGTTTTGATAGAAAATTTAAAGCTTTTGACGTCTTTCCTATTAGTATAACCCAAGGGAATGAAGAAATTTTGTTGTCGGGAAAAATAACGGATTCCGTCAATAAAAACTTTAATGTCGATTTTAAAGATGTCGAGTTAGTAAAAATTACACCTCGTATAGATAGTTTAGCACTTAAAGGTTTGGTGAATGGTAAACTCCAAGTCTTGCAAAATGATGGTGTTTATTTGCCAAAGTCTAATGTAGAAATTAGTGGGCTATTTGTAAACGATTATGATTTAGGGAATCTGAAAGCCAAAATAGAAGGCAACAATTCTATTACAAATTATAAGGTAGACGTGTCTCTTATAAATGATAATATAAAATCATTAGGAGCAAAAGGTACTATTGATGTTGCAGAAAATAATCCTACCATAAATTTAGATGTTGTTTTCGAGGAATTTTTACTAGATCCACTAAATCCGCTTGGAGAAGGTGTTATAAATAATATAAGAGGTTTAGTTTCAGGAAAAGCAAAGGTTAGTGGAAGTCTAAATAAACCGAGTATAGATGGCGAATTATTACTAGATAGAGCAGGTATGTCTATTCCTTATCTAAATGTAGATTATGGCTTTGATTTTGATTCTAAAGTAGAATTAAAAGGTCAACAATTTATATTTAAGAATGTGGCTATGACCGATTCTAAGTATTTCTCAAAAGGAAATCTAAATGGTTTTATTGAGCACCATAATTTTTCTAAATGGAGATTAGGTTTAAGACTTAATACAGATAGACTCTTAGTTTTAAATACCGAAGAGTCTGAGGACGAGCTATATTATGGTACAGGTTTTATTTCTGGTACCGCAGAAATAAAAGGACCAACAGAGCAATTAGTTATTGAAGTAAATAATGGTAGAACAGAAGCTGGTACAGAATTTTTTATTCCGCTTAATGATGCCGAAAGTTTTGGTGATAACTCATTTATACATTTTTTAAGTCCTGAAGAGAAGGAAGCAAGAATTAAAGGTGAAATTTCAGAACAAATAGAAGTAAAGGGGTTGATTTTAGATTTTGATTTAAATGTTAACCAAAACGCAACCATAGAAATTGTAATAGATAAAGAAGCAGGTAGTACTATAAAAGGAAAAGGTGAAGGAACCCTTAATTTCTTTATAAATACTAACGGAACCTTTAATATGTTTGGTGATTTTACAGTCTATGAAGGTTTTTATAATTTTAAGTATGGTGGCTTTGTAGAGAAGAAATTTAAGGTTGAAGAAGGCGGAAATATTGTTTGGCAAGGTGATCCTTTGGGCGCAGAATTAAATTTAAAAGCTGTTTATTCGGGTAGTGCCAATCCTTCAGTCTTGTTAGATAATCCAATAACACAGAGTATAGATGTAGATGTAGAAATACATTTAACAGGCCAATTAGAGCAGCCAGAACCTACATTCGATTTTAGATTTCCAGGAGTGAGTTCAACCGTTAAATCTGAGTTAGACTATAGATTATCCTCTAAAGAAGAAAAGGACAACCAAGCCCTAATCTTTTTAGCAACAGGTGGTTTCTCTAATGGTATACAAGGTGCTAATTTTACTGGTACAATATCTGAGCGACTTACAGGTATTGTAAATAATTTATTTGGCACAAACAACGGTAACTTAGATGTTGGTTTCGATCTAGAACTAGGACAAGATACACCAAACCTACAAACAGATAATAAGTTTGGAGTAACACTTCAAACTAAAATTAACGACAAAATATTAGTTAACGGAAAAGTTGGTGTACCATTTGGTAGCGCTAGTCAAACTGTAATTAGTGGTAATGTGCAAATAGACTTTTTATTAAACGAAGATGGTACTTTAAGAGCCAAGGTCTTTAATAGAGAAAATAGTATTGTAAACCTTGGTGATGAAATTGGTTATACCCAAGGTGTCGGTTTATCTTATAATGTAGAGTTTGATACTTTTAAAGAACTTCTTCAAAAAATCTTTTCAGGTAAAAATAAAAAGAACAACCCAACTAAAAATGAGGCGGAAAAAGACGCAAATGATAAGAGCGATTTTATGCCAGATTTCATGTCAGTGAAAGAAAAAAAGGATAAAACCAAGTCTTAAAAACCTAAAATCTTTCTTTTTATTAAAATACTTGTTAACGAAAACGTTTGAATTGTTTCTTCGCGTAATATTTATGACAATAGTCACTTTTTTCTATATATTGTTTCTTAATTTTACTGTAAATAAATTATAAAAATGCTACATACAATTAAAAAAATAGGTGTTTTAACATCTGGAGGAGATGCTCCAGGAATGAATGCCGCAATTAGATCTGTAGTAAGAGCTTGTGCTTTTCATGATATAAAATGTTACGGTATTTATAGAGGCTATGAAGGAATGATTGATGGTGATTTCATAGAAATGGATGCACGAAGTGTAAAAGGTATCATTAATAAAGGTGGTACAATTTTAAAATCTGCAAGATCAAAAAGTTTCAGAACTAAAGAAGGAAGACAAATAGCATACGATAAACTAAGAGAAGCCGGTATTGATGCTTTTGTAGTTATTGGTGGTGATGGTAGTTTTACAGGAGCTATGATTTTTAATCAAGAGTTCAATTTCCCGGTAATGGGAATTCCTGGTACTATTGATAACGATATTTTTGGTACAACTCATACACTTGGTTACGATACAGCTTTAAATACAGTTGTAGAAGTAATAGATAAAATTAGAGATACAGCAAGTTCACATAACCGATTATTCTTTATTGAAGTTATGGGACGCGATGTTGGGCATATTGCTTTAAACGTTGGTGTTGGCGCTGGTGCTGAAGAAATTTTAATACCTGAAGAAGATTTAGGTTTAGATCGTTTAGTAGAATCTTTAAGACGAAGTAAAGCTTCAGGGAAATCTTCTAGTATCGTTGTAGTTGCAGAAGGTGATAAAATAGGTAAAAGTGTTTTTGAACTGAAAGATTATGTTGATGAAAACATGGCGGAATACGAAGTACGTGTTTCTGTTTTAGGACACATGCAACGTGGTGGATCTCCATCTTGCTTCGATAGAGTATTGGCAAGTAGAATGGGAGTGAAAGCTGTAGAAAGTTTAATCACAGGTAAAAGTAATTACATGGTAGGTATTAAAAACGATATCATGGATTTAACACCATTTGACCAAGCAGTAAAAGGAAAATC
>TARA_R110002049_G_scaffold257882_4_pt1 | contig 13621 bp, 13 predicted proteins | sample TARA_R110002049 | Tara Oceans TARA_R110002049 (sample SAMEA4396941) | marine metagenome | biome: Polar Biome; feature: [SRF] surface water layer (ENVO:00010504); material: water (ENVO:00002006), including particulate matter (ENVO:01000060) such as... | depth 5 m | reverse complement strand
TAAAATCTCAAGAAAAGAAGCCAAAGAAAGTGAATATTGGCTTAAATTACTGAGAGATCTAAATGAAAACGAAAGCGAAAGAATTAAAAAATTAATAAAGGAAGCTAACGAACTAAGAAAAATACTTTCTGCAATAATTAATAAATTAAAATAATTTGGTAAAGATTAGTTTTTGGAATTTACAACAGTAAGCATTTGGGATTTAGTTTTTGGAATTTGGAATTTACAACAGTAAGCATTTGGAATTTAAAAATTTGGTATTTATTATGAAGTTATTAGTAAACATAAGCCGAATATTCGTCGGCGTTTTATTCATCATTTCAGGATTAATAAAATTAAACGACCCTTTAGGCTTTTCATATAAACTACAGGAATATTTTAGTTTAGATGTATTGAATATTCCATTTTTAGAACCTTATGCATTGATGATTTCGGTTCTAGTCGTGGTTTTTGAAGTGGTTTTAGGCGTGTTTTTAATTATTGGTTATAAACCCAAATTCACCGTTTGGAGTTTATTATTAATGATTGTGTTTTTTACATTTTTAACTTTCTATTCAGCGTATTTTGATAAAGTAAAAGACTGTGGTTGCTTCGGCGATGCACTAAAACTTACACCATGGGAAAGTTTTACAAAAGACTTGGTATTGCTCTTTTTTATTCTCATTCTATTCTTTGGCGTAAAATATATTAATCCCATATTTAGTAAATTATCAACAACAGTTATAGCACTTTTAAGTTTTATTTTTAGTTTATGGTTTGGTTATCATGTGCTTATGCATCTGCCAGTAAAGGATTTTAGGGCATACAAAATAGGAGTAAACATTAAGGAAGGGATGCGTGTTCCAGAAGATGCCCAAAAGCCTCTTGTAGAATATTATTGGAAATTTAATGTGAATGGTGAAGAAAAAGTAATTACAACAAACGGCTCTTATCCATCCGTTGAAGGCGATTTTGTTAGTGTTGATACTAAGGTAATTAAAGAAGGTTATCAACCACCAATTTATGATTTCTCTATTGAAACTGAAGATGAAGATTTAACAGAACAGTTTTTAAATAAAGAAAACTTAATAGTTGTAGTATCCTATAGCTTGGAGAAAATTGAAAGAGAAGGTGCTTTGAAATTAAAAGGGTTACAAGATGAAGCTATTAAAAACGGCTATAAAATTATTGGTTTAACAGCATCGGGTAAAGAAGCAAAACAACGTATAAACGAAGCCTACAATATAGATTTTGAATGGTATTTATGTGATGAAAAAGCGTTGAAAACAGTGGTGCGTTCCAACCCAGGAATTTTAGAATTGGATAATGGTACGGTTAAGCAAAAAGTACATTGGAATGATATTGAGGATTTGGAATTATAGTTTTCAGTCGCAGTTTTCAGTCGCAGTCGCAGTCGCAGTTTTCAGTCGCAGTCGCAGTCGCAGTTTTCAGTCGCAGTTTTCAGTTAAACAAAACAACATATAAACACATCAACAAATAAACTTTTTAACAACTGATCAGTTACCTACTAAATAAAATCACATACGCATTACTCACATTATTTGGAGTAGTAACTGTGATATTCTTTTTATTTAATGTCCTTCCCGGAGATCCTGCACAAATGATGCTAGGGCAAAATGAAGATAGTGAACAACTGGCTTTGGTCAAACAGAAATACGGATTTGATAAACCTGTTACCACGCAGTTTTTTTATTACTTAAATGATTTGTCTCCAGTTTCATTTCACTCTAATAATTCAGAAGACTACACCTTTTTAAGAGAAGATAAGTACAGTGACACAGCGCTTTTTTCAATAGGAAATACAATAACGGTTTTAAAGTTTCCTTATTTGCGAGAATCTTTTACCAAACAAGGTAAAAAGGTAAGTCGGGTGTTAGCAGAAACACTTCCAAATACATTTGTGCTAGCAGTGTCAGCCATTATTATTGCCATTATTTTAGGTATTGTTTTAGGTATTGTTTCGGCACTTTACAAAGACAAATGGTTGGATAAAACCATTCAAATATTTAGTACGTTTGGTATGAGTATTCCATCGTTTTTTAGTGCCATTTTATTTGCTTGGTTTTTTGGATATGTGCTGCATGAATATACCAATTTAGAAATGACAGGGAGTCTTTATGAACTCGATGATTTTGGTGAAGGCATGCACATAAAATGGAAAAATTTAATTCTGCCAGCTATCGTTTTGGGCATTCGGCCGCTGGCAGTAGTTATTCAACTCATGCGTAACTCGTTACTTGAGGTTTTTAATCAAGATTATATCCGTACAGCCAGAGCAAAAGGGTTGAGCGAATTTCAAATCATAAAAAAACATGCCGTAAAAAATGCCTTAAATCCTGTAGTTACTGCAATTTCTGGCTGGTTTGCATCCATGTTGGCAGGTGCTGTTTTTGTAGAGTATATTTTCGGGTGGAACGGACTTGGAAAAGAAATAGTTAATGCATTAAATACCTTAGATTTGCCAGTAATTATGGGTTCCGTGCTAATTATAGCGGTATTGTTTATAATAATCAATATTTTTGTAGATATAATTTATGTTTGGTTAGACCCTAAAGTAAAATTAGAATAAATTCCTGCGAACGCAGGAATCTCATAATACAGATTTATAACCATGAAAAAAATAACATTTTTATTAATCATTATTCTTACAGTATTAAGCTGTAATTCACAAGAGCCTAAGCAGTTTTCAGAAGCCGCATTAAATGATACATTCGTTTCTTTAGAAGGCAAATCAGTAGCGTTTAAAGATATTTTAGAAACCTATAAAGGGCAAACCTTAGTTATAGATATTTGGGCATCTTGGTGTGGCGATTGTTTAAAAGGTATGCCAAAAGTAAAAGCATTACAAGAAGATTATCAAGATGTTACCTATATATTTCTGTCCTTAGATAGAGGTCAAGACGCTTGGAAAAAAGGTATAAAAAAGTATAAGGTTGAAGGCGAGCATTATTACATGCAATCTGGTTGGGAAGGGCCCTTTGGTGAATTTGTAGATTTAGATTGGATACCACGTTACATGGTAGTGGATGCAGAAGGTAAAATCAAACTTTTCAAAGCTGTAAAAGCAGATGATAAACGAATAAAACAAATTTTAAACTAATATATTAATTTAATAAATTCCTTCCCTTTGGGAAGGTAAGGATGGGAAAATGAGAAAAAACATCGTAGCTGGAAACTGGAAGATGAATAACGATTTAGCACAAACCGCAACGTTATTAACCGATTTAAAAAAGCAACAACAAACATCTAATGCAGAGGTCATGATTGCACCAACTTTTACTAATTTGTATCACGCTTTTGAAGCCTTAAAAGAAACTAATATTGAGGTTATTGCCCAAAATATGCATTTTGCCGAAAATGGGGCATATACTGGTGAAATAAGCGCAAGTATGCTAAAAAGTGTAGGTGTGGAAACGGTTATTTTAGGACATAGTGAACGACGTGAGTACTTTAACGAAACGGATGAGTTGCTGGCTAAAAAAGTAAATTCGGCATTAGCAAAAGGAATGCGTATCATTTTCTGTTTTGGTGAGGAATTGGCCGATAGAAAGGCTGGTAAAGAAGAAGATGTAGTTGGCAATCAAATTAAAAATGCGTTGTTTCATTTACAGGCTTGGGATTATAAGCACATTGTGTTGGCTTACGAACCCGTTTGGGCCATTGGTACTGGCGAAACTGCAAGTCCGGAACAAGCACAAGATATGCATGCTTTTATCAGAAAAACGATTGCAGACCAATATGGTTATGAAATAGCAAATAGTGTGTCTATTCTTTATGGCGGTAGCGTAAAACCAGCAAATGCCGTTGAGATTTTCTCTAAGCCAGATGTAGATGGCGGATTAATAGGAGGCGCAGCACTTAATGCTGACGATTTTTATGCGATTGTAAATGCATTTTAAAATAATTTTTTGGGCGTTACCCCAAATAAAAATTTGGGGTCGCGCTTTCCATTATATCTTTCTTGTGCTGAACTTGTTTCAGTATATCATCAAATAGTATTGAATAACTTAAATTTTTTTCAATCAAAAATAGGCATCGTTAAGCACAAAAAAGGATGCCATTACAATCGCTAACGCACTTATCCGCCAAAACCAATAATAGCACCCATGTCAAATACCATTTACATAGGCTACTACTTTAAAGTAAAACCTTTACAACCAGCAGTTGAAATTTTAATTGCAGAACTAGGTTATGCAGGTTTTGAAAGTTTTGTTGAAACCGAAGAGGGTGCTACCGCTTATATTCAAAAGGAAGAATGGCGTTCAGATATTTTAGATGATATTCAAATTTTATCCCGAAGTGTCGGGACTGATGAATTTGAAATCACTTACACATTTGAAGATATTGAGCAAACCAATTGGAATGCAGAATGGGAAAAGAATTTCAATCCTATTGTGGTTGATAATATTTGTGCAGTTCGAGCAACGTTTCATGAAAAATTTGATACTGAGTACGATATAATTATCGAGCCAAAAATGAGTTTTGGTACAGGGCATCATGAAACCACGCACATGATGATTCAGCATATTTTAAAACATGATTTTAAAGGTAAATCGGTGTTGGATATGGGCTGTGGTACAGGCATTTTAGCAATTCTTGCAGAACTAAAAGGCGCAAAACCTATTGATGCCATAGATTACGATAATTGGTGCTACTTAAACAGTTTAGAAAATGTAGAACGCAATAATTGTAAATACATCACGGTTATTGAAGGAGATGCTTCCGCATTACATAAAAAATATGATATTATTATCGCGAACATAAATCGCAATATTTTGTTACAGGATATGAAAACTTATGTATCCTGTTTAAATAAAAACGGAATATTGTTTTTAAGCGGATTTTATAACGATGATATTCCTATTATTCAGGCTGAATGTGAAAAACATGTGTTAAAATTTGAAGAAAAATTGGAAAGAAACCATTGGGTTTCCCTAAAATTTTTAAATTAGCTGTAATTAAGTTTTAAAAACTGAAAATTATAATAGTTAAGATTTACTGTTTACTGCGACTGCAAACTGAATACTGAAAAATGAGTACTAGAGAAAAAACATCAGAAGAATTATTACTTGAAGAAGAAGTTTCAACACAAAACGAAATTGTATTATTCAATGATGATGTGAATACTTTCGACCATGTAATAGAAACCCTAATTTATGCCTGTGACCATACTTCAGAGCAGGCAGAACAATGTGCCTTACTAGTGCATTACAAAGGCAAGTGTACGGTTAAAACGGGCTTGTACGACGATTTAAAACCACGCTGTTCTATGCTTCTTGAAGCAGGTTTAAGTGCAGAAATCGTTTAAAATATTTTAGATGATTATATTTTATACCTGACAGATACTTCCACTATGCTCAGTCAACAAAAAACTGTCGGGTCTTTTTTCTTTGCGCCTCTGCGACTTTGCGAGAACATTAAAGTGTTGTAGGACAAACATAATCTGTAGTTGGTAAATCGCTTTTTTTAATGGCTTCAAAACCATCAGCGATATCTACTAATTTATCAAATCCTCTTGCCTTTAATATTGAAGCTGCAATAACAGATCGATAGCCACCAGCACAATGAATGTAATAGTTTTTGTCTTTACTAATCGCATTCATATTATCATTGATAAAATCTAAAGCAAAATGTTGCACGTTATCACCTTCTAAATGTTCAGATTTATATTCACCATCTTTTCTAACATCCAAAACGTTTATAGTTTCATTTTTAAAACGTTTAGAAAACGCATCAACAGATATAGAATCAATAGTTTCAATATCTTTTCCAGCAGCTTCCCAAGCTTCAATACCACCTTTTAAATACCCTAATGTATTATCATAACCCACACGCGATAATCGGGTAACAGTTTCCTTTTCCTTGCCCTCAGGTGTAACTAGTAAAATAGGTTGCTTTAAATCGGTAATTAAAGCACCAACCCAAGGTGCAAATCCGCCATGAATACCAATAAAAATGGAATTTGGAATATGTGCTTTTACAAATTCTTGTTCGTGCCGAACATCCAAAACTAAAGCGTCTTCTCGATTTGCAATAGCTTCAAATGCTTCTGGGGTTAGAGGATTGTCTCCCTTTTTTAAAACAGTTTCAAAAGTATCATAACCCGTTTTGTTCATCATGGCATTTTTAGCGAAATATTGAGGCGGCGGCGGCATACCATCTAAAACTTCTTCTATAAATTCATCACGGGTCATATCTGCTCGTAATGCATAATTGTTTTTTTTCTGATCACCTAAAACACCAACAGTTTCTTTACTTAAATTTTTACCACATGCAGAGCCAGCTCCATGTGCAGGATATACAATAATATCATCTGGTAAAGGCATTATTTTATTGCGTAATGAATCGAAAAGCATGCCTGCTAAATCTTCTTTAGTTAAATCGGATTTAATAGCTAAATCGGGTCTGCCAACATCACCTAAAAACAAAGTGTCGCCTGAGAATATAGCATGTTTTTTTCCGTTTTCATCAATTAAAAGAAATGTTGAAGACTCCAAAGTGTGCCCTGGTGTATGTAATACTTTTATAGAAACTTTACCAAGTTTGAAAATCTCATTGTCCTTTGCCTGATGAATATTGTAATCGGTTTTAGCTCCAGGTCCAAAAACTATGGTAGCTCCTGTTTTTTTTGCTAAATCTATATGTCCTGAAACAAAATCTGCATGAAAATGTGTTTCAAAAATATATTTGATTTTCGCATGTTCTTTATTTGCTTTATCAACATATTGCTGGGTTTCTCGCAACGGATCGATAATCGCAACCTCACCGTCAGACTCAATATAATAAGCCCCTTGAGCTAAACATCCTGTATATAATTGTTCTATCTTCATTTTTTATTTTTTATCATTCCCTCGAAGGAGGGAATCTTTTTCAATTAACTTTTCAAAATTACAAAACCTTATCAATTCAGTTTGTAGCTAATGTCACATTAAAACTTAGTTTACTTCCTTGTAAATGATATATATAGCCATTAATAAAGTGAAAAAGCCAAAACTCTTTTTTAATTTTTCTCCACTAATGAATTTCGATAGGAAAACGCCCAATACAATTCCGATAATAGAGATAAAGGTAAAAATAAGCAGAAACTCCCATTCGATTTCTAAAGTTTGAATATCGCCTATAAAACCGATTAGAGAATTTATTGTGACGATAACTAATGAGGTTCCTACTGCTTTTTTCATAGGAATATTTGCCCATAATACTAAAGCAGGAACATATAAAAAGCCCCCTCCTGCGCCTATAAGCCCTGTGATAGTTCCGATAATTACACCTTGTACAAAAGTTTTATAATAGGGTTGTTTTTGGTTAATTAGCACCTTTTCTTTACCTTTTTTAATCATTGAAAATGAGGCTAAAAGCATAATGATAGCAAAGAAAATCATGATGGCCATTTCTTTAGTAAGCGTGTAGTTTCCGATATTAAACAAAGTATCTGGAATACCTGGAACTAAGTACCTTCTGGATAAATAAACGGCTATAAATGATGGAAACGAGAATGCCAATCCTGTTTTAAAATCAACCAATCCTTTTTTATATTTTTGATATGTGCCAACCATAGAAGATGATCCCACAACAAATAATGAATAGGCGGTAGCTACAACAGGATTATAACCCAAAAAATACACAAGTAACGGCACCGTTAAAATAGACCCACCTCCACCAATTAACCCTAAAACGAGGCCTACTATAAGTGCGCCTATATATCCAATAAGTTGTATGCTATCCATAATTAATGAGGTAGTTTATTTTTTAAAAGACCATAAATAAATGTACCCAAAATGGCTGCTACTATTACAATTAACATACTATATATACCTGTACCCAATAGAATATACATAGGTCCGGGGCAAGCTCCAATAAGCGCCCAGCCAAAACCGAAAATGGTACCTCCAACAATATATCTTATAAGTCCGTTTTCTTTCTTCGGAACAAAGATATCAGCACCTTTTATGCTTTTAATTTTTCCTCTTTTAGAAACCTGAAGAAACAATATTCCTGATGCTATTGCGGTGCCTATAATGCCATACATATGGAAGGATTGAAACCTGAACATTTCATAAATACGATACCATGATACGGCTTCGGATTTTACTAAAACAATTCCGAAGAAGATTCCAACTAATAAAAATTTTAAATATTTTATCATCATTAAAAAATTAAGGGTAAAATAAAATTTGCCATAATCAATCCGCCAATAAAAAAGCCAATGACAGCTATTAAGGATGGTTTTTGCAAACTGCTTAACCCTGCAATGGCGTGCCCAGAAGTACAACCATCTGCATAGCGTGTGCCAAAGCCCACTAGTAGTCCTCCAATGATTAAAAGGGAAATTCCTTTTAATGAGGTCAAGACTTCCAAATCAAATATTTCATTTGGCACTAAGGTTGCTCCTGAATTTTCAAAACCCATGTTTTTGAGTTCTATTATGGTTTCGGGGTTTAGAGCGGTTATGCTATCATTTGATAAATAATTAACAGCAATAAACCCACCCATGATGGCACCGACTACCACGGTTAAACTCCATATTTGCTCTTTCCAATCAAATTTAAAAAAATCTGAAAATTTCCCTGCCCCACCAATGGCACACATGGTTTTAAGGTTTGATGACATGCCAAAGGTTTTTTCGAAGTAAAGAAGAAGTGCCATGACTAAGGCTATCAATGGACCGGATACATACCAAGGCCACGGATTTAGAATATATTCCATTTTTAGTGTGTTTTTTGCAAATTTACATTAGAAGTATGTTATGCATGATTAATAAACATGACTTATGACAGTTACAGATTGAATTTATATAACCTCTATTTTATTTCTCCCCAGTTTTATTTTGCTTTCATTTTCCAGTTGTTTCAAAAGTCTGGATATGACTACCCGCGATGTGTTTAAATCTTCGGCTATATCTCGATGTTTAATACGGATGGTCTTAGAATCATTGAGCATGGCCTTGTTTTTTAAATACTTGTGCAGGCGCTCATCCATTTTCATAAAGGCGAGGTTGTCTATGGTTTCAAGCATTTCATCAAAACGTATTTGATAGCTTTGTAAAATGAAGTTTCGCCAACTGGTATTGCTATGGAACCATGTTTGCATGTATTGTACAGGAATCAAGACCAGGCTGGAATCTTTTTCGGCAACCGCCCTAATTTTACTTTTTGTAGTGTCTAAGCAACAGGTAAGGGACATGGTACAGGTTTCCCCGGCTTCTAGAAAATAAATGAGCAACTCATGGCCATCGCTGTCTTCTCTTAGGATTTTGATGTCACCGGTCAATAAAAGAGGAACAAAATTTAAAGTTTCATTGATATCAATAATGATGTCGTTTTTTTTGTACCTTTTAAATATTCCTTTTTCAGAGATTTCCGCAATCAAATCTTCATCTAGGGTATGGGCAAATTTTTGCTGTAATAAGTCATTTATCATACCCAAAAATAGCAATTTAAAATGGAATTGCTTGATAGCTGGAATATTATTGACAGGGCAAACGCATTAAAAATATTAAGCCACGAATATGCACTAATATAAAAATCTTTAGATTTTTATATTAGTGCAACCATTTCTGGATAATCATTTCACGAATTTAAAATGAGCTAAGCTCATTTATTTGTGCTAATTAGTGTAATTCGTGCCTAAAAACAGGAATGTTGAGTTTAATGCGTATGCCCTGAATATTATTGAAACAACTTTATATAAATAATTGGCACATTTCAAAACAGTCTCTAACAAGAAGGACAATTTCCACCTTCTTTTTTTACGCCCAGTTTTACAAGAATGGTTTCTAATAAGCACCATTTTGTAAAGGCAGATTGGATTAAGTTGACGCCTATAAATACCGTAAACCACAGCCAATTTTCATTGACGTAAACGGTCAGCACAACGCTTAATAATATCATGGTACCAACAATAGCTCTAAAATACGTATTTAACATTTTAATTGATTTTTAAGTTTATATAAATTTTTCGATAGGAACCACAACGGCTTTGATAGGGTTATTAGTTTCTAAATTAGAATTGAATTCTTTTATAAAATGGAACAGCACCTCAATGTATTCATCTTCAGTAAATGAAAAAAACAGACTTGATTCATTGCCTATTTTTTCGCCCGAAAACCAGTTTGAAGCCATTAATATGGATGTTCCTTTTTTATGGCCATCAATATTTGAACTGCTAAAGTTTTCAATATTTGCTTTTTTGAAGAGTTTTAAAACGTCTTTTTGAAACTCTTTTACTGCTGTAACTATTACTAATTTCATGTGTTTATATTTATTGTTGTTCAATGGTCACATGTAGCTTCCATATAATCATCTCCTTGGGTATCGAATTCTCGTTATGGAAGTTTCATGTTTTTAGTTTTTACAACCTGCAAGGTTTTAAGAACCTTGTAGGTTTGATTATTGCTATTTTACAATTTCCAGGTTTTAACGATAATAGGTTTTATACCTACAAGGTTTTAGAAACCTTGCAGGAAAACGAGACAACAATTTATTTAAAATTCTTCTTTTCAATCATATAATACACCAACGGTACAACCAATAAGGTTAATACGGTTGATACTATGGTGCCTCCCATCAAAGAGATGGCCAACCCTTGAAAAATAGGGTCAAACAGTATCACGAATGCACCAATCACTACCGTTCCGGCGGTCAATAATATAGGTGTTGTTCTAACGGCGCCTGCTTCAATGGCTGCTTGTTTCAATGGGATGCCTTCGGCAGTTCGTAGGTTGATAAAATCAATAAGCAATACTGAATTTCGTACCATGATGCCTGCTAAAGCAATCATTCCTATAAAAGAGGTTGCTGTAAAAAAAGCATCCATTATCCAGTGTCCTAAAATAATTCCAATTAGCGATAAGGGTATGGCAACCATCATGACTATTGGTGCTTTGAAATTTTGAAACCAGCCTACAATTAAAATATAAATCAAGATGATGGCCCCTAAAAAGGCAATGCCTAAATCCCTAAAAACCTCCAATGTTATTTGCCATTCGCCATCCCATTTTACGGTATAATCATCCTCATATTCTGGTTGGCCTAAATACATTTCGTTAATCTTGTAACCTTTTGGCAATGGAATTTCTTTTAACTTTTCTTCCATTCCTAAAATGGCGTAGGCAGGACTTTCCAAATCGCCAGCCATATCCGCCATCACATAAACCACGCGTTTTTGGTTTTTATGATAAATGCTTTTTGCGCTTTTGGTTTTGTTAATAGTAACCAAATCTGCAATGGGCACCATGTTCCCTTGTTTCGATTTTACCTTGAGTTGTGAAATATCCATAATGGTCGATTTTTCTTTTTCATCTAAGGTCAAAACAATACCAACTTGATTGGTTGCATTTTCATCATACAAGGTTGTGATGGCTCTGTTGGACAAGGCCATATTCATGGTGTAGGCAATTTGCTGTGGTGCCACACCGTATAACATGGCTTTTTCTTTATTGATATCAAATTGAAATTCGGTTTGGTCATCTTCCACCATCCAATCGATATCTACCACATCTTCAGTATTTTTTAGAATATTTTGAACACTGTTTGCTATCTTGATTTGCTCATTATAATCAGGGCCATAAACTTCAGCTACGATGGTGGATAATACTGGTGGTCCTGGCGGCACTTCCACTAATTTGACATTCGCATGGTATTTTGAAGCAATCTTTTGAATATCTGGACGCAGTAATTTAGCGATATCGTGACTTTGCGCAGAACGCTCGCCTTTATTAATCAAGTTCACCTGTATATCTGCCATGTTGCTGCCGCCACGTAAATCATAATGACGCACCAAACCGTTAAAGGTTATAGGAGCTGAGGTACCAATATAGTTTTGGTAATTTACCACTTCGGGTCGCGTAGATAAATATTGAGCGATCTCTTGTGTTACGACACCAGTGCGTTCAAGGGTAGTGCCTTCAGGCATATCTATGATGACTTGAAATTCGTTTTTATTATCAAATGGCAACATTTTTACAGCCACAGATTTGGTAAAAAACAACACCATTGTTACCATTAACAGTAGAAATGTACCACCTAAAAACAGCCATCGTTTTGAACGGCTTTCCAATAAAGGGCGTTCAAATTTGTTGTAGATACGATAGATAAAGGTGTCTTCTATTGGTTTTTCTGCTTTTTCAACTTGCCCTTTCTTGCCTTTTTCCCTTAAGAAAATATAACCTAAATACGGTGTAATGGTTAATGCCACAAACAATGATAAAATCATGGCTATGGATGCCCCAATTGGCATTGGTGCCATATAGGGACCCATTAATCCAGAGACAAAAGCCATAGGCAACACCGAAGCTATTACTGTAAATGTTGCCAAAATGGTTGGGTTTCCAACCTCGTTAATAGCATATAGAGCCGCTTGTTTAAATGGCAGACGTTTCATTTTAAAATGCCTATGCATATTTTCGGCAATGATGATGGAATCATCTACTACAATTCCTGTTACAAACACCAAAGCGAACAGGGTAATTCGGTTAAGTGTGTAATCTAACATATAATAACTCAAAAAGGTCAATGCAAACGTAATTGGCACCGATAAAAACACCACCAAACCACCACGCCAACCCATGGCCAGCATCACTACCAGTGTTACGGCAAAGATAGAGCCTATAAGGTGTAGCAGTAATTCCGATACTTTATGTGATGCGGTTTCTCCATAATTCCTGGTCACTTCCACATGCACGTCATCAGGGATTAAATTTTTACGTAAATGCGCGACTTTATCTATAATAACATCTGCAATTTTCATCGCATCTGCACCTTTGCGTTTTGCAACCGAAATGGTTACCGCAGGATATTCCGATTTATATTCAGATGATTTTTCGCTGCCTTTTCCAAAGCCTAAACCCACGTAATTTATAGGTACTTCTGGACCATCAATAATGGAGGCGATCTGCTTTAAATAAATAGGACGGTCTTGCTGTACCCCAACTACCAGGTTTTCAACATCAGTAGCCGACTCTAAGAACTTTCCCGTATTTATTAAGAATTCGGTGTCATTTTTATCAAAACTCCCAGAATTAAGCTGACTATTGTTTGCCTTGATCATTTCAGAAACAGACAAAAAGTCCAATCCGCTTGCCGCTAATTTATCTTTATCCAGCACCACACGCAACTGGCGGTTTCTACCACCAATTTTATGTGTAACGGCCACATCATTTACTTTCTTGATTTCAGCTTCTAATTCTTGGGCCATTTGGCCTAATTGGTAATCGTCATAGTTTTCGCTCCACAAGCTTAAACCCAAGATGGGTACATCATCAATAGCACGTGTTTTCACTAACGGAAACGTCACACCTTCAGGCATTTCGTCCATGTGTTTATAGATTTCGTTATATAATTTTACAAACGAACGCTCAATATCTTCGCCTACGTAAAACTGCACTATGACCATGCCTTGTTCTTTCATAGATGTAGAATATACATATTCAACCCCTTTAATGTTCGAAATTAATTGTTCTAAAGGCTCAATAACCCGCGACTCCACTTCCGTAGGGCTTGCACCCGGATACCCCACAAAAATATCTGCCATGGGCACATCAATTTGGGGCTCTTCTTCACGAGGAATTAAAAACGAACTATATACACCAACCACCATAAACACAATCATTAAAAGCGCAGTA
>TARA_R110002049_G_scaffold295512_1_pt1 | contig 13632 bp, 7 predicted proteins | sample TARA_R110002049 | Tara Oceans TARA_R110002049 (sample SAMEA4396941) | marine metagenome | biome: Polar Biome; feature: [SRF] surface water layer (ENVO:00010504); material: water (ENVO:00002006), including particulate matter (ENVO:01000060) such as... | depth 5 m | reverse complement strand
CATATCAGCGACTTCCAGAAGACGTGCAATTGAACACTTGCGAACAGCAGCCGGTACATACATTGGGCTCAGACCTACAGTTAGCTGCGACCTGCACTTATGTCGGCAACGTGGACATAGTGTGCGTTCGTGTCCATCTGCTGGGTCTTCGACCCTAATTCATCTTTGCATCCTGAATCCGAAAATTGGAGATATCGACATGAGCACCACTGGCAAACAGCTATTCACAACGTTAGAAAGCAATGGCACGCTCACTGTAGCAATTGAAGACGTTAACTTTCCCGATCCTACCGGCAATCAGGTGCTTGTAAGAATGGAGGCGGCGCCGATCAATCCGTCGGATTTGGCCATTCTTACCGGTTCAGCCGATCTCGAAAACGCAGAATATTCGCCTGGAAAATACGTCGCTACCATGCGCGAGCCTTTCAATGCGGGATCCAAGGCGCGTCATGGGCTGAAACTTCCCGCTGGCAATGAAGGAGCGGGCACCGTCGTCGCTACGGGTGACAGCGACACGGCCAAGGCGCTGATGGGGCAGCGTGTCGCTTGCGTGCCGGGCAATGCCTACAGCCAGTATTGTATCGCTGAGGCTGCCATGTGCCTGCCGCTCGGCGATTATTCGGCCGAGGATGGCGCAAGCGGCTTCGTCAATCCCATGACCGCCCTCGGGTTTGTAGAAAATGCAAAAATGGACGGGCAAAACGCGATCCTGCATACGGTCGGGGCTTCCAACCTTGGCCAGATGCTGACCCGCATCTGCAACGACGACGGCATCGGACTGGTCAATATCGTGCGGAAAGAGGATCAGGTTGAATTGCTTAAGCAGCTTGGCGCCAGCCATATTGTCAATTCATCTGATGACGACTTCATGCATCAACTCCGAGCCGCAATCGACGACACCGACGCCTTCTACGGGTTCGATCCAATCGGCGGGGGAAAATCGGTCGACAGTGTTTTCAAGGCGATGGAACAGGTCGCGGTTACGAAGATGGCCGAGTATTCACGCTATGGATCCAACCGGCAAAAGCGCATGTTCATCTACGGACGTCTTGATGTTGGCCAGACAATCTTGTCGCCGAGCTACGGCTTTGGCTGGACCCTGTCAGGCTGGCTCCTATTTCCCTTCATTCAATCGGTTGGCATGGAAACCGTAGGACGGATGCGCAAGCGTGTGCTCGAGAACCTGACTACGACATTTGCCAGCCACTACAAGAAACGGGTCAATCTCGAGGAGATGTTGACCAAGGAAGCGGTGACCGACTACCGCGCGATGAAGACCGGTGAGAAATATCTCGTCACGCCGTGGAAATAAGCGGCCGGTGCCGAGTTATCCGAGGCCGACTTGGCGTGCCCACTGGGGAGTGGACACGCCAAGAGCCACCGTTCTTCGCCACGCCCAGTCCATCCAAGCCCGCTCATCACACGAGGTTTTTAGACGTTCTTTAAGTCTGGTGACATGGGTTATCGGGACAGGCCAGGTATTGAGCTCACACGCACAACAAAGACATGGGGATATGAAAATTGTCGCGCTTGCAACGAACGGCAGTCGTTCTTTCTGCGGCGCAGTTGATATTCTGGGTTAACTGGGTTGCTGTTTTTTATTTACCCCGATCTTAGTTCTGCGACTTTAGCTGTGCGCACGGCCGTTGGAATTATCCGGTTGTGAAAGAGGGGCATAGCTGTCAGCCCGGGGGACAAGGGGAATTTAATATGTTTGGCAAACTTACACGCGCAACGGATGACAACCGGGTTTCAGAGCTTCTGGGATTACCCGAAGACGTCGACGATCAGGATACGCTGAGGGCCCGAGTCGAAAACGGCCTTCCGGCGGCCTCCGTTGAGAATATATGGGAGGTCATGCACTCCCAACCTGCACATAAGATCGTATCAGAGCGAGCCTACCGCAGGGCGAAAGCCGAAAAGCTCCCCCTGAGTCCGGTCAAAAGCTGGGTTCTTTACGATTTTGCGCGGGCCTATGTTGTTGCTGACAGAATTTATCATGGCAATGGTGCCCTCGTCATGCGGTTTCTGGAAAAGCCCAATCCAGAGCTTGGCGGCGTTGCTCCGATGGCATTGGCAATTTCAAGCCCTGCCGGCGCTGACGCCGTGATCGAACTTCTGGATACATTGAACTAAGAGCTTTCGGAGAGGGCATCCCCCAGTGCGAGAGTGCTCGGTAGCGCCCGCTCCGCAGGACCTCTACTCGCCCTTTCGTTGAAAGCTTCGGGCTGGACCCAATTGCGCCGACTTAAAACTTGGGTTTGAGCATTCAACAATGCTGGCGACGCGGACAAGGGCGTCGACCGGCCGTAGGCTCGCACCAGCATCTACCGCTTTAGATCCGACAGCCACACTGTGAGGTGTATGAACTCGGGCAGTGTTTGAACGTGTCGGATGACGATGGTCTCTTGTCCGTCCTGCAAACTCGACGCAGGCTGTGTAGAGAACTGCCTGGAGGGATCGGATGCCCGTTATAAATCGCTTTGCCGAAATGCTGCCGGAACTTGCCGCATGGCGGCGCGATATCCATGCCCATCCCGAACTGCGCTTCGAAGAGCACCGGACCGCAGCGTTTGTCGCTTCAAAGCTTGAAGAATTTGGCTGTGATGAGGTGATAACCGGCTTTGGGGGCACCGGCGTGGTCGGTGTTATAAACGGCAAAAAAGGGCCTGCGGGCAAGACCATCGGATTTCGTGCAGATATGGATGCGCTGCCGATCCAAGAAGCGACGGGTCTGCCGCATGCCTCGATTATTCCTGGCAAGATGCATGCCTGCGGCCACGATGGACACACATCGATGCTTCTGGGCGCGGCGAAATACTTGGCTGAGACACGCAATTTTGACGGCAGGGTCGTACTGGCCTTCCAACCGGCAGAAGAGGGCGGCGGCGGCGCGCGCGCGATGATTGAGGCAGGTTTAATGGACGGTTGGGCCATTGAGGAAATCTACGGGATGCACAATATGCCGGGGATGCCGGTCGGGGAATTCGCGGTGCGCACAGGACCGCAGATGGCTTCGCCGGACAAGTTCGAGATCACCGTGCGCGGGACAGGGGGCCACGGCGCGATGCCACAAAAGGGGGTCGATACGACATTGGTCGCCGCACAGATCGTTGTCGCGCTGCAATCCATCGTATCGCGGAACATAGACCCGATGGACAAGGTAGTCGTGTCGGTTTGTGGATTTCGCACCGAAACTGCCACCTACAATGTGATCCCTGACTCCGCAAGATTACTTGGCACAGTTCGAACGTTCGACCCAGAAGTTCAGCAACAGGTGCGTGCGCGAATTGACGCGCTGGCAACCGCAACGGCCCTTGGTTATGGCGCGGTAGCAGAAGTCACCCACATTTCGGGGCCGCCCCCGCTGGTCAACCACGCGCAGGAAGCAGATCTGGCGGCCGAGGTAGCCGAGGCTATCTCGGGCGTAGCGCACCGTGATCTGGATCCAATCATGGCCGGTGAGGATTTTTCAGAGATGTTATTGGAGCGCCCTGGCGCTTATCTTTTTGTTGGCAACGGCGGAAGCGCGGACCTTCATAATCCGTCCTATGAATTCAACGATGAGGTAATACCTGCAGGCTGCAGCTGGTTCGTGACAATGGCAGAACGGCGCTTGCCGCTCGCCTGAGTTTTGACAGTACGCCCGTCAATCTTCATTTTCTGCGAGATTACCTTTGGCTGTCGTTAAGTCCTCCCAAGGTCTGTGGCCGGTTTAACAGTCATCTTCCGGCCCATTGCCGACATTCGGGAGTTGGTGCGACGCTGCGCGGCAGCTTCCCCGAAGCAGACATTGATCGAAGGCGCAGCATTTCGGGTTGCGGAGGTCTGCACTGCGGACTTTGCCGCCGTTGGCAATGTACTAGCGTAGTACCTGTGCGAGTTTATATGCCTGAGTTCGCTCTCTGCTCAGCATGTCGTTGACTGATCTTGGGGCATCTAAAACTAGGTCGTTAAAGCTTCCCATGCCACCATACAAGCCCAAGAACAACTCGATGCAGTAGCCGTCTGAATTCCTAGAGATTTGCCGAACTCTTCTGATTTTCTAAACCCAAAACGCCTGCTCATGTCGAGCAAGGATTTTCTCCAAGCGCGAGAGACTTTATATAAAATCGAGTAGTTCGGGGCGCATATTCGGCTGGTTCATAAAGCCAATCTAACGTCAGAGAGTAACGTTTCAAGGGCTGTCTTTTCGTAAAAGTGGGCTCCTTCCGGACCTTAGCTGCATTTGTGTCCGTCGTCATATAAAATGAGAGTTCAATTTGCGGAGCGGCCCTATTTTTTTGAACCGAGCGTCAAAAAACCTCGCAGCCAGACTCGACAAGTCGACCAGGGACTACCGAGTAGCCTGGGCGGGGATTAATTATTACTCTCTGAATGCCTGTTAGCTTTTCCATGCAACTGACAGAGGTTTCAGGATCCATTGTGCTGCCATCCACATAAATATCTAGCCAAGCATGTCCCTCCCAGCCCGTGTGGCAAGGCCCTTGCTGCGGGCGGGATCCGTCTCCACATAGGTCTTCCACAATGGCATATTTGCGTAAGCGTGGAAAATAGAAGCGAGTGCCAGGCCTGAAGTCCTCGAAGTGGCGGTCAAAATGAATGCGCCATCCAACCGCTAGCGTGATTGGATCTTCAAATGTACCAATTCCACCTGCTGTTTCGTGAATTATGGGTCTTCCGATAATAGCCGATCCTGGCGGGGTGTTGTCCCAGTAGCTATAACCAGTAAGAAAGACGGTCCTCCAACGTTCCTTTGGGAGCCATATTAAATATATCAGCCCCAACAGCAGACAAAGCAAAATAAGGTTTTTCCGTTTGCGCACCATGAGGATGGTATCTTGCATTGGCTGATCTGCAAAGCACTTCCTCCAAACAACATATGCCCATCGCGTAGCCGCTTTCGCCGGATGGACAACCCCATATAATTGACCGAAGTGGGAGGGTTGTGTTCAGTAATCATCGAGATTCAGCACCTCAACCACATTATACCTGCTGAGTTTTAATCGCCGATAAAGATGTGTCATTTTTCCGAGGATCAACGACTCACTGCAGTGATCTCGAAAGCAACTTGAGCAGTTCACTGCTAAATTGAGCCAAGGGGCTTCTCGGTAACGTCGAGCCATTGCCTGGCTGACCATGCTTTCCGCTGTTTCGGACGTCCAGGCCTTCTAACGTGCTCTTGATTGGAGCGCTCCATGACTAAACTTGTTCGAGCGCATCAGATAGGTCTCGCAAAGGACGGACGATATGAGGTGTCTCGACTTTAAATGGTGCAGGTAGCGCTTGGTGACTTTTCAGTTTTGGTGAGCTGGTGGTACGGTTCTTACATTCGCATTGCTTTTGCAATAATAATTTCGGGCCTCATCAATAAACCCGTACAACTCGACATATTTTATTAGCGCTTTTTCTAATAGTTGTATCCGTTCATGGTCGGTCATCCACCGGTGCTCCTCTCATAAATTCTAGGTTTTTTACAGTTAGCGTCCTAAGAATATTCACTCCTGTTAAACGCACCAGATTTCGTGGGCAGATCGCCGGATGCGACTGATGCAGCCCAAGGGCAAAACTTAAGGCCTTGAGTAAATGCGAACCCAAAACCTTCAAACCGTGGTGCGCTGCCGAGATTTCGGGCGCGCGATCCGTTCGAGCCAGTTTGCTGCTTCCTTTGTAACGTTATTCTTCGTTTGCACTAGTCTTAGGCGAAACTGAATGACCATGAATGGTTCCGTTTCACTTAACTGCGTTGAAGCCATTTGTTTATACCTTCGGCGTCCAGCTCAACTTCGAGTCCCAAAGGGCGTTCCCCAATCGGCACTGAACCAAGCCCGTCCATCATGTTATGCAGATCATCTGACGTATGATAAAATGCGGCCTCATATGAAATCAAGAATGCGACGAAATCGTTGCTGCCTGAAACGCCTGTTCAACTGTAGGAGTTTCAGTCTACCATCTAAAACTGTGCCTTGTCAATCAATTACTATCTTAGGTTGAGGTTGCTAGCGCCCGATTGAACTATGGGGCTGCTTTTAACATATGAGCGATGGATTGCAGTATGACCGCATTTGTATTGATATCAGTGTAGTTTAGGCTGGCCTCTCCTGTCCTTTGATTGATGCTGGACGCAAAACCAAAGGAAGATTTTGCCTTTTCCCTTACGAGGCCAACAAGAGTATCGCAGAAGGGATGGTCCTTGTAAGCTGACCATAGGTACGCAGCCTTCGAACTGATCGCGAGATGTTTGTCGCGAAACGCTTCCGTTCGATGTTCTTCTAGCCCTTCGACCGTATCAGTCGCCCACACTCTTCCAGGCACATCGAATTGAAGTCCTTGGTAGAGAAACCATGGCGGGCTGCTGATTGGTCCCTCCGAGACACAGACAAGTTTGCCAGTAGCTTCAAACTCTTCAAGTTGTGCAGCAAACAGCACATCGGCCAGATAGGCAGACTCAGGTGACATGCCCAGCTCCAAGGCTTCCATCAGGAGAGGTTCGGCTCCAAGCGGTCCTATCCGGCCGCTAACCTCCAGCAGTGCCATTTGGCCGTCAGCTTCGCTCTTACCTTGGAATACCTCGTAGGGTGATCGCACTTCGATGCCCCAAGTTCGAAACGCCCAGGCTGCGTAATGTGCACAGTGCGAAGTGAAGGTTGATTTTAGCTGACCACTTTCGACGGAGAAAACAATGCCTTCCTTAACAACATCTTCCAGATTCCAAGATGCGACAGTCGGTGCAGATTTGTCTTTCGCAAGCGGGTGAGTGTCCAGATTGTACAACGCGGCCAGCAGCCTTCCAGCATCACAGCCGTCAAAATTCCGGTCACCCCACCTTACTTTATTGGTGACGATCCATCCTTGCGGCAAAAGTCGACCTTGTGACCGCCTACCAGCAATGTTGGGTAAGATCTTGCGGATTGACCGTTGAAACGTTTCGGCAGTGATAAGCTTTAAGTCTGCCGCGGCCATCAGCGCATTGATGTGGCTACCAACATCCCACATCGTGACAGCTTCATGCAGCCTGTGCGAGCCAGTAGAAAAATTTACCGTCGCGGGACAGAGTCCTGTTTCCAGATTTGTCCAACGGTCAAAATAGGACCAGGCAACTTTCGCATCTGCCATCAACCGCTCGCGCTCGTTACTCTCACCCTTGACAAGGGCAGGCTCGGGTATCTTCTGGTAGTTCTGCGTCCTACGAAAGTGCGTCAGATAAGGACCTGTGGGTACTATACGCCTGACATAATCGGGTAACGTTGTAACGTCGGAGATGCCATCTCGAGCGATCTCATATAGAGCTCGTTTTAGTGCAATTCGCTGCGGTCGATCCCTCAAGATATTGTCAGAAATCACCAGAACGCAGTCTGCCGTTCCAACTGAACCGGTCGCCAAATCTTTCAGGGCTTTTTCATCGTCGACTTGAACGGACGGAAGCTTCAAAATGTTGCGTGCATCCAGCCCCGTATCACTTCGCTCTGAAAGCACCACGGCCGTTCCAAAAGTCGTGGAAGAGTTAACATCTATTTCAGGAAAAGCCGCGCCGTCAGTGGCGTTGAACAAATCAACAGGCCGAATTGGCGAGTCGGCAGCGCGCGTTCCTTCTACGTCTATCCAATAGCCGGGTCGGCTGGATGGCAACGCATCAACGGCAAAGCTCGAGGGCAATCCCGCATTGATCAGCTCAAGTCTGAAATCAGTTAGGATGTTGTGAAACTCTGGCGAAGCGTCGGCACCAGCAATAAAGTGCAAGGCAATGTTTCTTTTGTACCCATAGTTATCGCGGTACTGAATGTCCGATGCCAGGATGGGGTTTATCCAATAGTTACTGTTCTGCAGCATCACGCGCTTTGTAAAAGCGAGAGCAGACGAACGTAAACTTGCTAGAGATCGTGCTGAAAAATCGTCAGCCGAAAGATAAAGGACACGTTCTACCGACAGCGTCGGTATCGCCTGGAAAGAAAGTTCTGGGGACCAAAGTAGTAAGCGTTGGCCTCCAATCAGCCTAACCACACCGTCGCTCCACGCCTCTGGGTTAAGCCTTGTAGTGATTTGGGGTCGCATTAGAACATTCCGAATGCCGCATGCGCGTACCCCTGAAGGGGCTACAATGCTATCCAGCATGTCGCAGGCAATGGTACTGCTGATGAAGAAGTCCGACCGCATTTCCGAACTGTCCCACAGCGCTTGTTGCAACGCCGATTGCGCATCGTATACCGCACGCGCTTGAAAATATGGGGTCAGGGCCGCCAGGTTTCTGACGATTGGTGCCAGCTGAACTAAACCGGGTTGGTTTAACAACTTTTTCTTTAACAACTTCGACAGCACATTGTTGGGACGGAGCTTTGCGAGGTTTTGAGGGGCGGCGTCGATCAGACAGGTAACAGGTAGCCCTTGTTCAGCTAAAACGTCCAAGACTACAGCGATCTTGTCAGGGTCGGTATCGCTGTGAATACCATCGATCACGACAATAGTATTCTGGGGGATTTTGCTCGCTGCGCGGCCCACAACTGGGAAAGGGAGCAACATCGGCGCGGCCAAGCCCCATTGCAGAAACTGCCTACGATCAATCATGCCAACTTTGCCTGATCATACTTGAACCCGACCCGGGTCGTGCGGCCCCAAGTGGCCAATGACCCTGTCGCAGCGCGCCAAAGTGCACGTATAACAGAGATGTACAAAACTTGCCGATAGAATACACGTTGTAAAGGCATCAACCACATCAAACGGCGATCCTCTTTCGGGTCAAGACGGAACGCAACGACAACGCTCAGAATTTCCAAGGCCGGAAGCGCCAGATACGCAATGATCTGCGGGTTCTCGAAAAGGTCTGATGCAATGGGCTGATCCGTGCCAAAATTTACCACAAAATCCAGGGCAAGAAGTAGTAAGAACAGGTCGGCAAGTGGCGCAATAAGGGGCATCATGTAACCAAAAATTGCTAAGTCAGGTAGCGCAACAATCCCCAACTTGCGACCTTCCGGAACGGCCCCGACATGTTTCCATCCAGACTGCATCATTCCGAGCGACCAACGCAGCCGTTGCGCCATCAGCCCTCGGAGAGTTGCGGGTGTTTCAGTTGTCGCAATTGCTCGATCTTCATAGACTACCTGATAGTTTGTGCGGATGATTGCCATCGTCATATCGGCATCTTCAGTCAGGCTTTCGTTAGAAAAAATCCCGGCTTCCATAAGCGCCGTGGTGCGCCATGCACCGATGGCGCCCGGTACGACCGTCATAGCGTTCAGGAACTCCTTTGCGCGCCGCTCTATGCTTTGGGCGGTGATGTACTCGAGCGCTTGAAGGCGCGTTAGCAGATTGCTGCGGTTCCCAACAACAACCCGTCCAGCAACGGCGCCAATCTTGGGATCATTAAAGTGTGCGGCCAACAAACCGACCGCGTCTGGCGAAATCTGTGAGTCCGCGTCGATGCAGATCAGAATATCACTTTGTGCTTCGTCGAGTGCAGCATTCAATGCAGATGCCTTGCCAGCGTTGGATTGCGACAAAACCGTCACTAGAGGATGATAAGCGAAACTAATGGCTTTATCGTAAGTGTCATCGGTTGAACCGTCATCAACCACGATGATGTCAAAGTCGTCGTAGCGGGTCGAGAGTGCCTGTCGGATACATTTTTCTATCACCTTGCCCTCATTGTACGCAGGGATGACAATCGTAACCGACGGTTGGTGGTCCGAGGTTGGTGGCAAATGGGGCTTGCGTTTTGCTGTCAGCAAAAGCAGCGTGATCGAACGGAACATCCCGACAGCAAATACCGCCCAAAATATAAACTTAAGGATGGACCAACCATTACCAACGGCAAAGAAGGACACAGTCCCAAAAGTTGCTGTAATGCGGTCGCTTTCGGGCATCAGCACTTCTGCTGTCGTACCCAAGAGATCAGCAACAGACGTAAATTCATAACCTTTGCTACGTAGCTCTGTGATAACTTTGGGAAGCGCCGCCACGGTCTGGCTTTGGTCACCACCGCCATCGTGAAGGAGGACGATGCCACCCGCATTTTCTTCAACTTGTCTGATAATTTCAACTGCCAGCTCGTCGGCACTTTGCGCAATCCAGTCTCGCGGCACGACGTCCATCCCTACAATGATGTAACCAGCCTCCTCCAAAGGCAGAAGAGAGGCTACCTCTTTGGACGTAATTGGCCCGCCGCTACGCATATAAGGTTCACGGTAAAGTCGCATGCTTTTACCGGTTAGGCCGTTGATAAAGAGTTGTACTGAGTTGACCTCGACCGTTGCGCGCGATGCAGACAGGTTACCCATTTTAGGGTGCGAGTAAGTGTGAGAACCCAACTCATGGCCCTCCTCGAGAATGCGTTTTATCAAGTCGGGGGACTTAACAGCATTATTTCCGAGTACAAAAAAGGCTGCCGGAGTCTTGGTATCACGCAAGATATCTAGCGTGTCGGCTGTATGCTGAGAGTGTGGGCCATCATCGAAAGTCAGAACAACTTTGTTTGGCTGCCCCGCTCCGTAAAGCCGTACGGTGCTTGCTTTGGGAGCTTTGGAATACACGACCGAAGATATGGCGCTTGTGACAGGATCTGTAACAACCGCGCGTTCTCCAGGCTGGGGCATCGATACAGGGGCCACAAACGGGCCACTTCCCAAAAGTTCAACGTAATCCGAAAAGATGACGGTCGTTACGGCATCAGGTGAGAGCTCAACCCCATGGGTCAGGTGGTCCAAAACTGCCCAAATTCCGGGATCCTCATATCCCAAGCCAGCTAAGCTAAGCGAAGCGACATTCAGCTTGTTAAGTGCCAAGATTTGATTGTGCGCGGTTGCAGCATCAAGCATCCATACCCGATGTTGCAAACCCTCAGCGTCAACATAACTTGCCTGGCTGTTTCCAACTGCTGGATCAAACTCAGGTGGAATAGACCTATCTGCGAGCGCGGACATCACTTGGGCAATGGTTAGCACACTAGGACGGGGCTGGCCTGATACCCAGTCCACTGCGTGGTTACCAAGTTTAACTACCAGCTTATCTGAATCGATATAATTTCTTACGAAAGCAACATGTGCTTCGAACCAGCCGTCGTCGGCAAGAGGCTGTGGTGCAGAGCCGATCCACGGTGTTCGATAGCCGTCGACGATGACAGTATCGAACAACCAATTTGCGATGATCAATATGCTCGCTGTAGTGTTGCTTGGTACGGTCACACAGGAGGTAAGTTCCCTATTGTTCAGCGCATTTGCGAAGGGGCGTAAGATATCGGCGAATGTTGTTGGCCCGACAAACACAAGTTGACTGGCGTCAACACAGTATCCGATCAGGTTTTTAACTTGAGATGTGTTAACAACAAAATCTGATAGCGCCTCGGCAACTTCAATACGCCCCTGAATTGTGCTTAACTGAACGATATGTGAGAGCTCTAACGCGATAATCGGCAAAATCTCGATGTCAGCATCCCTCGTATTTGTATAGTTGAGCAAGGGATCTCGAGTATCTTGAGCGACACCGGATACTTTGACTCTTTCACCGACCAGGCCGGCGGTATACCACGTAGGCATAACCACTTGGATGGAGTCACAGCTTCGATATAACGACTTCGTTGCCCAAGGCAGATCAATAGGTACAACAGCGTAGATTTTCTGTTTTTGGCTGGACGATCTGTCGCGTTTTCCCGCTGAAACGTCATTCATGCAACGATATTGTTGTGCTTGATGCTCAGCATAAATATCGATTGCAGCAGGACCTAGACCTGTACTGACATCGTTCCTCCAGTCATCTGGGTCGGCGGCCGCAAGGTCTTCCTTTAACGCTTTGATGCGATCAGGCAGGGCGGCCTCCAGCCCACGGTTAGATCCGAGAACCGCCGCGAGTAGCATCAGCCAGACTACCAGCACCATTGCAAACGTGGTAACTGAAAACAAAATGCGCGTTCTGCGTCGGCTACTCGAATCGAGAAATACCCGGGCCGACAAGCCGCGCTCCGAGCGCGGCTCGTGAAAACCTCGGGACATTTCTAGAGCACTGTCAGCACTTTTGCCTCGCCTCCAAGTTTTACGCATTGCACTTTCGCATCCAAATTTCTTCGAACTGGAACGTCTGGGATGCAGCGCTGTGCATAAACTTTCAGAAGGGCGGCTGCAGACAGGGCAATGTCAATTCTTGACCCTTGTAAACAACAATCCGTAAGGCGAGTCGGATCGCAGATGGTAACAAGATTAGAACTTGCATCTCGTTATCACCCGTTGTGCCAACCGAACCTTTCTGACCAAGTCCACCCCAGACTCCATTCAACTTGGATTATAGATAGGGGCGAAACTGTGTCACTGGTTGTCCCGATTTCTGCCATATTTTCAACCAGAGATTGCATCACTGTTTCTAGGGTTGGAAGTATTGCTCAATGCGAGATGGATTGATGAAACGGACTGCATCTTAAGATTGAGGGAAATGAACGTATACAATCTATGAGATAAGGCGAACTCGTCGATTCGTTGGGTTTGGGCAAAAGTGAGGCAGGGGATCCAGAAACATAAAAAAGCTCAATCGAACGGGTCAACAAAACGTTTGCCACTTCTTTTGGAACAAGTTAGGTTTCAGACAGCCATGAATTTCCTACAGCACATGGCTAACCCAGTAACGGCTACAACTTCGGTTGTGGCCGTTTTCAATTTTAAGAAACTTTTCCGGTTTGTATGATGGTGAAGTCATTGCCATGTGTCGGGGGAGCCAATGCGACGGCATCCAAATATAAATCGGCGTGCAAGGTCACTGGAGATCTTGATTGGAATTGGACCTCGCAAGTGGTCCGACGCCTTCGAGCACGTGCCTTGAGTATTTTGAGAACAATACCCAAAAGGTGATGCTAGAGTACAGGAATTCTCAAATGCCTTGAGGTGTCATAACATTCGCATCAGTGAAGTGCACTGGCACGGTAATTTGTGATGGCGAGTGTTTGGCCGTACTACGCGTAAAATAACATTCGCCGTTGGGACACAATGTGGCCTACTACCGATAGGCTGTTTTCCAAGCACTCGGAATGAGCGTTTGTAGTAGGCCGGTCCAAGCCTAGCGCCGGTTCACCACTGCCACTAGTATAGCTACTGCTTTTGCCAGAACTTCAATAGAGCTTTTTAACGCTTCAACTCTTGATCTAAAAACACCCTACAAACATCCGAATGTGCTCTCCCGAAAGATTGAAGCGGCTTGAAATTTCTCGAAGGTACCAAGGAATACTGAAGTGGTCCTGCTTTTTAGGACAGTTTTGCGGCTCAGCTAAGATGTGATCTGGTGGGTTTCATGCCGCCTTTTGATGTCGTTGTGTGTTGAAGAATGCGTCGTCTGGTGCTTGCTTGTCGAGGGGGGTGTGTGGCCGCTCGGTGTTGTAGAAGCTGATCCAATCTTTAATCACCCGTTTGGCTTGGAACCCGTCTTTCAGTTCGTGCAGATAAACAGCCTCCTGCTTCAAGGACCGCCACAACCTTTCGATGAAGATGTTATCGAGATATCTGCTGTGACCATCCATCGATATTTTGACTTCAGCCTCAGTCAAAGTGCTGATCCAGGCTGCACCCGTGAACTGCGACCCCTGATCCGTATTCATAATTTCGGGTTTACCATATTCGGCGATGGCTTCTTTCAAGGCTTCGACACAGAAGCTGGCATCCA
>TARA_R110002049_G_scaffold2623_2_pt1 | contig 13638 bp, 12 predicted proteins | sample TARA_R110002049 | Tara Oceans TARA_R110002049 (sample SAMEA4396941) | marine metagenome | biome: Polar Biome; feature: [SRF] surface water layer (ENVO:00010504); material: water (ENVO:00002006), including particulate matter (ENVO:01000060) such as... | depth 5 m | reverse complement strand
GGTGAATCATGCCCTTCCGCTGAGATCAATGGGTCCTGAGCCTAATCACGTACCTAAAAGATTCTCTTTAGGTAGGATGAAGAAAAAAGAATTTCTTTCAGGGGGGGCGATTACGCCATAAGCGCTGGAAAATAGGGGATGGGAAGCGACAAGATGATCTATGCGGACGGGAATCATTTTATCGGTGGCGAATGGGTAAGAGATGCCCCCAACGGCCATGAAGAAAGCCGATGCCCAGCTTCGGGGCAGGTGCTAGGACGCGCGCCGCGTGGCTCAACCACGCTTGCGAACCGCGCAATCGAGGCTGCCCGCGATGTGTTTGAAACCAGTGCTTGGACCAGCTCGCCCCGGGAGCGAGCAACGGCGCTGCTGGAATTTGCTGACCGGATGGAGGCGCGCAAAGACGATATGGCAGAACTTCTCTGCCGTGAAAGCGGCAAGATCCTGCCGCAAGCACAGGGCGAGATTGCGGCCAGCATCGGGGAGGCCCGATATTACGCGGGCGTGGCCCGCAACCTGTTCGGTCGCACATTCGAGAGCGGCACTGGAAAGCTTTCGCTCATGACCCGCGAGCCGTCGGGGGTCGTGTCCGTGATCGTGCCGTGGAACGCGCCTGTAACGTTGCTGGTCCGGTCGGTGGCGCCAGCGCTGGCCGCCGGATGCACGATCGTTATCAAGCCAGCCCCGCAAACCCCGCTGATTAATGCTATGGTCATGCAGTGTTTTGCCGAAACACAATCCCTTCCCGGCGGGGTCGTGAACTCTGTCAACGAAAACGGGATCGAAGTTGGCAGCATCTTTTCGACGCATGACGAGATCGACGTGATTTCCTTCACCGGCTCGTCCCAAACTGGGTCGGTCATCATGGCCAATGCCGCCCGCTCGATCAAACACGTGTCGCTGGAACTAGGCGGCAAGGCTCCCGCGATCATCTTTGCTGATGCCGATTTGGACAGTGCCATAGCCGAAATCACCCGATCGTCGCTTGTTCTGAATGGCCAGATGTGCACCGCGATAAGCCGTATTATGGTGGACGACGGCATTTATGACGACGTCAAGACGCGGCTGGCGAACGCCTTTGAGCAGGCCCGGATTGGCGACCCCATGGAACCCGGCGTCGTACTGGGGCCGCTGATCGACGCAGCATCTCATCAGCGCGTGCTCGCGGTGATCGAGCGTGCGACGCAGGATGCCGACAACGTCGTCCTCAAGGGGGAGGACCCGAAAGGCGCGCTTGAAGACGGGTTTTTCGTTACCCCGTCGATCTTCGAGGTGCAGGATACAAAGAACTGGCTCATCCAAGATGAACTGTTTGCCCCGATTGTTACGCTTGAACGGTTTTCGGATGAGACGGACGCGATCAAGCGGGCAAACGCAACGCGGTTCGGGCTGGCGTCAAGCGTCTACACCCACGATCTGAACCGCTCGATGCGGGTAAGCCGAAAGCTGAAATTCGGCACCGTCTGGCTAAACTGCCACAACCGCCTGATGGCCGAGGTTGAAACCGGCGGCTACCGCACCAGCGGCATCGGTCGTCTGCATGGCGTCGAGGCCATGAACGATTTCATGGAGACCAAGCACATCTACCTTGAGGTCGGCGCATAATGGCCCTGATCCAGTATATTTCGAGGATTCAGTTTGATTTTGGCGCGGTTTCGTTGCTGGCGGAGGAAATCGCTCGGCTGGGGCTGAAGCGCACGCTGTTGGTGACCGACAAAGGGGTTGCGGCAGCCGGTATCCTGGACCGGGTGCTGGACGCCGCCAAGCCGAGCCAGCCGGTTGTCTACAAAGGTACGACCGAGAATCCCACGGAACAGAGCCTTCTTGCCTGTCTAGACCTTTGGGCTGAACAGGGCTGTGACGGTTTGATCGCCCTTGGCGGCGGGTCACCTATTGATTTGTCCAAAGCGGTGGCCTTGCTGGCCAGCCATGGCGGTAATCTGGCGGACTACAACGTTAAGACTGGCGGGTCCGAGAAGATCGGCAAGGTGGCCCCGCAGATTGCCATCCCTACGGCGGCAGGCACCGGGGCCGAGATCGGCCGCGCCTGCGTGATGTCCTTATTGGATGGGTCCAAGATGGTGGCCGTCAATTTGAACATGGTGGCCGATACGATCATTTGCGACCCGGAACTGACACTGACCTTGCCCGCCTCGCTGACTGCCGCGACGGGAATCGACGCCTTCAGTCACGGGGTTGAGGCGGCGATGAGCACCATGGTCAATCCCCCGGCCGAGGCGATTGCGTTGGATTGCGTGGCACGCGCGGCCAAATGGTTGCCGGTTGCAGTTCAGGACGGCCAGAACCGGCAGGCCCGGTGGGAGATGATGATGGCCGCGCTGGAAGGGGGCATGTGCCTTCAGAAAGGGCTGGGCGGTGCCCATGCTATGGGTACGCCACTAGGCGAGCTGCACCTGCATCACGGTCGCCTGATCGGCGTATTGCTGCCGCATATCGTGCGCTTCAACGCCGAGGTGGCACAGGCCGCGCAGGCACGGATCCGTACCGCCGCCGCAGTGCCAGACGAGATGGCGCTTGAGGACTGGATAACCGATTTCACCCGGTCGCTTGGTCTGCCAACGACGCTGGGCGAGATGGGGGTACCGACCGACATCCTGCCCCAGATCGCGACAAGAGCCGAGGCTGATCACCTGACGCTGACCAATCCGCGAAAACCAATCATGGCCGACTATCTGAAAATGCTGCAATCCGCTATGTGAACCGAGCGATTTGATCCATGATCTCGGAGCGTCGAGGTTGGCAGCGCTTTGTGCTGAAACCCCGAGACACCTTTACCAACATCCTAGGGAGGATACGATGAACTTTGCCAAGAAAACTGGTCTTTATGCGTCTGCCGTGGCGTTCGCCATGGGTCTGAGCATGCCGCTTGCTGCCGCAGAACTGACGCTGGCGCATTACCTGCCACCGAACCACGAATTGCAGGTAGGCGCGGCCGAGCCACTTGCGCAAGAGCTGGCCAAGGCCACTAACGGGGCCGTCACGATCAAAATTTACCCCTCGGGCGAGCTGGGCGCAGGCCCGACGCAGCAATACACCCGCGCGCTTGAAGGCATCGCCGACATCACCATCGGCCTGACCGGCAGTGATGCCGTTCCTATGCCGCGTTCGCTTATGCTGGAAATGCCCGGCTTGTTCGACACGCCGCGAGAGGCGGTCGATGTCATCTGGGACAACATGGATGCCTTTGCCGAGGACTTCAAACGCACCCAGCTTCTGGCGCTGTTCCCCAACAGCCCGGCAGCGCTTGTCATGACGCGCCCAGTACGTAGCCCCGAAGATCTGGCTGGTTTGAATATCCGGACCTCTTCGGCGATTGGCGCCGCGATGGTCGGCGCCTGGGGCGCAAACGCGGTCACGATGCCAGCGAACGATCTTTATAACGCGATGCAAACCGGGGTGGTTGACGGCGCGTTGATCGGCATCGACGGCGTCAACGCCTTCCGGCTGCACGAAGTGGCGACCAATGTTGTCACCAACCTGCCCTCGAACGTGACGATGTTCTTTGTCACGATGAACCGCGAAAGCTATGCTGCTCTTTCGGAAGACGAACGTGCAAAGCTCATGGCGGTGGCGGGCCGGGAGCTGAGCATGAAGGGTGCGGACGCCTTTGTTGCTTCCGGAGACGAGGCCAAGGCGAACATCCTCGCTACCGAGGGCTCTTCGCTCGACGTTTTGACCGATGACGAACGCGCGGCGTTTTCGGCCCGGTTGGACGGGTTGGCCGACAAGATCATCGCTGACCTGAGCGCAAGCAGCAAAGTCGACCTGATGGACGTGTACCAGCAGATTAACAAGTAAACCTGTCAGACCCCACGCCCCCCTTTGCCAGAGAGGGGATTTATATACTTCTTTGCTAGGAACAAGAGATGCCAAATTCCGTTCCGCAGTCCGTCTTGTCGTTCATCGACAGGCTTGGCCAACTATTCGCCTGGCTTTCAGGCGCACTGATCCTTGTTCTTGTCTTAGTGTCGGCAGCAAATGTCATAACCCGTTACTTCTTTGGGATCACGGTTTTCGGCCTGTTCGATATTCTTCAGATCGGTGTAGGTATCGTCATCTTCCTGGCCCTTCCGTTGTGCACCTGGAAGGACGAGCACGTATCGGTGGATGTCGTCTATGAATTCGCGCCACGCTGGCTGCGCTATCTGATGCTGGCCGTATCGGACATCGTGGCGATCTGTGTGCTGGCCGCTATCGGCTGGCGCGCGACGACAATGGCCGGAACTGCGCTTGAATTCGGAGACAGCACGGCGCTGTTGTCGATTTCCTATGTGCCCATCTGGGTAGTCATCACGATTACAAGCTATTTCAGCGCCGCCCTGTGCGTGGCGCGCCTGACCATGTTGCCGTTTCGGCAAACGATCTGAGCCTGGAGAATACTATGCCTTTTGACCCTCTCACTATCGGTTTCATGGGGATCGGCCTCCTGTTCTTTCTTCTAGCGCTGCGCGTTCCGGTCGGGTTTGCGATGATCGGTATCGGATTGCTGGGCATCACCATCCTGCAGAATGAACGGGCCGCCCTGGCCACGTTGTCATCCGAGACGTTCGAGTTGGCGACAAAACTGGAACTGATCATCATTCCCTTCTTCGTGCTGATGGGAAATCTGGCAGGCATAAGTGGCCTAAGCCGAAACCTGTACGATGCCGCACATGCCTGGACCGGACATCGCAAGGGTGGTCTGGCCTCGGCCACCATCATCGGCTGCGCGGGCTTTGCGTCGCTTTCCGGGTCTTCGGTGGCATCGGCCATCACCATGGGGCAAGTTGCCCTGCCCGAGATGAAACGTTTCAAATACGATGACCGCCTGTCCTCGGGTGCTGTTGCCGCCGGGGGGACGCTGGGTATCCTGATCCCTCCGTCTACGGGGCTGGTGCTGTATTCCCTCATGACAGAACAATCCATCGGCCAGCTTTTCGTCGCGGGTTTCCTGCCCGGGCTGTTGTTGGCGGCGTTTTTTGTTCTGACCATCATGTTGCTCACCCATCTGAAACCCGAACTCGGGCCCGCCGGGGAGCGCCTGTCGTACTCTGAGCGGGTTCACCAGACACGCGGGGCGCTACCCTTCATCCTGATCATCGCGGCGACGATCGGCGGAATCTACAGCGGGGTCTTTACCCCGATGGAAGCCTCGGCCGTCGGCGCAACGGGGACGCTGATCATCGCGCTGTTGCGCCGATCGCTGGACTGGAGGAGATTTGCCGGCATCATGCGCAACACGGGCACAACCACGGTCATGTGCTATTTCATCATCATCGGCGCAAATGTGCTGAACCCGTTCCTGGCGCGGGCCGGGGTGACGCATTGGGTATCGGAAAGCATTCTAGGGTTGGGCCTGGGGCCGACCATGACCGTGGTTGTGATCATGGCGGCCTTCGCAGTCATGGGCACCTTCCTGGAAGGGTTCGCCATGCTCGTACTGATGGTGCCGGTTTTCTTTCCGGTCGTGACCGCGCTTGGCATCGACCCAATCCTGTTCGGTATCCTCGTCGTGATTACCCTGGAAATGGGCCTGATCACACCGCCTGTCGGCATCAATGTATTCGTGGTGAAAGCGCTGTTGCCCAACGTGCCGTCGGCGCGGATCTTTGTTGGGGTGGCGCCCTTCCTGCTGGCCATGCTGGTGTCGCTGACGCTGTTGCTGATCTTTCCCCAGATTACACTATTTTTGCCTTCGACAATGTACAGGTGATCCGCATGACGACAGAAGACCAGCGACCTTCGTTCCCCGAGTTTGATTTATACGGAAATCAACACGGCAACGTGGGTGCCGGCTTTCTGCATATCGAGGACATCGCGCATCGCAGTGCGGCCCATGATTTCGTCATTCGGCCGCATGTTCACCGCGATCTATATCAGTTCATCCTTGTCGAGAGGGGTTTGAAGAAATCCACCCAGGACGAAGCGTGCTATCAAGAGCTTGAACATGCACTGATCTTTACGCCGCCGGGGGTCGTCCATTCGTTCGAGGTCGACCGGAACCCAAGCGGGTACGTAGTGACCTGTTCCGAAAATATTGTTGCCAGATTCATGGCCGAAGGTAGAGAGACACGACCCTTTGATGCCCTTGGCGGCGGGCATGTGACGTTCCTTGCATCGGGGTCGATCGACTGGGCAACCGTCTGGAACCTGATGAAACTGGCCTATCGGGAACAACAGGGAAATGCCTGCTTGAAATACGAACTGATGCACGCGGCCACGACCATCGTCCTGATCGCCGCAATGCGCCGCGCCCTTGAACGGTCGCTGACATCCCCTGGCCTCGCCCCGAACCCGGTAATCTTCAACAAACTGCTTGTAGAAATCGAACGCCGCTTTCGCACCGAACATCGCGTGGACGCCTATGCCGAGATGCTGGGGGTTTCGACAGTCAAGCTCAACCGGGTCTGCAAAGCGTACAAGGCACGAAGCGTCAAGCAACTGATCTTGGAAAGGGTCATTCGCGAGGCCAAGCGCCTGTTGATCTATACGCAAAAGCCTGTTTCGGAACTGGCATACGAGCTTGGGTTTCAGGATCACGCCTATTTTTCAAGGGCCTTCAAGGCCCATACAGGGCTTGCGCCGAAAGAATTCCGTGAGACCAGCCAGAACACTGCAAGAAGTTAAAAAAGTACCAGAATGATAGTGGATTTCCCCATTCTGCGGAGGTCTCGAACTTGGATATACATGCCTAAATCTTAAAGAAAGAGGACATCTACGTGCCATTGTTCGACATCTACAGCCCGGAATTCGACTCCAACCCGTATCCGGTTTATGCAACTCTCAGGAACGAGCATCCGTGCTATTGGCACAGCGGCGTGAAGAAATGGTTCCTCACCCGCCACGCCGATGTTTCGGCCGCTGCGGCCAACTGGAAAGTATTCTCGTCCTCGCAGGGCAATCTGGTTGACGAGTTCGCCGGTCGCGCCGGAAATACCCTGGGTACGATGGACCCCCCGCGCCACGACCGACTGCGCGCATTGGTTCAGATGGCGTTCACGCGCAAGCACCTGTCGGCACTGGAACCATTCGTGCGTGAACAGGTGCGTGAGATCATTGGCCGTCAGGCCGAAGCCCGCAGTTTTGAATTTGTTTCTCAGGTATCGACCCAGATCACCGTCAGCGCCCTGTCCAGGCTTCTGGGCATTGATCACGACGACCCCAATGAGCTTCGGGAAAAGGCGCTGCTGATGGTGCAGACCGACCCCGTTCTCCGCACCAAAGCACCGATTCATCTGGAGGCAATGGACTGGATGAAGGCGCTGGCCGTACGTCACATCGCGGCCCGGCGCGCCCAACCCCAAGAGGATGTCATCACATCGCTCATTCAGGCCGAGATCGACGGCGAAGGCCTGACCGAGGATGAGCTGATTCTGACGATTTCCACGGTCATCATGGCAGGTGTGGAATCGTTGTCAGGGTTTCTGACGATGGTGGCGCTCAATCTTGCCGACCATTCCCAGGTCCGGCGCTCAGTTGCGGCTGACCCAAGTCTGATACCGGCCTTCATCGACGAGGTTCTGCGATATAATACCAATGCGCAGCGGTTCAAACGAGTGGCGATGCAGGACATCGAACTGCATGGGCAAACAATCAAGAAGGGCGATGAAGTCGTGCTTTGCTTTGGAGCGGCAAATCGGGATGAACGCAAGTTCGAAAACCCGGATTCCTTTGACCTTGACCGACCAGAGCGGGGCCACTTGGGATTCGGCGGAGGCGTTCACATGTGCCTAGGGGTGGTTCTTGCCAGAATGGTGACCAAACTGTTCCTTGAGGAACTTTTAAAAATCATGCCCGAATTCAGCCGCAACGACGACACGCTCGATTGGCTACCCTCAACAAACTTCCGCGCCCCACTTAAACTTGTGTTGACGCGTGAAGGAACGGCTTGGCAAGGAATTGAAAAAGTCGGGAGCGACGCCTGATGGTCAACATCGTCTTCATTGCTCTTGATGGTGAGAAACACGAGGTATCCGCAACGCCGGGGGCTTCGGTCATGCAGGCCGCGATGGGTGCCTCTGTCGATGGCATCCTGGCGGAATGTGGCGGAGCGGGGGCCTGCGCGACCTGTCGGTGCGGCGTCGTATCTGCGCCAGACGGATCCATCGAGGCGCCAACGGATATGGAGCTTGAAATGCTTGAATTTGTTGCCGAAGGTCCATCCGACAATGATCGCCTAACTTGTCAACTGATGGTGAACGCCTTACTGGAGGGCGCGGTGTTTCTGGTTCGGGACAACGAAGTCTGACCAGAGAAAGGTTGGTAGTGTCCCGGGATGTGGTGTAGGAACTGGCATCCACCTGCTTCTTCATAGCTGGTGTCGCTCGTTCACTGAGCGGCGATCATTGCCGTCTCCTCATCATGGTTGCACACGGCGGTTAGCTTTTCTACCGGCATATAGCGGCGAGAGACGGCCCACTCATCATTTTGCTCCAGCATGAGCGCCCCGACGAGCCGAATGACGGCCTCTCGATTGGGGAAGATGCCGACGACGTTGGTGCGCCGCTTGATCTCCTTGTTAACGCGCTCCAAGGGGTTGGTGCTGTGCAACTTCGAGCGCAGGCTCTCGTCGAACGCCATGTAGGCCAGCACATCGTGCTCGGCCTCGTCCATTAGCTCGGCTACATCGCGGTACCGGTCACGCAGGTTGTCGGCGACCTCGCGCCAGCGCAGATGAGCCTGATTGCGGTCCTTTTCGGCGAAGACGGTCTTCACCACGGCGCTGACCACCGGTTTGTTGGTCTTGCTCACCCGGGCCAGCAGGTTGCGCTGGAAATGCACTCGGCAGCGCTGCCATCCAGCACCCAGGACCTTGCGCGCCGCGGGCTTGAAGCCTTCATGTGCATCGCTGATGACCATCCGGATGCCGCGCAGTCCGCGCCGGGTCAGCGAGCGCAGGAAATCGGCCCAGAAGGTCTCGGCCTCGGATGGCAGGACGGTGATTCCCAAGATCTCGCGCCGCCCGTCAGTGTTGACCGCCACCGCCACTATCACCGCCATGGATACGATCCGCCCGCCCTCGCGCAGCTTTACGTAGGTAGCGTCCAGCCAGAGGAAGGGCCAATCGCCCTCGAGGGGGCGGTTCAGGAACGCCTGCACCCGCTCGTCGATCTCCTCGCATATGTCACGCCACAAGAAGCAGAGGAGACATTCTACGAGAACTTGAACGCTGACGAATAAGCAGCCTAATCATTGAACCAAAGACTCTCCGGTAAACCCGAGGCGGTTCAAGCATGCGAGGAACGGGATGCTGTCGCCCTTAGAGTTCGAACGAAAGAGGAAACTGAGACCCGATGGCGTCTAGAAAACTCGGGACTATTCAGTCTTTAGCAGTCGGCGCAGATCATACCCAACTGCCTTGAGGCTGCGCCTGTCGATCGATGCAGGGCGTGACAGCACTTTCCGTGCCGCGATGTGATCGCCGGGCGCGTTGATCGTTTCTACGGCAACAAGCCTGTCCCCGACAAAGCAGTGCACCACCCTGCCCCCGCCGTTGCTTTCAAGCAGCTCAATACTATCCGTCCCGGTGGAAAGCCCCGCGATCTGCAGTTTCAGATCCCCCTGATCGCTCCAAAACCAGGGCAGAGCCACATAAGGTTGGGGTCGTCCACACAGACGTCGGGCGATAGCGCGCCCCTGGTCGGTCGCGGCCTGGACAGATTCCAGCCGGGTGCGCGCACCTCTAGTCGGTTCGGGGAAGCAACAGCAATCGCCAAGTGCCGAGATGTCAGGATCTGAGGTCAGGAATTGCCCGTCAACCTCTATCCCGTTCGACACGCTCAGGCCCGCATCCGATGCCAGTTCAGCATTGGGTTTCACGCCTGCCGCGATGAGTACCAGATCGGCTTGAAGCGTCGTGCCGTCGGACAAAACAAGCCCTGTCGCGTTATTCGGACCAACAACCGCAGAGGCGCGGCTGTCGCACAGGATGTGCGTGCCGTTGCCTTCGTGTCTGGTTGCCACGAGGTCCGAGGTTTTCTGCGTGACCGCGCGCGCCATGATCCGGGGCATTGCCTCGACGATTGTCACGGGGATCCCGCGCTTCGTAGCCATCGCCGCGAATTCCAGTCCGATAAAACCACCGCCGATCACGGCCACGTTGCGCGCGGCGTCAAGCCGTTCGCGGATGTCGGTTGCGTCGCGCAGGCTTCGCAGGGACACTACGCCTTCAAGATGAAGATTTTCGACCGGCGGCGGGGCGTTGCGTGACCCGGTGGCCAAAATAAGGTGATTATATTGGAAATGCCGGCCATCCTCTGTCTGAACGCTATGTCTTGCCCGGTCAATCGACACTACATGGACGTTTCGTAGAAGCTCGATCTCGGACTTCGCATAAAAGCTTTCGGGTTTCATCGCAATTCGGGTTGCGTTGCCGTCAGCAATGAAACCCTTGGACAAAGGCGGGCGCATATAAGGCAGATCGTGCTCGTTGCCGAGGATCGTGATCTCACCAGGAAATCCTTCTTGCCGAAGGGAATGCGCCACGTTCACCCCGGCCTGCCCGGCGCCGACGATGCAAACCTTCATGATCAAACCTGGCTTTCGGGCAAATCACAGCCAGGTTGCGTATCCGAACGCAGCGGCACGGAAAGCGCATCGTAGTTATACAGCCATTTCGCCCGGTCGGCAGCCGGTTGCTTGCTGGCAAAGGCGTCCCGGAACGCTTGGTGCGTGTCATGCTGATAAAGTTGTGCGTGTTCGGTGCTTTCCTGTACAATGCGGGCGGTGCGGTCAATGCGCGCTTTTTCATACAGCTTCAAGGCTTCATCAAGTTCGCAATTCTCGTCAAGTGCGCGCACGAGAACGGCACCGTCCTCTATTGCCATCACGGCACCCTGCGCCATGTAAGGAATGGTCGGGTGGCAGGAATCGCCCAGCAGGGTGACACGGCTGGTACTCCAGAACGGCAGTCGCGGGCGAATATTCAACGCCCAGCAATAGCAGGCATCTCGGTCCATCGCATCCAGCATGGTCTGCACTTTGGGATGGAAGCCTGTGTAGTCGGCCTTGAGGTCTTCCCAAGGGGCCTTGATCGTCCAACCCACCTCGGTCCAGTCAGGCTTGCCCACACATCCGACGAAGTTGAGGTATTTACCGCCATGAACCCAGTAGACCACCATGTGACGCTGCGGCCCCATCCAGTTGATAAAAACTGGTGGCATGAAGTCCTTGGGAAGGTTTTCGACGGGGATCAGGCCCCGCCATGCCACCTGGCCGGTAAACTGCGGTTCCTGTGGTCCGTGCATTTGCTGGCGGATCGTGGACTTGATCCCGTCGGCCCCGATCACCAAGTCGCCTTCTACGGTCGACCCGTCTTGCAGCCTGAGGATCACCCGGTCGGCTTGTTCGTCATAGCCCGCGACACCTGCGTTCAGGTGGATGCAGCCGGGTTTGAGCGCCTCGACTCGCTCTCTCAGCATATTCAGGATGTCGGGGCGATAGACATGATAATAGGGCATCCCGAACTTGTCTTCGTGATCGAGGCCAAGTGGGATTTCGCTGACGATTTCGCCGGTATCGTGAAGGCGGAACTCGATCCGTTGGGGACGCACCGAAAGCTCGTCTAATGCCCGTTTCAGACCCAGATGGAACAGAACGCGAGAAGCGTTGGCGCTGATTTGGATGCCAGCTCCGACCTCGGTCAGTTCCGGGGCCTGCTCATAGACATCAACATCGTGCCCGGCCTGCAACAGCCCTACGGTCGCTGCCAGTCCGCCAATTCCCCCACCAGCGACTAGAATCTTCTTTTTCATAGGTATCCTCATTTCGAAGTCGTTTGGACCGCCAGACATTCCGCACGGAAGCCTGTAACTGACACGCATCACCTGTTTGGCGAACGTTCAGTTGCCGCAGGACGCCATGCCAATCATTTCTGTGCATCGGTGCCCCTTGGTTCAGCCGTCGCTACACCACCGCAATAGCCTACGGGGGTGCGAGGTTTCAAAGAGAAATCAGTTCAGTCAGCATATCAAAAAACTTATCGCTTCTTGAAGTAAGTGGAGCTTTCGCTCAAAATGTGCCGGTGCTTTTACCAGGAGGAATACATGGACCTTCGGCAACTTAAATATTTCTTAAGGGTGGCAGAGCTTTCTAGTTTCCGCGCTGCCTCGGAATCGCTGAACATCTCTCAGCCTGCCCTTGGAGCGCAGGTCAGGAAACTCGAAGAAGAGCTTGATGTTCAGCTATTTACTCGGCATTCTCGGGGGGTCGAAGCCACTGATGCGGGGCGGCGACTTGAAGAACATGCCCGCGCGCTACTTGAGCGCTCGGAACTGGCTATCCGGGATGTTCGACGGCTTTCCGGGGCAGCCGGTGGCGTCGTAAAGATCGGTGTCACACCCTCTATAGGGCGCGCTCTGGCGCCGGAGTTGCTCGAGGCCTGCGCGGATCGGCACCCTGATATTGAAGTCAACCTTACGCAGGGCTTCAGCCACGAACTTGATCGAGCACTGCTGAGCTCGCGCTTGGATATGTCGTTTTCAACCAACGAAATAAACGACGAGAAATACGAATCGTTGCCGCTATTGCTGCAAAAGACCTATGTGGTCGGAACGCCTGAAGCCCTCTCTGGACTGGAAACGCCTATTCCACTTAATATGCTGCAAGACCTGCCCCTTGCGATGGATGCACGGGACAAGGACCGGGCGCATTTTCTTCAGGATCTGGCGACGCGTAAGGGGGTTCACCTGCGCAACATCCGCCCGCCGATCCACTCCATGAGCATCCGGCGCGAGACCGTATTGACCGGGAACTGCAGCACAATTGTGCCCTACGCGTTGTTCGCGCAAGAAATTTCACAGGGGCTGTTCCGGGCCCTTGAGATCGACGAGCCGAGCCTTGACAAGGTGCTGAACCTCAACACACGCACGGTTGAGACGATGATGCCGGCAGAGAACGTCATTCGGCAACTTGTTGTAGAGCTTGTTGACAAGCACATTGCCCAAAGCGACTTTGGCTGGACCCTGCCCTGAGCAAACTCCCGTTGACGGGGGAGGCGTGAGGCCGAATGTATTGTGATAACTTTTTCCGAATTGAGACTAACCGATAACATATTTGGGAAACCTACACTCTTTCCGCTATCGACAGATACGGATTGGAAAAACATCATGCGAACACTCGAACATAAAGCGGCCATTGCGATGACGCCCGGACAAGCAAAGACGGTTGTTAAGAAGACTGTGGGCGTCGGGACGATGCCACAAGGCGCTTTGAAATGCTCAAATGGGTCGGCCATCGCTCGGATCATAGACGAAAAGATGGATACTGGAGAGTTCCCACGGCCCAACTCGGGTGCGAAGACGCTGATCACGCTCGCAAGTTCAAGTGAATTGGACCTCCATATCGTGAACGTCCTCGAAGTCGCGCGAGCCCATGCCAGTGCGATGCCGCCGGGCTGATAACCTGTGCTGCGATACTCTTGGGGTGGTGCATAGTCCCGACTAATTCCTTCCCTTTACTCTTGCAAGAAAGCAACTAGGAACGAAAATGAGCTATGTTTTCCCGCCAGCCTGCCAAGCATCTGTCGCCGTGCACCAATCGGAAGAACGGATGCCCGTTCGTCGCATCTTCTGCGTCGGGCGCAACTATGCCGCCCACGCCGTCGAGATGGGCAAGGACCCGGACCGCGATCCGCCGTTC
>TARA_R110002049_G_scaffold47793_9_pt1 | contig 13641 bp, 13 predicted proteins | sample TARA_R110002049 | Tara Oceans TARA_R110002049 (sample SAMEA4396941) | marine metagenome | biome: Polar Biome; feature: [SRF] surface water layer (ENVO:00010504); material: water (ENVO:00002006), including particulate matter (ENVO:01000060) such as... | depth 5 m | reverse complement strand
GGATTTCTTTAAATGTTATGGCCTTTATGGATGAAACCGTATCATATTCATTAGCTGTTTTTTTCCAGGCTTCAAACCCACCTTTTAAATATCCTAAAGTATTGTCAAAACCAACTCTAGAAAGTCGTGTAATGGTTTCTTTTATCCGGTCTTTATGGGCCACTAAAAGAATGGGCTGTTGCACATCTTTTATCAAATCGCCTACCCATGGCGCAAAATTTCCATCAATACCGATAAAGATTGCACCTGGGATATGACCTTTAGCGAAATCATCTTGATGTCGCACATCGAGAATTACAGCTCCTGTTTCATTTGCTGCAACTTCAAAGGCTTTAGGGCTCAATGCATTTTCTCCCTGAGCTAGTACCTCGTCAATATCTTTGTAGCCCTCTTTATTCATCTTTACATTCATTGGAAAATAGGCTGGTGGAGGTAAAAGCCCCTCTGTTACTTCCTTGATGAATTCTTCCTTGGTCATATCGCTTCGTAAGGCGTAATTAACTTCCTTTTGATTCCCTAAGGTGTCTACGGTTTCTTTCATCATATTTTTACCACAGGCAGAACCAGCGCCATGTGCAGGATATACGATAACATCATCGGCCAAAGGCATAATTTTAGTACGTAGGCTGTCAAATAAGGTTCCCGCAAGTTCTTCTTGTGTCATATTTGATGCTTTTTGAGCAAGATCTGGCCGACCAACATCACCTAGAAATAAGGTGTCTCCTGTGAACAAGGCGTGGTCTTTACCATTCTTATCTCTTAATAGGTAGGAGGTACTTTCCATTGTATGCCCGGGCGTATGTAGCGCTGTAATTGTAATTTCACCTAACGCAAAATCCTGACCATCCTTTGCGATGGTAGCTTCAAATGAAGGATCTGCATTTGGACCATAAATGATCTTAGCACCAGTTGCTTTTGCAAGGGTGATATGGCCGCTTACAAAGTCGGCGTGAAAATGTGTTTCAAAGATGTATTTAATTTTGGACTTGTCTAATTTAGCCCTATCTAAATAAGGGCTAACCTCTCTTAAAGGGTCAATTATAGCTACTTCTCCATTGCTTTCAATATAGTAAGCTCCTTGTGCTAAACAACCTGTATAAATTTGTTCTATTTTCATTTTTCAATAATTAATAGGTCAAAGGTATTATCTATTGTCTTTACTCACAGTAACATAAGTTACAGTGTTTATTTCTTTAAAACCACTGCTATTGGTAGCTTAATACTCGCAGTATTACTTGGAAGTAGGCGAATTTTACTGTTTAAAGAAATAAAAATTTTGCGCAGGAGGTAGGTGAAATTGGTTGATTAAGAGAGGATACAACCAATAGGTTTTGGGTTAAAATATTAATTGGAACAATAAATGTAAAAATCACAACGGCCTTCTATAGTATTTTTTTAGTTGATTATTTGTATGCCTTCTAGAACGACATAGAACGGGGATAAATATGGCAATGATGAGTTTATAAATTTATTATTTTTATAAAATTTCTGTGCAATTCTATTTTACCCAACTGTTCTAGTTTTTTTAATAATCTAGAGATCACTACTCTTGAAGTGTGAAGATCATACGCAATTTCTTGATGGGTATTTTTAATACGATGATCATTATTGATTCTTGCTTTTTCTTTTAAATATTGTATTAGGCGTTCATCCAATTTATAGAAGGCAATACTGTCTACCGTAGTCAGTAGTTCATTGATTCTATTGTGGTAGCTTTCAAAAACAAAATTACGCCAAGATTTATAGTTTTTTGTCCATTCTTCCATTTTAGAAACGGGTACCATAATAAGTTTGGCGTCTGTTTCAGCGATAGCTCTTATTTCACTTTTCTGTTGGCCTAGGCAACATGCCATAGTCATGGAACATGTTTCTCCTTTTTCTAAATAGTACAATAATAATTCATCCCCATTACTATCTTCTCTCAAAATTTTAATTGCGCCAGAAATAAGCAAAGGCATTGATTTTACATAGTCTCCTATTTCCATCATTTTATGGCCTTCTGGTATTTCTTTATAGGTGCCTACTTGAATGATCTCATTGATTAAAGCGTCTTCAAATAAATCTCCATAGCTAGCTTTCAATTCTTGAATCATCTTGTAAAGTTATTTTTATTTTTAAACAATGGGGACAATTGGTTTCAATAGAACATCAAAAATAACAGTATAAGTTGCAGGTGAATGCAACCCAAATTACTAATGCATAAAAATAGTGAAAAGAAAATTAGGTTGTCTATTGCTGATTGTTTCGTTCTTATCTTGATATTTGAATTTTATTATCACCACACTTCCTAGGAAGTGTGTATTACTAAATTTTAATAAAAACAATTCCCCTAAAATTTTAAGAATACGGATAGCTTCCCTTATGAAAATTGTAGTAACCCGTTAACTATTCTGGTATTACTAGCAAAGGAATTAAAGGTTGAAATCCAATTTTTTTGATCACAGGTTCTTTAATAATATCTTCTATAAAACTGTGCTTATAATTTACCATTACAAGTAAATTAATGTCTAATTCATCAATAAAATTATTTATCTCTTGTGTTTTCTTTGCATATTCTGGCATCCAATGGAAACTACAAGAATAATCCTTTAGATATAATTTTAGCATCTCCAAGTTATTACTTTGCGCTGCTGTTAATTTATCTTTTTCGTTAATATGTACTATTCTTAGTTTAGAATTAAACAAAGATGCCATATGTTTTAAAGGAAGTAATACTTCTCCATAAGTACGATTGTAATCTGTAGGGAAGGCTATTTGCTTCGGTTCAACATAATCATATTCATCTGGTACAACTAATACCGGCGCTAATTTTATTTTTTCAATAGTGTTTACGGTATTACTTCCAAAAAAAAGTCCTTTGGCTTTTGTAGCACCTTTAGTTCCCATAATTACAAGGTCAATACTGAATTTTTTCACAGCTTTTTCTATGGCTGTATTTAAATCGTCAGAGCTTAAAATGCTGTTAAATTCATGCTTAACATTCGTATTTGAAGCTTCTGCCATTTCCTTTAGCTCTGTTAGTTCTTTTAGTGCGTTAACTTCCATAATTTTTGACAGCTTATTTGTCATATTCGACATTCGAGATACTGTCACTTTCGTGGCGTTCAAAAAATAAAAGGTACATTTTTCGTGAGCATAGAGATTTAATGCGTAAACTGCAGCGCTCCATGCATTGTCTGAAAAATCTGTTGGGAATAGAATTTTTTTTCTCATAGTCGTTCGTCTTACGTTTATATATGAATTTATGGTTTTGTTGCTATTTATCATCAAGGTCTGTGGCCATTGATGGTATTACCAAAAATGGAATCGTTAAATGAAATCCAATCTGATTGATAGTATTTTTAAAGAACAAACTTTCAAAAAAGGAATGTTTGTTATTAATCATAGCCAACAGGTTAATTTTATATTTGAGCTGAAATTCATTGACAGCATCGGAGATATTCATACTCTTTACGGCATGAAATAAAAATGCCGTTTCCTGGAACAAAATTTCTAATTGGGCTTTGTTGTTTTCTTGTATTTCCGTGAGATCATTACCTGTTGAAACGTGCATAGCATTTACTCTAGCATGCTTAGATACGGCCAAATTTTTGAGGAAACTGAGTTTTGAGTTTTTATAACTTACCTCTAAATCTGTTGGAAAGAGAATTTCTTGTGGAGCCTCATATGTAAACGCTGAAGGAATAGCCAAAATAGGGCATTTTACTTTTTGAAATAGTTGTACGGTATTTGAGCCAAACAACACTTCCTTTGCACCCGTGGCCCCTTTGGTTCCCACAACAATGAGATCAATAGGATACTTTTGTACAAAGGCTTGTATGCCCGATATAAAGGCATCAAATTTGGCATAGGTTTTAAAATTATGCTTTTTATTGTTTTTAAAGGTTGTAGAGATTCTCAACACCAATTGGTTTAGGTTTTCTTCTGCAGTATTTTTTATGGTATCTACAATACCAAATTGCTCTGGATTCACGAGTACATATTCAAGGTGATAAATAATTGGGGTGTAGGCATGGTATAGGTAAAAGGTGCATTCTTCTTCCTTAAATAATTGCATAGCATAAGCAATGCCGTTCCATGAATTTTCCGAAAAATCTGTTGGTAAAAGTATGTGTTTCATAGCTTGGAGAATTATTAACGTGTGATGTTTTGCATCGCCAATAGTGGAATCTGTAAACCAAGACTCACTGCATCAATTGTAGATGGAAATAATAGAGTTTCTAAAAATGAATGTTGGGTATTGACCATAGTTATCACATCAATATTCTTTTCTTTTATATAATTTTTAATTGTTGAAGCTACATTATCGCTGCTTTCATGTAAAAAATTAACCTTATTCTCTTGCAGGGTAAGGGCTAAAAATACTTTGTTGTCCTCTTGCCTAATAGATAATTGCTCGCTGTTAGAAACATATAGTACATCAATACTGCTTCGGTAAGATTTTGCTAAAACCGACAGAAGTTTTAATTCTCGTCGTTTGTAGGGAACTAAATAGTTGGTCGGAAATAAAATATGTTTTGGTTGTGTGTTGGAATACAAGGCAGGAACTGCCAAAACCGGACATTTTACGTATTTTAACACCCCAAGGGTTTGGCTGCCAAATTCAATGTCACGATCATTAGATACGCCCTTTGTACCCATTACTATTAAATCAATGTTTTTAGCAATAGCGGTAAGCTGAGCCTCTTCTACCAAATTGTTATTCGCAGATATGATATGGTAGGTATACCTCGGGTTATGCGAGATATCTTTTACCTCCTGCAGTAAGTTTTCTAGGTTCGCTTGAGATTCATTTCTAACGGTCATCAAAACATCCCCAAAAACCTCACGAGATTTTAAATCCTTATGATTATAAAACTCATTCTGGTAGGCATGCATAAAATAAAATTCGGTATGTTGATATTTAAAAAACTCCAAAGCATATTTAATAGCATTCATAGCGTTTTCTGAAAAATCAGTTGGAAGTAATATGGATAACATAGCGTGTGTATTTAGATGACTTGGATAAAGTTACCGCCTTCATTACTTCTAAAATATGATATATATCATGTTATTATTGTAAAGTAAAGTGAAAACTTTGTATTGTGTTATTTAGCGTTTAAGTTGTTGTAAATCTGAGGATAAGTTAATGATTTTATGGCAATAAGTTGATTTAATCCAATGAAAGAATAACGTATGTTGTTGTTCTAGTTGAAGTTGAATGTAATTGATTTATTGTATACTATACTATATCAAAAATTGCTAATTTTAGGTTCAATATAAAATTATAAGGATGAATTCTAAAAAGAGAATGTCAATGCGGTTTTATCAAAATTTAGGCAAGTTATTTTATGCTATTGCGGCTGCTGATGGTAAAGTAAGAGTAGAAGAGTTTGCTCAGTTAAAGAAACTAGTAAGAGACCAATGGTTAGTTGTCGATGCTATTGACGATTCCTTTGATGTTGATGCTACCGATCAAATGGAAGTGGTTTTTGACACTCTAAGAGCAACAGACGAACTTGATGCTACAACCTGCTATGACGAATTTGTGCACTATAAAAACAAGAAACCCCATTTGTTTACCAATGAGGTAAAAAAGTTAATTATAAAAACAGCATCATCCATTGCTCATGCATTTGCTGGAATTAATAAAGCAGAATTAATTATGCTAGCAAGACTTGACATCGAATTAAAAAAAGCATAACTTAAGTATAATTATAACGTGGAATCCTTTTTAAATATTCATCTTACCTATTAAATTATTAGTAAATGGCATTTATAGATTATTACAGCATATTAGGAGTCACTAAAAAGGCAACTGAAGGCGATATAAAAAAAGCTTATCGGAAACTCGCTCGGAAGTATCACCCAGATCTCAATCCTAACGATAAAGAAGCTGAACAAAAATTCAAAGAAATTAACGAGGCCAATGAAGTCTTGAGTAACCCAGAAAATCGTAAAAAATACGATGACCATGGGGAACATTGGCAACATGCAGAAGCGTACGAAAAAGCAAAGCAACAACAAAAACAAAATGCCCAACAACAAACATATCAAGGTGATTTTGGCGGGTATTCGGAGAGTGATTTTTCAGATTTTTTCAGTGCAACCTTTGGGGGTTCTAAGGCTAAAGGTGGGCGTAGAGAAGCAAAATTTAGAGGACAAGATTTTAACGCAAAATTAGAGCTGAACCTCGAGGATGTTTACCGTTCGCACAAACAAACATTAACAGTCAATGCTAAAAATATACGGATCACCATTCCTGCGGGTGTAGAAAATGGGCAGATCATAAAAATAAAAGGCCACGGAGGAAAAGGGGTTAATGGAGGGCCAAATGGTGATTTGTATATTGAATTTTCAATACGCAATACAACTCAATTTAGAAGAGATGGCTCTAATTTATATGCTTCAGTGGATTTGGATATCTACAAAGCTCTCTTAGGTGGGGAGATAACCGTGGATACCATAGACGGAAAAGTAAAACTGACGGTAAAACCAGAAACGCAGAACGGAACAAAAGTAAAACTCACAGGAAAAGGATTTCCAAAATATAAAAAAGAAGGGCAATTTGGCGATTTATATGTAACCTACACTATAAAAATGCCGGTAAACCTTACCGCTAAAGAAAAAGAACTCTTTACTGAACTTTCAAAATTGCGATAATTATGAACACAACAAACCTTATTTCAATCCAACAATTTTGTACGCATTACAAGGTTCCTATAACCTTTATTACAGCCTTACAGGAATATGAGCTCGTAGAGATTACCGTAACTGATGATGAACACTACCTGCAAACGAATCAAATTTACGACCTTGAAAAAATGATTCGTTTGCATTATGAGCTCCATATAAATCTGGAAGGAATTGATGCGATCTATAATTTATTAAAACAAGTAGAAAGTCTTCAATCTCAAGTTAAAACCCTAAAGAATAAGTTAAATTCTTACGAAGATTTATAATCAGCATACTATGGCAGACCTTGAATACTTTAAAGAATGGATGTTAGGTAATGCACAACTTTGGATTGTAATTAAATACGTTATTATACTGGTTTCAGTTTTACTAGCCATTCAATTGTTAAGACGGTATCTGAAAAGGAAAATATCAAATTCAGTCATACGGTATAAAACACAAAAAGGAATAGAGGTCTTGGGTTATCTATTTCTAGTGGTTTTAACCATAACCTATTTTTCTGGTGCGATTAAAGATTTTACCATTATTGTAGGCTTATTCACTGCTGGAATAGCCTTTACACTTCAAGAATTAATATTGAGTATTGCAGGTTCTATTTATATTTTCTTGGTGCAAGTATACAAACCCGGAGACCGCATAGAGATTAACGGAATAAAAGGGGATGTAATTGATGTTGATAGCATATACACAACAATGATGGAAATAGGAGAGTGGGTGAGTAGTGATAATTATAGTGGACGAATTGTAAAGCTCAGTAATGCATTTGTCTTTAAAGGACCAATTTATAACTATTCGCAAGACTTTCCTTTTATTTGGGATGAATTGAATGTGCCAATTCGTTATGGTTCCGATATGGATTTGGCAAAATCTATTGTAGTTAAGATTGCAACGGAAACACTTTCGGACTATGTTGTGAATTCAAAAACGGAATGGGAATCCGTGGTTAGTAAATATTATATTGAAGATGCACAACTAGACCCTACCTTGGCAATTTCACTAACGGATAATTGGATTCAGTTTAATTTGAGATATATTGTAGACTTTAAGAAACGTCGCATTACAAAGCATTTGCTTTATGATAAAATAAGAACTGCAATTGAAAATTCGGAGGGAAAAATTACCCTAGCGTCTTCAACGCTTGAGATTATTAAAATTCCAAACCTCAAAGTGGATTTAAATGATGACAAAACCCTATAAAAGGTGGTATCAAGTGTTTGTGTTGAAGTAGGGTTGTATTTTAAAGGGATTCCACGGGTTGTTTTTGGGAAAAGTATAATCCTCATTTATTTAAAGGTACCCAAGTATGTATTGTACAACCATAATGTTGCTTATTGTTTGAATTTATAAGACCTAATTTTACATGAATAACAATCACGAAAAAATCCACCAGCACAATCAAATTTTTGGAAAGAAAACAGAACTCTATTTTGCCATTCTAAGTGGTGTCTTTTTGTCTATTGGTTTTTTGGTTGAAAAGGCAACGGAATTCCCCAACTGGATTCCGTCCTTATGTTATCTTTTTGCCTACTTTTTTGGGGGTTATTTTATTAGTATTGAGGCCTTTCAAAAGCTGACTAAAGGAGGTTTTGATATTGACTTTTTAATGATTGCGGCTGCTGTAGGTGCCGCATATATTGGAAGCTGGCCTGAAGGTGCTTTGCTTTTATTTCTATTTAGTTTAGGGCACGCACTGGAAAGCCATGCGATGAATAAAGCGAAAAAATCCATTGAAGCTTTAGGTCATTTGTCACCAAAATCAGCTGTGGTTAAACGCAATGGTAAACTAGAAGAGATTGCTATTGAGGAATTAAAGATCGGTGATGTTATTGTGGTAAAGCCGAATACCAAAATTGCTGCAGATGGCGTTGTAATAAGTGGGAGTAGTAGTGTTAATCAGGCTCCAATAACGGGTGAAAGCATGCCCGTGGATAAAACATTTATGGCCTTTTCAGGAAATTTGCCAAAACTGAATGAGGTAGATAAAAAACATATTGTTTTTACAGGAACTATCAACGGTGATCACATGTTAGAAGTGATAGTTCTTAAACTGAGTATGGACTCTTCGGTTTCAAGGTTAATTAAAATGGTTAGTGAGGTTGAAGCCCAAAAATCGCCAACACAACGACTTACCCTTAAATTTGAAAAATGGTATGTACCTATAGTCATCCTTGTCGTTTTTTTATTGTGTTTTGCTTATCTGATTATAGATGAAAGTTTTGAGGAGAGTTTGTATAGAGCAATTACGGTTTTAGTGGCTGCAAGTCCCTGTGCGCTGGCCATATCAACACCCAGTGCGGTTTTAAGCGGAATAGCTAGAGCTGCTCAAAAAGGGGTGCTGATAAAAGGAGGGAAAGCCCTAGAAGATTTAGGTTCCATAACGAGCATTGCATTTGATAAAACAGGAACCCTAACGGAAGGAAAACCAAAATTAACGAATGTAATTCCGTTTCTTAACTATGATGAAATCGCTTTTGTAAAACTAGTTTTAGAAGTAGAAAGTTTAAGTAATCATCCATTGGCAAAAGCCATAGCACATGATATAAAAACACAATACCAAATTGTACCTCAAAACAAGGCTTCCGATGTAAAAGCGATGCATGGAATGGGAGTAAAAGCATTTTATAACGTAGATGAAGTATTCATAGGCAATGTGAAACTGATGCAAATCTCAAATATAGAGGTGACTGAGCACGTAATCTCTAAAATGGGTAATCTATTAGATAATGGGCATACGGTTATGCTTGTGGCATATCAACATCAAATTATTGGGCTCATAAGTGTTATGGATACTCCTCGAAAAAGTGCGGCAAGTACCTTGAGAAAATTGAAAGAAATAGGCATCAAACATATGATTATGTTAACTGGGGATCATCAAAATGTTGGTGATGCCATTGGCAGGCAAATTGGGCTCACCGAAGTCAAAGGTAATTTATTACCAGAAGATAAAGTTGAAGCGATAAAAACACTCTTGCAAAGAGATAAAAAAATTGCTATGGTAGGAGATGGAGTAAATGATGCACCCGCAATGGCTTTAAGTACAGTTAGCGTTGCTATGGGAGCGGCTGGGAGTGATGTTGCGTTAGAAACAGCTGATGTTGCTTTAATGTCTGACAAAATAGAAAGATTACCATTTGTAATTGGATTGAGTAGGGCATCCAAGCGAATTATTAAACAGAATATATTCATTAGTTTGGGTGTCGTTGTTTTGTTGGTTCCTGTAACTATCCTTGGTTTAACAAACATTGGTTTGGCCGTTATTTTTCATGAAGGCTCAACGCTTGTAGTTGTATTAAATGCATTGCGTTTACTTCGTTATGAAACGAATTAAATAGAATTTAAAAACAATACTTATTAAAAAAGGGGTTAAGAACTGATATTTGTCATATTTTTAGAGTTATCTTCTAAGTAATTTAGCTAAAACACTTAATTTTTAAGCTATGATTAGAACTTTAAATCAGAAAGAAAACACCAAGATTCTAGCATCTAATTATATCGGTAATTTATCCTATATCTATAGAGATAGACCTCATGTAGTGCCAATTACCTATTATTTTGATAAAGAAAATAACGTGATACTTGGGTATTCTGCTGAAGGTCATAAAATAAAAGCCATGCGAAAAAATAGCAATGTTTCTCTAGGTGTTTCAGAGGTGGAATCTGTAAATGATTGGGAGTCAGTTTTGGCTCAGGGTAAGTTTGTAGAACTATCGGGAAGTGAAGCAAAAGCGAAACTTCATATTTTTTCCTTGGGTGTCAAAGATTTAATTATCAACAAAGAACAACGAAAATTAGATTATATAAGTGAATTTTCAAGCAAAATATATACGGATGATTTTCCTGTAGTTTTTCAAATTAAAGTGGAAGAACTTACGGGTAGAATGCGACGGAATTAGGGAATTCAAAGCCTAAAAAAACTAAATTAAACGAATGAAATATACCTATCTTATTGTAGTAATGCTACTCTTTTTTAATTGTAAACGTAACAGTCCTGATGAAAAAAATGGGAATGCAAACAAGACAGAAGATGTAAAACAATTAGGTAGTGATACCTTACAAAATGATGCTGTAGTACCTGCCTACCAAAATATTGAACTCACCGATGTTGACAAATCAATTACTATTGAATTGAAACAAAAAACACTCATTGAGAAAAAGGACGAAAGAGAAGAGCTTCAAGAATTGATTATTAATAAATCGTACATTAACGCTACTAAGGATTTTACTGTTAATTTCACCTATCCTTTGCTCAATGAATCATACAAAGATTCACACCGCAACTTCAATGAGTTTATAACCGACCATTATGTGAATATTACGGCAACTGAAGCCGATATATTAGAGCGTAAATCACTTTGCGATAGTATTGAAGCTGAAAACTTCAGAGAAGAACGGCTTATCGATTATAAAATTTATAATGTTAATGATCGGCTTGTAAGTGTGCTTTTTTATAAAGAGAATTTTTATTCGGGTGCAATGCATCCGAGTTATACCTTTGATTGTTTTAATTTCGATTTAAATGAAGGAGTTTTTATAAACTATGAAGATTTTTTTGTGCAAGGGTCTGAAAATGAAGTATTGGAAATTCTCAATGAGAAGATCACTGCCAAAATACAAAGTGGGGATATGTATTACGACTGTTGGGAAGTATCTAGTGCTGATTTTTTAGTCAGTAAAAACAACTTTGTACTCAATGAAACCAATATCGAATTTTATTTTGATGATTGTGTCATATGTCCCTCATATACGGGTTCATATTCTATTGAAATTCCGCTTGTAGATTTTATGTCCGTTTTAAAAAAATACGAATTAAATCCGCTGTTATTATAGTTAAGCTTAAACCTTATTACTTGAAACTTAGTACAATAAAAGGAGGATACACTCAACTTTAGGATATAAAACTATTAACGAATTTGAAACTGAAATGTATAACCAAAATGTAGCAGCTTAAATCTCGCAATTAATTGCCCACTTTTTTATTGCAAGTCCAAAAGTCTAATCTTAATACTTTAGGAAAGTAAGGATAGGAGAGAATTAGGTGTATGTCCTGACCATCTTTTCACTTCTTTAATAAAGTGATTTTGATCGTAAAAACCATAGTGAAAAAAATCAGGGGTACATCCCGTTTTATGAATGTGTTTAATTGCCAGCCGACAGCGAATCATTGATTGTACCTGTTTGGGAGTTAATCCGGCATACTGCAAAGTGACTCTTTGAAGATGCCTTTGGCTTATTTGGAGCATTCTAGACATTCGACTTGCGGATGATGCATAATTTTTCCCGCTTATGATGAGTGCTAAAAATTGGTTCCATAAAACGTGCCCAATTCTATCCTTTCCACAAGAAATTTTTTCAATTTGATGATTAAAAGTATTCATAAAAACAGCTGGTTGGACTTCTTCAAAAAAAGGTGTCAACCAATTGAAAGCAGGCAATATCTCATCCTGTAAAATAATTTTATTGGTTAATAGACTTGTTTCTTCCTTGAAAATAGGCAGCGTACTTCCAAATTGAAAGGTCACTCCAAAAGCCAGATTTCCTTCGGGGTGTACATATTCTGCAAAATTGGTTCTTGGTCCTAGAATGCGTGTATCTTTTATAACTAGAGACCCCGACTGATTATCTTTAACCGTGTATGGAGATCCAAGGGTAAACACCCAGTTCACGTAGGGATAGGCAAAAATATATTCCGTTACTCCACGCTCTTTTACGCTTAAATCAAGTAGCCAATAATAGCGTATTATATGGCGCAAATGTTCTGGTGGGGAAAATATTTGATACATCTATCTATTTAATTCTGATTTTATTTTTACCAACTCCCCAAGTAACTTTGTTTCTTGGACTTGTGTTTCAAGGTTCATTTGCTTCGCTATCCTGACAACTTCAAAATTAAGGGTGTCTATTTCAGTTTCCCTTTTATTTCGAATATCTTGCAATGTAGAAATAAACTGGCCATCGGACATTTTGCTGATGGAAATTACCTGATTCTCAACTTCTTTAGCTCCTAAATCAATCCCCTTCTTCTTTGATATAAGTACACATTCCTTAATAATTCTTCTCGCTAAAGAAAAGACTTCGGTATTTCTGTGGAAAATCCCATTATCAACTTCCAATAAGGGACATATGGAATTGAACACACAATTCGCAATCGCCTTTTTCCAAATAATTCTATCGATTTGTTTTTCAGTAACAAACCTGAATCCGGGCGTATCTATTTCCTTTACAATTGTTTCTAGAACCGTATTATTCTGCCGGACTACACCAATGGGAGATTCCGCTACAGGTTTATAGCTTACTTCGCTTTTTGAAATATTTTGACTCGTTGCAAAAAGTACACATCTATAGATGTCTTGAAAATCACGCTCAATAAATGGTCTCTCTATACCTAAACCATTCTGCAAGATAACAATCGGAGTATTGATGGCTTTACTCTTAAGTTTTTCAGCAAGCTCCCCATTCCCAAAAGATTTATTGGTAAGCACCACTAGACCATTAAATTCAGTAAAGTTACTTAAAGAATTGAACTTTACATCCGCTGTCAATTCTTCCCCTGATTTCAGTTTCAACGTTATTTTTTCACTATACGAACTACCATCGTCAACACGTCCTCGAATAAGCTGAACGTCTTTACCATTTCGTGTTAAGCAAACTGCCAATGCTTTACCAATTGCTCCTGCGCCAATTATATATATAGTCATTCATTTTTGATTTTACCGAAACAACAAATTACGGTAAAACACATTATTTTAAATAGTATAAGTTGGACATTCTAACCCCTATGTCCACCTTGTACTATCCTAGTTATAGCTATTTAAGGACTTTTGTTCAAAAAACAAATGGACAAAAAAGATACGGTTTCAGCCGATTATAAGCAACATATTTCAAGAGAACCTTTTCCGAATTCAAATAAGCATTATGCAACGACAACTAATGGTTTAAAGATTCCTTTTAGAGGCGTTAAACAAGCTA
>TARA_R110002049_G_scaffold50743_2_pt1 | contig 13650 bp, 8 predicted proteins | sample TARA_R110002049 | Tara Oceans TARA_R110002049 (sample SAMEA4396941) | marine metagenome | biome: Polar Biome; feature: [SRF] surface water layer (ENVO:00010504); material: water (ENVO:00002006), including particulate matter (ENVO:01000060) such as... | depth 5 m | reverse complement strand
GTTATAAAGGAAAGCCTGAAAAAGACTTTGTGTCTTTTCCAGGCTCTATATGAACTTGTTCTTAAGAGTTGTTGGGGCATAAACAGGGCCCCAACAAATATCTAAAAGGATATTTATTTTATAGTATTGAACCGACTCATGATTTCTTTCCAATTAGTGAAAATAATCCCTTCCGCCTTGAAGAAATTAATTAGTTCCGGGTCGGCAAAAATTTGTGATTCCCAAACCCTTTGCTGCCATGAACCTGTAATGTCCTTAAGGTTATCGGTATCAACGGAAGGGTGAAAAATGATTTCTGTTAGACCAGGTTGCAGGGATTTTATCAAGGTCTTAAAACTTTCCACTTTTTCTTCGTAGGTATCCGCTTTTGGCGCACTGGTAAAAAAGTCCAATTTGGGCAATGTGTAATCTTCGGACATTTTTACCACAGAATAATCCATAGGGTAGCCTTTTGCTCTAAATTCCGCTAGGACAGCTGGTACGGATATATCAATAATATTTGCAGGAATACCGTATTCCTGGGCTACTTTCATGTAGACCTTTACATAACTGGGGTCACCGAACAGGGTGCCCATATGGGTGTCTATATGGTCTGGTCTATAGCCCCAGGCTATGGATTGTTCAATTTGAGCCCTTATTTCTTTTTCTACTTCCTCGGCTGAAGCATGTTGTACCACTTCCGGTACACTTCGCCATAGTTTATCTTCCGGGTCCAACAAACCTGGGACTTCCGCATCCGGGGTAATAGGGCCCCAACGATGTTTTTTCCATTCACTGGTGAGGGTAAGGTGAAGGCCGATATCCATAGCAGGGTTCTCCTTAGCCCAATTGATGAATTCTTCGGCATTGGGACAAGGTATCATTACGGCAGCGGATTGTATTTGGCCTTTTGTTAATTGTTCCTTGGCCGCTATGTTTGCCTCTGGACACATCCCAATGTCATCTGCGTGCAACATTATTACTTTTTTCCCTGCCGGCCAACCTAGTTTTTCGGCCCAAGTTGTAGCCGCCGTTGTCTTTTGTTCCATGGTGTCGGAATTTTTGGCTTCATCAGAGTTTTTTTTCTTTTCACCACAACTAAGTAGTAGGAGGGCCATGCAAAGGCCCATTGACAAAGTGATTGAATATGACTTTTTCATTTTAATTATTTTTATTGATGTATAGATTTATAAATATTTTTTAAACCAGTTTAGTCCGTCCCCAAAAATTATATCCAAAGGGGCGTCCCTGTGTTTGGCATCGTACCATATAATTTCCTTGGGTTCCTTAGCTCCATTATAAAGTAAGTTACTCATTAAGGGAGGTACTATTTCATCATTTTTCGCATTTAACATTAGAAAGGGGCGGGGAGCAATTTCTTTCACAAAGTTTAATGGCTCTATAATGCTTACAAAATCTTTTGCCTCTTTGGAGAGGGCCTCTTTTTCGTACAATAGATTTAATTGTCCGCCGGCCAAGGCCACTATAGGAACTTTTATACGGCTTTCCACACCGCAAAAAATGGTACCTGTTATTCCACCCAAACTTATGCCGTAATAGCCTATTTTTTGGGAATCCAATTCTTTCCGTGTTTCAATAAAATCGACAGCCCTTCTTAAATCAAATACGGTCTGACTGATAATGGCCCGACTCCAATTTTTATAGCTTCCTGTTAGACTGAAATCGTACACATCATTTTTTCGTTCCCCGTGCTGACTAAAATCGATCCTTAGTACCGCATAACCGTTTTTAAGGAAAAGATCGTTGCCATAGGACACATAATCCACACTCTTGTTGTCTCCCAAACCGTGCATTAAAATAATTACTGGTAGGGGGGAGGCGCTATTTTTAGGAAGACTTAATAGGCCGGTCACTTTTTTGTCGTGCACACTATAGTAGGATACATGAAAAAGGGTATGGTCCGTGGTATCCTTCAACAGTGTTATGGAATCCTTTAGGGGTATGGCCTTATCATAAGTGTAGTACTCACTAACAGGGAAGTTCTCGCTGGTGTCACTGGCGTAAATGATGGTAAATGCCAGCAATAAAAGAATGGCGATAATTCCAGAAAACCAATATACCTGTTTTTTACTAAAGGATTTCATCGTCGTCAGCTACATACATTCTAGTACTCTTGGTGTATTTTCCACCATTGGGGTCGGCGTATTCCAAATCGATATAAAAAGCCTTGAAGCCACTTTTTGGAAATTTTACCTGCTGGAAAATATGGTCATGGTCTTTTGAATCTATTTGTTTTGAGGTCCATTTTTCGTCCCTAAAGTCTCTGTCGGATGAATCTGCAGACCATATATAGGCATTTAGGAGTTCATCTGAGGTAGTTTTGACCGTTAGGGTTGCCGAGGCTTTGTCCGTTGTTAGGTCATAGGCCAAGGAAGTCTGTGGAGTCTTGTTCAGCGATTTGCCCCAGAATGCACTTAGGGCCCTTAGGGCCTGTTCGCCACCGCCCAGATCATGGCCGGCATTGGGTACATAGTGAATATAGTTTTCACCAGGGATATCGTTAATGTAATTCTTAATGGCATCCACAGGCCAATATTCATCGTTGGTACCTATAAATATTAATTTTGGCATGGTTAAATTGGCCCTGTATGAATAGGGATCTACCATTTGGGTTAACGCTTTACCATCCTCACTTCCTACGGTTTGTGGAATTTCCAATTGTATGTAATCATTGATTTGGATGCTATATTCGTTCCAAGCCGTAATTTGGTAATCCAAGCTAACGGGCATATTTAAAACATCTATTACCATCGGGGCTATTGTTTCTACCCTCTTGTCGTTTGCTCCCGTCAACCATGTTGTCCAGCCTCTTTTTGAAGCACCGGTTACCGTAAAGCGCGTAACCTCTTTTTGGAGATTTTTGGTGGTAAATTCCTGAACTGCATCCATGGCTCTGACGGCACTTTTTACCATTGGGAAAAGTAATGGCCATGTTGGGTCCTTGTCATTTTTGTAATTGTGCAGGGTAAAGGAAATGAGTTCATCTTCCGTTAGGCCATCATAGAGAGGTTGGTTGGGAACCTGTCTTACAATAGCAACTATAGCCTTGTTCTTTTCTGCTACCTGGGCAAAACTTATCGACTTTTTATCCTCTTCATTGGAGGACCAATTGGGCATCCCTTCCTTTACGCTTCCTCCTGTAATCATTAATAGGGCTCCATCATATGAAACCTCCTTGGGGACCAATACCGTAAGTTCATGTGTCCAGACGTGCTCTCTCCATTTCTGGGAGGTCAGCAAGAGCTCGTAGGCGGTAACATCACCAATGGGGTAGTTCTCCTTGAGTTCCCACTTAAAGGTTTGATCGTCATTTTTTAGGTAACTCTGAAGTGCTGTTTCGGGAGTTACTATCGCTTCAGTTGGGGCAACATTTTCTACTAATTTTTTTGGACTGTCCTTACAGGATGATATACATAATAAGGACATCGATACAAAAAGGGAAAGCATTTTTTTCATATTGTTATTTTGTTAGGATTAGCAATTATTTTACTTCTTAGGTTTTGGACTGTTTTGGATTAGGGTCAATAGGTCATTGATAAGGATTTCTCCTGTTTTTTCCCCTAGGCTGGTGCGACTTACATAATCGTATCTTTTAAAACTGTTAAAATCTTCCTTGGTCAAAATATACCCAAAAGCATCATTGGTCAATCCAAAAAGGAATGGATGTTCTGTAGGCATATTTCGTTTTAAATAATACCCTATATTGGGTAGGGCTTCCCCTGGAATGGTCAGAATTTGGGCCGATCCTATGTTTATAAGGTTTAGGGTAGTACTAATGCTACTGTCAGAGTTGCCCATTTTTAAGGGCGAATTATTGAATATGTATCGCATCATTTCGGAATCTATTGGGAATTCGGCCTGTTTGGAGGTGCAGTAAAGTTCAGGATTCTCCTGGATATCGGCCGCTGATAAGATTCTTAAGGCCTCATCCGCCAACAAGTTCCCAATGCGATTGCATTCATCCCAATCAAAGGCTTCTGCATTGTTCTCCAACCTATTATCTGCGGTAACCATTCCGCCTTGGGCACCATTCATAAAAACTGCCATTCCGCCGGTCTTTGCCTCGATTCTATCATATAAGGGTCCAATAAGATCTGGACTTAAAATTCCACGATCGCTGCCAATAACCTCTGGGTGTATGGCATAGTTTACCAATGTAACTATGGGCTTGTCCTTATTTTTTCCCTTGGTACCCAAGGCTTGTATTACCCCACATCTTGGATCGTACAGTTCCGGAGCGTAATAATTGTAGGCTATTTTGCCTTTTGCTTCACCTACCGAAATTTTCAGTTTGGCAGGTTCTAAATTCTTTAGAGCTTCATTCACTGCATCCGCAATTTGGATAACGCACCAGTCAAGGTATTTTAAATCGGCTGCAAAATTGCCTTTTTCGTCTGGGAAAGCATAGGCATCTGGAGCGCTGTGGGTATGTGTTGCTCCTATTAATATATTATTGAAAGGAATGTCCTTGATCAATTTTCGGGATCTATTGCCAAGTGCTGCCGGCCATCCTAGATTATCTATATTAACAATAGCTATTTTTTCTTCACCCTTTGCCAGCACCATGGCCCTAACATATAGTTCTCCTTTTTTTTCCTTAGTAGGCTTGGGAGTTCCTACACCACCAGAAACTGAAATTAGAGGGTTGGGGGTAATAATTCGTTTGGCCGCACCTACCTCTAGTTGTTGGGAATTGCCATTAAGTGAAACAAGGATAAAAATTGGAATAAGTAAGAGGTGTAATTTTGTCTTACATATTGGGTAAGATTTTATTTTCATAAATCCTAACATTTAAATGTTAAAAATGCTCTTGTTATGCATGCATAAAACTTAATAAGAATATTGACTTATTTCACAAAATTATATTTAATTTATTAAATCATGGGTTAATATATAATGTATATTTAATAATATATCTGAATTGTTTTGAAAAATTTAAATATATTTTTGGTAAATGTGTAATCAAAAGGTTCTAATATTAACAAATCGTTAACTAGAGGTTATAAAGTTGAAAACAAGATTTGGGTAAGCGGTTATTAAAGATATTTGACCACATAAAAACTAACTTAAAACTATAATTTATGACTAAAAAAAATCTAAGACTGTTGTATGGAGTTTTATTTTCGATGATGCTATCCCTGTCCTCCTGTAGTTCGGATGATAGTAGCAGTTCTGAAGATATTCCTCTTTCCGCTGATATTTTTCAGAGCACAGTTGGAAAGAAAGTAGCCTTCCAAGGTTTGACCAATAACGCCACTTCATGGGCGTGGGATTTTGGAGATGGGACTACAAGTTCAGAAAAGAACCCGGTTCATGTATTCGCTGAGGGCGGATATTACACCGCGAAGTTGACGGCAACCTCCGATGATGGAAGTTCTGTAAGCAGGGAGATTAAACTAGCTGTAGATTTAACACCTTATATATTACTTACTGGTGGGCCAACTGCTACCAATGGTAAAACTTGGCGTATAGCCAATGCGCATTCTGCTGGCGATTATTTTGCCAATGCAGATGCTAATCTTTCACCATTTCAAGGGGCTCCCAATCCACTTCCAGGGGGTATTTTTGGAGCTGGTTTAGGTCTGGGGGAAGTTTACCAGGATGAATATACCTTTCATTTTGATGGGGGCTATTCCATGGATTTAAAGGATGGGGCTGCTTTTAGTGGTTTGGTATATCAATTCCTTACTACTGGTGGGGCCGGAATTAAAAATCCTAGTTCTGACCAAGATTTTGGTTTGTGTACAGGATATTTTACCCCTGAGCCCAATGCTACTTTCACCTATGAGGAGGGCACGGATTTAACGGTATCATCGGTATACGCTCCGCCAACATATGCTTTGACTTTTAATGGGGTAAGTACCTTAAGTTTTTCAGGATCAATGTTTTTCGGAATTATTGATTATGAACGAAGGGTCATGGTTCAGGAAATTAAGGACAATTCAATGAAAGTGGTCATGTTTGTGTCAGCTTCACCGGATTATGCGCCACTTAATACCCATGCTCTAGTGTTGACTTTTGAGGCAGTGAATTAGTCGGTAATGTGGATATTCAATCAAAAAATAACTAACTACAATATAATTCTATGAACACATATTTAAAAAATAAAATACAGAGGTTTGGGCAGATATCCTGGATTTTGATGGTGTTGTGCACGACTTCTGTAATGGCTCAATCCGTTCAGCATACGGTATCGGGTAGCTTAACGTCCTCCGAAGATGGAATGCCATTGCCAGGGGTCAGCGTTGTTTTAAAGGGAACCACTCAGGGAGTATCATCGGATTTTGATGGAAATTATAGTATAAATGTTCCCAATGGGAATGGTGTACTTGTTTTTTCCTATATAGGTTTTGAGGCCCAAGAGGTGGCGGTGAATGGAAGAACTTCCATTAATATTACTCTAGAGCCTGGAGCCCAAGCCTTGGATGAGGTTGTGGTAACGGCTCTGGGAATTAAACGTGCCGATAAATCTTTGGGGTATTCCGTGGAAAATGTTGCAGGGGAAGAGTTGACAAGGGTTGCCCAGGAGAACGTCTTAAATTCGTTGTCAGGTAAGGTAGCAGGTGTTACCCTAAACGCCACAGGAGGTACAGGTTCTTCAGTTAGTATGGTAATTAGGGGGGCAATATCGTTAAGTTCGGACAACCAGCCCTTATTTGTTATAGATGGGGTGCCTATTGCCAACTCGGTAAATAACGTAGGTGGTTTTGGTAATGATAACCGGGTAGATTACGGTAACGCCATTTCGGATTTGGATCCAAATAGTATAGAGAACGTGAGTATCCTAAAAGGACCTAGTGCTGCGGCGCTATATGGTTCCCGTGCAGGTAACGGAGTAGTTTTGATCACTACAAAAAAGGCAAATGAAAAAGAAAAGATGAAAGTGAATTTCACTTCCAATACCGTATTTGATGTGCCTTATAAGTATTTGGAACAACAAACACGATTTGCTTCCGGTTACTTTTCTTTTTCTCCGGAATCTCAGGGAGGAAGTAATTTAATGCCGGCTGTGGCGCTTTCTGGTGGAAACTCGGGATCTGAATTGGACCGCGGATATTTTGCGGTACAATGGAATGCGCCTTTGGATGCCAATGGTGTTCCAATTCCAACAGAACTGAAATCCTATCCCAATAACATAAAGAATTTTGTGCAGACGGGTATTACCACTACCAATAGTTTAACGGTGACAAATAGTACCAAAGCATTAAATTATAGGTTGGGAGTTACCAATATGGAAAATACCGGTTTGGTGCCCAACTCTGATGTTAACAGAAATAGTTTTTCGTTGTCCGCTTCATCAAATCTAAACGATAAATTGGAGATAAGTACCAATGTTAACGTTGTACATAGTTTTGCAGATAACAGGCCAGCTTCCAACAGGGGGGCAAATCCTTTGCAGTGGGCCTATGCCATGCCTGCCAATATTGATATACGGAGTATAAAAGAATATGATTTACCGGGTACGGATGTTTTAAGTCTTTCAAATGACTATAATAACCCCTATTTCTTGGCGAATGAGGTAAATAACAGTTTTTCTAGATATAGGGTGTTTGGGAATATGGCCTTGGATTGGAAAATATCCCCATCCTTTAATGTTAGGACAAGTTATAACCTAAATAGCACTAACCAGACACAAGAAACCAAAATGTCCCCAGGATATAGCGGTGAAACCAATAATGGTACTTATGGTATTGCTAAAACCGATGGGGTGGAAACCAATGTGGATCTTTTGGCAACCTACACCAAGGAATTGGGAGATTTTGATATGTCAATTTCAGGAGGTGGTAACCTAATGTATCAAAAGAGTTCAGGTATTAGCAATTCGGCTGCCTCAAGGGTAGGTCTTGTTGTGCCAGACCTATTTACGATAAGCAACATTGCCCCTACAGCTTTGGTGTACTCCAGTTATATGAGCGAACGTGGTATTAATAGTGTGTATGCCTTGGGGAATTTTGGTTTCAAGGATATGTTGTATCTGGATGTAACCGCAAGGAACGATTGGTCCAGTACCCTGCCGATAGACAACAGGTCTTATTTCTACCCTTCAGCTTCCTTAAGTTTTTTATTAAGCGAATTGGTAGATATTCCTAAGGTGGATCTTTTTAAACTTAGAGGAGGTTGGGCCAGAGTTGGTAACGATACCAGTCCATATCAACTTGGTGCTTATTACAATAACGCCGGACAATGGGACAATGCTGTTCTATACAGTGCTCCTGGAGGTTTAAGTACACCAACCTTGGAGCCTGAAGAGGCTACCTCAAAGGAATTTGGTGTGGATTTGACCATGTTCAATAATAGATTCCGTTTTGAAGGGACCTATTATACCGTGGAAAATAGAAATCAAATTGTTCCAAGTGTGCCAATTCCAGGATCTTCCGGTTATGGTAGTGTAAGTATAAATGCAGGGGTCTTGGAAAGTAAGGGGTACGAACTTTCATTGGGAATTACTCCTTTAAGAACCGATAATTTTAGTTGGGATTTGAACTTGAACTTTACTACCAATGAATCAAAAGTTCTTGCTCTTGCCGATGGAGTGGATTATATAGAATTCTGGAGTGAAAACAAGAGTGTATCCAGAGGTTATGTAGCCAATGCCGCCACTGGTGAAGATGGTTTGGTCGGGAACTTGTATTCTCCCAAGATTCAAAGGGTAACCGATACCAATTCACCGTATTTTGGATATCCTATGCTGGGTGATGGTGAGGATGCTGAATGGTTGGCTGAAGAGGAAAGGGTAAAGGTAGGTAACTATAATCCTGATTTTGTAATGGGATTACAGTCCACTATTTCTTACAAGAATTTTAGTTTGAACATGACTTTCGACTGGAGGTCAGGGGGTCAGTACATGTCACAGACCTCAAGATATATGACAGAAGATGGATATAGTCAGCAGCTGTTGGATAATTTAATAGATCCGGGAATTAATCAAACCGGACCTGAATTGAAGCAGTGGGTACTGGACAATGCGGATCTTTTAATTTATGGAGAGAACTTTATCTCTATCGGAGGTCCTCCGGGCAATGGAGGTTTCCCTGAGGCCTTTTCAGGCACCGTGGTTTATGACGGGGTGTTCAATGCTGGAGTAGTGGGATATCATGATGAAAATGGTAATTTTATATTGGAAAATGAAAACTTGGGCTTGGATGGAACAAATTTTATTCCGTTCTCTGTTGCCAATGCCTGGGATTTTGGAACCCCACATATGTTTGATGCGGACTATATAAAATTAAGAGAGATATCACTTGGTTATGACCTACCACGTAAATTTGTTGAAAAAGCAGGTTTGGATAATGTAAACCTCTCCGTGTATAGTAGAAATATTATGTTATGGACCAAGGATTCCGCTTTTGGAGTTGATCCAGAAAGAGCCTATCAGGCAGAATCGGGTCAGGATAAGCGCGGTACTCAATTTAAACAAGGTATAGAGCGCTATAATGTGGATCCATGGGTTGTCCCAGTTGGTTTTAAAATTGGTATAACATTTTAATAAAAAAAACTAAGATCATGATGTATCAGATAAAAAGTAAAATGGCCTTATTGGTTTCGGGACTAATTGTATTGGTCTCTTGCCATGGCTTAGAGGACCTGAATGAAAACCCCAATAGAATTGGTTCGGATAATGTTGACCCTAATCTTTTGGTTCCAACGGTAATAAGCGGTGCTGCAAAAAATACCTTAAACTTGGGTTTTGGGGATATCGCGGGAGTTATGCAACATACCCAAAAGGATGGTTGGTCCGGTGGGCACAATTCCTATGATTGGAGCAATGACTCCCATAGTTGGAATGGATACTACAGCTTGTTGACCAATAATAAGACACTTATTGAAAAGGCGGAAGCGGATAACTTGGAATTTCATATTGGTGTAGGTTTGGTTATGAAGGCCTATATTTTTGGGATGATTACCGATTTATGGGGAGATGCTCCCTATTCTGAGGCCCTGAGGGGAGATGAAGGAGCTGAGTTTTTTGATGCTGCTTTTGATGACCAAAAGGATATCTATTTAGGTGTCTTAGCTGATTTGGCAAGGGCAAATACGCTTCTCTCCAAAAATCAAAGCGCATATTTTAGTATTCAGGAGGATCAAGACGTTCTTTATGGTGGTGATGTTTCCAAATGGAGAAAATTTGCCAATTCTTTGGCATTGAGGTACTATATGCGATTATCTTCAAAAGAACCTGCTTTGGCAGAAGAAGGTATAAGAAGGCTGACATCCAATGCTGGGCAATATCCTTTAATATTAAATGCTTCCGATGATGCGGCTATGTCTTATGTTGGTAATACTGGAAATGATTCCTGGCCTACCAATACCCAATTTGACAATAGTCCTAACGGTGCCTATTTTAGAATTAAAATGGCAAAGACCTTAGTGGATGCTTTGCAGGATTTGGACGACCCTCGACTAGCGGTTTGGGCAAATAAAGTGGAGATTCCTTTGGTTTTGGATGCTGGGGCACCCGATGGAACAGATGAAATTATAGACGGGGAAAGGCATATTTCACAAGATATTGTGGACGCCTATGTAGATATTGTAGGGGAACCTGTAGATTATGACAAGGAGTATATAGGTCTTCCTACTGCCATGGTATTGGCTGGGGCCTATAACCTTAAAACGGTAGGTTCCTTACAGGGAAGTGGCAATCCTCATGCCTCTCAACTAAATGATATATATAAAGCCGCCAGTGGCCCATTATTGAAGGCCCGATTAATTTCTGCGGCAGAAGTACATTTTATTATGGCAGAAGCAGCACTCAAAGGATGGGTGAGCGGAGGTCCACAGGCCCATTATAATGAGGGTATTAAGCAGTCCTTGGAAACTTGGGGTGTTGGGGGTCAATATGACGCTTACATTGCAGGTGCAGCCTATGGTGGATTGGAAGATATTATGGAGCAAAAGTGGATTGCCAGTTGGTCTGCTGCCACTGAATCTTGGTTCGACTATAGAAGAACCGGATTACCTGATCTTCAAGTGGGAGTTGCCACCAAACGGGATGCGTTGCCATTGCGATTTTATTATCATATAAATGAAATTGATACCAATTCTGAAAATGCCAATGCGGCCATCCAGAAATTGGAAACCACTCCGTTTAAGGGGGAAGATACCAGTAACAATAGTGCATGGTCTAAAATGTGGTTGTTACAGGGTACTGGGAAACCGTATTAACAGTTTTTATTTGAGTTAGTTTAGCAGCTATTTAAAGGAGGCATTCCGTAAGGACTGCCTCTTTTTATTCTAGAGACCGTATTTCAAAAGCCGAAGGCCAATTGTAATACGATACTCGAACGAATCCCTCTTTTTAGCGGAGTTTACAGTTTATTACCCAGATTCTTGTGTTGGTTGCAAAAAGGGAACAGGGCTTGCCTTGGGGGTTAATACCACTTATTATTATATTTTTCTAATGTCGGATTATAAGTTCCGAACTTAAAATTTCAAAATCATGCAAAAAGTATTGTTCTTGGCCCTATTATTTATCGGTGTCATTGGTGTTGCACAAGAAAAGGATAAAATTGCCTTTGGTCCCTATATTCAACAAATGGGAACCAAGGATGCCACCATATGCTGGTCTACATTGGAAAGTGCACCTACAATTACCGATAAGGATGGCAACGTAAAGACAATAGGGGAATATAAACACCATAAAATTCATTTAGGGGGATTGGAGGCCAATACCGAATATAAATATGATGTGCTTAATGATGGATCTGATGAAGGTAAAGGAACATTGACCACCTATCCCGATGAAATAATACCCTTTAATTTTGCGGTTACCGGGGACTCCCGAAACAGGCACGACGTGCATGCGAAAATAGTGGCCAAAATTAGGGAGACCAATCCAAGGTTTATTATTAATTCTGGCGATTTGGTGGCCAATGGACGGTCTATTAGCGATTGGGAAGCCTTTTTTGGAGTCAACAAGGAACTAATGAGAAGCACACCTTACTATCCGGTTTTGGGCAACCATGAAAAAGATTCTCCCTACTATTACGATTTGTTCGATTTGCCCAACAATGAAAAATACTACTATTTCACCGTTGGCGATGCGCTTTTTATTGTTTTGGATAGTGAAGGTAAACAAATTTCGGAACCGGATTTTGTTTCTGAAAAGAATAGTGATGCTTTCTGGAAAAGTGCCTTTTCGGAGTATTTCAACACCCAGAAAAAATGGTTGGAAAATGTTCTTGATCTAAATAAGGAAGCGGGATTTGTTTTTATTTTTCAGCATAAGCCGCTGTATAGCGCCATGAAAAATAGAAAGGCGGAGGCCGAACAGACCCGTAAGTTTTGGGGCGATATTTTTGAGAGGCACAAGGTGCAGGTTTTTTTGAACGGTCATGATCACCATTACCATCGTGCCTACAAGAACGGGGTGCATTATATAACCTCTGCCGGTGCCGGAGCTCCATTGTACGACATAGATTTTGATCTTCCAGAAACGAAAAAATCCAGTAAAATAGAACATTTTGTAAATGTACAGATCAATAGGAAAAATGCCTTTTTGTATGTAACGGATATAAACGGCGACGAGATTGAAACTGTAGAAATTAAAAGAAGAAAATAAACTTGGGCAATACCATGAAAAATAATAAAATAGGAATACAGATATTGATCGTAGCCATGTCGCTTGCAACAGCCTGGGCTATAAGAGGGCAGTTTGGACATGAACAAGGTGCTGCCTGGGCGGGAGCAATCGGTGGACTTGCCTTGGTAGTTGTTTCAGGTCGAAAGGATTGGTATGGCAAAATGATGTTAATTGCTTTGGCATCGGCAATAGGTTGGGGAGCAGGCGGTATGATAAGCTATGGCATGGTAGTGGGTTATGGATTCGCAGATAATTTTATCAATGCCTACTATGGCCTTGGAATGCTTTTCGTAATTGGTGGACTTTTCGGATTATTGGGAGGTGGACTTGTAGGCTTGACCCTGGATTCCTCAGAAGGTAATAGGGTTAAATGGGGACAGTTGCTATCCATGATGGTTGCGGGGGGACTGGTTAGCTATTATTTTTTAGTGGAGCAGATTGGCTTTAAGATGACGCCGCCGCGATCAGAGGCATGGGCCCTGTGTTTTGGTGCGGGCTTGGCCATGATATGGTATATGGCCAAAGAAAATAGAAATTCTGCCATTAGGGTAGCCTTATTCTCTATGTTGGGTGGAGGTATCGGCTTTAGCTTTGGTAATTTTTTACAAGTACTTGGCAATACATGGGAAATTCCGTTTAATATGTGGAATGTTATGGAATACAGTATTGGGTTTTTTGGTGGATCAGGAATGGCCTATGGGGTATTTAGTTCCAAATGGCCTAAAGAAATTCCAATTGCAAAGAAATGGGAAAACTGGTCTGCCTTTATCATTGTAGTACTCTTTATTCCATTAATTGTTTATAGGGAATCATTGACCTATGGTCATATTGCTAGACGTTTGGAGAGTTTGCCCAATATAGAATCCATTGCCTCGACCAGTACTTTAATGGTGCTCATAGTTTTATTGGCAATGGTCATCACTGTCTTTTGGAAATTTAAAAAGGAATCATTCTCACAAAAAGATGTTTTGGTTACATTTTTTGCCATGCTTGTAGCATACACGTTTATGAGCTATACCGTAACAGGTATTTTTGGTGGGGAAATGCACCTTAACCATCATCTTTATGTA
>TARA_R110002049_G_scaffold32570_9_pt1 | contig 13660 bp, 6 predicted proteins | sample TARA_R110002049 | Tara Oceans TARA_R110002049 (sample SAMEA4396941) | marine metagenome | biome: Polar Biome; feature: [SRF] surface water layer (ENVO:00010504); material: water (ENVO:00002006), including particulate matter (ENVO:01000060) such as... | depth 5 m | reverse complement strand
ATGGCTCTGCCTCGGGGATAGTCGGTTTCAAGAAATTTTTTATTTGTTTGCATAAATCTAAAACCTCATTGTGTTTTTATTTAGCCAGAATGTTTAATATGGTTTCGTGTCTTGCATAGAATCAAATATAAGTAAATGAAGATAAACGAAGTTAATCATTTTTGCTTTTTGTTATTTATTTCATTAAATAGTTTCGTTTTATTTCTTTTTAAAATTATTTTTAATAAATTTGAAACAAAACAAAATTAAATCAATTTGTTTAATAGGAATACATTAATTGAACAGCTAAAAACAAATCCTGAGTGGGATGTCATCATTATTGGAGGTGTGCTACAGGTTTAGGAATTGACTTAGATAGTACAACACGAGGTTTTAAAACATACATTTTCCAATTTTTTTGGTGAAGCGTTAGGCACGTTCGTACCTATTTTCACCATCTTAATATTTTACTAATGCGACTATTAATGATACCTAAACTATTATTGGTCTGGGGTCGTTAGGTGCATTACCTGTTGCTTTTTTAGTTTGGTCCATTGGTTTATCGTTGGGTGGTACTACGGGTTATGCTATAAATCCTGTACGTGATTCAGGACCAAGAATTATACATGCTTTACTTCCTGTTAAAAATAAAGCTTCGAGCGATTGGAGTTATGCTTGGATTCCGGTTTTAGGCTCTGTGGTTGGGGCCTGTTTAGCAGCTATATTGATGTTGGCCCTTTCTTAAAAGTATATATTTTTCTTTGCTTTGAGGCGCAAAAAAGCTTATTTTGTACAGTCATTTTCTAAAACTATCTTTATACATCGATTGAGCAAGTTATTTGTCAACTTAAATTCTTGTTACCGAATGAAAATTTTACAGGCCTTTTTTTTAACGTGTATCAGCTTGATGTCTTTTGCTCAAGAGTTGCCGCCTATAGCAAGATTCACAACCGAAAATTATATGGGAGATAATCAAAACTGGATGATTTCCCAAGGACTTGATGATTATATTTATGTTGCAAACAATAAAGGATTACTTGAGTTTAATGGTTCTGAATGGATAACCTATACATCACCAAACAATACGATTACTAGAGCGGTAAATGTTATTGGCGACAAAATATATACGGGGTGTTATGCAGAATTTGGCTATTGGTTAAAAAATGAATTAGGCACTTTAGAATATACGTCATTAACGTCCAAACTCGATAAGGACATGCTGAAGGATGAACAGGTTTGGAACATCATAGAGCATAATGAATGGGTTATATTTCATTCAAGCCACAGGATTTATTTTTATAATACACTAACTGAATCGTTTAAAATAATTACAGCAGCTCATATAATTTATAAAATTTTCAAGGTAAAAAACCGTATTTACTATCATGTCGCCGATGAGGGCGTATATGTTGTTGAAGATGGAAAATCTAAACTAATATCAAATAACCAAATCTTAAAATCTGAAAGGGTTATCAATATTTTTGAGGATGATGAAAACCTAATCATTCTTACCCGTAGTTCAGGGTTCTATAAATATCAAAATACTCAAATAAAACAATGGAATATAGCTGCCGACTCCTTATTAAAAGAAGTAGATGTATTTAGTAGCATCCAACTGGAAGATGATAGTTTTATTATAGGAACAATCTCTGATGGGGTATTGCATTTAAGTAAAGAAGGTGCTGTTAAATATCAAATTAATCAAAAAAAAGGACTAAGTAATAATACTGTTTTGTCATTATTTGAAGATAAGGCTCATAATGTTTGGGCGGGGTTGGATAATGGTATTAACTGTATCAATGTGAATTCTACAGTAAAAACTTTCTTTGATTATGAGGGTGTTTTAGGAACGGTTTACACTACTCAAGTTTTTAAAAACACCTTGTACATAGGTTCTAATCAAGGCTTGTTTTATAGAGCATTAAATGCAACAAATGAATCTTTTAAGTTTATAAAAGGCACTGCAGGTCAAGTTTGGGATTTATTCAATTTTAATGATGACTATTTGTTTTGTGGACATCATTTAGGAACTTTTTTAATTGATGGAAATAAAGCAAATAAAATAAGCAATGTCTTAGGAACATGGACATTTAAACCCATTCCTACGCATCAAAACCTTTTACTTCAAGGGAATTATAATGGTCTTTTTATTCTTGAAAAGGTTAACGGCTTTTGGCAGGTAAGGAATAAGGTTGAAGGATTCATAAACTCATCCAGATATTTTGAAATTAATGATGATAACCAAGTTTGGGTAAGTCATGAATACAAAGGCGTATTTAAATTAAAGTTAAATGACAGTTTAACAAGAGTCCTTAAACTTGATATGGAAACGACGTTACCATTGGGAAAAAACTCAAGTTTAATTAGCTATAAAAATAATATTCTTTATGCATCAGAAGAAGGCATTTTTAAGTATAATGAAACAAAAAAAGGCTTCCAAAAAGATTCTGTTTTAAGTACTGCCATTAAAAATGGCGATTACATTTCCGGTAAATTGGTTGTAGATAAACATGGAAAATTATGGACATTTTCAAAAAACAATATCAGTTATATAGAGAACGACGATGTAACCAATAAACCAGTTATTAACAATATTCCTATTCCTTCAAAACTAAGAAAAGGGGTGTTGGGTTATGAAAATATTTCACTTACCAATCATCTGAAATATGTTTTAGGAACAGCAAATGGTTACATTATTTTAGATGCATCTAAAATCAATAAAAATAAAGATTATACCATTTATTTGAATACAGTTGCCTTGCAAAACAGAGATGACGAAACCATAAAATATCCTGTTGATATTGAAAGCGAATTTAATTACAAGCAAGGACTATTGGTATTTAAGTATTCTGTTCCCGAATATGATAAATATTTAGATGTTAATTTCCAGTACAAGTTAGAAGGCCATTCTGATAAATGGAGTAAATGGACAGAAAACCCGCAAGTAACTTTTGAAAACCTCTCTTTTGGTGATTATACCTTTAAAGTTAGGGCTAAAGCCGGTAACGAGTTATCCAAAAACACAGTGTCTTATGCTTTTATGGTGCACAGGCCATGGTATCTTTCAAACATGGCTTTAGTATTTTATGTGCTATTACTTTTAATTATCATTTTTATTATTCACAAAGCTTATAAACGACACTACATTAAAAAGTTTGCTCGAGAACAGATGGAGAATGAGCAAATGATTATGCAAATTAAAAATGAAAAATTGAATCAGGATATAGATAATAAAAACCGAGAATTAGCGATCTCAACCATGAGTATTATCAAAAAGAATAGAGTTCTGAATAAGATTAAAAAAGAATTGAAAAGAAATAAACATATAGATAATATTACAGCACTAGAACTTATTAATAGTAATTTAAGCGATAGTAAAGATTGGTCGTTTTTTGAGCAAGCTTTTAATAATGCTGATAAAGATTTTTTAGAAAAAATCAAGAAATCCCATCCAGATTTAACGCCCAATGATTTACGTTTTTGTGCCTATTTAAGGCTCAATTTATCTTCAAAAGAAATGGCGCCACTACTTAATATTTCTACTAAAAGTGTCGAGACCAAACGATATAGATTACGTAAAAAGTTGGGGTTAGAGCACGATAGTGGTCTAGTTAACTATATCTTAAAGTTTTAGTAACACGACAAGATGTGATTTTACCACGACATTACCACGACAACAGTATGAAACCTAATGTTTTTAAGGGTTCGCGCCTGAAATATTTGCAATCACAACTTTGTAGTATTTACAAGGATTTCCAAAAGAAAATATGTAGTGTATTCACTTTAAAATTGTGATGTTCGTTTTTTATCGGCAATAAAATTATGAATTTCTCAATATTTGAAGCTAAGTTTACATATAGTTAATTCTTAAAAAACGAATCAAACTATATTTTTGAAACTAAACTTAAAACAACACTCACATGAAATTAAAACTCTGTTATCAAAAAATTAAAGTGCTGTTTTTGTCATTGCTTTTGCTTACTTCTATTGGAACATTAGCCCAATCACAAAAAACAGTTACGGGAACAGTACTGGCGGCTTCGGATAATATGCCTTTGCCAGGAGCAACGGTACTTGTTAAAGGAACAGCCAACGGTGCATCAACTGATTTTGATGGGAATTTTTCACTGTCAGTTAACAACAATGCAACAACATTGGTAGTGTCCTATATAGGATATGTAACTCAAGAGCTGGCAATTACTGCGGACCCAATGACCATATTGTTGAAAGGAGATGAGAATATACTGGATGAAGTAGTAGTTGTTGGTTATGGTACACAGAGAAAAAGTGATATTGTTAATGCTGTTGCTACTACCAATATGGAACAAGCGATACTCACGCCAACATCCGATGTTAATGAAATGTTGAGAGGTAGAATTGCAGGTTTACAAGTTGATGTAGGCGGAGGGACATTAAGACCAGGTGGAACATCCGAAATTATATTTAGAGGACGTGGTTCTATTGAAGGTAATGTAAGTGCCATTTATGTAGTAGATGGTATTATTAGAGATGGTGGCATTGAAGATATTGACTCTGATGATATTGAGTCTATCGAATTCCTAAAAGATGCTTCTGCTCAAGCTATATATGGTTCTCGAGGTGCAAATGGGGTTGTTTTGATTACAACAAAACGAGGAAAATCAGGTAAAGTAAGTGTGAGCTATCATGGTTTTGTGACCTCAAAATCAATAGAAAGAAATTTTGATGTTTACAGTGGACAAGAATTTGCACAATTAAGACGAGAAGCTGTTAGATCAACTATTGCAGATGATTCATATCCAAATGACGACGAGATTTTTTCAGATCTAGAATTGGAATCTATAGCAAATAATCAATTTGTAGATTGGGAAGACCAATTAGTGAAAAGAGGTCAAGTTAATAGTCAAGCTATTAGTATTAGTGGCGGTACAGATATGACTAAAGTATTTGGTAGTATTAATTATTTTAAAGAGAATGGTATTATTCCAACCTCAAACTATATTAGAAAAACATTGCGTTTAAATGTAGATCAAAAAATTAATGATAAATTCTCTGTAAATTTTGATTTGAATATATTGAATGATGATACTGAAAGAGCTGCAAATGTTAATGTTATTACATTTTCACCATTAGGTAGAGCTTATGATGAAAATGGAAACCTTACACAATTTCCAAGTGGTGAAGAATTATCAGCTGTAAACCCAATATGGAATCTTAGGGAACAAGACAACGATGAAAAAGGAAATGATTTTGTAATTAACGTAACACCCATTTGGCAAATCACAAAAAATTTGCAATATCAATTAAAAACTAACTTTACCAGAAGAACATCTGAAAGAGGTCAGTATCAATCCTCATTAAGTTCTGCTGGGGATGATGTTAATGGTGTTGCAAGAATAGATAACCAATTAAGGGAATCTTTCCTAATAGAAAACATTTTAACGTATAATAAAGCATTTAATGATGACCATAAACTTAATGTAACATTGGTTCAATCTGCTCAAGAGAATAAATTTAGTAGAACATTTACAGAGGGTCAAGGTTTTACAAATGAAAGTCTAGGGTATGATGGTATTACAAACGCTATAGGAAATGTAACTGTAGAGCGCGATAAAAACCAGCAAAGGTTAGCATCTTTCATGGCTAGGGCGCGTTACAACTTAATGGATAAATATTCCTTTGAAGCAACAGCTAGAGCTGATGGAGCCTCTGTTAATGCTCAAGATAATAAATGGAGCTTTAACCCCGCAGCCTCTTTTGCATGGAAAATTCATAACGAAAGCTTTTTAGAAAATGTTAATTCTATACAAGAATTAAAATTCCGAGCAAGTTATGGATCACTGGTAAACGATTTAGGTCGTGCATATACTTCACTTTTTACAGCTGAAGGTCAAAACTATATCTTTGATTCTGAATCTGCATCAGGATATTCACCATCAGTAATTTTACCTAACCCAAATTTACAGTTTGAAAGAATAACAACCTTAAACTTAGGTTTGGATTTCTCTGTGTTTAATAGAGTATTGTTAGGCAACATCAATTACTACGATGCAAGAACTACTGATTTGTTATTACGAAGAGGTGTGCCGTCAATAACCGGATATCAATATACTTTTTTCAATGCTGGAGAATTACAAAATACAGGTATCGAATTGGGTTTAACGGCAAATATTATTAATACGGATGATTTTAGATGGTCTGTTTCTACCAATTGGTCAAACAATAGAAACAAATTAGTAGATCTTTATAATGATGGAGAGGGCAATCCTATCTTAATTGATGATGCGTATAATTATTTTGTTGGTCAGCCTGTTGGGGTTATTTATCAATACGAATTTGATGGGATATGGCAAGAAGGCGATGATTTTGCTAACGCTCCACAAGCAAATCCTGATTCAGCACTTCCACAAGATGATTTAAGACCAGGGGATATCAGGATTAAAGATACTAATGGGGTTGATGATGAAGGAAATGAAACTGGTGTTCCAGATGGAAAAATCACTCAAGAAGATCGTGTTTTTAAAGACCCTAATCCAGATTGGTTTGGTTCATTATCAACTACAATAGCTTACAAAGGATTTGATTTGTTTGTAGATTTTTATGCTGTAGAAGGAGCAACAAAAGTAAATCCATTTTTGTCAGAATTTAATAATGGAGGTACATTATCAGGGAAATTAAACGGTGTAAAAGTACCTTATTATACGCCTGAGAATCCATCAACAACATTCCCAAGACCTAATTTTGATACAGCACCCTTATATTTAAATGCTTTAGCAGTTAAAGATGCCTCTTATATTAGATTAAGAACGGTTAGTTTAGGTTATACATTATCTGAAACCATCTCATCTAAGTTGAATTTAGAGCAGATTAGATTTTATGCAACGGGTACTAACTTGTTTACCGATACAGATTATATAGGTTATAGTCCAGAGGTCAATATTAGAAGTACCTTTTCAAATGCAGATACAGGCTATCCAGATGCAACAAGTTTCACCTTTGGTGTAAGAGTTAAATTTTAATTAAAAAAAATAATATTATGAAAGCGAAGTTTTTTTATTCAAAACTAAAAGGTGTTCTGCTGCTATCCATAGCATTATTTTTCGTTGTGTCATCATGCGAAGAATTTTTAGAAGAGCAACCAAGTACGTTAATCGATTCTGATTATATATATACCACAGAAGAAGGCTTAAAATCTGGAGTTGTGAGTTTATATAAATTCAATAGAGATAGATATGACCGTAGAATTGAAGATTTTATGGGAGGCGTTTTAATGTCATCCAGAAGTGATTTGGCGTTTAGCCGAAGCGGTTATACGGGTCTTATGGGCAGGTACCAGAGAGGTGTTTCACCAATAGACCAAGGTGCTAATTTCGTATCCACTTTATTTTGGAAACATTATTATAACATAACCAATAAAGCTACTGAAATTATAAATGCAGCCGAGGTTGCGGAAGGTATAGATGAAGATTTAAGAAACCAAGTTTTAGCTGAAGCTAGATTTTTTAGAGCCAATTCGTATTTCTATTTATACAGAATGTTTAATAATATTTATGTATCCACAGAAACCATTACAGTTGATAATGCTTTTGATGTGATTAACGATAAATCATCAGAAGCAGAAATTTTTGCGCTACTTAACAGTGATCTCGATTTTGCAATTGAACACTTACAATGGGTTGATACCTTTGGCAGGGTAACAAAAGGAACTGCAAAACATGTAAAAGCAAAAGTTGCCATGTGGGAAGGCGATTGGGAAGAAGCTAAATCTCAAGCATTAGATGTTATAGAAGATCCCGAAAGTCCTCATAATTTAGTTGCTACTACTGCCGATGTTTTTGCTGGTGATAGAAACCATTCTGAATCATTATTCGTAATTCAATCTCAAGACGATTTATTAGGTGGTGGTGATAATACCATGATTAATGCTAATTATGTAACACAGTATTTTCAAATACCTGGTATAGATGCTAATGTGGAACAAGGGGGTAGAGGTTTTTCACGTGTTTTACCAAACCGTTACCTACAAAATCTTTTAGCCGAAGACCCAAATGATACTAGAGATGACGACACCTATTTTAGATTGAAATATTACTATACAACAGGCGTTAATGCAGGTCAAGAAATTGATATTTATAAACCTATTTCAGCTGAAAATCCTAATGGTGTCCAATTAACGAGATATTATCAAAGGCTGCATCCATCTTGTATTAAATTTGCTCAAGAAGATGACAACCCAGATTCTTATTTAAACAGAAGTAATATTTTGGTATATAGATTGGCAGAAACATATTTAATTGCTGCCGAGGCTATTATGAGATCTTCGGGAGATCCGCTACCTTATATAAACGCCATAAGAGAAAGAGCAAATGCTGCGCCTTTGGCAAGCGTAGATGAGCAGGCTATTTTAGATGAGCGCGCGCGTGAATTAGCTTTTGAAGGACAGCGTTGGTTTACATTAAAAAGAATGGGACAAGAAGTGATAAATCGTCAAATAAGAAACTATGCAGGTGATGGAGAATTTTTTCCTAATAATTTTGGAGGCGATAGAGACCCAAGAGTTAATTGGCAAGATCATTACATAAATTTCCCGATTGCACAAATAGATTTAGACCTGTTTGGAGCTAGTTATCCTCAAAATGACGGATATTAGAACATATTTAGTTTGGAGTTAGTTTGTTTTAAAGTCTAAGGGCAGCATATATTGCCTTTAGATTTTAATTATTTATTAAATTAGGTTAAGTTTAATTCTCAATATTTTTATTAAAATTTTCATTTTTATGCAGGCATGGATACGTCATTTATTTTTAGTTTATATAGGCATAACTTTTATGGCATGTAGTAATTTATCAAAAGAAAAAATCACTTTTGCAGACAATGTTGTTATTGCCCACAGAGGCGCATGGAAGCAAAAGAGTTTGCCTCAAAATTCCATTGCTTCTTTAAAACAAGCCATAGCATTAAACTGTGCCGGCTCCGAGTTTGATGTAAGAATGACCGCTGATAACGTGCTGATTGTAACGCACGATGCCGATTATTATGGAATGGAAGTTGAGGAAACTTTATATTCAGAATTATCAAAATATAAATTACCTAATGGTGAAACCATTCCAACTTTAAAACAATATTTAATCGCTGGGATGCAAAATAACCCATCTACTGGACTAGTGCTTGAAATAAAACCATCAAAACTAGAAGGGCGAAATGACGCAATAACAGAAAATGTTATAGAATTAGTAAAAGAGCTAAATGCAGAGGACTATATCCTCAGTTATATTAGTTTTAGTTATACTATTTTAAAAAGAATAAAGGAACTAGATACTAACGCTAAAACGCAATATCTAGATGGCTCTAAGCCGCCGGAACGTTTAAAGGAAGATGGCATAACTGGGATGGATTATTTGGTCTACAAATACAAAAAGCATCCTGAGTGGATAAAAAATGCAAAGAAAAGCGGTATTCTGTTAAACGCTTGGGTAGGCAACACAACAGATGATATTGATTTTCTTTTGGCTCATGGTTTTGATTATATCACTACCGATGAACCTGAATTGGTTTTTGAAAGAATCAAAAAAAGTCCCACCAACCAAGGCTATGAATTGGTTTGGAGTGACGAGTTTAACTACAAAGGCAAACCAGACCCAACTAAATGGATTTATGATTATGGGTTTAAAGCCAATCAAGAAAAACAGTATTTTGTTGATAGCATAAAAAATGCAAGGGTAGAAGATGGTCATTTGATCATAGAAGCCCATAAAGAGAAAGTAGCCAACAAGGATTTTAAAAACCCTGATATTAAAGGCTGGGCTAAATACAAAGCAGAAATTGACACCGCCCAATATACCTCGGCAAGGATAAAAACCGAAGGTTTAGCAGAATGGCAATACGGCCGTATAGAGGTAAGCGCAAAATTGCCAAAAGGACGAGGTATGTGGCCCGCTATATGGATGCTTAGCGAAAACAGGAAAGAAATAGGCTGGCCTGAAAGTGGTGAAATAGACATTATGGAACATGTGGGCTATGATAACGATACTATTCACGGGACCATACATACTAAGGCATATAACCACATGAAGGGCACCCAAAAAGGCAAAACAATTTTTATTGATAAGCCGAACGACACCTTTCATGTTTTTGCTTTGGAATGGACACCCGAAAAAATGGATTTTATATTAGATGGCGTTGTTTACAATCACATAGTAAACGAATATAAAACTACCGCTGAATGGCCTTTTGACCAAAAGTTCTATCTCATACTAAATGTTGCTGTTGGTGGTATGTGGGGAGGGCGACAGGGCATTGATGATTCTATTTTTCCGCAGCAAATGGTAGTAGATTACGTAAGGGTCTTTCAAAAAAAAGAATAAAAAAATGAAACATTGTTCAATACTGTTTATAATGATGTGCATAGCTTTCACAAACTGTAAAAGTGAAAGTAAGCATGAGAATACGAATCAGCAGATTCAGGGTCAAAAGTTAAGTGTCATGACTTATAATATCAGATTGGATGTCGCTTCCGATGGCGAAAACGCATGGCCCCACAGAAAAGAGGTGTTGAGTTCCCAAATTCAATTTTACGGCCCTGATATTCTTGGCGTTCAAGAAGCACGCCCCAGTCAAATGACTGATTTAAAAACAGCTTTAAAAGAATATAATACTATTGGAATAGGAAGAGATGGTGATGATAAAGGCGAATATTCAGCAATATTTTACAATACTAAAAAAGTGAAAGTTGAACATGAAAATACGTTCTGGCTTTCAGAAACACCTAACAAAGTTTCTAAAGGTTGGGATGCTGCCTACCCAAGAATTTGTACTTACGGACTATTTACATTACTTGAAAGTAACCAAAAAATTTGGGTGTTCAATACGCATTTAGATCATGTTGGTGTTGAAGCGCAGTTACAGGGGATGCAATTAATCCTAAAAACAATTGATACACTAAATACAGATAACTTTCCAGTAATTCTTATGGGAGATTTTAATGTGGAACCTCATAGTGAATTAATCACCAATCTTAAGCAGAAGATGAATGATTCAAAAGATATGGCAAAACTCACTTTTGGTCCCCATGGCACGTTTAATGGCTTTAAGTTTGAAGAATTAGTTACCAGAAGAATCGACTATATCATGCTTTCAAAATCTAACAAAATTGAAGTTGAAAAATATGGTGTTTTGTCGAGTTCAATAGATTTGAAATATCCATCAGATCACTTTCCAGTGATTATAAAATTACGAGTAAAATAATCCTATGAAAAAACAAATAGCCAGCATCACTATAGCATACAGCGTCATATTAATTCTCATCTTAAGCTTATTTAATTGTGAGAATAAAAAAAATAAGAATAGTGCCTCAAGGCTAGATAATAGTATTGAAAAGAAGGTAGATTCAGTTTTAAACTTAATGTATTTGAATGAAAAAATTGGTCAATTAGTACAATACAGTGGTAAATGGAACGCTACAGGACCGTCATCATCAAAACACGATCAGCATAAATTAAATAAGCTTAAAAAAGGAGAAGTGGGCTCTATGCTAAATGTTACATCCGTAGCGTCTATTCGTGAAACCCAAAAAATTATCATGGAACATTCAAGGTTAAAAATCCCATTGGTTTTTGCATATGATGTCATTCATGGCTATAAAACTATTTTTCCAATTCCATTGGGAGAAACTGCGAGTTGGGATTTAGATATTATCAAAAAATCAGCGCGTATAGCAGCAAAAGAATCAGCTGCCTCAGGATTAAACTGGACATTTGCACCCATGATAGATGTCTCAAGAGATGCCCGTTGGGGAAGGGTTATGGAGGGCGCAGGAGAAGACCCTTATTTGAGTGCGGTTGTGGGTGTAGCTCGTATTAAGGGATTTCAGGGTGATGATTTATCACAAACCAATACTATTGCAGCTTGTGCAAAGCATTTTGCAGGTTATGGCTTTGCCGAAGCTGGACGCGATTATAATACAGTTAATATTGGTGAAAATGAATTGCATAATACTATTTTGCCTCCGTTTAAAGCCGCAGCCAAGGCTGGTGTCGCTACTTTTATGAACTCGTTTAACGATATTGATGGTATTCCGGCAACGGGACATAAAGTTTTGCAACGCGATATTTTGAAAGGCAAGTGGAATTGGAATGGTTTTGTAGTTTCAGACTGGGGGTCAATTGGTGAAATGGTTGCCCATGGCTATGCCGAAGACAAAAAACATGCTGCCCTTATAGCGCTGAATGCAGGGAGTGATATGGACATGGAATCGTATGCTTACGAAGCGCATTTAGAAACTTTGCTAAATGAAAATAACATTACTTTAAACCAAATTGATGATGCTGTAAGACGTGTTTTAAGATTAAAGTTTGAACTGGGACTTTTTGATGATCCATATAAATACTGTGATGAACAACGTGAAATTGACAACGTTTATACAAAAGAAAATTTGGCAATTGCTCGTGATGTAGCTAAAAAATCAATCGTGTTGCTTAAGAACGAGAATAAGCGTTTGCCCCTCTCTAAAGATATTAAAAAGATAGCTATCATAGGGCCACTAGCTGATGATAAAGATTCACCTCTTGGAAATTGGAGAGGAAAAGCGACCTATAATTCAGGAGTATCACTTTTGGAAGGGGTTAAAAATGTGGTTGGAGAAAACACTAAAATACATTATGCTAAAGGAATTGATTTAACCATTCCAACATTAGATGAAGGTGCCAATCAGTTTTTATATCCTTTAAAGTTTAATGATACTGATGACTCTGGAATTGCTGAGGCTGTTGAAGCTGCTAAAAAATCAGAAGTAGTTTTATTGGCAATAGGAGAAAATGCATATCAAACTGGTGAGGGGCGAAGTCAAGTAAATATTGGATTTTTAGGGCTTCAAAAGGAACTTTTAGAAGCGGTTTATAAAGTAAACAAAAATATAGTGATCGTTTTGATGAACGGCAGGCCAATGGATTTAAGCCGCGTTTCAGAAATTGCGCCAGCTATTTTAGAATGTTGGCATTTAGGCTCTGAATCTGGAAATGCTATTGCTGATGTGCTTTTTGGCGATTATAACCCTTCAGGTAAGCTACCTGTGTCTTTCCCGCACCATGTTGGTCAAGAGCCATTATACTATAATCAGAAAAACACGGGGCGTCCATATAGTAATAAACACGTCACGTTTTCCGGTTATAGAGATGCGCCTAAATCAGCGTTATATCCATTTGGATTTGGGTTGAGCTATACCACTTTCAATTATGAAAATTTAGTATTGGATAAAACAGAAATACCTACTGATGGTGAAATAAAGATGTCTGTAAACGTTACCAACACTGGTGATAGAGCTGGTGAGGAAGTGGTGCAACTTTATATTCGTGATTTAGTGGGTAGTTTGGTAAGACCTATAAAAGAGCTAAAAGGATTTAAAAAAGTAATGCTAAAAGCGGGAGAAACTAAAGGAATAACCTTTACCATAAACACTGAAATGCTTCAGTTTTATACCGCAAATAAAATATGGGAAGTAGAGCCCGGGGAATTTAGTGTTTGGGTGGGGGGAGATTCTACAACATCTTTAAAGGAAACTTTTAAGGTAATCGAATTTTAAGGTAATCGAAAACAAATAACTTTTAATTTTAAACTATGATGGATGTAAAGATTATTAAGAATCATTGTTGTCCGACAAAAGAATCAAGAGCGCTACGCTTCTGGAATGTAGTTCCGGCAGCTATCG
>TARA_R110002049_G_scaffold72835_2_pt1 | contig 13661 bp, 5 predicted proteins | sample TARA_R110002049 | Tara Oceans TARA_R110002049 (sample SAMEA4396941) | marine metagenome | biome: Polar Biome; feature: [SRF] surface water layer (ENVO:00010504); material: water (ENVO:00002006), including particulate matter (ENVO:01000060) such as... | depth 5 m | reverse complement strand
AACGTAATTGTGGAAGACTATTCTAATGCAGGAAAATTAACTAAAGAACTTCTATCTAAACCAACACAACAAACTAGTAAGGCTGAAGCTCAATCTAGTGAGTCTCAAACACCAGGAAAGATAGATATACCTAAGTACAAAACAAACAAGAATCTTAAGAACCAACAAGGAACAAAAGTTTACGCAAGTACTAATGGTAAAGATATACAAATAAACCCTGTTACTGATCAACAAGATTTCTATGACTACATAGAAGGAAAAGGAGATTACGTAGGCAATGCTACGTCTCAGCAAAAAGTTGCTGTAATGAAAGAGCTTGCAGATCAAGGATACTCTCCTGCAAAAATAAGATCAATTCTTTCTTCAAAGAAAGACATGAATACTTTTTTAATATTACATGAGCAAGATCACATAGACAACAATGATAAAGCTGTTTACTGGAAAAATGGTAAAGATCTTATGACTTCTGACAAGATAAAAATTGAAGTTAGAGCTACACTTGTTGCACTAAAAAAGATTGAGGCTTCTAAGAGTGCTATTGTTATGGCTACTGAAAGCGAGCTTAGTCCTGATCAAAAGCAGACTATAAAAGTTATAAGTGAAATACAAGAAGAGTCTAAGCAGTTTGGATTAGAGGAGGTTACAATTGACGGTGTAGTACACAGTGTATATGCTGGTCAAGGTAAAACTCTAGAAAGACAATCTAACATGGTTACCAGGCTAAAAGGAGAGCAGTCAGAAAGTAATGACGCTATGAAGAAAGGTGCTGCTGTAGGAAACTTTGTTGACATACTTGCAAGAGATATCTTTGGAGACACTAGCGTAAAGTCTTTAGCAGATTATTTAGCTGAGGCTAAAGAAATGAACAAAGGAAACAACGCTTACCTTCTAGAAGTTACTGAGCAAGAGTTTGACGGGCTGGTAAGAAAGATAAACAAAGTTAAGACAGACCTTACTAATAAAGGAATGACATTTGTTTCTGAAGAAGTATTTGTTTACAGAGAATACAATCAAGAACAAAAAGATGCATCAGGATTTGACGGCATGGGTGGAACTTTGGATTTAGTTGCTGTTGACAGAAGAGGTAGAATGCATATTATTGACTTTAAGAACATAAAGTACAGTGAAAAGAATGCCGCTTTCCTTGCATCTAACATATATGGTCCAAGTAAATTTGCAACTAAAAATGAAAAGTGGGCTTCTCAACAAACAGTTTATGCAGATGCTTCTCATAACAAATATGGATTAGATGTAGATGGCATTAACATACTTCCTATAAGTGCAACTTACGAAGAGAAGAATGGAACTATATCTATGGATAAGTTTGAGCTTACTAACAGTCTTATAGGTACAACTCCTATGAGCACTAGTTCTCTTTCTGAGAGCATAATAAAATTAGAGGCTGACGTTGCTTTACAAGAAAAACTAAATGATATGTTTTCTGACAAGAAGTCTACTCCTCAAGTTGGTGACGGATTAAAAAATATTCTTGACGCTACTGACGAAAGTAGAGATAAGCTTTCTGCTAGAGTTGACAAAGAAGTAGAAAGATTAGAAAATAAAAATACAAGATCTGGAAGAAGAAGAAGATCTAATGATAAAAACAGTCAGGAAAATTTGGAGGCTAACAATAATAGTCGTATATTTGAAGCAGATGATTTATCATCAAAACTAAACAATTCACAAAAAACAATAAATGATCCTAAGCCAGGAAAAAATACTGGTACTATAAGGAAAAAATGTGACTAAATAAAATAAAATATGGGAAGTTGTAAAATACTTAATAAGACAAATGGGAAAGAGTCCGGATTGTACAATAAGTTATACGAAGTTCTTGGAACAGATCAATTAGCAGAACAGGCTTACGCCTCTGTTATGTCTGAAGGTTTCCAAGAAGATTTTGGTAACTGGGTTGACAACTACGAATATGCTTTCTTTGATTCAACAATGGCAATGCGTCAAGATGACAATGGAGAGCCAAAACTATTTAGAAAAGAAGGTACAGACCAATGGTACTTTGAAGGAACATCAGAAAGGATATTCTTAAACAAAGTTAAGTTTGCTGAATTTACAGAAGAAACTGTAGAGGAGGTTACTAACCAGTTAATGTCTGAATTACTTTCTGGTAAAGGAAAAAATCTAAGTTTTAATCATATAGATGAGGATAACCTCCCAACAATGGGAATGATTTTTAAATCTATAGATGAATCTATGGATAGATACATATTTACTATTGACACCGCTTATGCTGAAGGACAAATATCATTAGCTGAAAGGGATGAGATGGTAGGCAAAGCAGAACTAGTTCAAGCATACAAAGAAGAATTTGCTTCTGAGATGTCTGATAAAATCCAATCTTATGGATTTAAACTAAGGGCTAACAAAAGCTTAGCTGCAAATGAAGAGGATGTAGACAACACGCCAGATGGCAAAGATCCAAACTTTAGTAAAGACTCTTTTGAATCTAACTCAAAAGATGCAGCAACAACAAACACAAAATTATTTTTATCGCAAATACTAGCTCTTGAATGGGTAGATGGCAGGATCACTAAGAAGAAAGGAAATTTTCTTAAGATGCAGATGTTTGCTGACTACGAAGATGTATGGAGTACACTTGAGCCAGCACTATCTGACATAGTTAGTATTGGTCATGGTGATAACGTATCCGATGTTTTTTCTCAGATGATAACAAAGATGGAAGAGCTAGAAGATATCAAGCCATGGGTTATAAGTGTAATTGAAAAACTTAAAGATGCAAGTGATTCTAAGAAGACTGAATTTGTTCAAGCCTTTTCTAAAACAAAACTAAACTTTTTAATTACAGAAGTTAACGGAAAAAAATACAAAGTTATTAATGCTTCTGTAGTTGGTAGTAGAGACTACAAACTAAGAAATGATTGGGCATGGGAATTTGGAACAAGATGGGAATCCGTTGGCGGAAATGCTAATCAGCAAGCTGCTATAGGATTAAATGAACTTAAAGATGAGCTTACCCAAGCTAACAGAAAATTTGGTGAAGCATATAATAATGCAGAGCCAGGGTTAGAAAGAGAAAACATATTAGATGATAGAGAAGATGCTCTTGCAGAAATATTAAAAAGACTTGGGACTACTGTTGTTCCGCAAGACATTACTGACTACGTAAACTTAAACGTAGCAAAATACAAAGAACCTTATGATGTAATTAATGAGCTATCTCAAGCAATTGGTTTTGCAATAGATGACTTATTAGCTCCAGGTGGATTTGGTAGTTCTAATGAAAAAAGAAATCCATTTAGTGACCAAAAGACTTTAAGAGCACTTAGTAAGTCTATGGCACTTGGGATGGTAAATTTCGCTGAAAACACAGTGGTTCTTAACGGAGGTAAAATGGGATGGGGATTCTCTTCACCTTCTTACCTTTCCAACAAAGTTAACCAATGGAAGAATGATCCTTCGGAATTAGAAAAACTTTCTACATTAACATACAACAAAAACTCTCAATGGATATCATATCTTCTTGCCACTGGTAAGGACGTAAAGAAAAAAGATAGAGAAAGAGTTTCTGCAGAAAGACTAGACAAGTTAAGCTTAGTTCTTGCCGCATCTTTTAAAAGTAAAGGCAAGTCTGATGGTGTTGACAACAAGAAACAAACAAAGCCTGATGCTATCAACGAGAGCATTGTTAAGATGCTTGGAGGAAAAATAGGTAATGAATCATACATGCCTACAATTGTACCTGCAGATAAGTCTAGAAGGACTGAAATAGGCGGATTACCTTTCTTTGATGCTGGAATAGTTCAAACTGAAAATGGATTAAGAATACCTAACAAAACAATAGGTGTGTTTGTTGACTACTTTGAAGACGAGTACAACAGAATGATTGAGGTTTGGAATGAAATAGACACTCTTGACGACAGCAAAAAAATTCAACACTATCATACTGGTAATATGAATGGAACTAGGTCACAATTGTTTCCTAACCTATCTCATGACAGTAACATGATGACAAAAGCAGGTGATGTGCTTGGTCTAAGAAATGCTTTGTACAAAGAAAATGGTAGGCCATTATCTACAAACGTTGGCGGATTAACTTCTGAACAAAAAAAGGCATTGCGTGAGTACATAAAAATAGTTATTTACAACAGAATGGCAGAGTCTCGCAAAGCAATAGAGTCTGTAAGTAATCTAGATGCAGATATTCTTGCAAAATATGAATCTCAAAGCAGCGAACCTTTAACAGCAATGGCTGGTGATCACGCTGTAAATGGATTGATGGCTACTATAGAATACGGAAAGATGTTTTCTGGAGATCCAGCGTACTACAAGAGTATGCCAGATATGATAAAAAGAATTCCTGCCACATACAGTGATGGGCAACAACTAAGATTAAAAAATTCAGACAACTTATATTTTAAACAAGCTACAATATCTAATGTTGAAGTCGCTTCAGAGTATTTACAAGAAATTATTGACTCTGTAGATGACCCAAAAATTGCTGAGGCATATAAAGAGGTTAACACTACAGATGCACAGGGATGGATTACTCCTAACAGGTGGAAATTCTTACAAGAAAAGTTGGGTAAATGGACTCCTCTTCATGACAAAGCGTACGCTAACATGATGGCAGGAAAGACTTTAACTAAAAGAGAACTTAAGCTTGCTGCACAACCACTTAAAGGTGTGTATTTTGAAATCAATGATGGACGTCCCGTATACCTTAAGTATTCTCAAGCTGTTATCATACCTAGTATGGTAAAAGGTCTTCCTATGGAGAAACTTCTTGATAAGATGACTAAGGACAAGGATGGGAAAACATTAGATGCTAAAGATGAGATTGGCGAAGTTGTAACTGCTGATGGTGTAAAGGTTGGAGCAGTGGCCCCTACTACAATAAACAAAGAAGGTAAGACTGAAATGCTTGAAGACTTTGAGCTTAACCCAACAATTCTTACAAACCGTGGTTGGAAACTACAACAAGACTTACCTACAAAGCTAACTAAAGATGCTGCAGTAGGATCTCAAATACAAAAAAACATATTATCTAATCTAGCTCTTAACGAAAAAGTTTATACTTTTAATGGTAAAGAAAAGATGACTGGTGGAGAAGTTCTTCAGGAGATTCATGATACTGTTTCTAAGTTATCTGATATAGGTAAATCAAATCTAGAAAAAGAGTTTGGAATTGTTAATGGAAAAATAACAAACCCAGAAAGAATATACTCAGCTCTTATAGAAGAGTTCAGAGGAAAAGAAGGTGGAGAAAATATTATTTCTGCACTTGAAAAAGAAACTCCTCTTGACCACATACCTCAAGTAAGACAACAAGTACAATCTATGTTCATGTCTATGATGAACAAAGAAATGACTAAAATAAAAACTAACGGTGCATCTTTTATTCAGGTTAGTAACTTTGGATTAGATAGAGATGTTACCGATAAGTCTGGTATAAAAATACTTTCTAAAAATTATGATCCGGTTAGAGGACTTAAACCACCAAGAAAAGAGAATGGTGTTGTTAAGCCTGGACAAGTGTTCATACCTTATAGTGCTTTAAAAACTATGCTAAAAGGTTTAGATGGCAAACTTAATTTTGACAAGATGACTTCTGAAGAATTGATGGCCATGATAGACCCTTCTGCTTTAGAAATGATTACTTATCGTATACCAAACCAAGGAATGTCATCTAATGATGCTGTTGAAATCGTAGGAATACTTCCTGATTCAATGGGAGACGCTATTATAGGATACGATGCTATACCAGGAAAGACTGGTAGTGACTTTGATATTGATAAGATGTTTGTAATGATGCACAATCTTGAATTAAGAAATGGAAAGGTGCAAAAAATTAGTCCTAATCAATCTTCTAAGGCTGCTATACAGAATAGACTTGTAGAATTATACTGGTCAGTTCTTACGAGCCCTGCTACTTATGACGATATGATGAGATCTATTGATTCAAACTATCTTAAAGATGACATTAACGGATTATTTCCTCCTCCACAGTATGATGACTTACAGATCTTTGCTCCTGCAGCACAGATAGATATTAAATTTGATTACGTATCAGGTAAAGCTGGTGTGGGACAAACAGCAAACATGCTAGTTGACCACGTATTAAACCAGAGTCTAAATATAAGACTAGATACCTACATAGGTATTGGAAACATAAGCGAAGACGGAGTTACTAAGTTTGATGAAATAATGGATAAGGATGGCACTAGATCTATTGCAGATTCATTGTCTGCGTTCCTTAACGCGTACGTTGATATTGCAAAAGATCCTTATGTATCTAGAGGTAATCATAATTCTGTTACAGCTAACATGACATTTATGCTTTTAAGAGCAGGTGTTAGCGTTGAGTGGGTTAATAGATTTATGGGACAACCAATTCTTATAGACTTAGTAAAGGAAATGGAAAAAATGGAAGGTATTACTTCCGAAAGAGTTAGAGACAAGAGTGGTAAAACTCTTGATGCCTTTGAGGTAGTTAGACAAAAGTATGGTGCTAAGGTATTCTCTGCAAGTTTAAATGACTCTATGGCTACAGATTTAAAAAGCAAAGACTTTTTGGAGCGTCAAATTAAAGCTGAACCTGGAACTGCTGCTGCTCAAGATGTGGTGCTAAATGTTTTTGAAGGGCTTATGACTTATTCAAAAGCTTTTTCAGCATCTGTTATTGCAGCTAAGTCTGACACAAAAGGAGGTGGAACATCATTTGCAGAAAGGTTAATTATTCAAAACAGAAAAGAACAAGTAATAGCTAGTGGGACAATACAAGGATACCAAGAAAAGTTTAATAACACGATGAATGGTACTTACCATGAAAATGCTGTTGACTTTGTTGGAGAAGTTCTAAACAATAGTGCTTTATCTATATCCGCAACCAGAGCTCTTGAGAATACATTTAATTCAATTTCTAACCGGATGGGTAGAGGAGAAAGAATTACAAGTATAGACTTAGCAAAAGATTTAGATAGTTCTTATTACTCTTATGCAATGTCTGGAACAGAATTGTTTTCTGTAAACACTACAAATATTTCTGGATTGTTTACAGAATTAGGTGACCAAGTTATGAATATGAAAAAGAAAGGAGAGCCTTACAGCAATAACTTCTTAATAAAAGAGATTATTGTAAACAAAGATGGTCAGTATAATTTTATGACAATAGATGCAGCTAACAAGCCTGCAGTGTATAAGAATAAGATTTACAGATCATGGAATGAACTATACAGAAATCCTGAAACAAAACCATTTGCAAAAAATCTAGTTAGATACGCATACTCTGGAACAGGATTCAAAAGTGGTCTTGGTCAGTTCTTTGCACACATACCTCATGAAATATTAAAAGCAGAAGGTGTTGGTAAAGACTTTAAGAAAATAGCTTTTCAGACAAGAGATGCTGATATGGACTCTAACTTTAGAGAACAATACTTTAGACACAACTGGGAAAATGCAAAGGTTGTTCCTAGAGTTAGCTTTGGAGTAACTGAAGCGTTACCTGGCGGAATTCCTAAAACAATGGCATTTCATTACAAGACTGACCTAACTAACGATGCTTTGTCTACAGGACAAAACATTGATGGGCTTAAGACTTATCCTGAATTTGTTACTGTAATAGATGAAGTAAAAGATGACCAAGGATTTCCTGTATTTGACGAAAATGCTGGTGAAATACTAATGAATGAAGTTTTTTACAAATACGTAGGTAACGAGCTAGTAACTATTAAAAATAAAAGTAATGAAGACATCGCAGTTTACAGACCTCTTTATGTTAGAACACATAAGCTAGGTAAAAGATCAAGAAAAGGTAACGTGGTGGAGTGGAATTACGGAACTAAGACTGAGAATTCTCAGATACCTAGCAACAACGTACCAGCTAACATGAATAAAATGATTAATGGTATTCTTGAAAAAGCAATGGCTAATCCTCAACTTATACCTGCTGCCCTTACAATGGACAATACATCTAGTGATAGAGAAGTAGAGCTATCAAAAGGAGAAACAATCATAAACAAAGAAGATGTAAAATCTTACAGAGAATACTTAAAAAGAACTGGAGAAATACCATCAACATTCTTTACTGGTTCTACAAAGTTTAGTGCATTCTATAACAACGATACAGGAAAAAGAGAAGGTATGCCACAGTCTGTAGCTTGGAACATAAACAATGTAAATAATCTTTATGACGCTATTAACAATGAAAGTGGAGAAGTATTTATAGAAAGCGTAGATTTAAACACAGGAATTCAGTATATTCCAAAAGGAAATATAGATGCCATTTCAAATAACATAGATGAAATAGCAAATGATAACGACATAACATGTAACGGATAATGAGTTGTACTTATAATTATAAAGGAAAAGACCTTAGCGAGCAAGAGTTAATTAACACTCTTGCTGCTGATAAGGCAATTGCAAATAAATATGTTGCACAAGAACAAAGAGGAACTAACAAAAGAGAAGCTCTGTATAATTTTCAACAGAAGGTAAAGCACCTTCAGAAGAAAATGGATGTAGAAGTTGTGCTTGATTATGAAGTAGAATCTTCGAGAGTATTAGCTGCTTCCGACCCAAGGACAATTAAAGCTGGAAAGCCTGTGATATTGATTAATCCTGACAGGATATTCAAGTCTACAGCCATTCATGAGTTTGGCCATATATTCGTTGACTCTCTTCCTGGTGGACATAAAAATGCTAGAGTGCAAAGAGCATACAATCAACTAAAGGGAACTAAAGTATTTAATCAAGTTAAAGAAAACTATCCTGAATACAAAGAAGGTAGTGAACAGTTTATTAAGGAGGTTGTAACTACTGCTATAGGAAACACTGGTGCTGAAATATTTGAATCTGAAATGGACAAAAGTAAATGGAATGCATTTAAAGAGTGGTTCTTAGATTTTATGAACAGAACCTTTGGTCTAAACAGAGATGAAGTTACTGCACTTACAAAAGAACTTATATCTGATCAGGTATCTAAAGACATTAGCGACAGAACTATATCAGACTACCAGCAAGAAGAAAGATTTGCAAACAAAAGTGATGAAATGAATGAGCTGGAAAAAGAAATATCTTCTTTGGACTCTTTGTATGAACAAATTACTACAAGGATTTTTAACGCTCACAAACTTGACGAGCCCAAAAATTTCAGAGACAGACAAAAAAGAAACAATGAGATTAGATCCGGTGTAATTAATTACTCTACAGGATTACACACATTGATGAAAGAAACTGAAGTTGATCCAAAAGATTTAGAAAAACTTAACGACACAGATAAACTTGTTACGATACTAAAGTTTGTTCAGTGGGGAGAGCAAAGACTTGCTGCACTAGATGCTAGTCTACAAAATGCATTGGACGACCCAACAACAAATATTACTCCTGAATTAATTAGAGCATACAAGAATAGAAATGATATCTTTGAAACTCTTAAAGAAGTTCAGACTATTGCTGAAGATGTAAGCAAGGACGGATTTAGCGAAGACTATCTTCTTGTGCATAAAGAACTTGTTGACAGCGGAATATCTGACATGAATGGACTTAAGACTAAGATTGATGCAAAGATTCTTAATGTAGAAAGAGCTATGTTTGCAGAGATTATGGTAGAAGGTTCTAACCAACATCTTGTTGAGTGGAGAAATAAGTTTGGCAGACAGTATGATACCATAAAGCCAAATGAAGCAAAGATTCCTTGGGTAGAAAAGAAAATGAGAGAGAATGCTGAAGCAATAAAAAAGCAAGCGTACGACACATACCTTAAACAAGCAGAAGAATCTCCAGGTGACATAGGTAATTTTATGGCGTCACTTGTTACAGAAAAGAATTTATCTTCAGGAGAAATTCAGGTTGCATCTAAAATGTTTGACAGAGCTGATATGGAGACAGCAGATTACTCAAAGAATCGTGCTAACCAAATGAAAGCTCACTACGATAAATTCGTAGAGTACCATGGTGGTGAAATAAATAGAGAAGACATGTATAAAAAGTTTGTAGAGCAAACTGATAGTGGGTCTTACTTTATAACAAAGTACCAAGTAGAATATCTTAAAGAATTACAGGCCTTAGAAAGAGATGCTAATGACAGAGATTTATCTGAAGAGAAGTATGGTAAGGTAGAAGTTGCAGCAAACAATATATATTTTGTTGAAGGTAATGAGGCACCTCAATTACTTAAAGGTCCTAACGGAGAAAAAGTAAAAGTTAAAGGAATGTTTGCAACTTACATGGTAGGTAATGCACCATACCAACTTCCTGTTGCTACTCTTATCGCTAGACAACAAATGAAAGACTGGAAGAAAGTTAACCAGAAAACAATACAAACTACTAAAGGAACAAGAACTGTACCTGCGGATAAATGGCTTAACAAAGAGTACGACAAACTTACTGAAGAAGAGTTTAAGCAGTTAGAAATATTTAAAGGATACATAAAAGAAGCAGACGAGCTATCTCAGGGAGAAGAATCTCTTATTGAAAGAGGTGCGTCCCAAGAATGGTTAAGACTTCCTGGTGTAACTAGAACAACAATGTCTAGAGTTATTGCTGGAGACATGAAGAATGCTGCTATAGATAAAATTAGAGATGCATTTCAGAAGAAAGAAGATGAGTATGACCTTCAAGGAACAGCAGCTGCAGATAGAAATGAAACCATAAAGGTTCTTGCAGATATTAACAACAAGGAAATGCACAAGATTCCTTTGCGATACAGATCCAAACTACCTCAAGGTGAACAAAGTCTTGACATACACACTATATTGCTACTTAATTTAGAGGCTGCAAAAAACCATAAAGAAAAGAAGCAATTAGAAATGCAGATACTTGTTATGGCTGATGTTATGCAAAATAGACTTAATCCACAAACAAAATCTGGTAAGTCTGCAATACACTCTTTCTCTGATATAAAAGACATTAGATTGTTTAAGTCTAAGTCAGAAATGCCTAACGATGTAGCTAAGCTACTTGATATGGCAGAGAACAGATTGTACGGAATTAAATCTAAAGATGCGGGAGAGTATGGCGGAGTAAATGTACAGAAGGCTACGTCAACAGTTCTTAAGTATGCTGGTTCAGTTTCTTTGATTGGTAACTTTATGAACTCTATTGTCAATGCTACTACAGGTACAATAAACAACTTGATAGAAGCTTTTGGTGGAGAAACTTACACAATGAAAGATTGGAAAAAAGCAGGTGTTAAATATTGGTCAGACACTAAAGGTCTTATGGACGACATGGGGTCAAATGTAGCTACATCTAGAACTAACTTATTTAACAATTTGTTTTCTACGTTAGGTTCTTCACAAGCTCTAGACCATGGGTTCGAAGACAACAACAGGGTGAAGGCTTTGTTTAGTATGCACTCACTTAGACCAATTGCACAAGGTGGAGAACACATGATGCAGTCAAAAGTTATGTATGCAGTAATGAACAACATAAAAGTACTTGATGCAGATGGCAATTTCTTAAATGCTGAAGGCAAGATAGTAAAAAATAGAGAAGACGCTGTTTCTTTAGATGAAGTTATTGAATTTCACAAAGAAGGTTCTAGTGACATACGTGCTAAAATGCCAGACTGGGTTGGAGGAACTACATTTTCTCCTGGTGCATCGCACGGTGACATACTACTTGAGACAAGAAACCTTGTTAAGAAAAAGATAATTGACTTGCATGGTAACTACGATCCGGAAATACAATCAGCTGCTCAGCGTGAGTGGTGGGGTAAATTACTTTTCTTTCTTAAGAAATGGATGGAATCTACTACGTTAAGAAGATACAGAGGATTACAAAGTGCATTAAAGTCTTCAGAAGAATTAACAGAGGCTGACAGATTTTACTCAGAAGACCTTAAGTCTTATCAGGAAGGTTACTATGTAACAGCTGTAAGATTCATAAAAAATTCTATAATGCCTGCAATGAAATCATTCAATCTAGAATTAATAAAGTCAGACTTTAAGAATATGACTACGCATGAGAAGGCTAATGCTAAAAGATTCTTAGCTGAAATGGGAATGATGGTGACTGTACTTCTTGCTTACGCAGCAATGGGAGGAATGGATGATGATCCGGACGATGATACTCTTTTGGCCAGATTCTACTTAAGAAGAGAACTAGCCGAGCTTTCATTCTACTCTAACCCTGCAGAAGCACTTAAGATTATAAAGAGTCCTTCAGCAGCTATAAATTTTACAGACAAAATAACTAAGGTAATGGGTCAGGCTTTTTCTCCTACAGAGGATTACAAGGTTGGTGTCAACAAAGGTAGAAATAAACTTTGGGTTAAGTTCTTAAAGGCATTGCCAATAGGTTCTCAATCTGAAAAAGATTTCAAAGCATCGCTTAGATTCCTGCAGGTAATGGATTAGGAAAGTCTAAAAAAAATAAAGGAAAGTCTAAAAAAAAATAAAGGGAGCTAACGTTAAGTTAAACTCCCTTTTTTTTATTAAAACATGTTTGCGATAAACTTGTACCTTGCGGCTATTGCTTTGTCTACTGTGCTAAACACTCCTACGTACATGCTGTGTAATGTACTTCTTTTGCTTGTACCTTGATACTTAACGCGAGCCTCAAATGTCCCGTTACCTAATTGTACAATTCCTTTTGCGATTGCTGTTCTTGCCATCTTTCTTAGTTTTTAAAATTAATAATTAGGGGTAAAATTACCCATTCCTCTTTCTTTGTGCTTTTCATAGAATTCTTCATACTTGTAATCTATAAGAGCATACATTTCCATCATTTCTTTCTTGTCCATCGAGTCATACAATCTTTCCTTCACAGGTCTAAACTTGTCATGATGCTGTATAAATACTTTCATCATACCGGTTCCAACCTGCATTGAAGGATACACGGTCAACTTGTGACTAAAACAAAATGTTCTAGCAACAATATTTGGCTCCGTGTACCTCTTCTCTATCTCCTTCTCTTTCTCTCTCTGGGCTATCCTCTCCTCTACTTCTTTCCTCTTCCTCACACTCGGATATCATTTCTGTTAATGTGATTTGCCTGCCCATTAGTCATTTAATAAGCTTGGACAAGTCTTTATGTCAAGTTCATACTCTCTGTTAACGTACTCAAGCATATTCTTTACTCTCCATACTGTAACATCAGAATGCATGCTCGGATCACTTCCTTCATCAGAAAAATTAATTAGCTCATCATGATATGGTATCAAAGAACTCTTTTCAAACATATAAGTTTCTTTGGCTCTAATCATATCTATACATGTGTGCTGGTATCCACTATGTTCCATATTAAAAAGAACAGGAACAACTCTTACAAGCTCCCCATTCCTAAGTACGTCACTATTTATGACATACATTAAATCAATATTGTATTGAAATTCTGAATCTCCTACTAACTCTTTGTTGAGCACAACAAAACTGCCTTTCTCAACTCCTTTTAACTTTTTTACTGGTATATTAAACATCTTTGTTTTTTTATTTGTGCTCAACGCACAGTTATTAATTAATTATCCGCTGCACATAATGCAGTCCTCATCATCTTCCTCTTGAGCTTTCTTACCTTGCTCAATCATTGCTCTAAAGTCATTAGGGTCTACCGCCTGTACTTCAGGTTCAACCTTAACTTCTTCTTTTTGTACTGTAAACTTAACAGCATCAACTGCCGCTTTAGTTCGTAAGTAATAAATACCTGTCTTAAGACCTAGCTTCCATCCATAAAAATGCATAGAT
>TARA_R110002049_G_scaffold151_1_pt1 | contig 13681 bp, 9 predicted proteins | sample TARA_R110002049 | Tara Oceans TARA_R110002049 (sample SAMEA4396941) | marine metagenome | biome: Polar Biome; feature: [SRF] surface water layer (ENVO:00010504); material: water (ENVO:00002006), including particulate matter (ENVO:01000060) such as... | depth 5 m | reverse complement strand
TTTAACATTAACTGCTACATAGGATAAATTATGGCTAAAATGACATTACTTGAAATGACACAAGACATCTTATCTGATATGGATTCAGATCAAGTAAACTCAATAGATGGTAGTGCAGAAGCATTACAAGTAGCTAATATAATTAAAACTTCTTACTATAATATTATTGATGGAAGGGACTATCCTTTTTTATATGAAATGTTTAGAATGTTTACAAGTGGAACTTTAGATAAACCTACTCATATGAATCTACCTGATACAGTTATAGATTTAAAATGGATTAAATATAATAGTAAATTAAAAAGTACAGATAAAAATTTATACAAAAAAATAACTTATAAAACTCCAGAAGAATTTATGGAGTTACTAGATAATAGAGACAGTTCTGCAGCAAATGTAAAAGTTGTAGTTGACTCAACTAGATATGGAACAAGTACAGGAGTTAGTTTAAATATACTTAATGATAAACAACCTCAATGTTTTACTTCTTTTGATGATGAGTCTTTAGTATTTGATTCTTATTTAGCTACTATAGAAGATAATTTACAAAATAGTCAAACACAATGTTGGGGAAAAAGGTCAGTTCCATTTACTATGACAGATTCGTTTACTCCAGATATACCTGTTCAAATGTTTACTTATTTATTAGCAGAAGCAAAATCTGCAGCATTTATGACATTTAAACAAATGGCAAATCAAAAGGCTGAAAAACATTCAATAACTCAAAAACGTAGAATGAGTGAAGAAGCTTGGAGACTATCTAATGGAATTACTTATCCAAATTATGGTAGAACTTCTAAGACTTATAAAAAACCTAATTACTAGGAGATAGCATGGCAAACACTGGTAATACAACCGCATTTATAAATGCTCAACAATATGGGAAAAAGAAAACTATGAAATATAAATCACCAGTAGTAAAAAATAAAAAGAAAAAGAAAGTTATGGTTGCTAAAAAAACTAAAGGTAAATCAAAAAATTATGGATAAAAACATAATAAGAAGTTATAAAACTAAAGGTACTAAAGAATTAGAAGCTTTTATACATCCAGGAACAGCACATTATAAATTACAATGGTCTGGTGGTGGAGAATTACCTCAAGAACTATCAGGTATGTATACTTCTTTAAATTTAGTAGATACTGCAGTATTGTCTTATTTAGGTAATTTAAAAGAAGCAAAAATAGAACAAACAGCAAAAGAAAAATATTACGCTAAGCAAGAAAAAAAGTCTCAGGAAATATAAATGGCTGTAAAGAATGAAAAGGTATATAGAACCTTTATTCAAGGATTAGTTACTGAGGCAAGCCCTCTTACTTTCCCTGAAAATGCTTCTATTGATGAAGAAAACTTTGTCTTAAATCGAGATGGTTCTAGGTCTAGACGATTAGGATTAGACTATGAAAACGGTTTTGCTAAAGTAGCTTCTGGGTTTTCAGCTGTAGATTTACAAGCAAGTAAACAGTCTTTTCATAAGTGGGAATCTCCTGGTGGAGATACTACAGTAGCTATTGGAATTATTCGTATTAAGAATAAATTTTGGTTTGCTAATTTATTAGCTGCTTCTCCTAGTGCTGCATTATTAAATGGTGGTTCTCCTATTACATTAGGAGGACTAAGTAATGCTGATATTGAAATTGATATTATAAATAATAAAGCTGTTATTGTAAGTTCAGATTTAAGTAATCCAGTAGTTTTAATTTATACTCCTTCTAGTCAAGCTGTTAGTACTGCAGGAATTACTATTGAGATAAGAGATATTTATGGTGTAAATGATGGTTTAGCTATTGATGATAGACCAGAAACTCTGTCTAATTCACATAAGTATAATCTTAGAAATCAAGGGTGGTCTGAAAAAATTGTTACAGATAGTACTGCTTTTCCTGATGCTCTTGAATATACTAAAGATGTACTAGATGTATATCCAAGTAATGCTGATGATGCAACTCTAGGTAAAAATTCTAATTCTGCTGAAGAAGATTTTGATAAATATAATCCAAATAACCTAGAAAAAAATTCTGTTAGTCTCTTTGAAACTGCTAAAGGTAGTTCTATTATTAATGCTTTTAATAGAGGAGGTAGTAGATCAGCTTTATATGATATACCAGTACCTACAGATCAAGAAACTGGAAACATTTCTACTGTTGCAGCTTATGCTCAAAGACTTTTTTATTCTGGAGTAGCTTCTAGTATTTCTGGAGGAGATTCAAAGTCACCTAACTATAGTGGTTTTATTTTCTTTAGTAAAATTATTAGAAATCAAGATGACTTTGGAAAATGCTATCAAGACTTAGATCCAACTAATCCAGATTTAAATGATTTAGTATCTTCAGATGGTGGAACAATACAGATACCAGATATTAATAAAGTAGTTAAAATTGTAGCTAGCCAGTCCTCACTATTAGTTTTTGCAGAAAATGGCGTGTGGGAGGTTTATGGAGATACTGGAGGGTTTATTGCAACCTCTTTCCAAGTTAGTAAGATATCTACTAATGGTGTGTCTAATCCAAATTCTATTGTTGATGTAAATGGTAGTTTTATATATTGGTCAAAAGCTGGTATTTATATGTTAGCTCCAGAGTCTGCTACAGCTAGGTATGCTGCAAAGTCAGTCTCTTTAAAAACAATTCAAACTTTGTTTTTAAATATACCTGATATAGGACGAAATAATTGTAAAGGTTACTTTGATGAAAAAGAGAATAGAGTAAGATGGTTATTTAATGATTTAAGTACTTATAGTACTAATAATTATATCAGTAAATATAATAAAGAACTAATTTTAGATTTAACATTAAGTGCTTTTTATCTAAATAAATTTTCTGATATTCCAGACGTTACTATACCAAACTCACCGTTTGTAGCAGATTATATAGATATTCCTGGGTATGTTATATCAACTGCAGCCAGTGATGTTGTAGCTGGTACAGATACAGTTACTCATACATCTAGTGGTACTGTAATAGTTACAGAAGATATTGAAGCAAATAGAGTTACTCAGTTTGGTTATTTAACAATGATGGGAAGTTCCTGGACTATTACTAAAGCACAGAGTACTACTTTTAAAGATTGGGTTACAGAAAGCACTTCTGGAGTTAATTATAGTAGTTTTTTAATTACAGGTTATGAATTATTTGATGATGTAATGAGAAAAAAACAAGCTACCTATCTATATGTTTATTTAACTAAAACAGAAGATGGATTTACAGCAGCTGGCTCAGGAACAGGAGCACACTTTACTTTAAATAATCAATCTTCTTGTAGAATACAAGCTCAATGGAATTGGGCTAATTCAGGAACAGGGGGTAAATGGGGAAATGAGTTTGAGGCTTATAAACTATTAAGAAACTATACACCTACAGGAGCAACAGATAAATTTGATACAGGAGATAGTGTTGTAGTTACTAAAAATAAATTACGAGGTACAGGTAAAGCATTGAGTTTAAAAATACAATCTAGTGAAGGAAAAGACATGAAGTTACTAGGCTGGGCTATACCAGTAACAGGGCAAAGCGTTGGATAGACCTTTAGCTGTAGGTGAAATTTTATTATATGAAGAACCTGGAAATGGGTTTATAACAATTAGGTTTGATAGTGTATTAAAAGGTTATCTTGTGCATATGGATTGTAAAGAATGGTCTTTATCAACATATAAACGTTATAAAAAAATCTGGGCTGTAGTACTTAAAAATCTAAAAGAAGCTGGAGTTACTAAGTTCTATGGAACTGTTCAAGATAAAAAATCTTTAAAATTTAATAAGATGTTTAATTGCAAATATACAGGTAGAGACGTAATTTTAGAAAATGGTAAAAGAGCTTATTTAGTACAAACTGATTTAATATAAATAAAAGGGAGATTTAATATGGGTACAGAAGCAATGTTTGTTATGTCAGTAGTAGGTTCAGCTATGTCAGGCTATGGTATGATTCAACAAAGAAAAGAAGGTAAAAAGATGGCAGCTGCTGAAAAAGAAAGAGCTAGGGAAGAAAAACAACTTAATTTAGAAAAATCAAGAGTTGCAGCAGCAAAAAATAAAAAAGAACAATTAAAATTACGACAAGAAGCAAATGTTAAACGAGCTGACATATTATCTTTTGCAAGTAACTCAGGAGCAACTATAGATAATACTTCAGCTTTTGCTAATGCTTTAGATAATTTAAATAGTGATTTTAATTCTCAAGAAAGCTATTTAAGGGGTGTACAAGAATCAGGAAATACAATGAGTAATACAAGCCAAAGAATTGGAGACGCTGCTTCTAGAGGTAGTATAGCTAATATGAGAATGCAGGGTTGGCAAAATGTAACTGAAATGGGAGGAAATCTTTTTACAGCAGCAGGAGGCTTCAGTAATTTTGCAAATCCTTTTGAAACTCCAACTACTAAAATAGCAACCTCACCGGCTAACTACAGTAAACAATATGGGTAATTTTAATTTCTCAGAAGATTTTGTCATTCCTTATGATGATTCTATCAAATCTACACCTATATCTAAAAAAGATGCTAATGAAAAAGCTTTATATGCGATAGGTGCTACAGAACTTAATGAGTATATAGGACCTTCTTTTTTATCACAAGTAGAAGATTATAGTTCATTATTACAAAGAGATTCTGATAATATTTATAATATAACTAAACAACAACAAGATGATTTATTTACTGAACAGTATCAAAATAATTATGCTAATTTCTTACCAGACTTAATAGATAATCCAGACATTAGTATAGAAGTTAAAAAAGAAATCATGGCTAGATATCAAGATATGCTAGCAGAACCTGTAGATGAAGTACGTAGAGCAGAAGAAGCTACTTGGATTAAAGGAGACAAGGAACGAGAACTAGAGGTATTACAAAAAAGAGAGTTTCTTAGTCGTGTAACTCAGATTCCTAAAGAAACTTATGAAGAAGAAGTTGATAATACATTATATTCACTACACCTTTTTGATAGGCTTGCTGAAGGAGAAGTAATAAGAGAAGCTCACGAAGATCGTAAAATAATAGATGATGTATTAGTACCTTTTTTTAAAGAACTACCTGAAAAATTAAAAGGTTTAAATAATGAAAACTTATTTAATAAATTAGACACAGATAGTAAAAATGAAAAATATCCTAAAGTTAAATTTAATTATGGTTTAGGACTTGCTGCAGAATTACCTGCTAATAAAAAACAACCTTTAGGAAAGTCAGGAAGTTTTGCATCTTTTGTATTTGAAGTAAAAGATACAGTTGAATTTTTTATTAATTTGTTTGGATTTGCTACTGAAACTTTTGGAGTAACAGCAGCAGCATATTTTAATCCTACTACTAAAACTTTTGATGAAGCAATATTAAATGCTGACCTAGCTAAACTTAGGTCCTTTGATGATAATCATATAGGTGGAATTTTAAGTCAATCTTTTTATTCAGTTAGTGATGGATTAGATAATGTCTTTAGAAATGCTATTATAAATAGTAAGTATTCAATTGATGAAAAAAATAAATTACTTTTAGATTTAGATAATACTCTTGTAAATGATGGTTTAGAAGGATTAAATGTTGTTTTTGATACTCTTTCAGAATTAGCAGTTAAACTTAATTTTACTGATCGTAAAGAAAAAGCTAGATTTGCAATAGATGCTGTAATGAGTTTTATGATTCTTAAAGGTGCTAAAAATAAAGCATCAGGGTTTATTCAAAATCAAAGAGTTAAAGGAAGAGAAAGACAAAGACGTGCTGCAAGAGAAAATGCAAAAAATAAAATAGAAACTTGGGAAGAAATAATAATTAATCCTAATGGTTTTGCAAATAAAAACTCTAAACAAGCTAAGACTAAAGATGAAATTATAGACTTAGAAGAAAGCATAAAAGGTATGTGGAGTGATCCTAAAGTAGGGTCTATAACTTTACCTAAAGTTCAAAAAGGTGGTGCTTTAGATAATATAGTAGTAAGTAATGCAGAATTAGGTGGTAATATAGCTATGGCTATACTAGGAGAAACGGCTAGAACTAAATCTGGTGTTGAAGTTAAAGGAAGTAATTTAGGTACATTCTTTAATACAAAGCCTACAGATATTTTAGCTACTTTTGTATTTAATCCTATTGAATATGTTGAAGGCGATTTAGCTGCTAATTTAACTTTACATACTAAACTAAGAGATTTAGTACGTCCAATTGAAACTATGGTTACTGATACTTATTTTAATCCTGTTATTACTAATATAAAACAAAGATTAAAAGAAGTTGCTTTAGTTAATAAAATACAAAATAATTTAAGAGGAGTTACGTATTTTCCTACTCTTTCTCCAGTGCATATAAATGAATTACTTCCTGTTAAAACTGGTAATTTAGCTGTAGGAGCTACTGCTTATGGAATGCGTTTTTTTGCTAGATATGGAAAGTCAACTACATCTTTAATATATAATACTAAAGAAGCTATAGCAAAGTATGACTATGTAAAAGATGCTATAGTAAAAGCTTCTTATGATGGTCAATATGTTATAGACCCTGTAATTACAATAGAACGTCACCGTTATCCTGCAAAAGGTCCTATATCTTATACTCGTGATCAATTTGAAAACATAACTGATGCAGAATTAGGTGGAGATGGTATTACTATACGATGGGATTATCAAACTATATATGATCCAATACCAGTAGAACTCTTTGGTAACATGGCTATTTCTCCTCAAGGAAGTTTTTTAACATCTAATAAACTTGCCAAAGCTATTATAGAGAATGATGCTGGAGGTATATTTGGTCTTTTAGATGCTGATTGGTGGATATCTAGAGGAGGTCTTGTTCCAAAATGGATGATAGGAAGTGAATTTTATAAGTCAGATCAATTTACTGCTATAACTAGAGCCTATAAAAAAGGATTACAATCAATTTCTTCTTTAAAAGAAGGAGGTATACCTTTAAGTTCTTTTGTATCAGATGCTCTTGATGCTGGGTCTAGAAAAAATAAAATACTAAGTAGAGCTGAAGTTTTTAATTTATTTAGGTCTAAGAATATAGCTACTGAAGGAGAAGCAAATGCTCTTGATGCTATATGGAGAGGGTATATAACAGCAAGAGCTCTAAGTGATTTAAATTGGAGTATTAGTAATAAAGTTCTTAGAGAAAGTATAATTAATCAGGGTATTACTAAAGGACTTTATAGTAATACTGACTTTTCTAAGACTGGAAAATATCCTTATATAGAACCAATAGAAACTAACTTTGTTTTAAGTAAAAGACAACTTACTATTCAACAAAATGTACCTGTAATTAAAGAAAATACTCCTGATATGTTTAATGACACTTTACCTGCAACAGAACCATTAGCAGAAGAAGTTGTTTTTAAAGTTTGGGATCAAGAATTAAATAACATAGTTCCTTATATGCATGGTAGTCATAATATTCAAAGAAATATAGAAGGAGTTATTACAGAGAATAGATACTATGATGCTAATGGAAAACAGTTAGTTAAATACCTTAATCCTAAATCTATAGACCTAGGTAATGGTGTTATGGAAATAGCTAACTATGGTATTGTTGATTTAACTAAATATCATATAGATGTATTACCAGGAAGTCCTTTAGCTTATCATCAAGGACAGAATCATATTATGCATCGAGATTTATATTTTCTAGAAAAAGAACCTACATCAATAATTATTGATGGTGATTTAATTGATGCTACTACTAAAGATAAAAAAGGTAATCTAATTAGTACAACTTTATTTAAAAAATATAGAGAGGTTGTAGGTCTTGCTAATAGTAAAAAAGAAGTTAAAGATACAACAATTTTATTAAAAGAAGAATTTCCGGGATATAAAATTACTTATCGATCAGGTGTAGAATCTTCTAGAGATTTATCTTCAATAGCAGAAAACTATGAATTATCAATTAGAGCAACTAAGCAACGAAGTGAGCATTTGCCAGAAAGAGATTTAAGTCATAAATATATTGAAGACCCAGGAATAGCTATGCTTGAAAACTTTCAAAATGCAGCAAGAGCTAACCTTACTAATTCTTATGATTTTGCATTACAAGAAGCTTTTAAAAGAGATTTTCCTGAGTATTTAATAGAAGGAGAAATGCCATCTTTAAGTGTTTTTAAATCTACGTTTAGTGCAGAGCTATCTAATAAAGCAGCATATGCAGCAGCTTATAACATACTTAAGTATAAAAATATAATGTCAAATCCAAGTTCTGCTGGAGAAGCAGGTCTTTCATTTATAATGGAAAAAGGTAGTGATATTTCAGAAAGTGGATTAGGAGCTTTAGAAAACAGTATGAATGCAGGTGTTGAGCTTATGAGTAGAATCATAGGTAAAGAATTTGTAAAATCAAAATGGTTAGTAGAAGATAATGCTGTTTTAGAAGCAACTAGAAGAATTACTGGTAAATCTTTTACTAATATTGCTAACTCTTCAGTAGCTACCTTTTTTATTGCTTTTAATGTTTTAAGACAGTTTATTGTTCAAACAACTCAAGTAGCTTCTTGGCAAGCTGGTAACCCACATAGAGCCGTTCAAACTACTTTACAACTTGCATTAACAATGATGCAAACTATGATAGATAGTCCTGCTTTTGCTAAACAAAAAGGTGCTCCAACTACAGTTGTTCTTCAAGCAATTATAAATAAAACAATAGATGGTCTTGCAAAAGTTCCAGGATTTAAACGTGAGTTTACTAATTTTAAAAGCAAGTACGAAGCACTACAAAAATCACAACTACTTGTAGGTGCATCTATGAATGTAATGGTAGAAGCTATTGGCAATCGTTCTGAAGGCACAAAATTTAGTCCTAGTAAATTAGAAAAAACTATAGCACCTATAGGAAAAGTAAAAGATTTAGTAGTAGGTGGTACACGAGCAGTAGGATTTGATTTTTGGGAAACACTTCAACGGGTATTCTTTTTTCAAAGAGCTGCTGAAATTCTTTTAGAACGAAATAAAAGTACTGATTTACCTATGGCTACAAAGTATTTAAAAAATCCTACTAATGTTCAATTAGTAGCAAAGGCTGGTTGGGAAATAGCTGGTTCACAAACAGGTCCTGGACAAATGGGTTATCAACCAGGTTTTATGGGTGTATTAGCTAAATTTGCATCAATAATGAATAAGTTATTAAATGTTACTACTCAGTCTTCAGCATCTATATTAAATAAATCACAACGAGGACGTTTATTTATAGGTCAAGGTTTAGCTTTTGGTACAGCTGGGGTTGTATTTACAAACTGGTTGCTAGGTTTTACAGATCAATATGATGAAGAAAGTTTTACATCTCAAAAAGGAAAAGAACTTTTTAAGTTTATAAAAGAAAATAAACAAGAGATTGAAGGAGGACTAGCAAATTATTTTACTAACTCTATTTTAAACTATGGAATTGAGGATAATGAAGACTATATAAGAATGGCTGAAAAGTTAAAAGAAGCTTTTGATAGAAAAGAACTTACTAAAAAAGAATATGAGGACCGTTTAGAATCTTTAAAAGTTAATATTAATCTATCTAAATCTGTGTCTCCTCTAGGACAAACTGGTAATCCTTTAGTAGGTATACAGTTAATAAATCAAGGTTATAACCTTTTAACAGGTACAAAAGATTCTATGGGTCAAAGTGACTTAAATTTTCCTTTAGTTATGCTAATGAAAAATACTAATAAAGTGTTAGAAAACCTTCAAATGTATTATAACACAAGACTATTAACTGAAGAAGAACTTTGGAATGCTCTTCCAAGAATTATTGCTCCAATAATTTCTGGATTAAATAATCAACAAAAGTCTAATCTTCAAGAAGGTTATGGTACAATGTTTACTAAAAGTGGTAATGATTTAGTATTACAAATTAATAAAAAAGAAGCTTTAGCTCAATTATTTGGAGTAAGAACAAAAGAACAAGATACATTTTATGAAGTTTTACAAAAACTTCCAAATGAAAGACAAAAAATTAAAGATGAAGTTAAAAAATTCCATTCTATGTTTACAGAATTACAACGTAGTTTAATAGCTCAAGAAAATTATAAACTTACAAATAACTATACTGAAATAGACCCAGAAACTGGAGAAGAAATCTCTGGATTTATATTACGTAATCAACTTAGACATACTTTACTTAACAAGTTAGCATACGAGTTTGAAGTACCTGCTTTAGCTCTTCCAGAGTTAAGTAAACAACTTCACTCTTTAGAAATGAGAGTAGAAAAAGAAACAGGTAAACCTTCTCTTATAACTATGATAAGTACTATGTTACCTGATGCAAATAAAAGACAATTAAATGAATTTGAATCAATGCTAATAGACCTTAAAACTGACTCAACAGGACCTGTACATTCAATAATTGAAGAAAGATTATTAGAAATTGGTCAATGGAAAAAAAGAATCAAAATTAAAGAATCAAAACAACAAGAAGAACTTAAAAAGGAAAACTAAGATATGGCAAAGAATGTAATAGAAGCAAATCAAAATATAATTAAAAAAGAACTATCTCCTTTTATATCTAAGCCTGTTACAGATGTAAGTGATGGAATAAGTTCTCAAGTTAATTTTAATACTTTTACAAATTTAGCAGGACTTGCTGGAAATATTACCTCTGAAGTAACTAAAATAGGAGCTTTATCAGAAACTAGAGATGATGTTATTGATGTTATGGAAGATTATTCATCTACTAGTCCAACTAATATATTACAAGCACAAGATAATATATTTAGAGCTCAACAAGCAAGAGCTAAAAATGCACAAGCCTATAATATTACAGAAAATACTCCAGGATTATTAGTTCAAGGGTATCAAAAGAATGAACAAAGCCTATTAAATGATATTGATAGTCAAATAAAATTTCTTATGAATGCTAAAGGACAAGAACGTATTACGGCTGAACGAGCTCAAGCAGAAATTAAACTTATTTATCGTAAAAAATTAAATGAGTATCCTATGTTATCTCAAGAAATTTTAAATCATGGAGCTTTAATATCAGATTTATATGGTTTTAATGACTTGTTAAAAGCAGATGCTAATAGATTAAAAGCTAGTTCAAAAAGAGCTGATGAAATGAATAAAGCAGATATTAAATATCGAGATAGTCTGTTAACTGAAGCAAAAGAAGAAAATATACCTGTTCAACAGTTTGAAATAGGTGATAGTTCAAATGGTGAAAGACCTCAATATGATTATAAACGTTTAGCATTAGCACTTGATGTGCAAAGAATGAATGAAATGAGTGATCAAGTCATTGAAAGACTAAAAAAAGCAAATGTCCAAGCCAGAATAGATTTTTTAAAGACTTTAAATCCAAGATTAGTTAGAGATAAATTAACTTATGATTTTAATAAAGTAACTCGAAGAGTAAAAACAGATATAGCTGAATATCAACTTAGTACATTAGATAAGGAGGGTAAATCAACAATAGGAGATAACGAGTTAAGAGCTGGATATGTTACTATAATAAATAATGCTGAACTTAGAGCTATACGAGAAGCAGAAATAAAATATCAAACGTATACTAATCTTGGTGAAGAAGGTAAAACATTACAAATTCCTTTAACAGAATATAAAGCAAATATAAAATCTTATTTTAATATTTTAAGAGCACAAGGAGACAACTCTTTATTATCAGAAATTGCAACTAATGGTAATAATATACTTGAAGCAAGTAAAAATGCTCAATTAACAAATGAATTTGGAATACTTCCTGATATGACTCAGGTATTTAAACTATTTTTAAGTGCTGAGTTTCAGACTTATCTTACTAAAAATAAAACTGATAATTCTACCGGGGTTGATAATAAAACTTTGTATAAACTTTATAAAAATTATTTAGAACTTATGGTTAATAAATCAAAAGACTTAGATTTTCTTGATTTAAAGGGTGGAAAAAATAAATCTAGCTTAGGATTTACATCTGGAAATCAAGATTTATTATTGCTTTCTTTTAAATCAAAGTATGAGCCAGGTGAAAATGGTATCCTTAATTCTGCTATAGATAATTTTGATTCAGGATTTAGATTAAATCAATTAAATCCAAATACTGGTATTTCTTATACTGAAACAGAATTTCAACAAGATAAATATAAAAATGCTATGGCATTTCTTAAAGTTGTAGCTAATGAAGGAGTTCAAGGTGATGATCTTATAGGAGCTAAAGAAGATATTATGAGAATGTCTAATAAAATGACTGCTCCGATTTTAAATAATTTAGTAAATAAATCTAGAACTATTGATGATATTACATATAATATAAATGAAGAAACCGGTATGTTAGAGTCTAGTGACGCAATATTAAATAAAAATGAAATCAGTGACTTTAATACTATATATGCTGTTAATATGAAAACTTTAGGTAAAGAACAAGCAGAAACTCAGTTTACTAAATTGTTTGAACTTTTAAAACAATCTGAGGGAGCTTCTGAAGAAAACATAACTACAGATAACAATACTGATAATAATATGTTTAATATGAAAACAACAGATGATAAAAGTATGAAAACTTATAATAGTAAAGAAGAAAGTATAAAAGATGTTAGAGACTATCTTCTTAGACTTGCTACAGGTACACATAAAAATCATGAAGGTAAAAATATAAATACTATTAAAGGTATTATAGATGTTTATAGACCAGCAGATGACCCTGAATTGTTAGCTAATCCTGACCAGTTTATATCACAAGAAAATTATATTAATACTGTAGCAAAAGCTGCAGGAGTAAGTCCTGTTGAGCCTTTAGATTTAACCCAAACTGAGCCTATGGCTAGTATACTAGCAGAGCTTAGTAGAGTAGAAAAAGGAGCCTTAGCTTTACAAAAAGACGAGATTCTAAAAGCTCTTGGACAAGAAAATATACCTGGAGTTTCTGAATAAAATGGCTAGTTTAACTGATATTTTAGATAATAAAATAAAGTCTAGTGGTAATAAAACAATACTTCCTGATTTAAAAAATGAAGGAAATATTACTAAAAGCCATGCTGTTTTAGCACTTAATAACTTATTTTTAAGTGGAACTAAAGAATCTTTAGGATTAAAAGGAGATACACTATTTAATAACTTTTTTAAATCTAGTGAATTAAACTCTATTACTAATGTTGCTCAATTTGTAGCAAATAAAAAAGAAAAATATATAGTTACAAAGGATTGGAGAAAAGCTCTACCTTCATTAAGAAAAGAGAAAAGCACAGGAGGATATGGAGTTGTACCTAGTTCACAAGTTATAGAGTCTTTTACAAATCCAGATTCCTCATCAAGATATGCTATTAACAATGCTCAACTTATAACTTTACCTAATGGTAATGTAGGTATATGGGATGAAAATGATTTTCCAGACCCACAAAAACGTAGAGATATGCCTTTTTTAAAAAAACTTAAATCTATTTATTCACCAGTAAAAACAAGTAAAGGTAATGTTAAATCAATAATTAATCAAGATAAATTATATGATAGTTTACATAGAGTTATGGAAACTTTTGGTACTAAAGAAGGTTATGGAAATAATTTAGTAATAGATTTAGGAAAGGATTTTAAAATTGATTCAGATTTTAAAAAAACATTATTAAATTATAAAGATATAAAAGACAGTAAACGAATATTTAAGGACTTTAAATAATGATTAGTTTAATAACACATTTAATACCAATAGGACTTGGTTTCTTTGCTAAACTAACTGCAATTAAATCTAAGCAGGCACATGATGAACATAAACTAATGTTGCAAGCAATGGGTTCTAAAAGAAAATC
>TARA_R110002049_G_scaffold3795_7_pt1 | contig 13686 bp, 10 predicted proteins | sample TARA_R110002049 | Tara Oceans TARA_R110002049 (sample SAMEA4396941) | marine metagenome | biome: Polar Biome; feature: [SRF] surface water layer (ENVO:00010504); material: water (ENVO:00002006), including particulate matter (ENVO:01000060) such as... | depth 5 m | reverse complement strand
AGATATTTTAGAGATTTTTGATCTTGCTGAAGAAGTTAAAGTTTCAAAAACCGGATTGAAAAAATATTTAGGACGAAAATTAGCTGCACGTGTTTTGAACACGTGGCATGAGGATTTTGTTGATGAAGATACAGGTGAGGTAGTATCTATTGAGCGTAATGAAATTGTGCTTGATCGTGATACGGTTCTGGATAAAGATAATATTGAAGAAATTATTGAAGCCGATGTTAAAACCATTCTTTTACATAAAGAAAGTGCTGAACAAGGTGATTATGCCATTATTCATAACACGCTTCAAAAAGATCCAACAAACTCTGAAAAAGAGGCCGTTGAACATATTTACAGACAATTACGTAATGCTGAGCCACCAGATGAGGAAACAGCACGTGGTATTATAGACAAGTTATTCTTTAGTGACCAACGTTACTCTTTAGGTGAAGTTGGACGTTATAGAATGAATAAAAAATTAGGTCTTGATATTGGAATGGATAAGCAAGTACTTACCAAAGAAGATATCATTACCATTATTAAATATTTAATTGAGCTTATCAACTCTAAAGCTGAGATTGATGATATTGATCACTTATCAAACCGTCGTGTACGTACTGTTGGTGAACAATTATCACAACAATTTGGTGTTGGTTTAGCGCGTATGGCTAGAACTATTCGTGAGCGTATGAACGTTCGTGATAACGAAGTTTTTACACCCATTGACTTAATTAACGCTAAGACTTTGTCTTCAGTTATTAATTCATTCTTTGGTACAAACCAGTTATCTCAGTTCATGGACCAAACCAATCCATTGGCAGAAATCACGCACAAGCGTCGATTATCAGCATTAGGACCTGGTGGTTTATCACGTGAAAGAGCAGGATTTGAGGTTCGTGACGTTCACTATACACATTACGGACGTTTATGTCCAATTGAAACACCTGAAGGACCAAACATTGGTTTGATTTCTTCACTTTCGGTATATGCAAAAGTGAATTCTATGGGATTCATTGAAACGCCATACCGTTCAGTTACTAATGGTGTAGTTGATATTAAAAACACACCAATTTACTTAAGTGCTGAAGAAGAGGAAGGAAAATTAATTGCTCAAGCAACTGTTAAGGTTGATGACCATGGGAAAATATTGCATGAAAAGGTAATTGCAAGAATGGAGGGAGATTTCCCTGTAATTGACCCATCCGGACTACATTATACTGATGTGGCACCAAATCAAATTTCATCAATTTCGGCATCTTTAATACCCTTTTTAGAGCATGATGATGCCAACAGAGCATTGATGGGATCAAACATGATGCGTCAAGCAGTACCATTATTGCGTGTTGATGCACCAATTGTTGGAACTGGATTGGAACGTCAAGTGGCTTCAGATTCAAGAGTATTAATAAATGCTGAAGGAGATGGTGTTGTACAATATGTGGATGCTACTGAGATTATTATTAAGTACAATCGTACTGAGGATGAAGCTAAAGTAAGTTTTGACAGTGACGTTAAAACATACCCACTTGTAAAATTCAGAAAAACAAACCAAGGCACAAGTATCAACTTAAAACCAATTGTGGTTAAAGGTGATAAAGTAACTAAAGGTCAAGTTTTATGTGAAGGCTATGCCACTCAAAAAGGAGAATTGGCATTAGGTAGAAACATGAAGGTGGCTTTCATGCCTTGGAAAGGTTATAACTTTGAAGATGCGATTGTGATTTCAGAAAAAGTGGTACGTGAAGATATTTTTACGTCTATCCATATTGATGAATATTCACTTGAAGTTAGAGATACCAAGTTAGGTAATGAAGAATTAACCAATGACATTCCAAACGTTTCAGAAGAAGCTACTAAAGATTTAGATGAAAATGGAATGATTCGTGTTGGTGCTGATGTGAAACCTGGTGATATCCTTATAGGAAAAATTACTCCTAAAGGAGAATCTGATCCAACTCCGGAAGAAAAATTATTACGGGCCATATTTGGAGATAAAGCTGGAGATGTAAAAGATGCATCTTTAAAAGCTTCGCCTTCTTTACATGGTGTTGTAATTGAAAAAAAATTATTTGCACGTGCCGTAAAAGATAAACGCAAAAGAGCTCAAGATAAAGATGACATCGCTCATTTAGAAGCTATTTATGACGCTAAATTTGAAGATTTAAAAGCCGTTTTAATTGAAAAATTATTCACTATTGTAAATGGTAAAACAGCTCAAGGTATTTATAATGATTTAAGTGAAGAAGTGATGCCGAAAGGAAAGAAATTCACACTTAAAATGTTAAACGCTGTAGATGATTATGCGCATTTAATGGCTGGTAAATGGACAACAGATGATTATACAAGTAATCTTGTTGCAGATTTGCTTCATAATTATAAAATTAAAGAAAACGATTTACAAGGATCTTTAAGACGTGAGAAGTTTACTATTTCTGTAGGAGATGAATTACCAGCAGGTATTATTAAACTTGCTAAAGTCTATATTGCTAAAAAACGAAAGTTAAAAGTAGGTGATAAAATGGCAGGTCGTCACGGTAACAAGGGTATTGTAGCGCGTATTGTTCGTCAAGAAGATATGCCATTCCTTGAAGATGGAACACCAGTTGATATTGTATTAAACCCACTTGGTGTACCTTCTCGTATGAACATTGGACAGATTTATGAAACCGTTCTTGGTTGGGCTGGACAAAAATTAGGGCGCACGTATGCGACACCTATTTTTGACGGTGCTACACTTGATCAAATTAACGAATTTACAGACGAAGCTGGAATTCCACGATTTGGACACACCTATTTATATGATGGCGGATCTGGAGAACGATTTGATCAGCCTGCAACTGTTGGTGTTATTTATATGTTGAAATTAGGACATATGGTTGACGACAAGATGCATGCACGTTCCATAGGACCTTATTCATTGATTACACAACAACCTCTTGGTGGTAAAGCACAATTTGGTGGTCAACGTTTTGGTGAAATGGAGGTTTGGGCATTAGAAGCTTATGGAGCTTCAGCAACATTGCGTGAGATCTTAACAGTGAAATCTGATGATGTAATTGGTAGAGCAAAAACCTATGAAGCTATTGTTAAAGGAGAGCCTATGCCAGAACCTGGACTACCAGAATCTTTCAATGTGTTAATGCATGAATTGAAAGGTCTTGGATTAGACATAAGATTAGAGGAATAAAAAATAGTATGCAGTCGCAGTATCCAGCTTTACAGCATTAGTGAACTGAGTACTGAGACTGAGACTGAATACTAAAAGAAAATGGCAAGAAAACAAGATAAGAATACAGTACAGAGATTTAACAAAATCTCCATTGGTTTAGCATCACCAGAATCTATTTTAGCAGCTTCTAGAGGTGAAGTTTTAAAACCAGAAACTATCAATTATCGAACTCACAAACCAGAACGTGATGGTTTGTTCTGTGAGCGTATTTTTGGTCCTGTAAAAGACTACGAATGTGCTTGTGGTAAATATAAACGTATACGTTATAAAGGTATTGTATGTGACCGTTGTGGTGTAGAAGTAACAGAAAAGAAAGTACGTAGAGATAGGGTTGGGCACATCAATTTGGTAGTGCCTGTTGCTCACATTTGGTACTTTCGTTCTTTACCAAATAAAATAGGGTATTTATTAGGATTACCTTCTAAGAAATTAGATATGATTATTTACTATGAACGTTATGTAGTCATTCAGCCAGGTAATGCTAAAAATGAAGAAGGAGAACCAGTACAAGCCATGGATTTCTTAACGGAAGAGGAATATTTAAATATTCTGGAAACAATTCCACCTGAAAATCAATATTTAGATGATAATGACCCAAACAAGTTCCTAGCTAAAATGGGTGCTGAATGTTTAATTGAATTATTATCTAGAATAGATTTAGAAGCGTTGTCTTATGATTTACGTCATAGAGCAAACACTGAAACATCTAAACAACGTAAAACAGAAGCGTTAAAACGTTTACAAGTTGTTGAGTCATTACGTGAATCTAATTTAAATAGAGAAAATCGTCCGGAATGGATGATCATGAAAGTAATTCCAATTATACCACCAGAATTACGTCCGTTAGTGCCATTGGATGGTGGTCGTTTTGCGACATCTGATTTAAATGATTTATATAGAAGGGTAATTATCAGAAACAACAGATTAAAAAGATTGGTAGAGATTAAAGCTCCGGAAGTCATTTTACGTAATGAAAAACGTATGCTTCAAGAGTCTGTTGATTCTTTATTTGATAACACACGTAAATCTTCAGCAGTAAAAACCGATTCTAACAGACCGTTAAAATCATTATCTGATTCGCTTAAAGGAAAACAAGGGCGTTTCCGTCAAAACTTACTTGGTAAACGTGTTGATTATTCGGCGCGTTCGGTAATTGTTGTTGGGCCAGAATTAAAATTACACGAATGCGGATTGCCAAAAAATATGGCCGCTGAGCTTTACAAACCTTTCGTCATTAGAAAATTAATTGAAAGAGGTATTGTAAAAACAGTAAAATCTGCAAAGAAAATTATAGATAAAAGAGAGCCTGTGGTTTGGGATATTTTGGAAAACGTTCTTAAAGGGCATCCAGTATTACTAAATCGTGCGCCTACATTACACCGTTTGGGTATTCAAGCATTCCAACCAAAATTAATTGAAGGGAAAGCCATCCAATTGCACCCATTAGTGTGTACAGCATTTAATGCGGATTTTGATGGAGACCAAATGGCGGTACATTTACCACTTGGGCCTGAGGCTATTTTAGAATGTCAATTATTAATGTTGGCATCCCATAATATCTTAAACCCAGCTAATGGTTCGCCAGTAACCGTACCTTCTCAAGATATGGTACTTGGTCTGTATTATATGACCAAATTACGTACGTCTACTCCAGAAGTTCCTGTTAAAGGCGAAGGATTGACTTTTTATTCTCCAGAGGAAGTAGAAATTGCTTTCAACGAACAACGCGTGCATTTGAATGCCGGTATTAAAGTAAGGACCATTGATATAAATGAAGATGGTAAACTTGCTCCAATGATTATTGAAACTACGGTAGGTCGTGTATTGTTTAATCAACACGTACCTCAAGCCGCTGGATATATCAATCAAGTATTGACCAAAAAATCGCTAAGGGATATTATTGGTGAAATCCTTAAGAAAACATCTGTTCCAGAAACGGCTGATTTCTTAGATGATATTAGAACTTTAGGATTTAAATTCGCTTTCCAAGGTGGATTGTCATTTAGTTTAGGTGATATTATCATCCCACCAGAAAAGCAATCGATGATTGATAAAGCAAATGGTTTAGTGGATGGTATTACTGGAAACTATAACATGGGGCTTATTACCAACAACGAGCGTTACAACCAAGTTATTGATATCTGGACCTCTACAAATGCCGAATTGACCGAACTGTCCATGAAGCGTATTCGTGAAGACCAACAAGGGTTTAACTCGGTGTTTATGATGCTTGATTCTGGAGCTCGTGGATCTAAAGAACAGATTCGTCAGCTTACAGGAATGCGTGGATTGATGGCTAAACCTAAAAAGTCGAATGCAGGTGGTGGAGAGATTATTGAAAATCCGATTCTTTCTAACTTTAAGGAAGGTCTTTCAATTTTAGAATACTTTATCTCAACGCACGGTGCTCGTAAAGGTCTTGCGGATACAGCTCTTAAAACTGCCGATGCAGGTTACTTAACACGTCGTTTGGTAGATGTTTCTCAAGATGTCATTATCAATACTGAAGATTGTGGTACATTAAGAGGTGTAGAAGTAGAGCCATTAAAGAAAAATGATGAGATTGTTGAAAAACTTTCTGAAAGAATCGTTGGACGTGTCTCTTTAAATGATGTTTACAATCCTTTAACCGATGAGTTGTTAGTAGCTTCTGGTCAGTTGATTGAAGATGATATTGCTAGAGCCATAGAAGAATCTCCAATAGAATATTTGGAAGTGCGTTCAGCATTAACTTGTGAAGCGTTACAAGGTATTTGTGCTAAATGTTACGGTCGTAATTTAGCAACTGGCAAAATGGTACAACGTGGCGAAGCTGTTGGAGTAGTAGCAGCTCAGTCTATCGGTGAACCGGGAACCCAGTTAACATTGCGTACCTTCCACGTGGGTGGTATTGCAGGTAACATTTCAGAAGAAAATAAATTAATCGTTAAGTTTAACGGTATTGCTGAAATTGAAGATTTAAAAACTGTTAAGGGCGAAGATAGCGAAGGAAAATCAATTGATATTGTTATTTCTAGAACATCAGAGCTTAAATTAGTAGATAAGAAAACAGGCATTACTTTAAGTACCAATAACATTCCTTACGGTTCTACGCTATACGTTAAGAATGGCGAAGAACTATCTAAAGGTGATGTGGTGTGTTCTTGGGATCCATACAACGGTGTTATTATCTCTGAATTTGCAGGTAAAATCAGTTATGAAAATATAGAACAAGGAATTACGTATCAAGTAGAAATTGATGAGCAAACAGGTTTCCAAGAGAAAGTGATTTCTGAATCTAGAAACAAAAAACTAATCCCGACACTTCATATTGAAGATTCAAAAGGCGAAGTGATCCGTTCATACAATTTACCAGTTGGCGCTCACTTAATGATTGATGATGGAGAGAAAATCAAGGTTGGAAAAGTCTTGGTTAAAATCCCTCGTAAATCTGCAAAAGCAGGGGATATTACTGGAGGTTTACCACGTGTAACAGAATTGTTCGAAGCACGTAACCCTTCTAATCCAGCGGTTGTAAGTGAAATTGATGGTGTTATTTCTTTTGGGAAAATCAAGAGAGGTAACCGTGAGATTATTGTAGAATCTAAATTAGGCGAAGTTAAGAAATACCTGGTAAAACTTTCTAGCCAGATTTTGGTTCAAGAAAATGATTACATCAAAGCAGGTATGCCTTTATCAGACGGTTCTATTACGCCTAATGATATCTTGGATATTAAAGGACCATCAGCAGTTCAGCAATATTTGGTAAATGAAGTACAAGAAGTATATCGTTTACAAGGTGTGAAAATTAATGATAAGCACTTTGAGGTTGTTGTAAGACAAATGATGCGTAAAGTAAGAATCATTGATTCTGGCGATACTATTTTCTTAGAAGATCAATTGGCTCATAAAGATGATTTCATTAAAGAAAACGATGATATCTTCGGAATGAAAGTGATTGAAGATGCTGGTGATTCTACAAATCTTAAAGCAGGTCAAATCATTTCACCTCGTGAGTTACGTGATGAAAACTCTATTTTACGTAGAGAAGATAAAGAACTTGTGGTAGCAAGAGATGCGAAGCCAGCAACGGCTACGCCAATCTTACAAGGTATTACAAGAGCATCGTTACAAACAAAATCGTTTATATCGGCGGCATCTTTCCAAGAAACCACTAAAGTACTTAACGAAGCTGCGGTAGCAGGTAAAGTTGATGATTTAGAAGGACTTAAAGAAAATGTAATCGTTGGTCATAGAATTCCTGCCGGAACAGGTATGCGTAGATATACTGATATCATTGTAGGTTCTAAGGAAGAGTTTGATGAAATGATGCAAGCTAAAGAGTTAAATTATAATTAATGTTGTTATTCCCGTGAAAAACGGGAATCCTATCAATCTCAACGCAGGTTGAGATATAATAAATAAAAAATCCTGCTCAATTGAGCAGGATTTTTTTAATTAAACCAAAATACTATGGCAGACGAAAAAGAAAAACAAGCTCCAAACCAAGGGCAAATCAATATAGAGTTAGACGAGAAAGTTGCTGAAGGCACGTATTCCAATTTAGCAATCATCAACCATTCGGTTTCAGAATTTGTTGTTGATTTTGTAAACATCATGCCTGGTGTTCCTAAAAGCAAAGTGAAATCTAGAATCATACTAACACCGCAACATGCCAAACGATTGCTTAAAGCATTACATGATAATGTGGCTAGATTTGAAAATGCACACGGCGAGATTAAAGATTATGAGCAACCGCCAATACCATTGAATTTTGGGCCAACAGGCCAAGCATAAATAAAAAACCCCTTTAAATCGAGATTTAAAGGGGTTTTTTATTTATAACATTTTTTTTGATTTAACTAGCTTGTTTATTTTCGTTTTTGTGAAACTGTAATGCGCCAGAAGGACATCTTCTTATTTGATTGATAATTTTCTTAGTTTCAGATCCATCTAAATGGATCCAAGGAATGATAGAGGTTCTAAAAACATCGGACAATTCCTTTGCACATTTTTCTGCATGGATGCAAACACACGGTTCGTAGGTTACCGTAATATCATCGTTACTGTATTCGTTTTTGTAAGGTTCCATAGGCTTTCATATTTTGGGGTCATGAATTTCTAATAAAATACCAAATTCTTATTTTTAGTACACTAATTTTATCAATATGAAAATGAAATCAAAAAATAATCGTTGATTTACTAAAATTCAGAGGTAAAATGGAATTTTATGCTTGGATATTTTTGTTGGGTCATCTGCAATGAAAAAGAGGAATCAGCTAAAAACACTAATTGGTTTTGCTTGTCTTTTGCTAAAAAGCGTTGTTTAACACGGACAAATTCTTTGTATTCTTCACTTTTTGAACCTTTAGGGTCCACCCAACAGGCTTTGAATACATTTAAGCTTTCGTAAGTACATTTAGCACCATATTCGTGTTCCAATCGGTATTGAATAACTTCGTATTGAAGCGCGCCAACGGTTCCTATTACTTTTCTACCATTTAGTTCTAGAGTAAATAATTGGGCAACACCTTCATCCATTAACTGATCAATCCCTTTAAAAAGCTGTTTGGATTTTAGCGGATCGGCATTATTGATGTATCTAAAGTGTTCTGGTGAAAAACTTGGAACACCTTTGTAGTTTATGTTTTCACCCTCGGTTAATGTGTCACCTATTTTAAAGTTTCCGGTATCGTGTAAACCTACAATATCACCAGGGTAGGATACATCAACAATTTCTTTTTTCTCAGCAAAAAATGCATTTGGGCTGGAAAATTTCATTTTTTTATTGTTCCTAACATGTAGGTATGGTTTGTTTCTTTCAAATTTACCAGAAACAATTTTTATGAATGCCAAACGATCTCTGTGGTTAGGATCCATATTGGCATGGATTTTAAAAACAAACCCCGTAAATTTATCTTCTTTAGGTTCTACCAAGCGTTCTTCACTTTGTTTTGGTCTTGGTTTTGGTGCTATTTCCACAAAACAGTCTAACAGTTCCCTGACTCCAAAATTATTTAAGGCTGAACCAAAAAACACAGGTTGCAATTTTCCGTTAAGATATTCATCTTTATCAAAATCAGGATAAATACCTTCCACCAATTCAATTTCTCCCCTTAAAGTATTTGCTGCTTTTTCACCGACCAATTTATCTAATTCAGAAGATGATAAATCAGAAATCTCAATCGTTTCTTCTATATCTCTTCTGCTGTCTCCACTAAAAAGATTGATGTTTTTCTCCCAAATATTATAAATGCCTTTAAAATCATAGCCCATCCCGATAGGAAAACTTAATGGCACCACTTTTAATCCTAGTTTTTGTTCAATTTCATCTAATAAATCAAAAGCGTCTTTTCCCTCTCTATCCATTTTATTAATAAATACAATCATAGGAATGTTTCGCATTCTACAAACTTCAACCAGTTTTTCGGTTTGTTCCTCAACACCTTTTGCAACATCAATAACCACAATAACACTATCTACAGCGGTCAAGGTTCTAAAAGTATCTTCAGCAAAATCCTTATGTCCAGGGGTGTCTAGAATATTGATTTTTATGCCGTTATATTCAAAAGCCAACACCGAGGTGGCTACAGAAATACCACGTTGGCGTTCAATTTCCATAAAGTCACTCGTTGCCCCTTTTTTTATCTTGTTACTCTTAACGGCTCCAGCTTCTTGAATAGCACCTCCAAAAAGAAGTAATTTTTCTGTTAAAGTGGTTTTGCCGGCGTCGGGATGCGATATGATGCCAAAGGTTCGTCTGCGTTGTATTTCTTTTAAAAAACTCATATAAAATTGTAAATGGCTGCAAAGATACTTTATAATTTATGATTTCAGAATTTCGATTTCAGATTTTATAAAGAAGAATGATAATATTAATATTATACTTGGTATTTTTGTGAAACTATGGAAGAAAAAGTAATACTTGTAAACGAAAATGACGAACAAATAGGCTTGATGCCAAAAATGGAAGCTCATGAAAAAGCTTTGTTGCACCGTGCTTTTTCGGTTTTTATTTTTAATGATAAAAATGAATTGATGTTGCAGCAACGCGCTTTATCCAAATATCACACACCTGGGTTATGGACCAACACTTGCTGTAGCCATCAACGGGAAGGCGAAAGCAATATTGAAGCAGGAACAAGGCGTTTGCAAGAAGAAATGGGTTTTACAACTGATTTAAAAGAAACCATATCCTTTATTTACAAAGCCCCTTTTGATAATGGATTGACCGAACACGAACTGGATCATATTTTAATAGGGCACTATGATGATGTTCCCAAAATTAACCCTGACGAAGTAGAAACATATAAATGGATGACTTTAGATGCTGTTAAAAAAGATATGGTTTTGAATCCAGGAATTTATACAGCTTGGTTTAAAATAATTTTCGAAAAATTCTACGAACATATAAATGTCACAAAATGAAAGTAACCGTTAGTAGAAAAGCGCATTTTAATGCCGCACACCGTTTGTACAGGGAAGATTGGGATTTTAAAAAAAACGATGCCGTTTTTGGAAAATGTAACAACCCTAATTTTCATGGACATAATTATGAACTGATTGTGAGCGTTACAGGCACCATTGATAAAGAAACAGGGTATGTTATAGATATGAAAGTACTAAAGGATATTATAAATACGGAAGTTGAAAACGCCTTGGATCATAAGAATTTGAATGTTGAAGTTCCCGAATTTAAAGATTTGAACCCAACGGCCGAAAATATTGCCGTGGTAATTTACAATAAAATAAAACCTAAATTAAAAAACGAATTAGAATTAGAAATAACGCTTTACGAAACGCCACGAAATTTTGTGTCCTATTCAGGAAATTGAAAGTGTTTTATAAAAAAGAAATTCCCAAGTGTAAACTTGGGAATTTTATTTAGCAAGCAGTCCTAGTGGCCTTGTAATCTTTAGACGCTATTGGAAAATCAAACAATGCACTACAAATTCTTTCTTGAAGATTTGTGTTGCTTTTTTGTTTTGTAACCGTTACACTTACCCAATAACTTTCGTTATTTTCTTTAACTAATTGGGCTTGTATGGTAAGGCGGTCGTTTACAAAAGCATTTTTATACATTTTAAATTTGAAGTTTTCAATTTCAGGAATGTTATGTAAATAAAATTCTTTTATCGGATAGGTAGCAACCGTTTTAATTTTCTCATAAAGTGCATGAGGCAATAAAAATCCATTTGCGTTGCTTATTTCTTTTGTTATTAAAAAAGGAACGTTCGTGTTTATAGATGTTTTCATAATGTATTTGTTTAAGGATATAATAAAAGTGGCTCTAAATTGTGACTAGGATAAATGCTCTGCATGACATTTGAAACAATAGCATTGATGGTAAATTGTACTATGTACATAATTGATTTTAGTGTTTTCATAATTTTTAAAAATTTAATGGTTTGAAATAAAAAAAGGTGCTTTTTTTAAAAAGCACCTTTACAGTTATAATTGATTTTACTATTTAAAGTCTATTCAAGATGCAAATATATTTTGGACATGGCCATACAAAAACCAATCGTTTGGACCTGTTTCGAGGCACGATTGTTAAATTTGCGGTATGTTAAAATATTTGCATTCATAATTGAGTCAAATATAGTGTTTTTTTAAATAAAATAACAATCCTTTTATGTGAATTATGTATTATATTAATGTAATTTTGCGTGAAAACAAATTATTAAGTTATGGCAAATGTTAGAAACCTAAAAAAGGACATTAATTATGTTTTAGGTGATATTATTGAAGCGGTCTATATTTGGGAACAAGCAAACAAAGATAAAGACACCCAAAAAAGTGAAGCGATTATTGATGAGGCTATTGAGGCTTTTGATGCCTTGATCGTGAAAGTGAACGATAGAAAAGTTGAAGATAAAAAAGTACATTTTAAAGCCATCAACAATGAGTTGGAAGCTAAAGGAAATGCTTTAATCGAAAAAATCAATAAACTTGCATAAAAATTTTTGACGGACTGCTTGCAGATATCATTTTTGCGATTATATTTGCACCCGTTAAATAAGCCGATGTAGCTCAGCTGGCTAGAGCAGCTGATTTGTAATCAGCAGGTCGTGGGTTCGAGTCCCTCCATCGGCTCTTAAAAAACTCACTTTTGTGAGTTTTTTTTATGCTAATATTTTGGGGTTAAGTTCTATAGTATTGAAGTACTGCCTTTATTACGAAAAAATTATTAGTCAACTCTTTGGAAAACAAAAAGACCTTCAAATGAAAGGTCTTTTTGTTGTTTTTGCTTCAATTGGATTACTGTCAATTGACTTGCTCTTCCTTCTTTATTTTATCAATGAAAGATTGCAATTCCTTACCATATTTAGAGCTTTTAACTTTCGGGGTTAAGCTATTGTTGATGGTGTCTAGAAATTTTATTTGTGCATTGTATATTTCCGTAAGTGCCAAGTAAGGGGCTACTTCGCTATCTTTATTATTCAGGGCGAAATTGACGGTGTAAAGATATTTTCGTTTTACTAAGTTGTTCACTTCTTTATTGATGGTATTGATTTTTGCCGTATCACCTTCTTTTTGGGCTTCAAAATTTTCTTTTATAAGGTCTAAATTTCTACCATTAAATTTTGAGATCAATTTTTTGTATTCTTCGTATAATTTTTGCTGAGGCGTGCCATTTATTTCAGCATCAAAAGCAAAGTTTTTCAAATTTGTTTTTATTTCTGTGATGCCTTTATCTGCAAAAAAAGGAATCCTAGATTCATCACTTGAATTTTTATCTAAATATAGATAGAACATCTCGGGAGATTCAATGGTACTGTGCAATTCAAATTCGGTATTTCCATTTACAATCAAAGAATCTACAGTTACCATAGCAGTATCATTTGCTTTTTTAAGATAGATAGTGCCTTTTTTCAATCCTTTAATGGATATTTTTACAATAAGGTCATGCTTATCTTTTCCGCATGATAGAATTAAAAAAGCCAAAAGGAGTAAAGCAAATTTTTTCATATAAGATGTTCGTTTTTTTGAATCGCAAATATCTTATAATTATTTTTTAAAAGCTAAGTAGATGGTATCTAATTTCAAATGTTAATTTTTGTTAAATAATCTGCTTTTTAATGCAATTGGGTTTCTCTATTTTTAGTTTGGCATGGTGATTGTTTAGTGTATAAAAGTTGCATTCACGTTATTCGTTTATTGAGTGGTTACTTTAAACAAGTGAATTGTAATTCATATTTTGGTTGGTTAGTTAGTTAAAGAGCACCTTTTTTAGGTGCTTTTTTATTTTAAAAAAGTCTTTTTCAAATTTTTTGCATGTATTTCATCGATTATTGACGATATTTTGTCGTTAAATGTTAAAGTTAAATGTATTTCATCGATTTAATGTGTATTTAGTCGTTAGTAGTAAAATAAGAATTATATATTTGTAGGGTACTAAATAACATACTTTTTAGTTCAATGGATTAATTAATTAATATTTGCATTGTGTAGTTGATATAGAGACCCTAAATCTAGCCGCATAATAT
>TARA_R110002049_G_scaffold12868_1_pt1 | contig 13694 bp, 16 predicted proteins | sample TARA_R110002049 | Tara Oceans TARA_R110002049 (sample SAMEA4396941) | marine metagenome | biome: Polar Biome; feature: [SRF] surface water layer (ENVO:00010504); material: water (ENVO:00002006), including particulate matter (ENVO:01000060) such as... | depth 5 m | reverse complement strand
GCTATTTTAAACCATGAGGGGAGGGCATAAAGGCATAAGCCAACTACAAGTTAATACTATTGCCCTTCCTTTGTGAAGATAAAACAAGACAAAAAAGAAATGAAAAAAGAAACAAGACAAATAATAGAAGATATTAAAGTTTTAAACGATTTATCTTCATTATTTAAACAAAATACCATAGATTTGGATAATTATTTTAAATATTCTGGTATGCAAGAACATAAAGATAATATTATAGCAATGACACCTTTATATAGAAAGAAATATGTAGATAAGGTAGCTAAAGTTTGCAATGATATGAGTAAATACAAATTAAAAGATTACAGAAAGTATGAGTAAAAAGATCCAAGTTCCAGATTATTATGTAGGAAACACTTATAGAGAGGGGTATTATCAGGCAAGATATGTAGTAGAAGACTTTGACTGCACATGGAACATTGGTAATGTAGTTACATATTGTCTTCGTAGTTCAAGAAAGCACGAAAGCCCAGTAGAATGCTTACAAAAATCTATAAACCATCTCAAGTTTGAGATAGAAAGATTAGAAAAATTAAATAAAAATAAAAAGAAATGAAAAGAGAAATATTTGACAAATATGCAACTGCAATAGCAGAGCAATTCCATCTTACTCTTGATGAGATGTTTACAAAAACCAAGAGAAGAGATAGTGTTGAGGCTAGACAAATGTTATATTTTTTAGCTAAAGAACGCCCTATCAGGATGTCATACATACAGAAGTTTATGGAAGAAAATGGACACCCAGTAACAAATTCAACTATTATACATGGCTATAAAAAAGCAAAAGAATATATAAACCAAGATGATGACTGGAAGAACATAGTAGATGAACTACAAAAGAACAATGTATAGTATAGAGGATATATACAGACAAGCATTACAAGATGATACATTATACATGGAGAGGAATAATAATGTAAGCATGATCAATATGGGTATTAAAATACAGAAGTTCCCAAGCAAGACAGAAATATTGAATTGCTCAAGAAATGGAGATTATTTTCAAGAATTAACACCAGATGAATACAATACATTCTTTACTTACGGATGGATTGTGGGATGTCTAAAGATGGCTGTAAATAATTGTATCAGAAAGCTAAGTATGATACAAAAAAATATGCAGGAAGAGGTTAACACCAGGAAGAACGACAAGTACATTAAGAATTTAAAAACAAAACGGGAGTTTGTAATGAACAGATATTCTTATCATACAAAAAAACTAATCAAATTAAATAACAAAAATGGAAAATTATTTTAAAAAGTTGTCGGCTATCAACGTAAAAGGAATGGCTGAAAAAAAGGGAAGGTTTAACTATTTATCATGGGCAAATGCCTGGGCTTTAATTAAGGAAAGCTATCCTGAGGCAAACAGAAAGGTATATGAAAGTGAGCATACGGGCTTAAACTATTTTACAGATGGAAAGACTGCATCAGTAAAGGTAGGAATGACTGTCAATGATATTGAGCATATTGATTATCTACCAGTAATGGATTATAGGAATAGTTCTATACCTATTGAAAAAGTTACCTCAATGGATGTAAACACTGCAATTCAAAGATCTACTGCAAAAGCTATTGCTATGCATGGATTAGGGATATCTATATTCAAAGGGGAAGATCTTGTTGACATAGCCACACCCCCACCAGCACCATCTAAACCAGTTCATGTAGTTTTAGACTTAGGAGATAGCGATATGAAGAAAACCTTAGACTGGATCGCCTTAAACAAATCAATGGGACTACCTAAGATAGTTAAAACTTTAGAGCAGAAATATAAGGTAACTGCAAAAGTAAAAAAGGATATAGCTAATATTATAAAACAATAATTATGAGTATTAGCAAACACCTAGAAACGCTCATGAATTTAAAAGATGATGAGAAATATTACGGAGAATACGGAAAGCAATGGTTATCTAATTCAGATATATATACATTATTAAATAATCCTAAGGAATTTAATCAGCCAAAAAAGGAGACAAAAGCAATGCTTGAAGGTAGATACTTTCATACTGCTATGTTAGAGCCTGAGAAATTAGATAGCTTTATTGTTATTGATATGGCTAGTAGAAACTCAAAGGCTTATAAAGAATATTCAGCAGAGCATGATGGTAAAATGTTTTTATTAGCCCCAGAAGTGTTACAGCTTGATAAAGTTGTAGATGCTATGAAGTCTAACTTTAGTTTGCACCAGCAAATATACGAGGAAACCAATAAATTTGAAGTACCAATGGTTAAAACGATTGAAGGATTAGAATGGAAAGGTAAGGCAGATATTGTAGGTACACATAAGTTAATAGATTTAAAAACTACCTCTGACATATCTAAGTTTAAGTATTCTGCATCAAAGTATAACTATGATAGTCAAGCGTTTATATACGAAGAGTTATTTGGAAAACCTTTAGAATTTTATGTAATAGATAAGACGACACATCAATTATCTGTGTTTACACCTGGAGAAGAGTTTTTAAAAAAAGGGGAGTTAAAGGTTAAAGAGGCGGTTAGAGTATTTAATGACTTTTTTAAAGAAGGATGTACTAATGATATTGATCAACATATTAATTATGAAATACTTTAAAAAACTACTTTCTTTTTTCTCATGGAAGAGAGAGATATTTACAATAGAAGTTCCAACTAATTGTAAAGATGAACATCATAAGCACAGGCTAATGGTAGACGTATTAGAAATTTTGGAGCAAGAAATTAAATTACATTAAAAATGGAAGAAAAAATTTTTGTAGGATCAGGTAAGTCAAAGTTTGATGGAAACCTAGTGTCTTGTAGCTTGTGTTTAACTGATTTACCAGCAGAGCATATTTACGAGTACAATAACAAGAAGTATATAAAACTTAACGTACAAAAGAAAAAAGAAGTAGATCAGTATGGTAAATCACATTCAGTTTCTGTTGACACATGGAAACCTGAGGCTAAAAAGGAGGCAGCCCCTCCCGTTGCAGAAAAGGATGACCTCCCTTTTTAAACTTGTTTAGAGCGGTTATCACAGAAAGGGGGAGTTTAATCAGCTTCCCTTTTCTTTTACACAAATACAATTTAATGAAATAGAACACAGAAGATGGAGATTACAATATTTAAAGACATAAAAGACACCTCGCAGCCATTTTATAGAAATGTAAATATGGTCTTAGAAAGAATAGAGCAAGGAAATTCTAAAGAGATAGTAAAAAAAATTAGATCTACAAAAAACAAAGAAGAAAGAAATGAATTAAAAAAACAATTACCAGCAATATGTTTTAGTGGGAAATTTACAAAAAGAAATGACGCATCACTTACTGAACATAGTGGATTGATTTGTTTAGACTTTGATGGATACAATACTAGTAAAGATTTACTACAAGAAAAAGAAAAGATAACTAAAGACAAGTATGTATTTTCAGTTTTTATATCTCCTAGTGGTAAAGGATTAAAGGTGTTAGTTAAGATACCTAAAGGTGTAGATAATCATAAAAATTATTTTTCCTCTCTTAATACATACTTTAATTCACCTTACTTTGATACAACTTCTAAAAACATATCAAGAGTTTGTTACGAGTCTTACGATCCGTTAATTCATATAAATTCCAGTTCTAGCTTGTGGGAAAAGATAGATGAAATAGAGTTTGTAGAGGTTAACAAGTACAAAGACAGACCTACAATACCAGTTACAGATGAAAATAAAATTGTAGATATACTTTTAAAATGGTGGGAGAATAAGTACGGATTAAAAAATGGAGAGAGAAATAATAATGTATTTATTCTAGCATCAGCATTTAATGACTTTGGAGTTCCTAAAAATTTAGCAGAATTTATTATGGGCAATTTTGATTCTAAAGATTTTAATATAGCAGAAATCAGGAGGACAATTAATTCTGCCTATGCTCATGTGCAAAACTTTGGAACAAAATACTATGAAGACCATGATAGGGTTAGTCTGGTTAAACAACAGCTAAGAAGAGGGGTTTCAAAAAAAGAAATCCGATGTCAATTAGAGAGCGAAAAGATTGATGTCGGAGATATAGATAATGTAATAATTCGCATAGAGGAAGAGCAGACAAACCATAAGTTTTGGACAAAGAATGATAAAGGTGTAATAAAAATAGTACATATACTTTTTAAGAATTACTTAGAAGACAATGGGTTTTATAAGTTTAGTCCCGAAGGCACTATGAGTTATATATTTGTAAGAGTAACAAACAACTTAATTGACCATGCCTCTGAAAAAGAAATAAAAGATTTTGTATTGTCATATCTTTTAACAACAGACGATCTTTCGGTTTACAATTACTTTGCCGAGCATACAAAATATTTTAGAGAAGAGTTTTTGACTTTAATAGCATCTATAAATGTATTTTTTATAGCTGACACTAAAGATGTATCATACCTGTACTATATAAATTGTGCAGTAAAAATTACAAAAAATGACATAATACTTATAGATTACTTAGATTTAGGGGGATATGTTTGGAGGGATCATGTTATAGATAGAATTTTTACATTATGCCAGGTAAGAGATTGTAATTACAAAACATTTATATCAAATATTAGTGGAGAAGACGATAGTAGAATAATCTCAATGCAGTCAACTATCGGATACCTACTTCATGGTTGGAAAAACTTATCATATTGTCCAGCAGTTATACTTAATGATGAAATTATATCTGAAAATCCTGAAGGCGGCACAGGTAAGGGGCTGTTTATAAACGCTTTAGCTAAAATGAAGAAGTGTGTGACTATAGATGGTAAAAGTTTTTCTTTTGAAAAGTCATTTGCTTATCAGCTAGTATCTACTGATACTCAAATTATTTGTTTTGATGACGTAAAAAAATCTTTTGACTTTGAAAAGTTGTTTTCTGTTATTACAGAAGGCTTAACTATTGAGAAGAAAAACAAGGACTCTCTTAAAATACCTTTTGAAAAATCTCCTAAAGTTGCACTAACCACAAATTATGCTTTAAAAGGAAAGGGATCTTCGTTTGAAAGAAGGAAGTGGGATCTTGAACTAGCGCAATTTTATACAAAAGACTTTACTCCTCTTGTTGAATTTGGTCAACTTATGTTTGGAGAGTGGGATGATAACGAGTGGTGTCAATTTGATAACTACATGATGTCTAACCTTCAGTTGTATTTAGATAAAGGTTTGATTAAGGGTAATTTTGTCAACAAAAAAATAAAAGATTTATCAGGCGAAACTAGTCATGAGTTTATAGAATGGTGCGGGCTTGTTGGTAATTCCCAGCCTAATGACAAATTAAAACCTAATCAGAGGGTGTATAAAACAGAATTGTATGATGATTTTGTAGAAGAATTTCCTGACAATGCACCTAAATCTAAATTTACTGTCCCAAGACGTAAATTTTATATGTGGCTACAAGCATACTCACTATATAAGTTTGACGTTGAACTTACAGAAAGTAGAGACTTAGGTGGTAGGTATTTTATTTTTGGCTCAGATGATTAAATATAGAGACTATCAACAAAGTATAATAGATAAGTCTGTCAAGATTTTTAACACCAGTTCTTTTGTTTATTTAGCTATGGAGGTTCGTACAGGTAAAACTTTGACTAGCCTAGGTATTGCAGACAGGCTTGGGGTTCGCTCTGTTTTGTTTATTACTAAAAAGAAAGCCATATCTAGTATTGAAGAAGATCATAATCTATTAAAGCCTTCTTACGATCTTACAGTAATAAACTATGAAAGCGTACATAAACTTCCTAAAAACAAATACGGAATGATTATATGTGATGAGGCTCATTCAATGGGAGCATTCCCAAAGCCTAGTAAAAGAGCAAAGCAAGTTAAAGAACTTATACAATATTCTAGCCCTTATGTTATTCTGCTATCTGGAACTCCTACACCAGAATCTTTTAGTCAAATGTATCATCAACTTTATGGTATACCCAACAACCCTTTTATTAAGTGTAAAAACTTTTATGCTTTTTCAAAGTTATATGTTAATGTAAAACAAAGAAAGATTAATGGTATGTTTATTAACGATTACTCTAATGGTCTTCAAAAGATATTAGATCATATAGATCCTTATGTAATAAACTACACACAAAAATTGGCAGGTTTTAAAACTGAAACAACCGAAAACATACTATATGTAGATTTAAAAGAGTCTACTAATAAAATTATAAAAAGACTTAAAAAAGATAGGGTAATAGAGGGAAAGGACGAGGTGCTGCTTGCAGATACACCAGCAAAACTTATGATAAAAGTTCATCAGTTATGTTCAGGAACTATAAAGTTTGAAAGCGGAAACTCTACAATACTAGACTACTCTAAAGCTGAATTTATATATAATAAATTTAATAACAAAAAGATAGCTATCTTTTACAAGTTTACTCAAGAGTTTAAAGCATTAAAAGAAATTTATAAAGAACAGATTACTAACGATTTAGAAGAGTTCAAAACCACAGACAAATGTATTGCTTTGCAAATTGTTTCAGGAAGAGAAGGTATCAGCTTAAAAGAAGCAGAGTGTTTAGTTTATTATAATATAGATTTTTCAGCAACTTCTTACTGGCAGAGCAGAGACAGAATGACAACCAAAGAAAGAAAGCATAACAATATATACTGGGTGTTTAGTACAGGCGGAATAGAAAAAGATATATACAAAGCGGTGGTTAAAAAGAAAGACTATACGCTTGCTCATTTTAAAAGAGATTTGTTAGATTTGTAACATGACAGAGCAACAGATCCAAGCAAAAAGGATTAGAGAACTGGAAGATGAGGGGTACTATGTTATCAAGCTTACCATGACAAATAAAAATGGTATTCCAGATTTAATAGCTATTCCTAAAAACTCTGATGTTTTGTTTTCAGAAATAAAAAAACCTACTGGTAAGCTATCAGTAATACAAGAATTTAGATTAAAGCAGTTAAATGAACACGGAATTAAGACAGAAGTTTATAGAGGATAAGGGGTATGATGTAGATGACTATTTCATGGACGAGCTACAAAAATTTGATCTTTACACCGCTTTAAGAATAGCGACTTTCATAGAACAAAATTTAAAAATATTACCAGTAAATCATTTTACCTCTTACGTTTTAGGTGGGTGTATTGTTCATAGCATTGGAGATCCTATAACTTTTGCAGTAGAATTTGTTAGAGTAAAAGGTAAGTTTACTACCTTAACTGACGTTAGCTTAATCAGCATGGATGAATACTTAGATCTTATGCTTTTAAATTGTTATATAAAAAATCCTAAATTAATAGGCTGAGTCAATTATTTTTTTATATTTGATAAAACCAATTCAAATGCCAAGAGTAGCACCTGAAGATACGCCTGTTATAAGCCACATCACCTATGTAACCGATTCAGTACATAAATTTGGAGATGAGCTTTACGAAGACTTAATGGAGAGAGAGCATGAGAATGCAAAGAAGAAGGCACAAGAGCTAATTAAAGTTTTGGCTGACCTAATTCAATCTCTAACAGATGAAATCTAAAATAATAAAAGAAGGAAAGGAGTACGGAAAAAGATTAAGACTATCTAAAGAAGAAGTTGATGTTATCTTACAAAAGAGAGCTAATCATTTAGATAATATAAATAACAATACAGCTTTAGATACACACCTGGAAGAAAGAGGTATTGATAAAAACGATATCGTCAGCGTAAAGCACTGGCAAAGCGGAAGCGGAGACTATAGGTTTTCTATTGTAACAAAAGAAAATTTAGGTTTAGATGAAGAGCAGATTTTTGGAAAGGTAAATGATTTTATAGCAAAATACTCACCAGATTATAAAGTAATTAAAAGAAAGGCAGGTACACACCTTTTGGTTATAAACCCAGCAGACATACACATAGGTAAGTATGCTAATGAAGTTGAAACAAAGCAAATGTATGATTGCGACACGGCTGTTAACAGAGTAATGGAGGGGGTTACAGGGCTAATAGATAAAGCTAAAGGCTTTCAAATTGAAAGAATATTGTTCTGTATTGGTAATGATGTGCTTCATATAGATTCTGTTTACGGAACAACTACTAAAGGAACTTTTCAAGATACAGATGGTAAGTGGTGGGAACACTACGAAATAGCCTTAAGGCTTTATGTTAGATGCGTAGAGATGTTAAGAAAAATAGCTCCTGTGGATGTTATACACAGCATGAGTAATCACGACTATCAATCTGGATTTCATTTGGCTCACACCTTGCAAAGCTGGTTTAGAAAAGCTAAAGACGTTACCTTTGATATAAGCGTAGCTCATAGAAAGTATTATAAGTACGGAACAAATCTTCTGGGTTTAGAACATGGAGACGGTGCTAAAATGGTAAACTTACCCTTGTTAATGGCACAAGAGAAACCCTTACTCTGGTCTAAAACCACTCACAGATATTGGTATCTTCATCACATACACCATAAAGTGAAACACAAATGGCTTGACGCTAAAGATTATATTGGGGTTACTGTAGAGTACATGAGGTCTCCCTCTTCTGCTGATAGCTGGCACTTTAGAAAAGGTTTTACAGGCGCTCCATTGGCTTGTGAGGGATTTATACATAGTAAGGAAACAGGCCAGGTAGCTCGTCTTACACATTATTTTTAATGAAAGAGTATATTGTTTATTATACTTTAAATAACGGAACTAAAGACTCTGTGTTAATAAAAACAGATAATATAGAGTATTCGTTAGAACAGTATGAAAGAAACAGAGATATTAGATCTTTTGACTCTGTTAGTTTAAAGCCATAGTTTTAGACATATTTTTTAACTCTAAAATATCAGCACATTTTTCATACTCTTCTGTATAGGTAAAGTATTCAATTAACTGATCATAAATATCATCATTACAAAAATAAGCTAACTCATCAGGGTTGTGTAAAAAATACAAATCTCCCTCGTTTTTTAAAAATTCATCTACTGTTTTTTTTCCTGTAATTAACAAGTAAGAGTTATTCATACATTTATCTTCGTCAAAAATCATCTCCTTGGTCTTCTAGGTTTTGTAGGGCGTTTCCTGTTTGGGTTTTCTTTTCTCCACTTACGAGCATTTCTTCTGTATTCAGTGTATTTAATTAAATCTCTGTCGTACTTTTCAGTTTTTTTCTTATAAATATAACTTCTATATTTAGTAGGACTTGATCTTTTTAATTTACTAAGATCTTCTTTAGAATAAGACTTGTCCTTTTTACCCATATCCTTATAAATATCCTTAATCAGGATTTCTCTAACATCTTTATACAAAGGAACCATACCAACATTACCCAGTAATTCAATAGGAACTCTTTCATTTTTTTCTCTTAACTGTCTTGCTCTAGCCTCACCCCCCTCTTTAAAATCTTTTTCGGTATATTTTTTTATACCAAAAAGAAGAGAGTTTGCCATAGGTGTATAAGCCCCTAAAAAACTTGTAAGAAACTTATCTCCATCACCTGCGTTACCTAACACATCATATTGAATTGCATCTCTATAACGATCATACTCCCCATCTCTTAGTTCTTGACCAAATCCCTCATTAGCCGTCTCTATAAAATATGCTTGTGCAGCTCTGTTTAGATTACCAAAGTTTCTTCCCAAAAATAAACTTGTAAAAGAAGTTGCGAGAGACTGAGCTAGTTGCAGCTCTATATCTTTAGGCTCTTCATCTTCATCATCTAGATCTAATGCTTCAAATAATGCGTCATTCATTACTTTTAACACAAAAGTATATGCTGTCATTCTTAAACTAACCGCCGCTAAAAGTTGCGCCCCTTGCGCTCTTGTTCTATCTCCTTTACCCATCAACTCATAAGTCCCTTGACGGGCAGATATAAATTCTTGTTTTAAGAAGTTTAACATAAAACTATTAAAATTAGCAAAAACTGATCCAAGAACTGTTTTAGGGCCAGCATCCTTGAGTGATCTCATAAAAGGATTGTCAGAAGACCCTACAGTATTAGTCCATCTGTCAGCAGCGTCAGTTGATGCGTCTAAAGCATCTTTGTTTTCCGTCATGTAAACCTCATCATTAGCCTCAATTTTTGCCCAATCAGGCTTTTTACCAGTCTCCTTTTTAAAAGTGTTTGCAAAAGTAGCTTTCCAGAATGGCTGAGTAAGCATCTTGTCAGGTGCGCTAATAATTGAGTCTGCTATTATAGCAACTCCTTTACCCCAGTTTTTTCCAGACAACCTCCATATCTGCATAATTTTATTCCCCATCGTGCTACTTAAGGTGTCTGCTGCTGTTTCTCTAGTGTTTAACAAACCAGTGTCAATTTTAGATGAATTTAATCCAGATCCAGTTACCCTGGTGGTTACTGAAGATCCTAAGTTTTTCATTACAGTAGACAAAGATGTGGAATTAGGAAGGCTGTTTGCCCCGCTTATTCCTTGAGCAAAAAGAATAGGATGTGTAATCGCAAATTGCATATTCGCTATAACCTCAGCACTAAATCTTTTAGCACCAGCCAACATAGTTCTATAACCTAGTTTTTGTAAATTACTAACAACCTCATCTGCAAAAGTATTATCTGTGTAGCTATCTACTAATACATTATTAATAACCTCTTTTTGAGCATCTGCTAAGGCTGTCAATATTCTCTGAGTGTTTTCAGGAATCCCGTTAGGATTGTCTTCATTAACTGTACTTATTAATTTATTTACAGCGTAGTTAGACTCCTTAACGCCGTCAGTCATATAATAATCTAAATTTGTAAACTTAGAACCTCTTGCTGAAGCCTGGAACGAATCCCAGTATATAGGACTAACAGCTCCTGTACGCTCTATACCAGCTTTAGACTTTGTAGAAGGTCTGTTAACAGACGAAGAGCTCATAAAGTTTTCTATGATATCTTTGTTGGGATCAGAAACCTTATCGCTTATACTAGGTTTTACAGCAATATGAACATAATTTACTCTAGGTATAAAACCTTCCCCTCTTCTTTCTGCCGCAAATTGAGCTTTCTCCTGGTTTTTAGTATCTATGTCTTGTAAAATTTTTAATGCTTCTTTTTCTCTTTTGCTAAAACTATCAAAAAGTTTATCGTTATTTAACTCTCCGTCTTCAACAAAATCTTCTTGTAATTTTTTTAATAAATCTAATACTCTTTTATCTGGATTCTCTGTTCCTTTCTCATAATCTCTTATACTTTCATCTAACCACTTATCTGCACTTTGTAATTTTTTATCTCGCAACTCTGGATTAGAGATGTATTCTAACTGAATACGGTAAAGCATTTGTTTGTACTTTGACTCAATAATTTTATTTGGGTTTTTTGTAAACTGTCTATTTAAAAGTTTAGCGGCCTTTTCTCTTAAGTTTCCATCCTGCTGGTTTGCAGTCTTAAAAGAGGAATAAGCTTTAGCCATAGGTTTAAATAGTGAATTATAAAGATCCATAGATTTAAAATTATTCAACAACTGATCAACACCATATAAGGTGTTTCTCTTTATAGCGTTTAAAGCGAAGTTTTCTTTCTTGTTGAACAAAGACGTAACTCTTGCGTATAATTTTGAAACACTTAAAAATTCAAATTTGCTAAACTTACCAGCTACTTTAGCAACATTTTTATTAGCATTAAGTTTAGAGCTTAAATTACTAATTAATGAAACTGGCATATAACCCTTATTTAAAGAGTCTACAGTTCTTATAATTAATTTTAAATCATCTACAGACATTCCTTCTAAAGCCGATACATCTTTTATTAATTTATTAAAAGCATAAGCTGCTCTTCGTGATATTTCAGAAGGAAAACTTTTAGGGCTTGCTGGGGCAGTTCTGTCGTTATCTACTTTAATATTACCAATCTCATTAATTAAAACCTTTTTTTCTTCTGCTATTTCTTCTGCTGTTTTAGGTTGAGCATCTGGCTTACTATTAATGTCTTTTTTATATTTTTTCATTAAAGCGGCGTCTTCCTCTGTAATAACATCTTCCTTAAGCATTTTAGCTATGGTGTCTAAATAATTAACCTTACCGTTTTTATATAATACTTTTCCCTCAAAATTATTAAAGGCCTGAGTAAGCTGTGGAAGAGTTTGTTCCTGTTCTGCTACAGCTGCTAATACCTCTTGAACTTTTTCAGCCATAATTCCCGCCTCCTCTACATTATCAAAAGCTTTAGTACGCTGTCCTATTTGTTCTATAATGGATTTATAGGTTTTATATACTTTATTTGGAATAACAGATGGATCTATATTTACCAATGATGATAATTGTTCTTCTAACGATATAGTTGCGCCATCTTCTTTACCAGCTAACATTCTACCTATAAGTTTCTTAATATTTTTTCCAGCTTGTGCTGCTAATTTCCTTAATGTTCTTTGTTCTGACTTTTCAGATATCTCACTTAATACTTTCTTTATATAATTAACAGTTTTGTCTTTTGATTTTTCGTTATCAAACGAGGTTTTTTCAATTTGATCCATAATTAAAGACATCTGTTTAAAAGAAATTTTATCGTCTTCTCTTAATGTTTTTAGATAATCTCTTATAGATTTAAATCCTTTTGAAAAATCCATATCAGTTAAACGCTTAAATATAGTTTCGGATATTTCGTTTTGTAACTCTACATTTTCCCTTTCTTTGTCTTTTAGTTTGGCCTCTTCTTGCGCAACCTGACTTTGTGTTGAGTCTACCTTTTTATTTACTGCCGCTTTTACATTAGCTTTTGTTGGCCTAACCCCTGTAACTTTCTTAAACCTGTCTTTTAAAGCATTAAGAATAGCTCTAGGATTTCTTTTTGGTTCTTTTTCAGAAAGAATATAATTAAAGTATTCATCTAATACGGCCTCAAAAGTTTGCCCACTTTCCTCAGCAATATTTTCTATCATATTATCAAAACCTTCTCCACCCATATTCGTTTCTCTACCTAACGAATCTTCTACAGGCTTGCTAATAAATTTCCAAGTTCTACTTCTTTTATCTTTAGGAAGATTATTTTTGTCATTATACCTAGCAAAATCAGCTTCCGAAATTGTACCTCGGTAAGTTCTGGTGTCTTCGTCTTGTTGATCTTGTTCTGACTGATCCTTTTTATCTTTAGATCTTTTTTCTTCTTGCTCTATAGCCTCAGCTATCTCTCTTACATTTTCGCTATTTTCTGCTATGTCTTCATTATAATTATCCTCTGTCATACTAGGATTAGCTTCAACTTTTTTACCGTCATCTACACTAGTATCTTCAAGTATTTGCTTTTCAGCTTTAGCTAATTTTCTACCTGTAAGAGGTTTTCCTTCTTTATCATTTATAGAAACAACACCACCATCTTCGTCTTTAACTATTGTGTAATTACGAACTGCATCTTTTATTATCGTCTTTTTCTTATTAACGTCTTCTTCTGACGATTTGTTTTTGTTGGGGTTTTTCCTTCCTTTCTCATTGGGAGAGACTGTGGGGAGTCCGTCTCCATCTCCCACTTTTGGGCTATCTTCGGGAGATTTTGGTGCATCCACTTCCTCTGTGCTTGACTCTTGAACGGCATCTGTTTTTTCGTTTAATTGGTTTAGTCTATCTTGTCTTTTGTTTTCAGCGGCTTTAAATTCAGCATCTCTTTCGTCGGTATTAACACCTTCTTTTTCCTGCATAGAGTATGCTTTACCTTCATCTTTTAGTTTTTGATTTTCTTCATCTCCTACCTCGTAATACTTCTCATTTAAAGCGTCTATTTCATTTTCATAATCAGTTTCTATCTCGTCATTTAAAGCATCTGTCTCATCCTGGGTTAATAGGTTTTCTGTAGTAACACCACTTAA
>TARA_R110002049_G_scaffold296432_1_pt1 | contig 13702 bp, 11 predicted proteins | sample TARA_R110002049 | Tara Oceans TARA_R110002049 (sample SAMEA4396941) | marine metagenome | biome: Polar Biome; feature: [SRF] surface water layer (ENVO:00010504); material: water (ENVO:00002006), including particulate matter (ENVO:01000060) such as... | depth 5 m | reverse complement strand
ATGTGACAGAAATATGACATCACTGTGACATCATATTTTGGAAGGCTTTATGTCGATTAAAGCATAAGTTGATAAATTTAAAGCAAAAGGTGATAAAAATTAAAGCATAAGTTGATAAAGGGGCGTATAGTCCTAGATGAACAACTGCTAGGATGCCTCATAAATGACAGAGCCCGCACGCAAGCTAAAACGCTCAGCAGTTAAAAATATCGTTCGCTTCCCTGCTATAAAAGCGAACCTAGGCCGAACTATTCTTGTCGAATCTATCCTAGAATCAAACTACTGCCTCCACCTAGAGTTTTCTAAATCAGTAAAGTCGTACAAACCGCAACCGAAAACTTTTAAACTTTCAGAGAAAGATGAGGAGATTACTTTTACTCCAGACTTCGAAGTAGAGTTGACCTCAGGCGAGAGAAGATATGACGAGGTCAAACCTGTAAAGAAATCTGAAACGGGATACTATCGCAAAGTATTCAATTCTTTCCAGGAGTCACTGATCGGTACAAACATAACCTTCAAAGTTGTTACAGAAATAGAAATCTGCAGGGAACCTTTGCTGTCGAACTATTACAAACTATATCGATATCGAAAAAGATCATCACTTCTAGATATTCGAAACCTTCATAACTGTGCGCCGCGCGTCAAAGGGCGTATTAAACTTTCGGAATTAATTGCAGATCTAAAAGGTTTTGCCTCGTTGGGAGAAATATATTCATGGTTGGCATGGGGGTATATTCAATTCGATATAGAAAATGAGCCCTTAAATTTAAATACTATGGTGAATTTTTATGTCAACTGAACTTTGGATCGAAGGCGTCATCGTAGAGTTTATCGATAGCATTCCGTGCAAGCGTGCGATTATCAGGCAAGTAAAAAAAGAACAGGTCACCCTGGCAGATATATCTAGCGGTTCGATTTACTATTTAGAATTATCATTATTGCGGGAAAAACAAATAAACGGCCTCGCTAAGTTTCTATCCGAATCAAAAGATCACGGGAACCTCAAGTTTATTGACTTGCCTGAAGAAGATCAATTTGAAACAAACCGAAGATACAAATATATTAAAAAAATAAAAGAGCTTGGGATCACCAGAATAAGGTCAAATAATGTTGACGCCATTGTATCTGATATCGCTGCAGAGTTGGCTGAGAAACCTCCAAACTGGCAGACGATAAGACGTTGGCACAGTAGTTATGTTAAGTCTGGAGAGAAACTAAAAGGTTTATATCCCAATAATCAAAACAAAGGGCGTCGTGAACCAAGGCTTGATCCAAGAGTTTTGGAAATTATCAGGAATGAATCGAAAAGATTCTTCAAAGGAAGCCGGCCTACCGTTGCCTCTATTGTCAGGAATGTTGAAAGCAAAATAATCTTGCACAATTTAGATAATCCATGCGATTGCTTAGAAGTACCTACTTATCCGACAATTAGAGATAGGCTACAAGAAGTTTCATACGAATATAAACAAAAAGCTAGGTCAGGAAAGCGTGCTTTTGCAGCTGAACTTGCCACATCAGAAAGCGGGATTGAAACCACAAGGATTTTAGAGCGAGTAGAAATTGATCATACATTGTTAGACTTGCATGTACTTCATGATAATTATCAAACTTTACTAGGCAGACCAAATATAATGGTCTATCAGTACCGTTACTCTCATATGGTTTTAGGGTTCCAGCTTTCTTTTGAAAAGCCGTCTTTTGCGTCTGTAAGTATGGCCTGTAAAAATGCTTTTCTTCCTAAAAACCAACTTCTACTCAACCTAGGTTGCGATGCTAGCTGGCCAGCACACGGTATCCCTAGCACAATTGTTACCGACAACGGAAATGAATTTTGGGGTAAAAACTTTGCTACAACTGCGATTGAACTAGGATCTATTTTTCAGTACTGCCCAATAAGAAAAGGAAATTATAAAAGTCGAGTTGAGAGGTTCTTTGGGATTGTTAATTCTTTAGTTCTAGATGACCTGCCTGGAGTAGTCCGAAAACCAGGAAAGTGTGCGGAGGGATACGATGCTCGGCAAGAAGCTCGAATGACATTTAGTGAATTTAAACGTTATTTCATCACTTGGCTGACTAAAATTTATCACAATTTACCTATAGAATCTTCGGGAAAAACACCAAACGAACTTTGGAATGAATCTGAAATGGAGTTCCCTATCCCAGAGGAAGATCCAAGCGAACTAATTCCCATATTAATGGCTAGTGACACAAGAACTCTTAACAAATGTGGAATCGCCAAGTTCGCATTATCTTACGATTCTCCAATTTTGAAAGACTTATTCAGGAGGGATGGACCAAGAGAAGTTCAGATAAAGTATGACCCCTTTGATATTGGATATATTCTTGTGCTTGATGATTATAACAATACGTATATAAAAATTGATTGCGATAGATACTCATACGCATCTGGAGTGTCATTGTTCGAACACAACAAAATTCGAGATAGAGCTAAACAGAACGCCAAAACAAAATTCGATAATCTTGAGCTCCAAAGAGCAAAGGTCCAGCTCGCAAAAGAGAGAGATGAGCTACATAAAAGAAACAAGCGACGAAAAACCCAGACAACGGTCGCCAATGCAGCCAGATCAGATAGGGTCGGTGCAGAAGATCTGAAGCTTGTTGTAGATAACTCTAAAAAGTTTGTTCAAATCAATCAAAGTGGTGAAAACGAGGCTTTAGATTTAGACGGATGGGGAATAGAGTGATGGCATCATTAGAAATCGAACATCCATTTGTAAAGAATCCCTTTAGTGCAGAAATGCTCAGCCTTTTTGACATGTTGCGGCACAAAAAGAAAGTTTACGGCGTCGCTTCTTGCTTATTGCTTACAGGGGAGTCTGGTAGCGGTAAAAGTGGACTGGCAGATTATTATGCTAAAAATAATCCAATTCAAGAACAGCCAGAAAGAACGTTTATCCCTGTTCTCCATTATGAGCTTGTATCGGTTTCTACCCCTGAAGAGTTTCTTAAAAGCCTGTTAGTTGAAATTGGGGATCCGCAGCTTGGTTTGGGGGGTAGAAATAAAAAGGATCTTCTATATCGTTTGATTAAATTAATTAAAGTGACAGGCGTCGAACTTCTAATACTTGATGAGATACAGGGGCTTATTGAAAGACGAAGATCGAAAGTTATTTCAGGAATCGCAGATCTTTTTAAAGACTTAATTAAGAAAACGGAAGTTCCAATCGTTTTTATGGGCATGCCATGGACTAGATATTTAGTTGACTCTAATCCTCAACTGAAGCGTCGCATAAAGTACCGACATGAAATTCCAGATTATAAGTTTAGTGAAAAGACAGCTAGAAACGATTATCGAAAATTGTTGAAGTTATTGGGCAATCATTACCTGCTAACTCCAAGTATCCAGTTGGAAGATTTAGATATGGCACTTCGTATTTTCAGTTTCACAAGCGGAAATCTAAGGGATACAGTTGATTTGGTGCGTGATGCATATATTTATTCGCAAATGAATGACTCAAAGATTAATAGAAACCTTTTTGCCGAGGTCTTGAAAACCTACGGTGTTCCCGACAACTTCAATATGTTTATAATGCCAATAGACAAGCTAGAGATTCGAGAACTCATCAAAGGTTCGGACTGGGATTTTGGAAAAAATGCGAACCGCAATGCTATTGTTGATGCAGAGTATGCCGTTTTTGGAGTAACAGAAGAGAAGAAACTTTACGGAATAACTGGCGCAGCCTAAATAAGCTGGAGATCAATTATGCTCCTATACAGACCTAAACCTTATGATGATGAATGCCCTGTAAGTTATTTAGTAAGGGTAGCCGAAGGCAATGGGTTTAAGAACTTTGGTTACCTACTCCGTTATTCCAAAGTACCAATAAAAAGCATGGAATCAGTGGCACAAGATATATTGACCGGCGATATAGAGTTGAGCTACATACTCTCGATCTTGGGTTTAGAGCAACAATATTATCAAACAGTAGATATATACAGAAAATTCCGACAAGGCATCGATACCCCATTTGTTTTTGTAAAGCATCCTAAGGCTTGCCCGAAATGTCTTGAAAAATACGGATACGGCAAGTTCATCTGGTCCTTCTTTCCTGTTATTGCATGTAATGAACATAATATTTGCCTTGCCGACATCATATCGATTCATACTAAGAGGCTTAGTTGGCAGCGCACCAAGCTCAACCCTTTCTCAAGAGTTGGCTTCTGCTGCCGCGAAGCTAACCAAGAAACCTTAGCGTTTAATCAATATATAACCTCGCTTATTCTGGAAAAACGTTTACCCAATGGACTTCCTCTTGTATTGGATGGTCTTGAGCTCAGAGGGGCACTCACGTTAATTCATCTACTTTCTCACTTCCAGTCCAGATTAAGAAACAACTATTTCAATCCAACGCATATGGATGTAGAAACTTTGACTTGCCGATATGTTGATGCTTGGAAAGCTCTCGCGCATTGGCCAATAAGCTTTTATGATATTCTTGATCAATATGTTGGTCATGCAGAAAAAGCTGTTTTGGAGAGACATTTTCATAGTCTTTTTGAGCACTTTGTTCATCATCAAGATAACTGTGGAATTGCCAGAATAAAAGAAGAGTTTTTATTCTACATAGAAGATCAGAGGCCTTCATTAATAGGTTATTTCAACTAACTCAATTAAACTGAAATGGCTCTCCTTACTAATTACTGTCAATTACTGTAGCTTACAGTAATTATCATTATAAAAATAATTCTCGATAATTGTGTGCAACCATTTTGAAATGAGAGTCTAAATATAAAAATATAACTTCAAATCAAATAATTGTTCTTAAACTACCATTTCGTGCTAGCCTTTCATCAATATAAAAAATAATCTGAGGTCATCACCATGATCCACTGCCATCTCGCACGCTTAATGGGTGAACGTAAAATGCGAATTGCAGACGTTGCCAGAGAAACAGGCCTTAGTCGCGCTACGGTAACCTTGCTATATAAAGAAACCGCCCAAAAGTTAGATCTAGAAGCCTTAGATAAAATTTGTGCTTTGTTCAGTTGCGAAATCGGAGACCTCTTAGAGCGCGTTGAATCAATCAGTAACGTACAACAGGAGATGCACTAAATATGGTCAACCAAAACCCTGAACAAATCGCCCGCGATGAAATAGACGCATTGCTTGAGCAAGCGGGTTGGGTTGTGCAAGATAAGAAAAAGATCGATTTTTCTGCTTCCCTAGGTGTCGCTGTTCGTGAATACCAGACGGATGTTGGCCCTGCCGACTATGTGCTATTCGTCGACAAAAAAGCTGTAGGCGTAATTGAGGCCAAGCCCGAATCATGGGGCGAGAAAATTACGACGGTTGAAGAACAGTCTACTGGATATGCTAGCGCTAAACTTAAATGGGTAAACAACAGCCAGTCACTACGATTTGTGTATGAGAGCACTAGTGTTATCACCCGTTTTACCGACGGCCTAGATCCTAACCCTCGTTCCAGAGAGGTATTCAATTTTCATCGCCCAGAAACTTTAGCTAAGTGGAGTCGTGAAACCAAAAGCTTTAGGGGGCGCTTGCAAGATTTTCCTGAACTGATAATCGAAGGCTTGCGCGATTGCCAGATCACGGCCATCACCAACCTCGAAGCGTCTTTTAAGCAAGATAAACCTCGAGCCTTGGTTCAAATGGCCACTGGGTCGGGTAAAACCTTCACGGCTATAACATCCAGTTATCGTTTATTACGAGAGCCTGTGAGCGCAAGCCGCATTCTTTTTCTGGTTGATACCAAAAACCTCGGTGAGCAAGCTGAGCAAGAGTTCATGAGCTTTGTGCCGAATGATGATAATCGTAAGTTCACCGAGCTTTACACGGTACAAAGACTGAAAAACCAATACATCGCAAAAGATGCCCAGGTTTGTATTAGTACGATTCAGAGGATGTACTCCATTCTAAAAGATGAACCGATGGACGAAGTACTTGAAGAGCAGAACCCTGCCGAGCAGATTACTAAGCCCAAAGAGCCGTTGCCTGTGGTCTACAACGAAAAGATCCCGCCAGAGTTTTTCGATGTCATCATCATCGATGAATGTCATCGATCCATCTACAACTTATGGCGACAGGTTCTTGAATATTTTGATGCCTACTTGGTTGGCTTAACAGCCACGCCAGATAACCGCACCTATGGATTCTTCCGTAAAAACGTCGTGAGCGAATACGATCATGAAAAAGCAGTGGCCGACGGCGTGAACGTGGGTAACGAAATTTTTGTGATCGAGACGGAAAAAACCAAACAAGGCGGCAACATTACTGCCAAACAGCAGGTCGAAAGACGGGAGCGAACAACTCGCAGAAAACGCTGGGAAGAGCAGGATCAGGACGAATCTTATACCAGTAAGCAGTTGGACCGCGACATTGTTAACCCAGATCAAATCCGTACTGTGGTTCGATGCTTTAAAGATGCTTTGCCCCGCATATTTCCAAGTCGTGAAGAAGTACCAAAAACCCTGATTTTCGCTAAAACAGACAGTCACGCCGACGACATTATTCAGACGGTTCGCGAAGAGTTTGGTGAAAGTAATCAGTTCTGCAAAAAGGTCACCTACCGCGTCTCCAATGATAAGATAGACGCCGAGGGTAAAGTCATCGAAAAGGGTGAAGATCCAAAATCCGTTCTAGCCCAATTTCGCAATGATTATTACCCGCGGATAGCCGTGACTGTCGATATGATTGCCACCGGTACAGACGTAAAAGCGCTCGAATGCCTGCTGTTTATGCGCGATGTAAAAAGCAAAAACTATTTCGAGCAGATGAAAGGTCGTGGTACCCGAACGCTAGATAAAGACAGCTTGCAAAAAGTCACGCCGTCTGCCCAAAGTGCTAAAACTCACTACGTCATTGTCGATGCTATTGGCGTTACCCGGTCGGTTAAAACCGCTAGTCAGCCGCTTATAACAAAGCCCAGTGTGCCACTCAAAGATCTGGCAATGGGTGTAATGATGGGAGCCAGTGATAGTGATACCGTGTCATCCCTAGCTGGTCGCCTAGCACGCTTAGATAAACAGCTAGATGATAAAGAACGTGCCCGCATTGCCGAAAAAGCCGGTGGAACGCCTTTATTGATGATTGTCGGAGAACTCTTTAATGCGATCGATGGTGATCGTGTTGAACAAAAAGCACTAGAAATCGTTCGTCAACCAGTAGGCACTGATCCCGGTGACAGCGCTCGTGACCAGGCACAAAAGGAACTGGTTAGCCAAGTATCCAATGTGTTCAACGGAGAGCTAATAGAGTTGATTGACTCAATCAGACGCGACAAAGAGCAAACTATAGTACACGACGATTTAGATACGGTATTGAAAGCAGAATGGGCAGGTGAAACGACCGAGAACGCTCAAGTGTTGACCGAGGAGTTTGCAGAGTATTTAAAGGAAATAGCGCAGCAACAAGCCGATGAAATTAACGCCCTCGCCATATATTTCCAAACGCCCGCCAGACGCAGCGAAGTGACCTACTCGCAAATTAAAAAGCTACTGGAAAAGATCAAGCAGGAGCGGCCAAAGCTCGCGCCTTTGCGTATCTGGCAAGCCTATGCTCATCTGGATAACTACAAAGGCGAAAACCCTTTAACCGAGCTCACGGCATTGGTTGCCCTTGTGCGCCGCGTGTGCGGTATTGATACAGAAATAAAAACCTTTAGCAGTACCGTGAGAAAGAACTTTCAGGACTGGATTATGCAGTACCATGCCGGTGGCAGTAACAAATTCAATGAACAACAAATGGCTTGGCTGCATTTAATCCGAGATCATATTGCCAGTTCTTTTCATTTTGAACGTGACGATTTGGAAATGGCGCCTTTTGATGCACAGGGTGGCTTAGGCCGCATGTATCAGCTTTTTGGTGATCGTATGGATTGGGTAATGAATGAATTAAATAAGGAATTAGTTGCGTGATGGTAAATTTGGAAGAAGGGTTGCCCTTTTCATGGGAAAGCATCAAGCTTGGCCAACTTGTAGAGAACGAAAAGGGAAAGAAGCCCAAACACCAGTCTTCAGAGAAAACCAGTAAATTAAATCTACCATATGTGGATATTGAGGCATTTGAAGAAGGTCATATTAAGTCGTGGACAGATGGCGACGGTGGCCGTCTTTGCTACAAATCAGATTTTTTGATGGTATGGGATGGGTCTCGATCCGGTTTGGTTGGGAAGGGTATGCATGGAGCTCTGGGTAGCACTCTAGTTCGAATAAATTTTCCAGGCATGAACAATCAATATGCTTACTATTTTTTGCTTTCAAAATATCAAGAAATTAACACTAGGGCGAAGGGTAGCGGCACCCCTCACGTAGACCCAGACTTGTTATGGAATTATTGCTTTGCCATACCACCGTTCAACGAACAAAAACGCATTGTTACCAAAATAGAAGAACTCTTCTCTGAGCTCGATAACGGCATCGCCTCCCTAAAGACCACCCGCGAACAACTCAAAATCTACCGCCAAGCCCTGCTCAAGCAAGCCTTCGAAGGTAAACTCACCGCCAAATGGCGTGAGGGGAATGCAGACAAACTAGAAACCCCAGAACAAATCGTCGCCCGCATTCAGCAAGAACGCGAAGCCCGCTACCAGCAACAACTCGACGACTGGAAAGAAGCTGTTAATGAATGGGAGGCTAATGGGAAGAGCTGGAAAAAACCGGGAAAGCCAAGACTTCTTGAATTACAAGGTGAACCAAACGAGAGTTACAAACTGCATTTTGAGTTGCCAATAGTTTGGGCTCCATGTTGTATTGGCCAAGTTTTTTCGGTGTATGTAGGTGCTACTCCGAGTAGAAAAGAGCTTTCTTATTGGAATGGTGATATATGCTGGGTAAGCAGTGGTGAAGTCGCTTTCTGTGAGATAACCGATACAAATGAAAAAATAACAAAGTCTGGGTATGAAAATACGTCTACAGAGATACACCCTCCGGGAACCGTCCTGTTAGCGATGATTGGAGAGGGTAAAACTCGGGGGCAAGCAGCCATTACTCGCGTAGACACTGCACACAATCAGAATACAGCTGCGATTCGAGTCTCTGAAGCCGAATTATCTCCAGAGTATTTGTATCACTTTCTGCAATACCAATATGAACAAACAAGAAGGGTTGGTTCAGGTAATAATCAAAAAGCACTGAATAAAGCTCGTGTTTCAAGCATAGAATTTCCTTTATGCTCCAAAGCGGAACAGCTTGAGATTGTTACTCAACTTAGTGAAAAGCTATCGCTCGTTGAAAATATTGAAAAGGAGATTAGTGACTCGCTAAGTAGGTCTGAAACTCTTCGCCAAGCCATCCTTAAAAAGGCTTTCTCTGGCCAGTTGGTGTCGCAAGACCCCAATGACGAACCCGCCAGCGAATTACTGGCCCGTATCCAGTCTGAAAAAGACGCTGAAAAGGCGAAAACCACCAAGAAAAAGCCTGCTAAAAAGCGAGAAAAAAAAGAAATGCCACAGGCATCAGTGTGACAACAATTATCGAGTTAACGGCAAACCTGTTATATAATAAAAAAATAACGGGGAGTAAAAACTAATGGCCAGCGCCGATCAACTCAAAGCATTGTTAAAGTCACACTTGGAAGGCGATGATTCGCGTTTCTACTCTGTGGCTATGCAGGTTGCTGCACACGAGGCTAAATTGGGCCATGGTAAGTTGGCTGAAGACATACGCAAGCTTGTTGACCAAGCTAAAGCTCGCAGAGATCTTCCTCTTGAAAACAAAGCCACTCCTATCAGCAAGCCCCGTGGTGAACTTGGTAGCTTGCTTGGCGTGAGTTACCCTAAATCTCGATTATCAGATATGGTGCTGAATGCTGATCTCCAGCAACAGCTAGATCGCATTATTAGGGAGCAGCGACATGCGGCAGAGATTCTCTCCCATGGCTTGCAGCCAAGACGAAAGTTATTACTCGTGGGTCCACCCGGGACTGGCAAAACCATGACCGCTTCGGTTTTAGCTGGTGAGCTAGGTTTACCCTTGCTCCAAGTTCGATTGGATGGATTAATAACTAAATTCATGGGTGAGACAGCCGCTAAATTAAGGCAGATTTTTGAGTCGACGAAACAAACTCGAGGGGTCTACTTTTTTGATGAGTTCGATGCGATTGGCTCGCAGCGTGGAATGGATAACGATGTGGGTGAAGTTCGCCGTATTTTGAATAGTTTTTTGCAAATGATTGAGCAAGATGAATCCCACAGTTTAATCATCGGTGCGACGAATCACCCAGATATACTAGACAAAGCCCTTTATCGCCGCTTCGACGACTTGCTGCATTATGAATTGCCAGGTCAAACTCATATTTCTAGCGTGTTAAAAACTCGCTTATCTCGAATGGCGGTCAAGGGTATCTCTTGGAATCGCTTAGCTAACAAGGCATTGGGTTTAAGTTACGCGGAGTTGACTCGTGCATCAGATGAAGTGTTGAAGTCTGCGCTCATTGAGCGCAAAGAAAAAATCACTGAAAAAGATGTAAGCCTGGCTATTGAAGAAAGACGGAAGCTGTCTTCCCGAATAGATAACAAATAAAACTGACAGTAAGGATGTCTCATGCCAGATAACGAGCGGCACAACCGCCCGCATTTTATTTTGCAAAATAATGGCGAATCAGAGCGATTCACTTCTCCCCCAAGGGTTGTTCCGGGCGCAAGCTTCCCAGAAAGGGATCGTAGTGCGCACGGAAATGCACTGCTGGGAAAGATTCAGCAATTAACCCCCACATTAGATCAAGCCGTTGAACAACAGCATCAAGCGGGCCTAGATGAGGGATTGGGTCTTCAGATTGAATTTGAAAGTTTCCCTAATGTTGAACTTGCCTTTGAATCTTTAGCTCGTGAGCATTGGGGCATTGAGCTACGAAATGTTCGGGTAGAAGGTGCTCAAGTTTTTGTTACTGTATTTGTTCCTGAGGGAAAGCTTCAGTTTTTTGAGAAGCTCATTGCTGACTACCTAGATGAAAGCAAGGACAATAAAAATGGCCCAAGAAACCAAAAACTATTAAATGCTATTTCAGAAATTCGTGCTGCAACTATAAGTGCGTTGTGGACTGATACGCCTGAATCTTTTCCCAGCTACGACGATGAATTGCTATGGTGGGAAGTGTGGCTTCCTGTAAAAGGCGACCGAAAAGCTGTTACTGAACAATTCCGCGAAACGTCAACTAGTTTGAATTTTAGAATTGCGCCTGGCGAATTAATCTTTCCTGAGCGCACGGTCATACTGATGTACGGTTCAGTAAGTCAAATGAAACGTTCGATGATGACATTGAATAGTATTGCTGAGTTGCGCAGAGCAAAAGAAACCGCAGACTTTTTCGATTCACTCTCTGCTGCAGATCAACCTCAATGGGTTGATGAGTTATTAAGTCGAACTACCTTACCTGAGGATAGTTCAGATGCGCCATATGTCTGTATATTGGATACCGGTGTCAATAATGCTCACCCGCTACTAAGGCCAGCTCTTGCTGATAGTGACAAGCACTGCGTTGAGCCTGGATGGGGACTTGATGATATTGATGGGCATGGCACGGGCATGGCAGGTGTGGCATTGCTAGGTAACATCACGGATGCGCTTATCGAGAATCAGCCGATTAGTGTGGGGCATCGATTGAATCAGTAAAACTGATCCCACAAGATGGCGCTAATGGCGGAGATCCTCAGCATCATGGTTACATAACTACCGAAGCTGTTAGCAGAACAACCATTACAGCCCCAAACAGAAAACGCCTTTTCAGCATGGCAATTACCGCCAAAGACAACAGAGACCGTGGCAGACCCTCTGCTTGGTCGGCTACCATCGACCGATTGGCGTATGATGCTGAAGATCAGGCAGAAACACCCAAACTTTTTATTGTCTCTGCAGGAAATATAAAAGACCAAAACGCTTGGTTGGAATACCCTGATAGCAATACGACAGATGGTATTCATGACCCAGCTCAAGCTTGGAATGCTTTGACGGTAGGCGCTATGACCAACCTAGTGCACATAACAGAGCCTGATAGCGAAGCATACCAACCGATCGCGCAAGAAGGTGGTTTGAGCCCATTTAGCACGACTTCAAGCACTTGGCAGCCACATTGGCCATTAAAGCCTGATGTGGTGTTTGAAGGCGGAAACGCCGCTAAGGACGAAATAGGCGCAGTTTGGATGCCAAGTCTTAGCCTTCTCACGACAAACGCCCGGATAAACGACCGACTTTTTACCACGACCAATGCGACTAGTGCTGCGTCGGCATTAGCAGCACGAATGTCTGCACAGTTGATGGCTAAATATCCTGAACTGTGGCCCGAAACCATTCGTGGGCTTGTTATCCATTCTGCTGAGTGGACTCCTACGATGAAGGAGATGTACCTACCTGCAAGGGGGCTGCCGACGAAGAGTCAAATAGCTCAACTGGTTAGGCATTGTGGCTTTGGTCAGCCAAATGCTGAACGAGCACAATCCAGTGCAGAGAACTCGCTTACGATGATCTGCGAGGAACAGCTATACCCATTTCAGCGAGAGTCAGGCAAAGAGCCAAAGCTAAGGGATATGAATTTACATCGGCTTCCATGGCCTCTTGAAGCGCTCGAGGCGTTAGGTGAAACAGAAGTAGAGATGAGAGTTACGTTGTCATATTTCATCGAACCAAATCCATCCGCACGAGGTGTTACATCCCGTTATCGCTATGAATCCCATGGTCTACGTTTTGATGTAAAGCGCCCCCTAGAGAGTGAGCAAGATTTCCGCTCGCGAATCAATGCAGCTGCAAGAGAAGATGAAGAGCGCACAAGTAGTAGTGACACTGATCCAGCCTGGCTGCTTGGTAAAAAAAATCGACACAAGGGTTCGTTGCATTCCGATATATGGAAAGGAACGGCTGTTGCACTAGCAAGTCGAGGCTTGATTGCGGTCTATCCGGCATTGGGTTGGTGGAAAACAAGAAAAACGCTAGAACGCTATAACCAATCTGCGCGTTACTCCTTAATAATCTCGATAAAAGCACCCGAGGTAGATGTGGATTTGTATACACCCATTGCAAACCAAATTGGTGTTCCAATTGTTATTGAATAATAAAAAGTTGCGGCTCAAACGTCCGCTTGATACAGGAAACAAAAAATGAACACAGCATCCATTATCTCCAGAGTCTGGAGTTTTTGTACTACATTACGCGACGACGGTGTGGGTTACGGTGACTACCTCGAGCAGCTCACCTATCTGATCTTCTTGAAAATGGCAGATGAGTACGCAAAGCCACCTTATAGCCGTGACGTAGGCATCCCTGAGAAATACAATTGGCAGGCGCTTAAGAGTAAAAAAGGCGCTGAACTGGAGGTGCTGTATGTTGAGTTATTGCGAGAGCTGGGTAAGCAAAAAGCTATGTTAGGCCAAATATTTACTAAAGCTCAAAACAAAATTCAGGATCCAGCAAAGCTGTTTCGCCTGATCGATATGATCGACAGCACCAGTTGGTTAGTAATGGGTGCTGATGTTAAGGGCGATATTTATGAAGGCTTGCTGGAAAAGAACGCTGAGGACACTAAGTCAGGTGCTGGACAATACTTCACGCCCAGGGCTTTGATTCGTGCCATGGTAGAGTGCGTAAGACCAGAGCCCGGTAAGACTATTGCTGATCCTTCGTGTGGGACCGGTGGATTTTTCTTGGCTGCCTACGACTTTTTGACGGATCCGGAAAACTATTCGCTGGATAAAGAGCCAGGCTGTGTGAAAACTCGCATTTGAACTCAAACTGG
>TARA_R110002049_G_scaffold20717_8_pt1 | contig 13707 bp, 8 predicted proteins | sample TARA_R110002049 | Tara Oceans TARA_R110002049 (sample SAMEA4396941) | marine metagenome | biome: Polar Biome; feature: [SRF] surface water layer (ENVO:00010504); material: water (ENVO:00002006), including particulate matter (ENVO:01000060) such as... | depth 5 m | reverse complement strand
CCTCGCCATTGCCGCCGAAGACACCGTGGCGATTCACTGGAACAACGGTGAGCTTTACGAAACACCCGATACCACGCTCGACGGGACCAATGGCGGCAGCCTCGGCATTGAGACGACCGACCTCGATAACGACGGGGTCGACGACCTGCTCGTCGTGCGCAGGCTTAATGCCAGCAACACGCAAATTGACGCCTATCTCTCGACAAGCGGCGGGCTCGATGCGGCACCGCAGGCACTCGTCATCACGGGCGATACCGTGGTGGGCTTCGCCACCGGGGACGTTGACGGTGACGGCCTTAAGGACCTGCTCATTGGCCAGCCAGCCGCGGCGACCGTGCGTGCCTATCTCGGCAGCGACAATAGCTGGCTGACGGCCAACGGACTCGTTGAGTCGTTTACCGTGCAGGGTCCGGTGGGCCAGTTGCAATTTGGCTGGGCGCTGGCAGCCGACGGCGATGTTACGGGCGACGGCATTCACGACCTCGTGGTCAGCGCCTACGGCGGCGGCGGTACCGTAAATCTTTACGACAGCGCCGGCACTTACCGCAGCAACCCGGCCACGCCGCCGTTGCAAACCATCAGCGGGCAGCCGGCAAGCGCTGTCGCTGGCGACACGCACGGCGACCAGCTCGGCGTGAAACTGGCGCTTGGCCATCTCGATACCGACAACTATGCCGATATCGCGATTGGTGCCAATCGCGCGGGCGCGGCCGACGAAGGCCAGGTGCGCATCCTGCATGGCAGCCCCACGGGCTTTGTTAGCGAGCAGATCGAGGCGGGCGATGTGCCCTACGACCTGCTCGGCCACGGCATTGCGATCCCGGGCGATCTCGACGGCAACGGGATTGCTGATGTTGCGGGCGGCGCGTCGGATGTGTTCACGGCACAAAACCCGACACCCGATGGCGGCTACGTGCAGCTCTACTATCACGACTTCGGGCTGGCCAATGCCGGCGACGACAACGACGACGACGGTGTGGGCAATGGGCTCGACAATTGCCCGGCCAATGCCAACACAGCGCAGGGAGACTTCGACGGTGACGGCATGGGTGATGCCTGCGACAACGATATCGACGGCGATGGCCTCGCCAATGCCGCCGACAATTGCCCGCGGTTTGCATCGCTGGACCAGACCGACACCGACAACGACCTCGACGGCGATCTTTGTGACGACGACGACGACAACGACGGTGTGCCGGACGGCGACGACGCCTTCCCGCTCGACAAGAACTACAGTGCCGATAGCGATGGCGACGGCCAGCCCGACGCGTGGGAGACGGCCAACGGACTCGACCCGAACAACGCGGCAGATGCCGGTCAGGACCTCGACAGCGACGGCCAGAGTAATCTTGGCGAATTTACAGCCGGCACCGATCCCACGGTTGATGACTACGCGCCGGTGCTCTCACCGTCGGCCAACCTGCTGGTCAATTCCACGGGACCACTGACACCCGTAAACGTGACAGCCGCCACGGCGAACGACGCGAAAGATGGCGATGTTGCAGCGAGTTCCGATCAACGCACGGCCTATCCGCCGGGACGCAATATAATCCGCTGGCGTGCGAGCGATTCTGCGGGTAACGAAGCCATGGCCGAGCAGCGCATCGACGTCGTGCCGATGGTTGAGTTTGTACGCGATGCGATGGACCTGCCCGAAAACGGCACAGCGAGTGTTCACCTGCAGCTCAATGGCGAAGCCGTGAGCTACCCGGTGACGGTGCCGATCACGTTGTCGGGTACCGCCAGCAAAGGTAGCGACTACGCGCTCGCGACCGACGATATCGAGATCGATAACAGCGGTCGTGCCGCTATCGATATCACGGCCATTAACGACGGCCCGGGCGACGACGGTGAAACAATCATTGTGAGCATTGGCTCACCAACCAACGGCGTTGCCGGACCTAACAGCGAATTCACGATAACGTTACGCGAAAACAATCTGGCACCATTGCCGGGGATTACGGCCGAGCAGGGCGGTGCACTCGTCACGACTGTGACAAGTGACGGTGGTGATGTTCTGTTGACGGCAAGCGCGGGCGACCCGCAGGCCGGGGACAGCCACAGCTTCGACTGGAGCGGCAGCGATGTCGCGCTGGTGCCTGCCGAGGGCTACAGCCAGTCGACCTTTACTTTTGCGCCCGCAGGATTAGCGGACGGCGTGTACCGTGTCGAAGTAGAAGTGACCGACAACGGCAACCCGGCCGAGTCAGCGCGCCAGCATCGCTACGTGCGTGTTGTCGCCACCGCGCCGACGCTTGATGCGGGCACGGACAGCGACGGCGATGGCATCGACGATGCGGCCGAAGGCTTGCGCGATAGCAATGGCAATGGCGCGAGTGATTATCTCGACCCGGCCTCTGTGGCTCACCACGTGGTCTCTCGCGTCGGCGGCGACGCGCTGCTGCAAACGCAGCCGGGCTACACGCTGGCGCTCGGCCGCGTGGCGCTCGCCAGCGGTGACGATGCGCTGGTGCCGCGCCAGGCAGTGATCGACTTCGGTGATGCCGGGGGCGCAGCCGCTAACGGGCAGGATGAAAACTACGACTATGTCGCGGGCATTCATGACTTCGAAATCGCCGGGTTGCCGCGGGCGGGCCATGTTGCGCTCGTCGTGATTCCGCAGACCTCCCCGGTACCGGCGAACGGCCGCTACCGCAAATACCATGACGGGTTCGGCTGGTCGGACTTCGTGACCGATGCGCGCAACACCGTGAGTTCGGCAGAGGGTGTGGCCGGCGTCTGTCCCGCGCCCGGCAGCAACGCCTACACGCCCGGACTGACTGCCGGTGACCATTGTGTGCAACTCATGCTCGAAGACGGCGGACCGAACGATGCCGACGGCATGGCGAATGCCGTGATCCGCGACCCGGGTGGCATCGCAACGGATGCACAGGCGGTCGCCATTGATGCCACGGGTATCAACGTGGCGGACAAGACCGTGACGGCAGGAAGTACCGATGTTGTGATGTTGCGCTTCCAGCTAATGAGCAACTCGTCCGACGTCGTGTTGCGCGAACTTAACCTGGCAGCATCCGGTACGGGCAACGATGTTAACGACGTAACGGCCGTGCGCGTATGGATAGACCGCAACGCAGACGGCGCTGTCGACGCTGCAGACACCGCGGTTGGCAGCGGCAGCTTCGGCGCCGACAACGGCACGCTGAGCATAAGCCTTGCGAATCCGTTAACGCTCGACGCCGGCATGACCGACTTCATCGTGACTTATGACTACTAGTGGCCACCGGGTAACGCGCTTGCGAGTTACGCGCAGTGAGCAAAGGCATACAGAACCGCCGTGCAATCTTTCGAGGAGCAGACAATGAAACGCAGTGCTATGCAAAGATTTATCCAAAGGCTGACGCAGGCCGGTTTCCTTGTCGCTGCTCTGAGCCTGCTCGCCGCTTGCGGCGGAGGTGGCGGCGGCGATGGCGGAACACCACCGCCGCCCCCACCGCCGGCCGCGCTGACTTACTCGGTGGAACTGACGGGCCTCGTGCTCGAAGACAGCCGCTCGGGTGCCGACGTGGTGGCGACCGGGCTGCCCTTGCAAGGCGCAGAAGCGCGCCGCAACCCCTGAGGGCTGCCGGACGCTTCCAAACCAAGTAGTCTTGCGCCATGAGCGGCGATAACTGGCAGAAGCTGGACGCGGCCTTCCAGCAGGCACTTAACCTGGAAGGTGAGGCGCGTGAGCGCTTCGTGGCGAAGTTCGCGGCAGAAGATGCAGAGCTCGGGCAGCAACTTCGCAATTTGCTGCGTGCCGACGCGGCCGATGACGACAGCCTGCTCTCACCCATTTCGGCCGCTGTGGAGTCGATGTCGCGTTCGGCGACCGACCCGTGGATCGGTCGCACGGTAGGTAGCTGGACCATCACCGAGCGCCTCGCGGGTGGCGGTATGGGCGCCGTGTTCCTGGCCGAACGCGCTGACGAGCAATTCTCGCAAACGGCGGCGCTGAAGATGATGGCGACGCAGCTTGTCACGCCCGAAGCTATCGCACGCTTTCGTGCCGAACGGCAGATTCTTGCCAACCTGAACCATCCCTACGTTGCGAAGCTCATCGACGGCGGCTCGACCGACGACGGTGCGCCATATCTCGTGATGGAGTACGTCGAAGGTTTGCCCGTCGATGAACATTGCGACAAGTACGCGCTGACTATCGAGGCGCGGCTCGAACTGTTTCGCAAGATTTGCGATGCCGTGGACTACGCGCACCGTAACCTCGTGGTGCACCGCGACCTGAAACCTTCGAACATTCTTGTCGACGCCGACGGCAACCCGAAGCTGCTCGACTTTGGCATAGCAAAACTGCTTGAAGCGGATTCCTACCAGCAGACGATTGCGGTTACACGCGAGGGCACACGCGCAATGACGCCCGAGTATGCAAGCCCGGAGCAGGTGCGCGGCGAGGCCGTGACGGTCACAACCGATGTGTATGCACTGGGTGTGCTGCTGTTCCGTTTGATGACAGGGCAGTCGCCCTATGGCACAACCACAACGTCCGCCGGTGACTACGCGCGCGCCATTGTAGAAACCGACCCGCGCAAGCCAAGCACCGTGGTGACGGCAGCCGATACAGCGGTCGAGACGGGCGCACAGCGCGCAACCTCAAGCGAACGCTTGCGACGCTTGCTGCAAGGGGACCTCGACAACATTGTGCTCAAGGCGCTGCAGAAAGAACCCGCGCGCCGTTACGCAACAGCCGCGGCACTGGCGCTGGATATCGGCCGTTACCTGGCGCACGAACCGGTCGAGGCCCGCGGCGATGATGCTTGGTACCGCGCCCGCAAGTTTGCGGTGCGCAACGCACGCGGCCTTGCGATCACTGCGCTGGTAGTGCTTAGTGTTGCGGCACTTGTCACCTACTACACGCTGCAGCTGGCGGACGAGCGCGACAGGGCAAACCTGGCAGCCGCCGAGTCACAGGAAGTTGCACAGTTCCTGGAAAACCTGTTTGAGCAGGCCTCGCCGCACGAGTCGAAAGGTGAGCAGGTGACGGCTATCGACTTGCTCGAACTGGGCCGCGATCGCATCGAGGCACTCGAAGGGCAACCGAAGCTGCAGGCGCAGCTCATGCGCATCATGGCCAGCAGCTCGACGGCGCTGGGCGATCTGGATCTTTCCATTCCTATGCTTGAGCGCGCGCTCGCGATGATGGAAGCCGAAGAGCCGCAGGACCCGGTCGCTATTTCCGAAGTCACTCACAGCTTGTCGGAGGCGCACCGCCAGCGCGGCGATCTTGACGAGGCAGAAGCTTATCAACGGCGCACGATTGAGCTTGCGACGGCCGCGTTCGGGGCCAACGACGACAGGGTGGCATACCTGATCGCGCGGCTTGGGGTCGTGTTGTTCGACGCGGGCGAGGCCGAGGAGGCGCTGGCGCTTGAGCAGCAGGCGCTGGCAATCATGAAGGCTAATGGCAGCGGTGAGAGCTCCAACGCGGTCGATGTGCGCGGCAATATCGGCAACGTATTGGTGCGACTTGGGCGCTACGACGAAGCCGTGGAACTGTTCCGCGAGACCATCGCGCTTTCAAAGAAGGTGGACGGCGAACTGGCGCCGAATACGGCCATTCGCATCAGCAACTACGGCCTGGTGCTGGTGCGGCAGGGCAAGCTCGCGGAAGCCGTTGCGGTGTTCGAGGATGCAATCGAAAGAGGCCGCAAGATCTGGCCCGAAGACTACGACGAAGTAGCCTTCATGACGGGTTCGAAAGCCGCGGCGCTGAAGCGCCTTGGGCGCATGGACGAGTCGCTGGCGGCGTACCAGGAAGCGGCGGGCATGACTGAACGCACACGTGGCAAGGAAAGCCTGACCTACGTAGCTCGCATGCGCGGTTTAGGCAGTGTGCTGATGGACATGGCATGTTACGAGGAGGCCGAAGCGGTTTTTACCGACGCGCTGGCGACGGCACAAGCGCTGGCAGGAGAAGACAGCCGGCTCGCGATGCAACTGCAAATTTTCCTCGGGCAGCTTGCCGTGGATCGCGGCAACTTTGCAGAGGCGCAGCGCTACTTTGAACGTGTAAAGAACAGCAACGAGAGCCAGGGCGCCACCGTCGATGCGATCATCGACAAGGAACTGGGCATCGCCCTCAGCGAGCAGGGACTGTATGCCGAGGCCGAGCCGCTGTTGCTGAAGTCGTTTGAGCAACAACAGGCACTGCAAGGGATCGACAGCAGCAGCCAGTTGCCGAACCTGGCCGCGCTGGCAGGACACTACCGAAGGCAGGGCGATATCGAGTCGGCGCTCGGCTATGCCGAACGCATCCGTGACCTGACCGCCGAAGACCCGAAGCCGCTGACCTGGGCGGGTGCCATGGCGCTGGCCGAGGCGGGGCACGTGTTCAGGGCCGCAGGCCACAGCGATGCAACGCCGGCCTACCGCAGCGCCTACGCCGAGCTCGAACGCGTATTCGGGCCCGACGACCCGCGTGTGAAGGCACTGGCGGAATTCAGCGAGTAGGGCCAACGAGACCGGGTTCTCAGCAGCACCTGGGCTGGGTTGTTAGCATGCGGTATGGAACGGCCAGGTGAGATTACGAGACTGCTGAATGACTGGGCCGGCGGCGACGCGGCCGCGGGCGAGGTGCTTGCGCCCATGGTCTACGACGAGTTGCACAAGCTCGCGGACCGCATCTTTCGCAGCGAGCGTTCGTCGCACACGCTGCAACCCACCGTGCTCGTACACGAGATATTCGGCAAGCTGGTGGATGCGGATGTTAACTGGCAGGACCGTGCACACTTCTACGCACTGGCCGCGCGCATGATGCGCCGGCTGCTGGTGGACCACGCCAGGACACGCGCGGCCACAAAACGCGACGGCGGCCTGCGGGTGACGCTGGATGAGTCGAGCCTGGCGGGCGGCACCGCCGAGGCGGAGCTGCTGGACCTCGACGAGGCGCTGACAGCACTTGCCGAGCTGGACCCGCGCAAGGCCGAACTGGTGCAGCTACAGTACTTTGGTGGGCTCTCGTTTCGCGAAATGGAAACCGTGACGGGGCTCTCGTCCAGCACGCTGGATCGCGATCTGCGCATGGCCAGGGCCTGGCTCAAGGACCGCCTCTCGAAGTAGGAATGCACCCAAAACGACCGTGCCCTTGACTGTGGAACCCCCGATAGGTCTAATACCCCGCTCGCTCGGGGCCCCACCCCGAGCCGTTACCGCAGTAACGCATGGCCAGGTAGCTCAGTTGGTAGAGCAGCGGACTGAAAATCCGCGTGTCGGTGGTTCGATTCCGCCCCTGGCCACCATTAAATCAACAGCTTACACGATGGTGTGGCCAAACGAAAAGCTCCGAGGTACAGTTAAGGTACAGTTGTGAATCGCGGCGTACCTATGGCCACTGTGAATAAGACGAAAACTGGAAAATGGAAAGCCGTCATTCGAAAGGCCGGCTGGCCAACCAAATCCAAAACCTTTCGTGTAAAACGCGACGCAATGGACTGGGCGCGACGAACGGAAGACCAGATGGTTCGTGGTGTTTTTATTGACCGGGCCACCACCCACCGACAAAAGTTGTCGGTGGTTTTGGATCGATACCTCAGCGAAGTGACACCCACCAAAAAGCCGTCCACGGCGATCCGAGAAAAACGGCGTGCAAAGATACTCAAACAGCAGCTTGGTGAATATAGCCTGACTGCTTTAACGCCCGAACTCATCGGCCAGTATCGTGACAATCGTATCCAAGAAGGTTTGTCCGCAAGTAGCGTACGGCTTGAACTGGCGTTGCTTTCGCATCTTTTTACTATCGCAATCCGTGAGTGGCGATTAGGATTGACTGGCAATCCGGTCTCAATGGTAAGAAAGCCCGCGCCGGCCCCCGGACGAAATCGTAGGCTGAAACCGAATGAAGAAAGGCGTCTTCTAAAAGCTTGCGATGCCCACTCGAACCCGATGCTCGGCTGGATCGTTCGAATGGCGATCTTTACGGGTATGCGGCAGGGTGAGATTGAGTCGCTTACTCGTGATCAAGTGAGTTTAAAGAGTCGCATCGTCACGCTAACGGAAACAAAGAACGGTGCCTCTCGAACTGTGCCCCTAACCAAGGACGCGGCAGATGTTTTGAGGGAGGCGTTAAGTCACCCAGTTCGCCCAATTGACACAACGCTGATTTTCTTTGGCGAGCCGGGCAAAGATGGTGAGCGCAGACCATTCACTTTTAAGCCGGCTTGGTTCAAGGCGCTTCGAAACGCGAGGATTAGTGGGCTGCGGTTTCATGACCTCCGTCACGAGGCAGTGAGTCGCCTGATTGAGGCTGGGCTCAATGATCAGGAAGTCGCAGCCATTAGCGGGCACAAGAGTATGCAGATGCTGAAGCGATACACGCATCTACGCGCCGAAGACTTGGTTCATAAGCTGGACCAGATAGATGCGTAGTAGTGTTTCAGTCCTCAGATCTGTCCCTTATGATTCAAGAGGGTAAATAAAATCACAAAAGCTCGGTCGGAAATCCACAATTGATTCAGTGCTTGCCGTCGTCCCAAGTGCAACGGCAATGCCGCGGACAATCAACTCGGTGAAGGGTCTGAAGGATCCCGCCGTTTGCGTTGTTGCGACAACATCAACGTTCAGAGGCATTGTTGATTTTCTGGAGGAGGGAGAGCCAGTCGAACGAGCTGAAGATGCCCGAAAATTGTACGTGGCCACATCAAGAGCGGAGAACCTGCTAGTCATTGCCGCACCCATGAGTCAGTCAGAGCGGCTAGGTTCCCATCTTGGTAACCAAGGCGCGCCTGTAGGGATTACGGAGATCGGACTGGCATGATAATCTAGGGTAATCATGCAGTTTTTAATACTACGGCCGCAAATCGACCCGCAGTACTACCCATCATGAATAGAAATATAACCGGGACTTTTGCTCAAAAATAGGATAGCAGATAGTCAATTGAGAGTCCTCCTTAGAGAATGTCAGCGGGCGGTGAGGACCAGACGGGTCAATCGTCGATAAAGATTAGCGCCAGAACCGGATCAAGTTTCAGTACAAATCAACATATCAAAAGTGCTCGCGGCTATTGCCCTCATCAATGTGATCGAGACAAAGAAATCTATTTCTGATTGACGTTCGGAATATGCCGCTTCGTCATCAGGCAATACGGACACGGGGATGGAAATATATTCCTTGGTCAGACCGTCGGGGTCCGCGCTTTGAAAACAGATACCGCCGGCATGTGCGCTCCGTTCTGTTCGATTCCCAAGCGCACTTCATGCACAATCGCTTCACTATCGTCGGTGACTTCCTGTGACAGCGCGCTTTGCGGGGCCAGAGTCGCCAACGCCAAGAAGAAACCGCCGCGAAGCAACGAAATCATTTGAAGTCGCGTGTACGAAACGTTCTCCACATTGCTCCCGGTTTATTTGCCGACTGTCTTCGCAAATAAGTTACCGTTGTACTATATTTGGGAATTCAACGCCATGAGCGAACGGCTTTATATTGTGCGTTACGCCGTTCCAGGTAACCCGGTCGCTATACGTGGCGCGCCGACCGACGCTAGGGCCTTCGGGCGACAATCGACGTGGGCGCAGCAGATTCGTAATTCTGCCAATCAAATCGGAAGCGCACTACTGGCTTAAGAGGACCAACGTATGTCGTCAGCGTCTCAGAACAAGAACAACTTTCGATTCGCTATTTCGCTGAGTGTGCTGAACCATTTGGGGCGCAACCTATACCGGAATTTCATCACGGTGCTGGGCGAGGCCATCTCCAACGCCTGGGACGCCGATGCAAAGAACGTTTGGATAGAAATAGACAAAGACCAGTCGGTATTCAGCATCAAGGACGATGGTATAGGCATGGACACGGCGGACTTTCAGTCGAAATTCCTGAAGATAGGCTATTCAAAACGGGCAGACGGTACGACGATGACGGACCGTGAACGCCCCTATATCGGCGCGAAGGGAATAGGCAAGCTGGCATTGCTGTCTTGCGCTAAGCGGGTCTCGGTATTCACTAAAAAGAAAAATACTGGATATGTTGGTGGCGTAATCGACAATTCGGGCCTTGATAAGGCGATAACCGACGATCTTGTTCCAGAAGAATATCCTCTGGAACAATTGAACTTTGACCTAATCGAGTCACTTACCAACGATCACGATCACGAGCAGGGAACAATTATCGTTTTTGAGGATACCAAGGAGCGTATCAGGAACTCGATTGCACACATAAAAAAGCTGCTCGCGATGAGCTTCCGGTTCTCGCTAATTGATGAGGAGTTTTCAATCTTCGTCAATGGCGATCAAGTTACAGTCGCTGACCTGAAGGACGTCATGGACTCCACAGAATTTCTGTGGCGGATCAACAATTATGAAGATGAGTACGTCACCGGGCTGAGTAGTCTGAAGAGTGAGGCCATACACCTTACCACCGCGCTTGATATCCGCGGGTTCGTAGCGACAGTGGAGAAGCCGCGAAATCTCAAGATTACAGGCACGGATGAACGCGCCACTGTCGACCTTTTCGTAAACGGCAGGCTTCGGGAAAAAAACATACTTCGTCACATCCCGACCCAAAGAATCGTCGAGAGTTACATCTATGGCCAACTTCATTTCGATCTGATGGATAGCGACGGAAAAGACCCGTTTACGAGCAGTCGCGAGGGAGTTGTTGAGGACGATGAAAATTTTCAGTTGCTGCTGAACTATGTAAAGCGCGATGCGCTGCCGCAGATTATGGACAAATGGGACGATCTACGACTTGGGCGTGGCGAGCAGGGAGACGAAGAAAACCCCAGAAAGTCAAAAAGGGATCGAAAGGCCCGAGAGCTATACTCCGCGGCCAGAGAGGACTACGAGCCGGACGCCGATGCACCGGCCAAGGATCAGGTTGATGCGTGGTTGGACGGACTGAGGGCAGATGCGGAATTCAATCTGGCGGCGTACGCCGACTGTTTCCTGTCTGAGAATCTGGTCCGAAAGTTCATTTCGGAAAAAAGCCTCAAGCTGACCAAGTCTGCGCCTCAGGAGATCAAAAATTGGCGGGCCAGGGAGGCCAAACGCAAGGGAGACGCCAACATCAGCTTCAACATTCGGAGGGACAATGAGGATCTTAGCTACCTGGGGATGGACTCGCTGGCGTTGACCGTTGAAGGTAACAAGACGACCGATGGCAACCAGTCGCTTTGGACCGATGCGGTTTCCTACAAGCCGGTGCGCAACGTGGTTGGGCATACCGGTTTGCTGACCGAAAACGCCAAGAGTCATCTGACCCTGACACATGAAAACATCAAGGCTCGGGTGAAGACGCTCGTTTCAGAAGACGGGCAAGGCCAAGAGAAATAGATAGCCCTGATTGGAGACTCGCGCTGTCAGCGTCAGACTCTGAGGCGAATTCTTTCGTATCCAAGGTCGGAAATAAAAGGAGCTCGAAATGCCAGTGACGATTTTCCATAGAGAGTCAGGCGCGGAAGAAAAGTGGTTGACCTTGAACGATGACGAGTCTGTAACCTATGACGTGGACAGGACCGGTTGGCCGCTGATGCGAAAGGGGTCGGATCCGAAGGTCGAGAAAATGACTGTTGATGAAGCTAAGGCACGTTGGCCATCCTACGCGGACAGGATTGACGCGGCGCTTGCGGAGGTGCGGCAAAACAGCTGACACAAGAAGCAACAATAAAGACGCAGGTTTCCTTGCAGTGCGTCGAACGACCCGCGTCCAAATAATTAGCCCGTTCCTCACGTAATCACCGGGGCCGCAATCAAACAGCGCAATCCGCGGTTGCCTGCATAGCCGGCATCGTATACGATTTCCGTGTCGGGCCGGATCGGCTCCGATGTCATTCCGGTCTGTCTGAGAATCCCAGCAGGCTTCCCCCCGATACTTGGATACAGGTTCGAGGGGCCCCGATAACAGGAGGCCCCCATGCCAAGAAAGATATCCCGACTAAGGGCCCGTGCGTACCAAAACCAGTCCGGGCTGTGCTTCTACTGCGGCTCAACCATGTGGCAAAAGAACGCGGAGCGTTTTGCTGCCTTGTATGGAATCTCGTCGGTCCAGACCAGACGTTTTCAATGCACAGCCGAGCACTTGCGGGCGGCCGGCGACGGCGGTCCGACATCGGTCAAAAACATCGTCGCCGCGTGCCGTTTTTGCAATCACGCACGGCACCGACGCGGAATCAGGATAGATCCGTCAGCCTTCAAGGACCTTGTCGCCCGGCGTCTGTCGCGCTGCCGCTGGCATCCGCCATGGGTTTTTGAGTGTGGGATATACCAAGCTGAAGCGCCGACTGGCATTTCGGCTACGAATGCGGGAAAACCGGACAGCCAGGCAATGTGAAGAGCGGACAGACGTTGGTTCGAAATCGCCGCGAACCGGCAGCACGGCGGTCACCGCGTAGATCGAAAGACTACTGTCCGTCGCGGCTGTTGTCTGATCGGTATGCGCATTTGATGTGAAGGGATACGCGGTCGACCTCGGGGAAAAGCGTTGCCTGCGTTACTCCCAGCGACTGAAGCTGTTTGAGGATTCGCTGTTTCTCGCTGGCGATAACGAAAAGTCGCTGGTTGTTCGGGAGAAACAGCAGGTCATTCGGGAATTCAGCACAATTGCGCTTCTCCCGGCCCATCCCGAAGAGAAAAAATGCGCCGTCCTGGCGGATGATCCGCGGATTGTCGAGCCGTGGCTTGACGCAGACCACCGATTCCAGATGTTCCCGCTTAACCTTCGGCTCGAAGTACGGTTTCTCCTTCTTGATTTCATGAATGAGAAACTGGATTTCCTCACTGGCATTGAATTTTTCAAGGCCATGCGTAAGAGGTGGCAGCTTGAACGGTTGAGGCCGTCGACTGATATTTGCAATTACGCTGACGGTATCGCTGTCGAAGTACTTGACGTCCTTTTTTGGCAGTCGGAAAAACAGGACCTCGCCACTTTCACGTGGGTCGTGTCCCTCGGAGCATGCGAAATACAGGGCGGCCAGCGGGTTGGCAGTCAGGTCCAACAGCCTGGTCGGCAGCGAGTAATGCTGCATCTTGACGAGTTTCTGAAACGTACACTCGTCGTTCGGAAAGTCGTTCGGGCACTTCAGAATGAGCTCCTGAAATAGGACATCCTCATTCTCGATCCAGCCGGGGTCACGAAAGACTGACGGAGTTAGCTCATAGCTGTAGTTCGAATGCCCCCTGTAAAATGCGACGTGACCGGTATCCTCCGCGCTGTCCTCGAACGCATCGAGAAATGTACGAACACTGCCGATTCGGACTACGTTGGGTGGCTCCAGATTTCTTCGTTTCGATGAGCCCATGTCAATTTACCGTCCGATGTCCGTATGCAAACGAATAATACAGGGCGCTGTCGTTCGCTTCATCCGGCATGGGGCGGTACCGGGAAATTACAACGGACGACATCATTGTGCTGGAAGAGCGAATGCGCGAAAGATCGTGTACCACGTCAGTAGACGCGAACAGAAAAATAGTGGCCTGGCGAGAGGATACCGATACCGTAAATCCATGAATCCTTCAATACGCATACCATGATTCGTAACTGGCAACGGTGGCCGTTTCACTACCCCCTTTTCCCAGATTGCAACGCTCGCAGAGCAGCTGAAGGTTGGTCACATCATTCATTCCACCCCGCGCCAGCGGAATGACATGATCGAAATGCAGCGCGTTTTGCTGGTGAATGAGTCGCGTCAGATCGGTGTGACAATGCACGCACAGACCCTTATCGCGGTGAAAGACGGCGTTTCTCGCCCATTGTGGGACCCTGGCTCG
>TARA_R110002049_G_scaffold73897_2_pt1 | contig 13710 bp, 8 predicted proteins | sample TARA_R110002049 | Tara Oceans TARA_R110002049 (sample SAMEA4396941) | marine metagenome | biome: Polar Biome; feature: [SRF] surface water layer (ENVO:00010504); material: water (ENVO:00002006), including particulate matter (ENVO:01000060) such as... | depth 5 m | reverse complement strand
ATTTTGATCCAAAAAATAAGACTGTACCTTAAGTTTAAATAAATTGTTCAAAATCAAATATTTAAAATACCCGTTACATAAAATTACAGACAATTATAGAATAATTGTATAATTATTTTGAGTTTTGAACGGATTTGCGATTGACAAAAAAGGCAGCTGTTTAACGATTGAGTTAATTTTAGTATTAAAAAAGAACTTTTTGGAGTACATAATAGCTATATTTGATAAACATAAGTTAAGACTTGCAAAATAGGTTGATATGCAAACCTATTTTTACAATTTCAAAGAGGACGTAGGGGTGCGTCCTCTTTTCTATTTATAATGGTTCATGTTGTCAATCTACAATTGGAACAATAACAATTCGAGGCTGATTTTTTTATATACCATCATCTTCATATATTTTTTGATTGAATCTTATAATGAGCTCTTCCAAAAACCTTGTTTTACTATCCTTTCTACTTTTTATCTCCGCGTAGGTTTTATATATGTTATCCAAACGGATATTGAACAAATCCTCAAATGCCGATGCAATGCCTTTTATATCCTCCTTACCATGGTTAACTGCGCAACTGGAATAAAGTGCATATATCAACTCGGTTAACGCTGCCTTTGAGGCGCTCCAAACCAATGCTTTTTTGGGTTTGCCTATTTGTAGTGATTTGTGCTTCTGTAATTTCAATTGTTTCGTAATCTCTTGGAGATAAAGGATGAATTTGTTCATTCCCTTGATCCTTGACCAAAGCATGTCATGAGAAGTAAAGAACTTAGGATCCAGGTAGCACGATTCCCGTAAGGAATATAAAGGAAAAACTTGGTTGGAACGTGTAAAATACTGAATATCCAAATAGGTAAGTTCTTGTTCCATATAATGGACAAAATCCCAGTTTCTATTGAAGAACTTGTTGATTCGTTTAATTTTCTTCTCCAGGAAGTTCAATTGATTGCCTAGTCCTATCTTGGGCATCAATAGTTCACAGGATCTTACTTCGCTAAAATAGACCAGATAGCTTAGCGGTTCGGACTTTACTTTTTTAAAGAAATATATTTCTTCGTCAATAGAATTAAATCCCTTTTTTTCCACTATCAGTTTTAACAAATAAAGGGCGTTGTTGCTTAAGTGAATTCCTTCATTGCTTTTTTTTAGGCTAATTCTTTTACTCGGTGTCAATCCTTCCAGTTTCTGAAAATAGCCATCTATAATGTGATTGAATGGGGTATCCATCCTACTAACTTTTTATGGTATGTTGGTAAATAGCAATGCGGAAGATTTAGTTCTGGGAATCATTATTTTGATGGGCACTATTATTTATTTACCCACTGTTTTCAAGTATCCCTACCAACTCCATATTATAATTGTCCTTGGATTGTATATAGGCAATCTGGGAAATGGTAGTGGCTCCTAGCTTCCTTTTTTCAAAGGCAGCGGTCATTCCAAATAGGATCTTTTTGTATCCCAACTCCCCTGCTCTTTTTATGGTCTGGTATAGCAGTTGACGATATATCTGATGAACTTTGGCATATTCATAGTCCAGCCCAATAAAGGATGGTACAAAGGATTGGTCATAATTTTTGTAACAGAACATCACTCCCACTACCAGCTCTTTGCTATCCTTGGTAAAGGCCGGTTTCAGTTTAAGAATAATAAATTCCCACCCGGGATGCTCACTCATATGTTTGAATATTTTTTTCGGAAAAGGGAATGTGTTTAAGCCCAAGTTGTTTAACCTAACGTTTTCTAATAGATTGAACAATTGACTGTATTCCCGTGGTTCAATATGATCCTTGATTGCTATATTAAAACGTTCTTCATACGGTTGGATATCCTTTCTAAAATGATTTCTGGATCGTTTTGATAATTTTGAAATATAGTTGGCACTATCCTTCCAGTTCAAATTGGATATTTTGCTGGAGTCCGGCATGGAGACTTGTATAAATCCTAGATTATGGAAAAACTCCTGTAGTTTTTCATCCTTTATAAAATCCCTAAATACCAGCATTCTGTAATCTAGTTTGTGATCTAATTTTTCCAGTTGATCCATCAAGATGTGCATAGCTTCATGCCAAAGCGGATGCGAGGTGTCAAGGTATAAGTGGTTTCCTTCGGTGAAAAGGGAACCCATCCCAAGGACTTTGGATGTCATGTAATATGGTTTCTGTAATCTTATTTCTTCTATTTTCTTTGATACCGATTCAGAAGCCAACATATCGTCCTTCCATAAGGAGAATGTAAAAAAAGTAGCCAATATGGGTTTGTCCATAAGGTCTCGGACGATGTAATAATGGAATTTCCAATTTTCCTCCTTTTTCTTATTCTTAGAAAAAACAGCTTCTAAAAAACGCAGACCCTCCCAATCGAAAATACCATTTCTGCCCAATAAATCATTCCAATCCTTTTTAGGTACTTCAGAAATACTATGGGCATGTTGAACTTTAAGCTCGACTTTTGATTTTTTGCCTATTTGTCCTATTTTATTTTGGGGTAGTCTAAATGCCGACCGTACCTTGGCATCAGTGGTGTAAGTTGCTTCCAAGGCACGGGGATAGTGATATTTCATGGCCTGTACCAAGCCTTTAATTTCCTCTTTTTGATTATGCCTGGATATAGTGATGCGCACGCCGGTATTTTTTACTGGTACGGCCGGGAACAAACCCAAATTGACAAAATAGCCTTCTTTCATCAATCGGTTTACGAAATTATAACCTGTAACAGGCATTCCAGTCCCAATGTAGAATACGGGTGAATTGTTCTGTTCGACCAAAGGTAATCCCGATTCGGAAAGAAGTTGGTTAAAGTACACTATACGATCCGTAAGCTCGGCCTGTAGGGAATAGATTTCAGGGGAAAGATGTATGTTTGCAGAGGCGATGGCAGCGGCTACAGAAGCTGGCTCCAATTGTGCGGAGAAGGTCAAGGGGCCACCGAAATTTTTGATTTTTGCATACATTTTGGAGTTGGAACAGGTAAGTAAGGAACCACTGGCTCCAAAAGTTTTGCTCAAAGTCCCAAAGAGCAGCACTTGTTCGGGCAGCTCCTTTAAACTGTTCATTACATATCCGGTACCGTTCCTTCCGATCCAGCTCATGCCATGAACATCGTCAAAATAAAGGTGCAGTTGTACATATTTATTGCAGAGCTCCATAAGTTCCTTAACGGGGGAAACGTCTCCGAACATGGAATATACCCCATCTGCCATGTACCAAATTCTTTTATGTTTGGATGAAAGTTTTCTAATTTTGTCCTCAAGCATCCCTAGGTGGTTATGCCTAATCATATCAATGGGAACGCTCCTTGACTTCAGAAGTTTTGCGGCACTTTGTACACTCCAGTGTACTTGATGGTCCAGAATTATGGCATCCTGATCACCAACCGCGCTGGGTATGACCCCAATATGGCCCAAGGTGCTGTTTTTAGTGATAATTACAGGATTTGAATACATTTCAGAAACCTTGTCCTCCAAAATTTTATACAAAGGATGTGAAATATAGGTTTTCGACAGTGGAAATTGTGTCCCATATCTATTGATTGCATCAACGGCAGCTTCCTTCAATCGTGTGTCCTGTTCAAGGCCCAAGTATCCGGTAGTCCCAAAATGAAATAAATTCTTTTCTCCTATTTTAATATTTCTCCCGGTAAATCGGTCATCTTCAGCGTACAAATGTAGTATGCCTTGCCTTTTGGCATCGTTAAATACACTATCTACGGTATCAAGGAAATTGTTGGGTTTTATTTTTGCCATATTCGAATTGGTTTATGAGGTCATCAACATTAATATTTTCATTTTTGGTATATAAACTACACAAAATCAGCACTATAAATATTGATATGTTGGATTGGAAACGTAATAAATCCTTTTTAGAACAGTAATAATCCCTTACAGATAAGTTCTAAATGATTTTAGCGAGGATCAAGCAAAATTTATATAAAATTGATTACTTTGAACGGCATTTTTGAAAAGTTACCATGAAAAATAGTTTCGAAAATGAATATGCAGAGTACGGTATAATTAATGGAGTTGTCCGATTTATTTACAAACAAAATGTAGCAATTCAACTGGCTGGAGCCATGAAAATTGTGTCGGATCGCTTGCACCTTCAAAAAGGTATGGCATATCCCATACTCTGCGATATTCGAGGTATTATAGAAATAGACAAGGATGCCAGAAGTTTTCTGGCGAACGAAGGCTCTACACTCACAACAGCGGTAGCCTTTATATCGGATAACCCCTTGTCTAAAATATTGACCGATTTGTACTTGCAGGCCAATACGCCCCCAATCCCCACTAAGGTTGTAAACAACGAATCGGAAGGATTGCAATTTCTTTCCGAATTTATCGAATAATTGATCTTACCAAATTTGGAATGAATTTCATCTGGATAAATATTCTAAGCTAAATAGGCAAAATTGGCGATATAGTCATGGAAGATGTTACCTATAATGGGAGGCTGAGCAAAGTATTTCAACTTCTGATCCAAATATCAAGGGGCAACTTTTCCTATCGTTTGGAAAGAACGGATAAACGGGACGAGCTGGAGGCGCTTTCTGCAATAGTGAATATTGTTGTCGAAGAAATTAAAGATTCCTTTTTACATCAGGGGTATGTTAACAAGCATGACTCGTACATGCATTTGGTGCAAATGGTTTTTTTCCTGGACAAGAACTTCAGTATAAACCATGTAAATCAAGATGTCACCAAATTATTGAATTGGGAGGATATGGAGTTGTTGGATTTGCCATTGACCAATCTTCTTGAAAAAGATTCGGTCATAAAATGGATCGGTTATATTAAAGCATTTGGTTCGGATCCTGATTTTGATAGCACAATAAGACTGGTATTCAGAACTAAGTTGAATTTGCAACTTCCTGCCTTTTGTAAGTTGGTTGTGCTTCCCCAAAAGAAATTCCCTAAATCCAGGTACGCGTTATTGTCATCGGATATAATAAAAAACTCGGAACTCTACGAAAGAAAATTGCAGTCCAAAATTTTAAATCAAATACAGCTCCCTAAGTCCAAACGTTCCGTGGTTAAAAAATCATTTTTAAATGTATCCGATTTGGAGACTTTTAGGGCCATAGGAACCTACCTCAGAAACAATCTAGATAAAGATGCCCCATCTCTTATGGAGTTGGCCCATGAATTTGGAACCAATGAATATAAACTTAAGAAAGGGTTCAAGGAATTGTATGGTATGACGGTTTTTCAGTTTCTAAAAAATGAACGACTTAGAAATGCACATGTTTTGGTGAAAAGTTCCACTGTTCCTTTTAAGCGTATTGCCAGGCAGAATGGATTTAAAAACGCTACCCATTTCTCTAGGGAATTTAAAGCTAGGTACGGCTATACGCCAAGTGACCTGAGGGCCAACTCCTGATTGCAATTTACAATTGCAACTAATCCTTTTCAGAACAGTTATTATCCCAGAGAGATAAATCTGTGACCTTAATTTTATACCATTCAATATCAAAACCCTGCAAATGATATGAAATGGCACCAAACATTTAGGGAGGCAATAGTACAAACGGCCTGTTTGCTTTTTATTGTGCTATTTGCATATGCCGGACTTACCAAACTCCTGGAAGGTCATCTGTTCTATGACAATATCAGGAACTCCCCAATACTAGGGGGCAAGGCCATGGCCTCCTTGGCCTCTTTGGCCATACCGCTTTTGGAATTAACAGTGGCCCTGTTATTGATTTGGAAAAAAACCAGATTGATGGGTCTTTATGGAGCCATGGGCCTTATGCTCCTATTTACGGGCTACACCCTGGCCATTGTATTTTTTTCCCCTTATAGGCCCTGTTCATGTGGGGGCGTTATCTCCCTCTTGTCCTGGGAACAGCATTTGGTGCTCAATGCAATATTGCTCCTATTGGCCCTACTGGCCATATGGTCCTCCCCCAAACATAAAATTAGTTCATGGAATAAGATCCATCAAGGGCTATAGATGGCCATGGGACCGAAAATAAAAAGTAAAATAATGAAGACATTTTGTTGCGCAACAAGAGCAGGGGGAAGACCGAAAACCTGTAGAAGAGAGTAGGCAATTAGTATTAATTAAAATTATATTATCATGAAAAAGTTGAAATTGATATTACCGATGATGGCATTTATTTTTGTCATTGCACTGTCGTTTGCCTTTGTGAATACAACCGCAGATGATTATTACGCTACCGGATTCATTAAGATTGATTCCACCTGGTATCCTGTAGATGTCGATTGCTCGCAAAATGAGCAATACGACTGCCTTGCCCAGATTGAAGGTGAACCTGAAACCTATGACGTACACAACGGTCCTAGTGAAACGGCACCGGTTCTTAAAAGTGCTTCTCCGACACCAAAGGTGATCGATGACCCCAGATAGTGTAAAAAGAACACCGAGCGCCAATAGTGCTCGGTGTTTTTCCATTGAACTTAAATGACAATTGTGCTATTACCATTTAGACAATATTCGGTATTACCCATTTTAAGGTAGACTCTTATCCTCCTTCAACACAAATTCAAACAAGTTTTTGTCTTTTAAATATTTTTTTGCCGTATTCTGGATATCCTTAAGATTTATTGACTTTATATACCTTTCCATTTCAGGAAGGGCGATCCAGGGCTCATTATATTTATGATGGTGGTATGTTTTCAAAAGGACTTTATGTAGACTTTGTTTTTGCACGCTATACTTCGGAAGTATGCGATTAACAATAACCTCATTAAATCTCTCTTTGTCAAATCCTCCTTTTTTTAGATCGGACACCAATTCCTTACATATCCCTCGCAAGCCTTCCAGTTCTTCAGGAACACAGTCAAGTTGCATCTGAAAAGTATAAAACATGGATTCCCTATCGAACTTTGTCAGGGCCCATACATTGTAAAGTGCGGCCTCTTCACTGTAGCGTAATGCTTGTATTTTGGAATTCATCAACGATCCTAGGACTTCCATATTTATTTGCTTCCTCCAATTATTAATATCATTGGCATTAACAACATAATTAAGAGAATACCTAACACTTTTCATTTCATAGGAGGCATCAAGGTCGCTCACATAAAACTCCCTATATAGCGGCCCTTTTGGAATTTCAACATCAGAACCTGTAGTGGTGCAGGAAATGACTTCCGATCTTTTTGGAAGATTCCCCAAATATTTCTGTACCAATAGTGTAATGGCCTCAGTAGAAAAATCTCCACTGATCATAAAGGTATAGTCAGTTGAATTTCCAATAAGTTGCCCATAAATATTCAAGGCACGTTCCATATTGGTCTTTTTTATTCCATTATAACCAATTGTTCCCTGGGGAATTTTAGAGTAATCTCCTATGAATTTCCTAATGAGCACATTAAAATCTTCTTGAATAACGCCATAGGTAGGATCAAAATACCTTTGTTCCTCTGTTGACTTCCAATCCTCAAAAGCCCGAATATCCTTTCGTGGTTGTACAACATAAAGGTATATCAGCTGAAATAGGGTTTCCAGGTCCTCTTTCGAGGCAGTACCTTTTATACCCGATTCGTTATAATTTACATAAGGATTTACTCCTTGCCATAAGCTGGTGTTTTCAAGAAAACGGTTCAATTGAAACTTATCCATTTTCCCAACGCCTGAATTTGAAACGATGTGCGGCGCATTGATGGCGGAAAAATAATCTTTTTCAGGAAAGCAAGAGGCACCATAGGGCCTATATCCATGAATTGATATTTTATCCTTGTCCCTTGTTAAGGAAGGTTCTACATTTTGCAGTATCACCTTGACCCCATTGTCCAGAACCAGTTCTTTTGTCCCAATATGGTCATTGACCTTGTCCATATATCCAATTGGTGATAGCTGGGATATCTCCTTATCACTCATCAAACTGCTTGGAACCTCAACATCAACAGGTTTCCCGACCCCTTCCTTTATCATTTCATATATCCAATTGCGAACCTGCACTTCCGAAAACATGGATCTATTATCTCCGGGGGGAGCTATGATCCCTATGTCATTGGGATTTTCCGAGAGATAACCTTTGGCCATGGCATTAAATTCCTCCAGTGATAGTTCGCGTAGCCAAAGTTGTAATTTTAGGTTCTTTTTGTTCGGAATTGCAATGCCGTGTACAAGGTAATTTTCCAGTTGTTGCATCCAAAAAGCCAAATTGGAATTGGCGTTAACATCCAAAGCTTCCAAACTCTCGTTCTTGACCTGAGCCCATTCCTTTTGGCCAAAACCAAATTCTTTGGCCTGCATAATAATTTTAGTAACATTTTTAATGGCCGACTCCTCTTGACCTTTCGCTGCCCGTATTTCAACGAATTGTGCGGGGGTAAAGACATTGGGTGCAACGGTATTGGCCGAATAAGAGGTACCATAATCACTTCCAGCTTGCCCAAAACGCATGTTGATAAACTTTTCCAACATTTCCCATATTACGTTGCGTTGTAGGCCTTCCCATGTTCCTTTCAACTCCAATGTACGCTGGTCCCGCATGTACAAGTGAATATTTACGGTTTGTGAATTGGGAACATCATCTTTTCCCAGTATTTGCTGTACGCTAAATTGGTCAGGGCTCTCAAGATATTCCTTTATACAATCACCAGTATTAATAGCACTTCTATGTGGTTCTATACCCGAAAAGAGGAATTTTATCCTATCCTCTACATCCCCCATATTGGTGGTATCCCCAACAATGACCACGGCCATTCTATCTGGCCGGTACCATTTTTTATAAAAATCTATTAGCGCATTAGGGTCAAAATTTTTGTTTGCTTCGAAGAAATTGGAAAAATCCTGTTTACATGGGAACAAGGAAGACTCCATTCTTGTCCTGGCAAAAAATCCGCTCAGATCATCCCCCTGCCTAAAAATTAGTTCCTGTCTCAATGGTCCTTTTTCCTTATTGATACTACGAGCGTTCAGATCCAGATCGGAAATATTTTGAAACCAATGAAGGGCCGTATCCAAAGCCTCCCTATTTCCATTGGGAACATCAAAGGAATACCAAGTCGCCATAGCGGTAGTCTGTCCAAAAATATCACCGCTATCCATCCCTAAACGGGATAGCAAAACAGGATCGTCCAGAAGGTTTACCGGGAAATCCTTACTACATTTAAACGCCAAATGCTCTAATGCATGGGCAAAATCCAATTGTCCCGGGCCTTCATTATGACTGCCGACCTTCACGTACAATCGCACCTTCATTTTTTTTGAGGGGCCGTCCAAATGTTTAATATAATACTTAAACCCATTGGGCAAGCTACCATATTTAATATCTGGATCTAAAACGATCCGATCCATACTTACCTCGGACTGTGCATAAATGCTAGAAACGCTCAAAAATAAAATTGCGCATATTCCGGACAGGTATCTTTTTAAATAATTCATTAGTATCTACTTATTAAGATTAATACCCCTCATTTTGGGTAAGGTTTGAATTTTTTTCCCGCTCTTCCCCAGGTATGGGAAAAAGTGCATCGGTATCTTGCCATAGCGGTTTTATTGGGCCTAAAACCGCTGAAACTGTTCCAGAGCGCTTTAGGTCCAGCCAACGGTGCCCCCATTCCGCAAAAAGCTCCTTTTTCCGTTCCTCAAGTATCAGATCGAGCAATGCTTCCCTGTCGATTCCAGGATCTGTATCAGCTATTAAATCAATACCGGCCCTTTGGCGTATAACATCAATATCCGATATGGCCCCTTGCAATTTGTTCTGCATGGCACGTGCCTCCGCTCTTATGAGGTATTGTTCGGCAAGTCGCAGCACCATGGAATATTCGCTTATATTGTCTATACTTGTCCTGTCCTTGTATTTATGGGGATACTGGAAATTTTTACTGGAATTATGTCCCACCCAGTGGGAAAGACGCTTATCACTTTCCTCCATATCGGCCAAAAAATTTTCAGATAGCTGGAACGGGGAAGAATTGTTCCCCCTAAAAACATAACCTTCCCAAGTGTAGGTAAGAATATTTCCTCTTCCGATAGGCGATAATTGCCAAATGGCCTCCTTACTATTGGCCAAAAAGACCTTATCCAGATCATCCAAAATTTCATATCGGGTTACCTGGCCTATCAAAACACTACTGTACTCCTCGGCCTTTTCCCAATTTTCCAGATACAGATTTAAGCGTGCAGATAGTGCCAGTACCACGAAGTAATTAACATGAATGCGCTCGGAATCCGCATAATCCTCCACTCCCTTTAATAGGGCCAGTGACAATTCCAGATCACCTTCTATTTGCTTTAAGATGTCAGCCTGCGAATTCCGGTCAGCCCTTGCATTCTGACGATAGTCCGTGGATAGTATCAAGGGAACATCGCCATACAGGTTTGTTAAATAGAAGTAGGTAAATGAGCGAACGAACAACGCTTGTCCCATCAACATGGTTCGGACATCCTCGGAAACAGCCAATGATTTCTCCAAACCCTCCAAAACACTGTTGGCCATGTAAATTATGTTATAGGCACTGGACCATAGATTATAGTTTGCAGAGGCATCAGGAGATTTGCTCGGTGAAATTTCATTCTGATTGAAGGGTCCATATCGGTTGTCCGTGGCACTCCTCATTTGAAAAATATCCGAGGACATTCCAGCCAGTACAGTAACGGAGCTTATATAACCATTGGAAAAATTGGCGTTAAAAAGTTCATTGTAAATACCGGTTACCGCACTAATAGCGGTCTCATCATCCTCAAAAACCGATGCACTTATTATTTTATTATTGGGAGCATCTATCTCCACATAATCCTCACAGGACATAAGGACTATAGTACAAACAAATATCATATATATAATCTTGAATTTAATTTTGATCATGGTTTCCTATTTTATAAGTTAAACTGGGCTCCAATGGTTATAGTTCTCAAAGAGGGTATGCTATTGCCTCCTGGAAATGCTACATTTAATCCTTTATAAGTGGTAATGGTCAATAGATTTTGGGCCTGTACAAAGATCTTGCAGCCATTGAGTCCCATTTTTTTCAAGGGCCCATTGGGCAGGTCATAACTTAGGCTCACGGTCTTTAACCGTATATAGGAGGCGTCCGTCAAAGACTGTCCACTTTGATAAAAAAGGTCATAGGCTAAAGATGCGTTATAGGATTCCGACACATTTTGTATGTCCGGATTGTTACCGTTCTGCCAATTATTATAAAAAGCGGCCGTTTGCACGTTCTTCTGACCGGGTAGCCCCATATAATTTGGGTATCCGTTCTGCTTTACAAATTCACATAAAAAGCTGAATGAAAATTCCTTATAGGACAGATTATTCCCAACTCCACCAAAATATTGTCTCCCTAAATGCTTTATGAGCTTGCGGTCCTCATAGTCGTAACGTTCATCCCCGTTGACATCTACAACACTATAGAGACCGGTCTCGGGGTCAACGCCGTTATATTGATAGAGCAGGCCGATATTCAAAGGGTGACCAACACGATATCTATTGGCGTAGGAAGATTGGTCAATATCCGGATAACTGATCAATTTGTTCTGGGGAAAGCTAATATTGAAAGACGTTTGCCAAATCAATTCTTTATCGCGTAAATTGACTGTGGAGAGTTCCAACTCCCATCCCCTATTCTCAACCGTTGCCGGCAAGTTGGCCTGTACCGTATTAAATCCGGTTGTCGCGGGCAGGGGATAACCGACCAGTTGGTTCGATGAGCGGTTACGGTACCAGCCCAGAGCCAAATGAATCCGGTCCTTTATAAAACCAAGCTCCGTCGCCACTTCCAATTTTTTGTTTTCCTCCCAGGAATAATCCGGGTTGGTGAGCTGTGTAGGGTAGAGTCCGTTGGGCCCCGGCGTAGCCTCATAGGCATCCAGATAACCATAGTCCGCTATTTGATCGTTTCCTGTAGTGCCATAACTGGCCCTCAGCTTTCCAAAACTGAGAAAGGACCGTTGATGTTGAACTCCCATTTCCTCTGAGAATATCCAGGCGCCTCCCACCGCCCAAAAGTTGGCGAACCGTTTATTGGGCCCAAAACGCGAAGAACCATCCCTTCTGCCCGTTAGGTTTAGAAAATATTTACGTTGATAGTTATATCCCAATCGTGCGAACAGTGCATTGTACTTATATTCCGTTATTTCATTAATATCAACGTTGGTGGACTCTGCCGCCGATAGATCCCCAAGTAGGGATTCGGAAATATAACCTGTCCCCAAAATACTTAAAGTCATGTTCTTACTCTGTTGGAAGGTGGCACCGAGCAAACCATCAATTGTGCCATTTCCCACTTTTTTAGTATACACCAACTGTGGTTCCAAGATCCACGACTTTCTATCTCTTTGGGTTGCAATGGAGCTATGTTCTGCACTTTCCTGTGCTTCGGGATTATATTGGTCCTTGGACAAAAAGGCCCTATATTCCCTGTCCAGATGGGTATACCCAGTGTTGAGTTTGAAGGTTAAATCCGAAAATAACTGGTAAGAGAGACCTAAATTGGCCCATAGATTATACCCCTCGTCCATAGCTTTCCTGTGAACAATACCGGCAATGGGATTATCCCAAGCGGAATAGGTCCATTCGTCCCAATGGACACTGCCATCATCGTTATAAAGGGAAGGTGCATTGGGAGGTAGGGAGAATGCCGTTCTGATAAAATTACTACTATTGGCCATCACTCCACTTATGTCCTTGCCGTAATTTATAGCTAGGTCAAGACCAAATTTTTTATTTTCCGAGAGGTAGTTTAGGTTTAATGCCCCAGTTATCTTATTATAATCTTGGTCACCAGGGAATACCATACCTTCCTTATGATAGGAACCACCCAATCTAAAAGAAGTTGTTGCATTGCCCCCGGAAGCGGATATATTTACATCGGTAATGGTGGAAGTACCTCCGAATAGTTCCTCCTGCCAATCCGTATAGCGGTTTTGGTCCCATAATAGAAGGTCGTAATCGCTGGTCTCATTGGCTTCCCTGCCATCGTTCTCCAGGGCGGCCCTTCTAATGCTCAAATACTGCTGGGTATCCAATAGCTCCATTTTATTGGAAACGGTTCCCAGACCGGAATACCACCGCGCTTCCACCGCGGTCTTTTTATCATATCCGGTTCCTTTTTTAGTGGTGATCAGCACCACGCCATTGGCCCCACGGGAACCATATATGGCGGTGGCATCGGCATCCTTTAGTACTTCAATGCTCTGAATGTTGAACAAATTAAGGGTACTCAAAGGGTCTATCCCATCTGAATACAAATTACTACCGCCTGATATGGGCGTAGAAATAATAGGTACCCCATCAATAATGTACAGTGGATAATTGCCCTCCCTACGCAGACTGTTCTGTCCACGGATACGAATAATGGGCGCGCTGCCCGGTACCCCATTTTGCTGTACCACCTCTACCCCTGCCATGCGGCCCTGTAGGGCCTCCAACGGACTTACTATGGGCTGTAGCTCTATTTCCGCAGCCGTTACCCTACTGATGCTGCCGGTGCGTTCCTTTTCCTTAACGGTATAGTAGCCGGCATTCACCTCTACTTCCTGAAGTTCGGTAACCTCGGACTGCATTTGCACGTCCAAGGTGGTCCTGCCGAGTATGGGCAGTTCCCGGCTGTGGTAGCCCAAATAGGAAAAAATTAAAGTGTCCTTATTATTTACGGTTAGGGTATACTCCCCTTGTTGATTGCTAAAAGTGCCCGTATTACTGCCTTTGATCTGGATATGAACGCCAGCCATAGGGCCATAGCTATCGGTAATAGTACCAGTAATCTGGTGCTGTTGTTGGTATTCCAGGATAGTAAAATC
>TARA_R110002049_G_scaffold296250_1_pt1 | contig 13720 bp, 7 predicted proteins | sample TARA_R110002049 | Tara Oceans TARA_R110002049 (sample SAMEA4396941) | marine metagenome | biome: Polar Biome; feature: [SRF] surface water layer (ENVO:00010504); material: water (ENVO:00002006), including particulate matter (ENVO:01000060) such as... | depth 5 m | reverse complement strand
AAACTGTAGGAGCGATCGCTCTACGGGGCGATCGCAAACTACAAATAAAAAAATATGGCAGTAAACGTAGATACAGTATATCAAAGAGTATTAGCTTTGGCTAATAAAGAACAAAGAGGCTATATAACGCCTCAAGAATTTAATTTATTTGCTAACCAAGCGCAGATGAGTATTTTTGAGCAATACTTTTATGAAAAAAATCAATACAATAGACTGCCTAAAGACAATACTCCTTACGCTGATTTAAATCATTTATTAGAAGAAAAAATAAGTATATTTAAAAAAAGAAATCAACCAGTTACTATTACCAATGCTTTTGGTGATGGTACTTTACCTACAGATGTTTATAGGCTAGACAATGTTATTAGATTTTCTTTAACAAGCGTTAGTGGTAGCACTGCCAACATTATAGAAGAAGTAACTGAAGATGAATTTATTTTAAACGAACGAAGTCCTTTAGCCGCTGCAACAATTAAAAGGCCTGTTTATGTAAGAAATTCAGAGACTAGCATTAAAATAGCACCTCGTAACACAGATCCATCAAAATCTGCAGCTGTGTTTTTTACACAAGATGGAGATACCTCAACAGATAACACACCTATATTAGATACTGGAGGGAATTTAGCTTTTGTTGAAGTTGGTCAAGTAGTTACTGATTCATCAGGAACAATTCCAACTTCTCCTGCAACAACTGTAACCGTAGCACCAGATGCTAGCGGTAATTTTACTATATCAGCGGCTGCTACTGCAGGATTAGCCACTACATTTACTTTTGCTTCTGATGATGTAAAGTGCAATTACATTAGAAAACCTGCAGACGTTTCTTGGGCTTACACCGAAGTAAATGGATCTGCATTATTTAACAGTGCTTCTGCTGTTAATTTTGAACTACACGCCTCAGAAGAAACAAGTTTAGTTTTAAAAATATTATCTTTAGCTGGTATATCAATTGATGATCCAAGCTTATATCAAATTGCAGCACAAGAAATTGTAAAAGAAGTTCAACAAGAAAAACAATAAATAAATGGGATTATTAGACGAAACTACACAACATAGTTATTACGGGGGTTCAAGCTTTGGTACTTATCAATTTACTTCTTTAGAAAATATAATAGACCAGTTTTTAATTGCTTACGTTGGTGAAGATAAAATTATAAGTAAAATTAAAAGATCTGATGTTGCGTTTCACGCTCAAAGAGCTTTGCAAGAATTATCTTTTGACACACTTAAGTCTACAAAATCACAAGAAATAGAAGTGCCAGCTACACTGCAAATGGTATTGCCACAAGATTACGTTAACTACGTTAAATTAACTTGGGCAGATTCTGCTGGTATAGAGCATGTTTTATACCCTGCAATAAAAACTTCAAACCCATTAGATATAACACAAGGAACAGATGGTAGTTACACTACTGACGGTACTGACCTTACAACAGATAATTCATCTTCAACATGGGAAAGTTACAAAGCTCACACGTCTACAACAACAACTGATGATTACGAAGATGATACACAGTGGATTGCTGAAGGGCAAAGATACGGTATAGATCCTCAACACGCGCAAAACAATGGCTCATTTTATATAGATGAGCTTACAGGTAAAATACATTTTAGTTCTTTTTTAAGTGGAAAGACTGTGGCTTTAAAATATATAAGTGATAGTTTAGGTACAGATGCTGAGATGCAAGTTCATAAGTTTGCTGAAGAAGCAATGTACAAGTGTATAGCACACGCAATAATGTCTACAAGAGCAAACGTACAAGAGTATATAGTTCGTAGATTTCAAAAAGATAAGTTTGCCGCTGTAAGAAAAGCAAAACTAAGATTATCAAATTTAAAATTAGAAGAATTAACTCAAATACTTAGAGGTAAATCTAAGCATATAAAACACTAACATATGCCAGAAATTAAAGGTACTTTTGTCGCCGGAAGGATGAATAAAAATCTTGATGAAAGATTAATTCCTAAAGGTGAATACAGAGATGCAATGAACATAGATATTTCAACATCAGAACAAAGTGATGTTGGTGCCGCGCAAAACTGTATGGGTAATAGTTTAATTGAATCTACTGGTATATCTGGCGCTGTGTGTGTTGGTTCTATTGTTGACACAAGAAACGATAGAATATACTGGTTTATATCTGGAACAAATGTAGACGCTATAGCAGAGTATGATCCTAATAAAAATGGAGGTTCAATATCACCAGTACTTGTAGATGTTAAAGCTACTAGTGGTGGCATTTTAAAATTCTCATCTTCACAGCAAATAACAGGTGTAAATATTATAGATGAATTTCTTTTTTGGACAGATAATATTAATGAACCAAAAAAGATTAATATAGGAAAAGCAAAACAAGGTTGTATAAAAATAGTTGATATAACTACTGTTGATGGTGATACTACTTACGATGTTAAAGACTCTTCTGTTAACTCAAACTTTGACTTAACGACCGCGCCTTCAACTATAAATACAGATTTTACTTCTAACTTGACTGCTTCTAGCTATAACCCTGCTACTGGTATTATAACTTTAGCTTCTAACCCTGGCGTAACAACGTTAACTATAAAATTAAAAACATCTGCACAATTTTTACAACACACGAGACTTTTTGTAAAAAACAAAAATAAAGGTAATATAAAAGAAAAACATATTACTGTAATAAGACGTTACCCTTTAAAAGCGCCTACGCTTCAATTGAATAGCAGTGACAGAGATGATAATATAATAAATATATCTTGCGAAACCCCTGCTGAGCCTTACACTTCATCACCAAATAATCACAGTTTTTGGGCTTACACAACAGCAACTGGAAACACAGTTCCTAAACCACCAGGCACTAGTTTTGATCCACTAGAAATATCTGGCGTGGTATTAACAGATAATTTAGGTAGAAACGTTTTGTTAAGCGAAATAGAATTTCAAACAACAGTATTGCGAAAAAATGATGTTGTTAAAATGAAAGCAACAGATGCTAACGTAGATTACGAGGTTATTTTAGAGCTAGAAGAAGAGACTACAGCTGCTAATGCAACTAACCAAACGTTTAAATGTTCAATACTAAACATTTCAAATTCATTTGCAAGCTCAGACAAAGACCTTGCTTTAAGTTGGACTGTAAATTTAGAGCAAGAAGATCCTATATATGAATTAGTTTTTCCAAGATTTGCTTACAGGTGGAGATATTCTGACGGTGAATACTCTGCTATTTCACCTTTTACAGAAGTTGCTTTTTTACCAGACGAAATAACAGGTTATGAGTTTGACGCTAAAACAGGCCACAACTCTGCAATGAAAAATATAGTAAGAAAAATAACGTTAAGTGATTTTGGCGACTATATGTTAGCGGCTGACAGTGATGTTGTTTTTTTAGATATTTTAATGAAAGAATCTGACAAAACAAATATTTATATTGTAAAGTCAATTGATGTTAATCCAGATGAAGATTTTTCTAGTGTAGACATTAAAGCTGAAAGCGTAAAATCTTTACTTCCAGCAAATCAAATATTACGACCTTATGACAACGTTCCAAGAAAAGCGCTAGCACAAGAAATAGCTGGTAATAGATTAGTATACGGTAACTATGTTCAAGGACAGACTAACATACCTCAAGACTCTTTAAAAATATTTACAAGAGCTTATAGTAAAGGAATAAAAAACAACAAACCAACAGCATCTCTAAAATCTATAAGAGATTATGAAGTTGGTATATCTTATCTAGATGAGTACGGTAGGCAAACTCCAGTTTTTGTAAGTAAAGACGGTGGCAGTGTTTTTAAAATACCACAATCTAGATCTAATAAAGATAACTACATAAGAGCCAATGTAGAAAATCCACACCCTCCATTTGCAACTCACTACAAATTTTACATAAAAGAACCTTCAGAAGAATATTATAACCTTCCTTTAGATAGATTTTACTTGTCTGAAGAAGAAGATACTATATGGCTTTCTTTTGTATCTGCAGACACTAACAAAGTTAGTGTAAATGATTATATAATATTAAAGAAAAGACATGGTTCTAACGAAGCTGTTTTTAACAATAATGAAACTTTAATTAGTACTGGTGAAATTTCTAAAACAATTAGATACAAAGTTTTAGATAAAAAATCACAAGCACCTGACTATATAAAAAATACTAAAGAACTAATTGGTAAAGTACCAACGCAGTTTGGTACAGGTTTAGTTGGGCCTAACTATACTATAGGTTTTCCAGAAGAGCAAATAGTTTTATTAACTATACCCGCGGAGTCAATAACAAGCACTTCTTTAGAAAACATGCACACATTAAATTCTGAGAAAAAATATATTAAAATATCACTTACAGACGGAGAGGTGTGTTCTAAATATTATGAAGTTGATTCAATAGAAGCTGTAGATGGGGGTGGAAGCACTGGTGTTACTACTAATAGTGACAATGATAGGTATGAGGTTAGGTTAAAAGATCCTTTTTCTACTGATATAGTATTTACTGGCACTAGCTCTAGTCCAACTGCTAATTTACAGTTTGAGCTTTACGCTGAAAAAGAAGAAGAGTATTTAAGTGAAGAGTTTGAAGGTAGATTTTTTATTAAAATTAAAATTGATAATGAATTAACAGAAAACGTTATAGAAACTGGCTCTTATAACACTTCTAATTGGATAATAACACATAAACAAAATATATTTAATATTGTTAACGACCACACAACAACTCATACTACAGTAGGTGATTTTACTTTTGGTGACGACGACTTTATACCAGGTTACAGTGCTAACACGCCAAACGCACAATTATATGCTATTGACAACGCTTTTGGGCATGAAGGCACTTGGACTAACAATGGAACTTCAGTAACAACGCTTGGTACTAATTACAATTCAACAGCTAATGGATCACAAGGTTTAGGTTGGAGCTCTGGTAACACTGTAGATTTAAGGTTTTTTGGAGTTTTAGACGAAGAAGAGCTGCCAATTCCAGCAAGTTCTTTTTTTCCAAACACCCATAGTTTTTACGAAAAACTAAAAAATGCAAGTGCGTCTTCTCCAGTATATTGTAGATGGAAAGACGAAACTGTTCAAGGAACAAACACTGAACCACCTATTTACAAAATTACTAATTGCGTTGAAATACCAGTAGACAATAGTGTTGGAACATCAATAACTACTTTTGGTGTTAGGCTTAGATTAACGATAGAAGTTCATAGCGGTGGTGGTGGTACTAGTGGTGTAGCTTGGGATCCAACAGACGCTAACAGTGATGGAACTCAAGACATGGACCCTTATAATAGTGGTGTTAATTACGACGCTTCCGGCCCAGATTTAACTCACGCTAAAGAATTTCAAATATTAGATAGGCATACAGATTCTAAAACTTTTAGTACAACTGATCCTGCAGTTTTTGAAACAGAACCTAAAAATTTAATTGACTTAAACATATTTCACGAAACATCAGAAGCAGTTCTAATACCAAAACTAGGCATGACTGTTACATCTACAGCAACTGGATTTCCAGACACAACAGTTTCTGCTATTAGTTATGAAAACGGTATAGTAAAAATAACAACAGCAGGCGCTATGACTGACGATGTTATAAACGGTGCTGAAGTAATTTTTGCATACCCAACAACGCACAGAAATAATACTAATTTTTCATACGGTTATAAAGTTTACGGTACTGGTACAAACGGTATAATCACAGACAATACAAATGTATTTTATTTAAAAGCAATAGAGCTTAATTGGCACAACTGCTACTCTTTTGGTAATGGCGTAGAGTCTAATAGAATTAGAGATGATTTTAACGCGCCGTTTATAGATAATGGCCCTAAAGTTTCTACTATTACAGAAGAAGACTACAGAGAAGAAAGAAGAAGTAGTGGTTTAATATACTCTGGTTTGTACAACTCAAATAGTGATTATAACAATTTAAATCAATTTATTCAAGCAGAAAAAATTACTAAAGATTTAAATCCTAGTTATGGATCAATACAAAAATTATTTACAAGAAACACCAATATAGTTACTCTTTGTGAAGACAAAGTTTTAAAAATATTAGCAAATAAAGATGCTTTGTTTAGCGCTGATGGCAACGCAAACCTAACATCAACAAATAGATTTTTAGGCCAAACAATACCTTTTACAGGTAAATACGGTATATCTAAACACCCAGAATCATTTGCATCATATGGTTATAGAATTTACTTTGCTGATAAAAGTAGAAATGCAGTTTTAAGGCTTTCTGCGGATGGTATAACAAACATATCAGATAAAGGTATGTCTAATTATTTTAAAGATAATATTTACAAATGCAGCAAGCTAGTTGGTAGTTACGATGAAGATAAAAATCTTTATAATTTAACTTTACAAAACTCTAATTTAACAGTAAACGATACTGTAAGTTTTACAGAAAAAACAAATGGCTGGACAAGTTTTAAATCTTTCAAACCAGAATCTGGTGTTTCATTAAATAGTAAATACTACACTTTTTATAACGGAGACATTTACACGCATGGCGCTAATTCTTTAAGAAATACTTTTTATGGTTCTTTTACAGAATCATCAATAAAACTGATAATGAATGATGCTCCTTCTTCTATAAAAGAATTTAAATCTTTAAACTACGAAGGTACAGTTTCTAGATTATATAATAAAACTGCTGGTTCTGAGTCTAATTTAGAAACAAATAAAATTTTAACTAGCACTTCTGGTAAAGGTTGGTATAATAGTTCTATAGAAACAGATAAACAATCTGGTTCTATTGCTGAGTTTGTAGAAAAAGAAGGTAAGTGGTATAGCTATATCAAAGGTATAGATACAACAGTTTCTAATATAGATACTAAAGAGTTTTCAATACAAGGGCTTGGTGCGCTAAGCTCTATAAGCGGTGTTGGTTGGACTGTTAATTACAAATTAAATATTACTGGTAAAATAGCTGCTAAAGGTAACGATGCTACTTTTGGTAATGATTATTTAGTTGGCGAGCAAGAAATGTTTTCGTGGGAGGAAACAACTGGAACTTCTTTTGAATTTGATCCAAACGTTCGTGTTAATGATATAACAAAAGAAGTTGATGTTCCAGCTGGTAGTTATAGCCAAAGCCATGTCTTTACAATATCTGGAAATACAGTGCCTTCTGGAAATAATGAGCAAAGCACGTTCTTAATAAGCGCAAATGATTTTGCTATAGATACAACGTTTAATAGTGGCTCTGAAGAAAGTAGTGATCCAGCTATTAGTGGAGGTGGTATTGGAACTATAGTTTTTGCAAATACAACTTCTGCTTACGCGGTAGGTAATAAAGTTACGGTAACGGTACCTTTTTCTTTCACAATGCCTAGCGCTGATCAAGCTATATCGTTTAGAGTTAAAGGCTCTGCTATAATGAATCAATCAATAACTTAATATGGCCACAATAATAAGCAACACACAGCATTTAGCTTCTGAAACAGTAGCTGCAATCGATGCAACTATCAATGGTTCAACTTACACGTTTTCAGGTGGAGTAGGTCAAAATTTTAAACTATTTACAAAAACATTTACAACCACAACAAACTTTATATTTGAACAAAATCCAACCGTTGATTTTAGCAAAACTGAGTTTCCTGAAAATTATAGTTTTACAGTAGAAGATACTGGTAGTATTTCTGGTGGTAACTTTACTGTTAGAAAATATACTATATTTTATACAATGCCTAGCGAAAGCTCTTCTGGTGATATAATAACTTTTAACGCTTTTGCTAATATTAAAAGAGGTACTTCTACTGGTAAAATTAGAAATATAAATATAGATAGCTCTGAACTACCGTATTATGGGCAAAAAAGAAAAATTAAAGTTTACGGTGATGTTAGCGCTACAGCAACGTTAAGAGCTCAAATAACATCTGGAACTGATTTAACACAAACTACCGCTGTAGTTTCTGCTAACGAGTCTGGTAGCACCACAGTAACGCTTGTTAATTCAAATATAGGTATTTTTAAAGGTATGGCTGTGGCTGGTACAAATATAGCTGGTGGAACAACAGTTTCAAACATAAGTGGTAAAACATTAACATTAAGCGCTGGCTCTAGTGGTGGTGCAGCTAGTGGTACTTTAACTTTTTCTAATTCTTTTGCAATACAAATTGGTAGTAACGGTGTTTATGAGTTAGAGTTAGATTTTCCTTCTATAACAAGCTCTACTTCTTATACAATTACATTAACTGAAATAGCTGGTGGTTCTTTTATCGAAGATTTAAATGGAGTTACTTCAAAAGCTATAGTTATACAGCAAAGAGCAAAAACAGTTGTTACCGTTGCTCTTAGTCAAAGTGCTAGCACATGGACACTACCCTCTCCTAGCAGTGTTACGCTACCTGGTTTAGCTAATAGAACAAATGATTTTGCTTCAAGCTCTTCTAGGTTTGAGTTTATTGTTAACTCTTCTGCAGATGGTGAAATAAGTAAAGACGGTACATTTGCTATTGCTGATTTTACAAGCTCTTCTACTTCTGTAAATGTAGCTACTTTAGCAAACTCAAATCAAGTTACATTAACTGGTTTTGACATACAGATTAACAATAAAACTACACAAGCTGTAGCGTCAGCAAGTTCTACTATAAATATACCTTTGAGTGCTGTAAACACTGCTATAAAGGTTGGTATGACAGTTACTGGTACAAATGTAGCAGGTAGCACTACCGTTGCGGCTATTAGTGGTAAAAACTTAATACTAAGCACAACACCTTCTGGCGCAGTATCTGGCACGCTTACGTTTAGACCTATGGCTGTTGTTTCGTTTTTTGCTAGAGTAAATTTTCACGGTACCGGCGCTGCAACAACAACATTAAACGTAGATAACATTTTAAACTTCTCATAATATGGCTACAGTAACACTAACATTTAGCAACTCTATAAATGCATCTTTACAAGCAAAAGCTACAAACGTTGCTAGTAATACTTCAAACACTGACAACGGTGCTTGGGACAATATTTATTTTGTGCAAATATCAAATGGTAAACAGTTTGGTGATGTTAAATACTTAGGTTACTGCACTGCTGTAAACAGAACTAATAATACGGTAAGTGTAGAAGTAGCGACAAATACACCAACACCTTCTGATAACGATTTTATATTTTTTGCAAAAAGTAATATTGTTAATACATCGGCACTGTCTGGCTACTATGCAGAAATAGAAATGAAAAATGATTCAACAAGTTACGCTGAATTATTTGCTGTTAGTTCACAAATATCAATAAGCAGTAAATAACGCTAAAAAAGTGTAATTATAATAAAAAAAGAAATATGAAAAAAAGTCCTTTAAATTTTGTTTATACACCGGCGGCAAGTTACACGGCGGCGGCGGCAGCTCCTGCAATAACTTCATTAGGAGCTCCTGTAACAGGCGCTTTAATTAGCGCTGGCGCGTCTATACTAGGTGGTTTATTTGGTAGAAAAAAACGTAGAAGAGAAAAAAGACAAGCTCTTGCTGAAATGCAACAAATGAAATCTGAGTATATGAATTTAGATTTTAGTAATCCTTACGCTAATTTAGAAAACCCGTACGAAGATTTAACAGTAAACTTAAAGCAAGCCGAGTTCATGGCTGAACAACAAAACCAACAGCAAGCAAACACTTTAGCTGCTTTACGTGGTGCTGCTGGAAGCTCTGGCGTTGCTGGTTTAGCACAAGCTGTATATAATCAAAAAATAAAAAAGAAACAACAAGCATCTGCTTCTATAGGACTTCAAGAATCTAGAAACCAAGCACTAGCTGCAAAAGGTGAAATGGCAATTCAATCAGCTGAAAGAAAAGGTGAATTAATGCGTCAAAAACAAGAGCAACAAAGAACAGAAACGCTGTATGCAATGTCAATGAATAGATCTGCTGCTGCAATACAAGCATCTAACAATGTTACTAAGTCTATAATTGGTGGTATTGGTGGTGGTTTTGCTGGTTTTGCAGGAACTGAATATGGTGCAGAGGCTATAGGTAAAATTTTTAATTCATAAACTATGTCAAAACAATTAATACAAGCATCTTTAAACTTAGATTTAGCTAAAAGCTACAACCCAGCTCAAGAAGCTGTAGAGCAAATAGGTAAAGCTGTAGATAGTTACGTAAAGTATGAAGAACAGCAAAGCGAAAAAGCTTATAAAATAGCTGAAGGACTACAAGAAGGTATGGTAGGTTTTGATCTTATGAATGATCAAGCGCAAACTTATTACGAAGACCAACTACAAGTTGTAGCTACAGAACTTGCTAGCGCTAGAGCTAAAAAAGACTCTAAAGAAGTTAGAAGATTACTAGCTAAAGGAAAAAGTTTAGTTGAAGATCAAAGTAAAATAGGTCAAATAATTTATGCTCATAGCCAAGATAAGCTTTCAGATACTTACGTCGCTGGCGCTAACACACATGTACTAGACTTGTTAGTTAATAAAAAGTATCAAATTATAGAAAAAGACGGGGAAAGATTTATTAAGTTTGAAACTACAGAAACAGGTGACTTTAACACTATAGATGGAGTTTCAATTAACGATCTTGATAAGTATGCTATAATTAAAGATCCTAATATAGCTAATAATTACCTTAACAACTTAAACACAATAGCAAAACAAGCTGGAGCTGGAAAATCTTATGTAAATTCTCCTGGGCAAAATTCTGTTAATGTTACTATAAACGATATGTTAAAAGATGTAGATGGCTTGCAAAACGCTTTGTTTACTAGAAATTTTCAGCTTAAAGATGGTAACAGAATAGCAGATTTGTATTATATAAAATCTAAATCAAAACTACCAATGAACGAGTTTGTTAATAAGTTTATGACACCAGGTAGAGATGAATATGATTCTGAAGATTTAACTAAATTTGTAAAACAAAAACTACAAGACGGCGCTTTAAACCACAATAATTATTATTTTGAAGAAGATAAAAATATTGATGAATTTGGTGATGAAAAAATTACCGGTTATTCTTACGTTGCTAATGTAACAGCTTCTTCAGGTAGACAGTTACAATTAGATCCAGACGCAAGAAACTCTGCTAAGAAGAATATATTAAACAAAACAAGAGAGTGGCAAGGATCTCAAGGATATTACGCTAGGTTAAAAGGTGGTGGTTATTTAAGATACGACACAAGAGAAGACTTTTTAAGAGATAAAAAAGATGGTGATTTGTCTTCAGACCAAAAACAGTGGGACGAATTGTTTAGCGGTAAATCTAAATGGAATACAGAAAGGTACATAGATGAACAACGTATTTTTGAGTTAGAAGTAGGCGTGGTTAATAATGATTTTTCAAAATAAAAATGGAGCAATATACTTTCGAAGGAATAACGTACAATGTAGCGCCTAATAGACTTCAAGACTTTATGTCAAGATTTCCTAGTGCGCAAAAACTAACAGAAAGTAGCCAACAACTAGTTAATCAAGAAATAGAAAAAACGCCAACAAAAAAACAAGACCCAAGTGATATTGGTAGAGAAGCTGCTTTTGATAGTATGTCAGGATTTGGCTCTGGAATTAGTGTTGGTTTTTACAGTATTGGTAATATAATAAAAGATTTAATTACAGATCAAGAAGAAAGGCAAGAAACAGCAGAGGCTTTAAAAAACTCTGTAAAAAATGTACCTGTTAGACTGTATAATGTATTTGCAAATCAATTACCAGCTTTAGCAGGTGATGTGTTTAAAGTCATGGACTCTGATGTAGATTACGACCCAAAAGAATTAGAATATTTAAAAACATTAAACCCAAGTGAAGCTTACAAAAGTCCTACAGGAGATCCAACTGGATTTAAAACAAACGCTGATAGAATAAATTTTTTAGAAAAATACGATTCTTCTACTATAGCTCAAAGACAACAAAACGTTGATGAGTTTATGAAAAAAAAATATAAAGAAATTGATAATGTAAATAAATTTTTAATAAAAGATACTGGTGAAGGTATTGTTAAAGGTTTTAAACAAGGAGACGCTTCTGACTTTATTGCTGGTATTGCTAATGCCAATGTTCAGATGATTGAAACTGTTGTTCCTGCTATGCTAACAGGTGGTATTAGCTTGCCTTTTCAGATAATAGCTCCAATGTATACTGATTATAATCAAATAAAAGCAGAAAGTTTATACGGCAAAGATGATCCTAATGCTTTAAATAAGCTTATTGATAACGATCAAACAGAGTTAGCAGTGCCAGTTACTTTAGGAGTTATAGCTGCTGGTCTTGAGTATATTGGGTTTAAAGGTATAACAAAACAAATACTAGGTAATCAGGTAGCTAGTAAATTTATTGCAAATTTGTTTTTGACAAGTAATAAAGAAGGAATAACAGAACTTTTGCAAAGCGGTGTTGAAGGTGTGAGTGAAGCAACTGCAAAAGGTGAAAGTAGTGAAGAAATTACAAAAGCATTTTTTAATAATATTTTTAGCGAAAAAGGCCTTGAATCATATTTAAATGGTTTTATTGGATCTGCTGGAGTTGGAGGTAGTGGTAGTATTATAAATAGAGCCTTAAGAAGTGACAACGCTAGTGTTAAAGAGATAAGTTCTGCAGTAGAAAATTTAGCTGAGCTAAACCTTGCAAAAAATTCTACTAAAGATAATGAAGTTAAAGAAGCTTTAGAACAAGAAATAGAACAAAAAGAATTAGATTTTAAAAATTATATTTTAGAAAAAAGAAAAGTTTCAGAAATATTAAATGATGATCAAAAAGCTTCTTTAATAGCTATAATTAACCAAAAAGATAATGTAAGGTCTAAATATATTTCTTTACAAAACAAATTAAAAAACAATCAAATAACTTCAAAAGAATTTGGTTATGCTGCAAGGAGTTTAAACAACCAAAACAAAAACTTAACAGAAAAAATAGAGTTAATAAACGAATCTGCTAAACAACAATTACTAGTAACTGGGTTAGAAGCTGTTAAAGAACAAGGCGACGCTGTTGGTTTAAAACAAGAGTTGTTTGAAACTAAAGAACAATACGCTGCTTTGTTTGGTAGAAAAGGATCAAAAAAATATAAAGAGGCTTTAAATGCTGATGGCCATATATCTGAAGATGGTAGCACTTATTTTGTTAATATGCAAACCGCTAGAGAAGCTGGTGCGATTGGGGTTGGTTCACACGAATTACTACACGGTATTATAGGTAAATCTTTTAGTAAGTTAGAGCCAGAAGCACAAAGAAAGCTTAACGAAAACTTTTTAAATTTATTAAGCGAAAGAGATAAACAAGCGGTGTTGAAAAGACTTGCTGGCGCTTATGGAATAACTGGTGACGCTGTATTTACTACTGAAGAGTTATACACTGCTTTTTCTGACGAAATAGTAGATGGTGGTGTTAAGTTTGATGAAGGTATGTTTGGTAAAGTGAAAAATGCTTTTGAAGAAATACTTAGACAGTTAAGCTCAGCTGGTTATTTTTCTGAAGACGGTAAAACAAAATTTTTATATAGAAAAGAGTTTGGCAATGCAAGACAAGCTTATAATTTTGTAAAAGATTATTCTTTAACAATTAAAAAAACAGGTAAAGTAACACAAAGAGCTAAAGAATTTGCTAAAGAAGATCCAGGTTCACAAGGTAAAAAACAATCAAGATCAACACCACTTGAAGCTATAAACAACCTTTTACCAGGTAACATTAAAACACAAGAAGATTATTACAAAGTTCTTAACGATCCTAGAATAGCTAGAAATGCAGGTGTTGATAGAATTTTAGACAACAAAGGAAATTTAGCACCTGTTATAGAGGCATATATAAGAAGTAGA
>TARA_R110002049_G_scaffold48430_4_pt1 | contig 13740 bp, 10 predicted proteins | sample TARA_R110002049 | Tara Oceans TARA_R110002049 (sample SAMEA4396941) | marine metagenome | biome: Polar Biome; feature: [SRF] surface water layer (ENVO:00010504); material: water (ENVO:00002006), including particulate matter (ENVO:01000060) such as... | depth 5 m | reverse complement strand
GTCCTGAATTTGATTCTAATTCCGAATTTTGGTTCGGTCGGGGCGGCAATCGCCACGGCGGTTTCGGTGGCCTTGTATCACGGGATACTCAGAGTCATAGTCCGCTCAAGAATTGGTGTATAGAAAGAACTGTATGAGCAAAACTGACGAACACAGGGGTGAGACTATTCTGAGAGTTGCGGATGTCTTCAGTCAGTCAATTGGTCCGGACCACGAAGTAGGTACTCGCAGTACTCTATTGGTTTGTTTTGCTTTGCGATTCGTTGATGTGTGTTTGAGTGGGCCCAAAAATCTTTGTCGTATACCGAAGTCACTTCTGCGTTTTCTTCAAGGTATTTGGGCGTGAAAGTAGCGTTATTTATACATTCCATGCGTTCGGGAGGCGCCGAGCGCGTTACAGCGAGCATCTCAAATTATTGGGCGCGACAAGGTTGGTCGGTAGTATTGATTACAAATACTGATACCGAGTCCGATTTTTACGATCTTGAGCCAGCAGTAAAAAGGTTGTCATTGCACATGGCTGACGACAGTGCGAATGCGCTGGTAGCCTTAACTCGAAACTGGAAACGCATCCAAGAACTGCGAAAGTTGTTGCGGCTTGAGTCGCCTGATGCGGCTGTTGGAATGATGACGACGGCAAATTGCGTCCTTGCTTTGGCCGGCCGAGGACTCGGCATACGTTTGGTCGGATCAGAGAGAATTCACCCACCGATGTATCCACTTGGCCGTGCGTGGCAACTGATTCGACGCTACACCTATCCACTGCTCAACGTCATTGTTGCCCAAACCCAGCGCACGGCGGATTGGATTAGCGCAAATATCCCCGGAATCACGGTTACCGTAATTCCGAACCCAGTAGAACTGCCACTACCCGACCAGCAGCCAAGGCGAGACCCGCGAGACTTAGTCGGTTTGGTTGGCTCATCGAAGTTAATACTGGCGGTGGGTCGTCTGGAAGAGCAGAAAGGCTTTGACTTGTTGCTTGAGTCGTTTACGGAAATTGTTTCGCGTCAACATGCATGGCATCTAGTGATCGTGGGCGAAGGCAGTGCGAGAGCAGATCTTGAAGCGAAAATTGCCGCTCACGGGGTTTCCAGAAGCGTCCATTTGCCAGGCTCTGTAGGCAACATTGGTGACTGGTACAAGGCAGCAGATATTTTCGTTCTCTCATCACGCTATGAAGGATTTCCTAACTGTTTGGTAGAAGCTATGGCTCATGATTTGCCAGTTTTTGCGTTCGATTGCGATACGGGCCCCCGTGACCTCATTGAAGATATGGAAAACGGGGTTTTGGTCGCGAACGGGGATTGCAAAGCATTGTCGAAAGCGATTCTCTTGCTAATGAGTGATGATGAACGACGCGTCGCTCTAGCGCGGCGTGCGGGAGATATACGCGATCGTTTGGGGATTGAGAAGATTGCAAATCGATGGGCTGAAGTTTTAATGCCGAACGGGGTTGCTGATGCTGAGTGATGGATTGATGTCAGGCAATATTGGATTGAATCTGTTTGATCGTATTAACTGGTCTTATCATCGCATAGTCTTCCGTTCTTTAAGTTTGGCCACTCATTCAGGGCATTGAGAGCAGCGACCGTGTTAACGGGTGATGAGCAAGGTATTGACAAGGTAGTAGTATTAAAATGTTAGAAAAACCGGAGTCAATTCTATTTCTGGTCAGCTCGATGCGCGCGGGCGGGGCTGAGCGTGTCGCGTCCTTATTGTGCAACTATTGGGCAAGAAATGGTCGCAGAGTAACTCTCGCGCCAACTTTCTCGGGGCGTGGCGAGTGTGACTATGCGATCGATCCGGCGATTGATCTTGTATATTTGGCAGATCGACTACCGGCGTCGCGAGTTCCACAGCCAAAGAAGATTCGCAGATTACGAGCGCTACGTGAATTGATTCGCGAGACACGGCCGGACGTGATCATTTCCTTCCTTACCAATGTCAATATTGCCGCTATCATCGCGACGCTGGATTTGAATATTCCGGTCTTCGTATCGGAACGCACTTATCCTCCAGCGATGCCAACGCCTTATATGCTAGCTTTACTGCGACGATGGCTATATCCAAAAGCGGGTGCTGTTGTAATGCAGACAGACCGTGGCCTGGAATGGCTTGCCGACACGATTCCTCGTTCACTCGGCGCAGTTGTGCCGAACCCTGTTCAGTATCCGCTGCCTGTCACCGAACCAATAATTTCAGTTGACATAACCGTCGCGCCAGCCAGGAAGGTGATTCTCGCAGTCGGTCGTCTCGGGCCGGAGAAGGGTTTCGCAGACCTGATCAAAGTATTTTCAAGCCTACACGATCAATTTCCCCTTTGGGACCTCGTGATTATCGGTGAAGGATCCGAGCGGACATTGCTGGAGGATACGGCCAGTTTGAACGGTGTCACGAATCGCGTTTTCCTGCCAGGCGTTGCTGGAAACATGGCCGATTGGTACCAAAGGGCGAGCATATTTGCCCTTTCATCTCATTTCGAAGGATTTCCAAACGCACTCCTGGAAGCGATGGCCTATGGTCTGCCAGCAGTAAGCCGCGATTGTGATACTGGGCCGAGTAGTATTATCCGTGACAATATAGATGGTCTGCTTGTTCCTCCAGACAAATTTTTCTCTGGATTTAAGGAAGCGCTACGGAAGTTGATGGAGAGTTCCTTATTGCGCAAACGCATGAGTGCAAGTGCGGCTGAGGTACGGCAGCGGTTTGCGCTTCACGAGGTTGCACGGCAGTGGGATGCCCTTTACTTGGGTGGGAAAACCTGAAGATGCGCAAACTACTTGTGCAACGAGACGTAGACCTACTTCTATGTTAGTCGTGTTTTTAACTTATCTATCCATGATATCTTTGTTGTTCTTGTTTGAGGGAACGCGAGTTAAGTATTCGGGTGCGGATCTATTCACTTGTTTTAATATTTTGCTCGTAATTCAGACCTTAGTACCTGCAGCGGTAGTTACCGGAGCAATCGCGTTAGGTTTTGAGTTGGTGGACCTGAACCGCCCATTTTTTCAAAGGGTTTTCGACGATCTCGATTCCGGAACAGCAATGCATGTCCTGCTTTTGACGGCAATGTTTTTGCTTATCTTGCACTTGAGTTACTATCTGATGACTCGCTTTCTGTTGAGTACGAAACAGAAAAAAAGCAAAGTGTCTTGGGTAGTTTCGATGGATATGTGGCTAGCGATAGTCGCGATTGGTTTATTCAGTAATTTCATGCTTTTGCAACTCTTAGGCGGGGGGGTTGACGGATATATCAGTTTGATCCAGTTGAGAGCTGGTAGTGACACAATTATTAGATCATTTCTTACCGCAAATCTCTATTCTCTTACGCAAGCATTTTCAATTATTTCCGTTGTCGGTATCGTGTACTTTCTGAGAAAAAAAAGCACGGTCGGATTGCTTTTTGCAATCGTTTTAATGTTGTTTTTTGCGCTCATGACGGTGTCTCGTCGCGCTATATTTATCGATGTGCTGCTGGTTTATTTCGTGCTGGTGATAGAGAGTGGGAATTTCTACGTGTGGAAAAGGCTCGTACCGATTACCATGGTTGCTTTGCCAGTTGTAATGTTTGGAAAGCAATTTCTCGCGAGTATCGCGTTCAACTCAGACGTCGATGTTTCGGAGGTTGGTGTCGGAGAGATTGTCCGCGCCTTCATGGATATAGGCATTACGAACGTCGAGTCTTGGGCGACACTCATGTATATGCATGAGCCATTTCGATTTGGGGTTGATCATCTGCTATCGGTTGCGCGGCGCGTGCCAGACGGCTTGCTGTCAATGAATATTCAGTTTCCAGAGCGTATTGTGCGTCATAGTACGGAAGTTTTTTCGGGGCCTGGCGAAGCCGATATCCCTCCTGGACTTTTTGGCCAAATGTGGCTGGACTGGGGTTATTTTGGCCCGGTTATATGGGGTGTGCTTTTTGGTATGCAGCTCGGAATCTTGCAGCACATATTTGGTTCGATAACTAGATCATGGGGCGTGACAACAGCGTTCGTAATTCTTCTCTTTGTTATTGCGTTACCCCTAAACTCAGGATCATTCGATTTCACATTTTCAATCGACATTTTCGTTTTGATCTTCTTCCTGGCACTCATTGTGCGCGTTTCGCCTGCCCGTTCGGCTGAGCCGCGTTCGCAAGTAGCTTCTGTCGACAACCGATTATAAGTTTTGAAGATTGTTCATATCATAAGCGGACTCGGTTTGGGAGGTGCGGAAACGGTCTTGCTTCGCCTGATTTGTGATTGGCCCGATAATGAGGATGAGCACCATGTTGTCTCATTGAGCACGAAGTCCGCCATGCGACAGAAATTTGAGTCTCACGCAACGTCCGTTACGATATTTGATTGGCGGTTACGGTTTAGAATTTTTAGCGAAGTGAGCGGCTTGCGGCACCTGGTCTCTGCGCTGAATCCCGATATGATTGTTGGCTGGATGTATCACGGAAACATAGGCGCTACTATTGCTTCTGTTGGTACATCACGGCCGATGATATGGAATATTCGCCATTCGTTGCATAGTCTTAAGGACGAGCGACGCCTGACACAAATGGCAATACGGCTCAACAGGATCCTAAGTCGACGGCCGTCTGCAATAATCTACAATTCAGTTGCGAGCGCAAAGCATCATGAAGCCTTCGGCTTTAGCGAAAGTCGAACGAGAGTTATTGCAAATGGTTTTGATACGGATATGTTCAAGCCGATACCAGAAGCCAGAAAAGAAATCCGATCTGAACTTGGCATAGGCGAGTCGGAGTTAGTCATTACATGTGTTGCCAGGTATCACCCTGTTAAAGATCACCGGTCACTTTTAGCTGCAGTAGCGCAAGCCCTGCGCGTTAATGGCGGAATCAGGCTCTTATTGGTTGGAAGTGATATCGATGAGAGCAATGCCATGCTCAACCAGTGGATAGACGAACTCGGTATTCGCGAGAATGTACTGCTAGCTGGCGCGCGTGATGATATCTGGAAAATTTACGCTGCATCAGATATTGCAGTATCCGCGTCGCTTACTGAGTCATTTCCAAATTCTGTAGCTGAAGCGATGTCTAGCGGATTGTATTGTATTGCCACCAATGTTGGTGATGTACGCGATATTCTTGATGACACAGGAGCTGTGGTTACTCCTGGTGATGCGGATGAGTTGGCGCAGCGTCTCCAGGATGTGGTCGAGATGTGCGTCGTAGAGCGGGCAAAGGCGGGTAGAATGGCGCGAGATCGTGTGCTCAAGAAGTACACGCTGCGGCTCATGGTCACCAATTTTCGCGACTGTTTTCGCGATGTTTCCGGTAGAGATACAAAATGTGTGGAATAGCTGGGATGTGGAACCCTGAAACGGGCTCTAGTGTGGATGCGGAGCAAGACATCCTGACAGCGATGCTTTCGACTATCGAACATCGGGGGCCGGACGATCAGGGTATCTTCGTCGATACGATGAGCGGTGTATCGCTCGGGCATCGGCGACTGTCGATTGTGGATCTCTCGCCATTAGGACATCAGCCGATGTCGTCGGGCAGTGACCGTTATGTCATGGTCTATAACGGCGAGGTTTATAACCATGATGAACTTCGAAAAGAACTACTGCTGCGTGATGTCGTTTTTCGGGGACACTCGGACACCGAAGTTATGCTTGCTGCATTCGACGAGTGGGGTATTGAGGCGTCGTTAGCAAAGTTCAACGGTATGTTTGCGCTGGCAGTGTGGGATAGGCAGCGACAGGTTTTAACGCTGGTTCGTGACCGTCTCGGCATTAAGCCACTATATTTCGGACGAGTGGGAAAGAGATTCGCGTTTGCTTCGGAACTCAAGCCATTCCGAAAAATCCCGAATTACTTGAAAAGCGTAGATAGAAACGCACTTGCCCTATTGATGCGGCACAACTACATACCCGCACCATATTCGATTCAAGTTGGCGTCTTTAAGCTCATGCCGGGTCAGGTGCTTGAAATCGATGCGAGTGTAGCTGGCGGGACTCTATCTGATGAGGAACTGCTGTCTCTACCGAGACCGTACTGGAACATGAAGGAGCGGGTAGAGTTCGGGTTGTCGAACGTGGATAGTAGAGGCGAACAGGCAGTATTAGAGACGTTGCACGAAAAACTCTTACAGGCGGTTAAGTATCGTATGGTCGCAGATGTTCCGCTTGGTGCATTTCTATCCGGTGGTGTGGATTCTTCTACGGTTGTCGCGTTGATGCAGGCGCAGGCATCAGATTCAGTCAAGACGTTTTCAATTGGCTTTCGGGAAGCGGGGTATGATGAAGCGGTCTACGCGAAAAAGGTTGCAGCCCACCTAGGTACACAACATACGGAACTGTATCTGTCGTCGAAGGAGGCTATGTCAATTATTCCACAACTACCGTCGATGTTTGACGAGCCGTTCTCTGATTCTTCCCAAATACCGACCTATTTAGTCTCAAAGCTTGCGCGCGAGAACGTTACAGTTGCATTGTCTGGCGATGGTGGCGATGAAAGTTTTGCGGGTTATTCACGCTATTTTTGGGGCCAGAGACTATGGAGTCGGTTTGCGCGAGTACCAGCGCTGGCAAGACGCATGTCGAGTTCAGTCATTGATATGTCGCCAGAATTTTGGGGACGTTGTCTGGAACTCTCCATGAGAGCAATGCCCAAGTCCTGGAATGTTAAGAACCCGGCACAGAAAGTACGGCGCCTATCTGAACTTCTACATCATGGCAACGTCCATGATCTGTATCGTGATTTGGTATCACATTGGAATGCACCTACAGATATTGTTATTGGTAGTCGCGAATATCCGACTGCGTTGACTGATCGAGATAGATGGGCTGGTGTCAGCAATAATATAGAGGCCATGATGGCAACGGACCTGGTCAGTTACCTGCCGGATGACATTCTGACCAAGGTTGATCGGGCGAGCATGGCTGTGAGCCTCGAAGCACGCGTTCCGTTGCTTGATCACAATATAGTTGAGTATGCTTGGCAGATTCCCTTTGATTTGAAGCTTCGAGATGGCGAGGGGAAGTGGATTCTAAAACAGATTCTTCGAAAGTACGTTCCTGCGGATCTGATTGATCGGCCAAAGATGGGGTTCGGTATTCCCGTTGGTGACTGGATGCGCGGCGAGCTGCGCGACTGGGTAGATGATTTGCTCTCGGAAGATGCATTACGGCGCCAAGGGTATTTCCATTCGGCTCCGATCGTACGCCTATGGGAGCAACACCGAGACGGCAAAGGGGAACACGAGTATCTCTTGTGGGATGTGCTCATGTTCCAGGCTTGGCTGGCTGAGCAATAACCGATGGTTGATGCTAGTCAGCAGCGGCGTAGTAAGCGATTGCTTTTTTTTGTTTCCGAAGACTGGTATTTCTGTTCGCATCGCCTGCCACTGGCAATAGCAGCGCAAAAAGCTGGTTACTCGGTTTCTGTTATCACTAACGTTAATAAGCATGGCAAAAAGATTGAGGATGCGGGACTTCAGCTAATTCCCGTTCGATTATCTCGGAGTAGCAAAAATCCCCTGACCGAGGCGAGGCTTATCTATGCAATTTGCAGGCATTATCGAAGCGCTAGACCAGATATAGTTCACCACGTAGCGGTAAAGCCGGTAATCTACGGGTCGATTGCTGCAAAATTTGCGGGTGTGCAGGCTAAAGTGAACGCAATTGCGGGGTTGGGCTCAATTTTTGTGTCCAGCAAGAGATCGGCTCGACTATTACGTAGCCTGATCAGCCGTTTGTACCGCTATCTGCTAAACCAACCGGGAACACGTGTAATTCTTCAGAATAACGACGATGCTCGCCTCCTTTGTGATGCAGGTGTTCTAGGCGCGGAAAGAGTTAGTTTGATTCAGGGCTCTGGTGTCGACCCGTATATGTACGCCTATGTTCCAGAAGCAAAAGCAAATGAAACCACGGTAGTACTTGCATCGCGCATGCTCTGGGACAAAGGTGTTGGAGAGTTTGTGGCTGCTGCAGAAATTCTGAAATCTGAAGGTTTGTCGGTTCGATTCGTGCTCGTTGGCGAGGCGGATGAAGCTAATCCATCATCTATCAGTGAAATGCAACTTTGCGCATGGCGGGACGCAGGAATCGTCGAGTGGTGGGGTAGGCGCAGTGACATGCCCAGTGTGTTTGCGGCCTCACACATTGTTTGCCTCCCAAGTTATCGCGAGGGACTTCCGAAGGTTCTGATCGAGGCGGCATCCTGTGGACGACCGATAGTTACAACCGATGCGCCGGGTTGTCGCGAAATAGTGCGGGACGGTGACAATGGGTTTTTGGTTCCAGTGAATCAAGTAGAGCCTTTGGCAGCGGCATTGCGAACATTGATCGGTGACCCTGAGTTGCGATTTAGAATGGGTCAGTGTGGCAGGCAGAGAGTTCTTGAAAGGTTCACGCTGGAGCAGGTAGTTCGTGAAACGCTGGCGGTCTACGATAGTGTGATGCAATGAAGAGAATTCTTATCACCGGTGGTACGGGGTTTGTAGGGAGCGCTTTGCGCCAGCGGTGTTCTCGTAATGAAAGCTACGATACGCGCTCTACAAGTCGGCGCTCTGCAGCTACCAGTGGCGAAGACCCGAAGGAGTTCCAGGTAGGTGGCCTCAGCGCAGATACAGATTGGCGCAAGTCGCTGGAAGGCGTGAATACTGTCATTCATACTGCGGCTCGTGTTCACGAGATGGACGAGTCCGACGAAGATGTCGAACAGAAGTATGAGCATGCCAATGTTTGCGGAACAATCGCTCTTGCCCGCCAAGCGTTTGAGGCTGGGGTAAAGCGGTTTATTTTTTTGAGTACTGTAAAAGTTAATGGTGAATCGACCCCAGTCGGCAAAGCATTCCATGTGCATGATGAACCGCGACCTGTCGATGTGTATGGCCGTTCAAAGCTAAAGGCAGAACGCGGGCTCATTCAGGTGTGCGAGTCGACGGGCATGGAATACGTCATCGTGCGCCCAACACTAGTGTACGGGCCAGGCGTGCGCGCAAATTTTGCGGCACTAATAAAGTGGGTGTCCCGAGGTATTCCGCTGCCGCTTGCGGGAATAGAAAATCGACGAAGCATGGTTGCATTGGATAATCTGGTGGATCTGATTGTAACCTGCATAGACCGTCAAGAAGCTGCGAATAAGATATTCTTCGCAGCTGATGGGAGCGACCTTGGAACTAGCGAACTATTGCGGCTTGTTGGCGACGTAATGGGTATGAAGGCCCGTCTTTTTTGGGTACCGCCAAGCGTGCTCAAGACGCTCGCGGCACTTTCAGGACAGTCCCAACGAGCTTCGAGATTGCTAGATTCGCTGTGTGTCGACATGTCATACACTATGGAATGCCTGAACTGGAGCCCCGTGGTTACATGCAGGCAACAGCTCCAAAAAACGGTCAAGTCTATTCGGTGTCAAACGACGTGAGCTGGGCATTTATTTTCTTCCCAATTGTATTCGTTCTCTCCATTGTGGCGACTGGCATGGTACGAAAGTACGCGTTGCGCAAGAGTATCCTTGATATCCCCAACGAGAGGAGTTCGCACACCAAAGTCGTTCCGAGGGGCGGGGGGCTCGCGATAGTAGTTGTATTTTTATGCGCTTTGATCGCGACCGCCGTGCTCGATCTTATTACACCTCAAATTGCCGCGGGGCTCCTGTGCTCGAGCCTGATAGTTGCGGTTATTGGTTTTATCGATGATCGTCTAAACGTTGCGGTGTCGATTAGAATATTCGCCCACGTTTGCGCGACAATTATTTTGTTATTTTCGCTGGGCGGTGCACCGGCTATAAGTTTCGGGTGGCTCGTCGTTTCGACTCCTTGGGTTCTAAATTTGCTGGCGACTCTATACTTGGTGTGGATGTTGAACCTTTACAATTTTATGGATGGTATAGATGGTATTGCGGCTACAGAGTCCATCACCGTTACATTGAGTGTCTCGGTATTATTGCATCTAAATGGCGGTGCGGATTTTGCGACAATTACTCTGACCCTCGCTGCGGCAGCTTTAGGCTTTCTGCTCTGGAATTGGCCGCCGGCAAAGATATTTATGGGCGATACAGGAAGTGCTTACCTCGGATTTATGCTTGCTGCGCTTTCAGTCACAACAGAAGTTCTGGGCCTGCTGGATTTTTGGGTGTGGCCGATTTTGCTGGGCATCTTTACAGTTGATGCGACAGTGACTCTACTTCGTCGATTGATTCGCGGAGAGCGGATATTTGAAGCACACCGCAGCCATGCTTATCAGCACGCAGCTCAGCGCTTAGCTAGTCACAAACGTGTGACTCTTGCCGTCGCTATTATCAACATTGTCTGGCTATTTCCCATCGCAGCCTTGGTCGCGATTGGCCGAATCGATGGGCTTCTTGGCGTTTGTGTCGCCTACACGCCGCTGGTGGCCGTGGTTCTGGCATTCAAGGCTGGGGTGGATCAGAATACCGTTAGCTGACGACGCAGCCACGAAACTCAAGGTCAACCGACCACGGGTTCGTTCGTTCTTCCAATCGAAAGTAATTAACATATTCCGGTAAGTCTTGTATATTTGGTCTGTTTTTCACAGAACTTGGCGTACAACGGCTGAGCGTGTTTGCCGACTATGTGCCAGCTATTCACACCGGACGACAAATTCAGAGATTAATGTGAAACAATCAGGGATTAAGACAACGGATCGGACCGAAGAATTTCGCCGGACGCTTATAAATCTTCCCAGATCGAGCAAGGCGATTCTGACTGCGTTAGCTGATGTGCTCGGCTTCGCAACATGCGCGATTATAGCGTTTTGGTTACTCGGTACAGAAATAGAGCTAATTCAGTTTGAGCTAATCGCCAGCATGGCGGCAGTACTGGCTGGGATAACCTGCGTTTGGCTGCTTGGTCTCTACCGATCAGTTATCCGCTACGTCGGTCTCGACCTGCTGCTCTCGGCTGCTCGCATATCATTGGGCGCCGCAATTGGTGGCGGCATAGCCACGGCCTTTCTGTTTCCAGAGCCAAATGCGCTCAAGTGGGGCATCGTTTTCTTCTCACTCGCATTGATCTACCTGACGGCAAGCCGCTACGTTGCCAACCTGTTTTTGTTGAATAATCAGTCAGGCGATCGAGAGAATGTGCTGGTTTACGGTGCCGGTTCTGCCGGTGCGCAGTTGGTAGTGAGCCTTCGGAGCAGCGTCGAATTCAACCCTGTCGCCATCATCGACGACGATCAGCGCCTGATCGGCAAGCGCGTAAAAGGCCTTGAAGTGTATGGCCCGGAAAACGTCGAAATGGTTATTGACCGGTTCAATGTTGACCGCGTGCTGCTCGCCATGCCGGGCGCATCCAGACGCCGGCGACGCCAGGTCCTGGAGCTGTTATCCCAATACCCGGTTCACGTACAGACCATCCCCAGCATCGGCGACCTGGTATCCGGCAAAGCGCGGGTTGATGATATCAGCGACGTTGATGTCGAGGATTTGCTCGGCCGGGATGCCGTTCCACCCAACCAGAAGCTGCTCGAAGCCTCTATCCGTGGGAAATCCGTGATGGTTACGGGGGCAGGCGGCTCGATTGGCTCGGAATTGTGCCGGCAAATTCTGGCCCTGCACCCTAAACGCCTGATCATCCTGGATATGTCCGAGGCGCAGCTCTATCACATCAGCCGCGAGCTATCAGGCCGCCAGAAGATGGCGGGCACTGCAACCGAAGTTGTGCCGTTGTTGGGTTCGGTGCACCACGAGACCCGCATGCGCGAGATCATCAATAATTTCGGCGTGAAGACCATTTACCACGCGGCGGCCTACAAGCACGTGCCCATTGTCGAGCACAACCTGTTCGAGGGCATCCACAACAATATTTTTGGCACGCTACACACAGTGCGTGCGGCGATGGACTGCAACATTGAGACCTTCGTGCTGATCTCAACCGACAAAGCAGTCAATCCCACCAACGTCATGGGTGCGACCAAGCGAATTGCTGAAATGATTCTGCAGGCCTGTGATCGTAAGTCCAGCAAGACGAAGTTCTGTATGGTGCGATTCGGCAATGTACTCGAGTCGTCGGGTTCTGTTGTGCCTTTGTTCCGCGAACAGATTCGCGCCGGTGGCCCGGTCACGGTGACACACCGGGATATCATTCGCTATTTCATGACCATTCCGGAAGCGGCGCAGCTTGTCATACAGGCATCGGCGCTCGCGAAAGGTGGCGAAGTCTTTGTTCTTGATATGGGCAAGCCGGTCAAAATTGATGATCTTGCACGCCGCATGATCAACCTGATGGGGCTCACCGTGCGTGATGCCGAGCACCCGGACGGTGATATCGCAATTGAGTACATCGGTCTGCGTCCGGCCGAGAAACTCTACGAGGAGTTGCTGATTGGCTCCAATGTTAAAGGCACCGATCATCCGCGCATCATGACGGCCGATGAAGATTCGTTACCGACAGAGGTGCTCAACAGCTTCCTCGACCAACTCAAAATTGCGTCGGCGAATCTTGATTACGTGAGCGCGCGACGAATACTTATCGAAGCGGTCAAGGAATATCAGCCGCCAAACGGCATTGAGGACCTTGTGTGCCGGCAGGCAAATCTCGGGAATAGCCGTATGGAACCCGACACGGTCGTCGATTTCCCCAAAAAGCCCGCGTGACGCTTTATGCGAAGTAGTCGCTGATGCGCAGTCATGCCACATCTGTATAATCCGGCAGCTTCGACCGCGGCAAGGCAGCTTCGCAAATGCAAATAACGATCTTTGGTTCCGGCTATGTGGGCCTCGTCACAGGCGCCTGCATGGCCGAAATGGGCAACAGCGTCGTCTGTTACGACATCGACGAGGAAAAAATTTCCCGTCTGAACAAGGGTGACGTCCCCATCTACGAGCCCGGCCTCGACGACTACATCGCCCGAAATATGGAGGCAGGACGGCTGCAGTTCACGACCGACGTGAAGAGAGCGGTAGCCCACGGTCTTTTCCAGTTTATTGCCGTCGGCACACCGCCCGACGAAGACGGTTCTGCCGACCTGAAACACGTACTGGCCGTCGCGCGCGCAATCGGCGAGCACATGGACGAATATCGCATCGTCGTGGACAAGTCGACAGTGCCGGTGGGTACGGCAGACAAGGTTGCCGCCGAAGTCCAGGCGACACTCGACAAACGCGGCGCAAGTGTTGAATTTGACGTGGTTTCCAACCCCGAGTTCTTGAAAGAAGGCGCGGCGATTGGCGATTTCATGAAGCCGGACCGCATCATCGTGGGGACGAACAATCCACGAACCACAGAATTGCTGAAGTCATTGTACGAGCCCTTTAATCGCAATCATGATCGTCTGATCAGCATGGATATACGATCCGCGGAGCTCACCAAGTACGCGGCGAATGCCATGTTGGCAACCAAGATCAGCTTCATGAACGAGCTTGCAAACATCGCCGAGCATTTTGGCGCTGATATCGAACACGTTCGCACCGGCATAGGTTCGGATCCACGTATCGGGTATCACTTCATTTACCCGGGCGCCGGCTACGGCGGTTCCTGCTTTCCAAAAGACGTGCGTGCACTTGCCAAGTCGGCCGAGAGCGCCGGGTACGATGCACAGCTTCTGAATGCCGTGGAAGAGGTCAATAATCGCCAGAAGAGTCGCGTATTCGACAAGTTAATGATGCACTACGATGGCCAGCTCAAGGGCAAGACGATTGCCCTGTGGGGGCTGTCGTTCAAGCCACGTACCGATGACATGCGCGAAGCGCCCAGCCGCGTGCTGATGGAAGCGCTATGGGAACAGGGTGTCACCGTAAGAGCCTACGATCCG
>TARA_R110002049_G_scaffold95397_8_pt1 | contig 13742 bp, 14 predicted proteins | sample TARA_R110002049 | Tara Oceans TARA_R110002049 (sample SAMEA4396941) | marine metagenome | biome: Polar Biome; feature: [SRF] surface water layer (ENVO:00010504); material: water (ENVO:00002006), including particulate matter (ENVO:01000060) such as... | depth 5 m | reverse complement strand
ATGAACTTAATCATATTTTGTATCCCCAAGTAACGCAGGACACACTACTACGCACAACAACGTATATAAAAAATAGCGGTTTCGGTGCTTAAACGAAAAAGATTTTTATAAATTTAAGGTCAGTTATAATCCGAAAAGTTAGTGTGTAAAATCCGCTACTTTTCATATACAAGACCGATAAACGAACTCAAAAATCGTCCCAACAGATCTCACTGAACTAGTAATAAATGATAGTATTCAAAATAAAACCTTTGCTCTCATTTTTTTTAACTGGCATAATAGTTTTTGATAAATAGAGAAAACAAAAAAGCCCCGTTTAAAACGGGGCTTCTCCTTTTCATAACAGTTTGTTCCCAAATTATTTAGGCATAACTACTGTGTTAATTACATGAATAACACCATTGCTTCCCATAACATCTGTCGCAATAATTTCACTGTAATTACCGTTTTGGTCTTTCAACCATATTTTTCCGTCTTTTTGCATTACGGTAATGTCTTGTCCGTTTAAAGCATTTAATTTCACCTTACCTTTTCCTTTCTTTAAAGCAGCAACTACATCTTTAGCGGCTAACTTTCCAGAAACTACGTGGTAGGTTAATATATTTGTTAATGCATCTTTACTTTCCGGTTTTAATAAAGAGCTTAAGGTTGCTTCATCAATTTTTGCAAAAGCATCATTATTTGGTGCAAATACAGTAAAAGGGCCATCACCCTGCAAGGCTCCAACCAAATCTGCTGCTTTTAATGCGGCAACTAGCGTTGAAAAATCTTCATTACCTACTGCTACATCAACTATCGTTTTTTGAGCTGTTACAAACTGACTTACCGATAATGCGATTACTGTTGTTAAAATAAAAACTAACTTTTTCATAATAATTTTGTTTTATGGTTAAACTAATTAGGCACTTTATTTTTCTTTTGAAGTGCTTTCATTTATATTTACACAGGTTTGTTTCCTGTGGATGAGCTTTAATTTTTTTTGGGAAATTTTTAACATTTATGCAAAACGATAAGGCACTCATTTTAAAACTTCAAAATAAAGACGAAGCTGCTTTATCTCAACTTTATGATAATTATTCGCCCGCTTTATATGGTGTCATTATAAGGATTTGCAAAGATGAACAAGACGCTCAAAATTTACTACAAGACACCTTTTTAACCATTTGGGAAAAATCGCACCAATACAATCCTGAAAAAGGCAAGTTTTACACATGGGCCTACAGAATAGCGAAAAACAAAACGTTAAACTTCCTAAGAAAGAATGATAAACTCATCCGAACCGAAGATTTAAGTGTATATACAAATAAAGCAGATGCTATTAAAATAGACCCTGAATATTTACAACTTAAAGGTGGTTTAAAACAGCTTGACCCGCACCACAAAAAAGCATTAGAACTTGTTTATTTTAATGGTTTAACCCATAGAGAGGCGCACAAGGAAATGGACGTTCCTCTGGGAACTTTTAAATCTTATATAAAACAGGCACTAAAAAAGCTAAAGTTGGGTTACGATAAAGCTGTGGTATGGGTGTTGATTTTAATTGAAGTGATATGATGAAGGACAAAGCATACATATTAAAACATGGTATTTTAGAACAACATTTATTAGGTGAACTTAATAATGAGGACCAAATAATTGTTGAACAATTACTTAATGAAGATACCGAGCTAAAATCCCAATTTGAAACTTTAGAGGCCAATTTTGAAACGATGGCTTTTGAGAACGCTATACCACCGCCAAAAGTTGTAAAGGATAATTTAATGGTTTCTGTTAAATCAGATCAGGCCAAAGTTATTCCTATTGATAAAAACAACTCGGTAAAAACGTATTTTTCAATCGCAGCAAGTATTGCAGCTATTTTACTTATTGGAAGTGTTTGGATGTTTAATAAACTCAATAAAACTAAACAGCGATTACAAATTGTTGAAGAGCAAAAATCATTATTATTAAAAGATATTGAAGGTTTAAGCAAAAACTTAGAAGCTTCATCTAAATGGGTTGGTATTTTAAACTCCCCAGATACGGAGCAGTATATACTAAAAGGAAATGCATTGGCTCCTGAAGCTAAAATAGTGGGTTATGTAAACCATAAAAATAAATCTGTAGTAATAAACACTAAAAGCTTGCCAAAATTAGATGATGAACACGACTACCAAATGTGGGCGGATGTTGAAGGTGAAATGATTAATATGGGCGTTATAGACAAACAGAAACAGCTTCTTGCCATGAACTATATTGATAATGCAGAATCTTTAAACATCACTATTGAACCTGCTGGTGGTAACGACCATCCTACCGTTTCTAATTTAATTGCTAATATTTATTTGCGTTAATGATTAATTTTATATACTTGACTTTATAAAAAATTTCAGTTACCTTAGTTCCTGTCTGCCGATTTTATTAAGTACATCGTTTAGCAAGTCGTTAGACACTATTTTGAACGTACTGATTTAAAAAGAAATTACCGTGATAGATAGAGCAACAAAAAAGAGAGAAATAATTGATTTCTATAAATTCATAGAAAACAATCCTGTTTTTAGACAATTTTCTGTGGATGAACTATTGTTCACTGCTTATGACTGCCCATTGGAAGGTTCTCCAGTTGACTATTCTACCGAGAAAAATTACTTCTGTTATATCATCAAAGGCGGTGGAAAATGGAAAACCCCAACCGATGAATATTATCTAACCGTTGGAGATGGTGTTTTTTTAAAAAAAGGGGTTCATCGTGTTTTCAAAATTCTGGATGGCGACTTTTGTGCGCTCCTTATTTTTATTCCAGATGAATTTATAAGAGAGGTTATTGTTAATGAAACGGATTTATATGTTGCCGAATCTGATAACGAAACATCCGACTCGGTTATTCCCCTAAACCTCAATAATAGCCTGATAGATTATTTTAATACGGTACTTAACTATTTTTCGCAAGAAACACCTCCATCCAAAAGTTTACTTAAAGTGAAATTTAGAGAGCTCATTATAAATATTGCTACAAGTGGCCATAACCCTTTAACGACAAAATGTTTTAAAGAAATCTGCAATACAGGAAAAAAACCGCTTAAGCCAATCATGGAGGAGAATTTTGTATTTAATTTGAAATTGGCCGATTTTGCCAAATTAAGTGATAGAAGTCTGGCTACATTCCATCGCGATTTTTCAAAAATTTATGGAACAACACCAGGGAAATGGTTAAAAACCAAAAGAATTGAATATGGTAAATATTTACTGGAAACTACTGATATGAATATAAATCAAATAACCCTTGATTGTGGGTTTGAGAATACCTCTCATTTTATAAGAGTTTTTAAGGATTTCTATCATTTTTCTCCATTGAAATACAAAAAAACAATAATTGAAGTAGATTGAATTTTGAGGTTTTTAGAACATTTTTTGATTTTCTGAACAAATTTTATCTCGATTAATTTCTTTAAAATTGTTCTACACTATTTTAAATGAATTATTATGAGAGCAAAAAATCGACTACAAGAACATTTTAAATTAATTTTATTATTAATGCTTATGGTCTTACAAGGCTGCAAGTCAAATTCACAGGAAATTGAAGGTTTTAATGGTGAGTTGGTCACTAAATGGAATGATAAAATCATACAATACGCCATTGAAGAAGATAATCTTTTTACATTAAAAGGTGTTAGAACAGTAGCAATGATGGATGTCGCTATGCACGATGCCCTTAACTCAATTATTGCAAAATACACAGCATACGCATATAAAGGAGAGGCGTCCAAAGCAAATCCGATTGCGGCAACTGCACAAGCAGCGTATGAGGTTGCCTTTAGCCAATATCCAGATAAAAAAAGCGAATTAAATGACGAACTTAGTCGCTGGTTAAATACTGTAGATAACGAAGTTTCAAAAGAAGAAGGAATACAACTCGGTAAAGCTTCGGCTAAAGAAATCTTAAAAGTAAGAGATAATGACACTTGGAATGAACAGTCAGAATATACTTGGCACCCCATGTCGCCTGGTGTTTACGCCGAATTTAATGAGCATAGCGGTACTCCCGAAGGGTTCATTTTTGGCGCAGGTTGGTCCAAAGCAAAGACATTTTTATTAAAAGACTCTGATCATTTTCGGTCGCCTCCTCCTCCAGAAATCAATAGTGATAAATACACAAAAGCATTCAACGAAGTTAAAGAAGTTGGTGCCACAGTAAGTACTACTCGAACAAAAGATCAGGCCCATTTTGCGATGTGGTGGAAAGAGTTTGTTGAAATATCACTTAATAGGTTGGCCAGCGATCTTATCATCAAAGAGAACTTGAATCTTTGGGACGCAACAAGGTCATTGGCACTATTAAATATGACAATTTACGACGCTTACGTATCTGTTTTTGATAACAAGTTTTTCTATAATCATTGGAGGCCATATACCGCCATACGTTGGGCAGCAAATGATGGAAACCCGAATACAGAACCAGATCCTGAATGGAATACATTACATAATCACACCTATCCATTTCCATCCTATCCTTCTGCACATGGGACAGGTAGTGGAGCTGGTATGACAATACTTGCAAAAACACTAGGATTTGGAGACAACTATACATTCACTATGGTAGTTCCTGAAGTTGATAGTGCAGGCCCAATGTCTGAAAAAATGAAAATGAATCCAGCAGAACGTACATTCAGCAGTTTCTCAGAAGCCGCTATGGAAGGTGCTATGTCTAGATTATATTTAGGGATTCATTTTAGATATGATTCCGAAGAAGGGAACAAATTAGGAGTAGAAATTGAATATACCAGTCAAAACTTCTTAACACCGTTGTAAAATCTAATTGATTAAAAACCATGCTTTGCGGCCTTCAAAAAAATCAACCCAACAAATCCTCCAAAGCAGGCCGCAAATGATGGTATTCAAAATAAAACCCTTTATTTTCAATTTTTTTAGAGCTTACGCGCTGGCTTTCAAATAAAATAATGTGCATCTCCCCTAAAATAAGTTTCATTAAAGACTTAGGGATATTGGGCAAAAATAAAGGCCTTTTCAAAACCGAAGCAATGGTTTTTGTCAACTCTTTATTTGGAACGGGATTTGGTGCAACACCGTTATAAACACCTTTTAAATGGTTTTGTAAAACATACAAAAACATATTTGCCAAATCTTTTATGTGAATCCAAGATTGCCATTGTTTTCCAGAACCAAAAGCAGCTCCAATACCATAATTTATAGGTTTAACCATTTCTTGTAAAGCACCTCCTTTATTTGAAAGCACTAAGCCAATTCTGATTTTTGAAACCGTTATATCTAACTTTGAAAAACCATCTACAGCATCTTCCCAAACCTTTACCACATCGCCTAAAAAAGAATCACTGGTTTCATTAAAAGTTTGGTCGTAATAATTAACTAAGGAATCTGGATACACACCAATAGCACTGGCCGAAATAAGCTGTTTTATGGTATGCGATTCGCCTTTTAATGAATTAATTAATAACTCTGTGGATTGTTTTCGGCTATTCAAAATTTCTTTCTTATACTCCTCAGTCCACCGCTTGGAAACGGTTGCCCCAGCCAAATGTATAATAGCATCTACGCCTTTAAAACAAGCTGTATCAATGTCTTGAGATTTTGGGTTCCAATAAAAACCTTTGTAATTATCTTCTTGAAGAATTTTAGATTTTCGGGTGGTTACATAGCTGACTTTTATATCTTTTTCGTGACAAAGCTTTACTATTTCTCCTCCAATCAATCCAGTTGCTCCTGTTATTAAAACGCGCATTATCTTTTTTTATAAAAATACAAAATAGACTTGCCTTTTGCTAGGGTTTTATATTAGGTTTAACAGAACTCATTTAAACTTTTTTAATTGGCTGAAAAATCGCTCTTTTGCACCCACTTTTTGTCTTTTTTTCATTCCGTAGCGATGCTATGCAGCTCAAAAAAGCCTTCAACTGGTCACAAAACCACTAATTTTCGCTTCAATCCAAAAAGTTTAAATGAGTTCACAGTGTGGGGGTTCTGATAAAAAAAATTAAATCCCACAAAGGCGCTAAGACGCATAGAAAAAAGATTACTTGATTCTCTTTATAATTCCACTGAAAACTGAGACTGAGACTGAAAACTGCAAACTTATTTAATAATAATAGCCCGAAGCATTTCCCGCTTCCCCGGTGGCCCCGGTAATCTTTCAACAGTAAAGCCTACTGCCTGCATTGCACGACGCACGCTTCCTTTTGCTGAATAGGTTACTAAAACGCCGCCTTCTGTTAAGGCATCGTACATTTTTTTAAAAATAGCTTCCGTCCACAACTCTGGTTGAACCCGTGCTCCAAAGGCATCAAAATAAATAATATTGTATTCATTTTTATCTTCAATTTGATGAAATAATTTTTGCTTTTTGTTTAATGAAAATTGCGATGTTATTTTATGCTTTTCTTCCCAAGAAACTGAATGTAATTTTTGAAATAAAGAGTCTTTTTTTTCAGTGTTTAATTCTTTGGTATAATTAAGTTGGTTGATTTCATCCATTAAAACTGGATACCCCTCAATACCAACGTAATCAATATGTATATTTAATTTTTTAGCTTCTAATAATGTGATAAAAGCGTTTAAACCTGTGCCAAAACCTATTTCTAGTATCGAAATATTCTGAGACTTCTCGACTGCGCTCGAAGTGACATTAGAATCAGTCTTCAACTTAGTAAAATAATGATGTAAACCGTGTTTTATAAAAACATGATAGGCTTCTTGTATGGCACCATGTTTAGAATGGTATTGCTCGTCCCATTCCGGTAAATGAATGGTAGTAGAACCATCAGCAGTAATTACAATTTCGCGTTGCAAATTATTGTTTTAAAAGTACCCCATCAGCTTCAAACGAATATGTTTTCTTCGGCTTGGTAATTTGTGCTATTTCTTCTTTTGTTTTTCCCGCATCTTCAGCATAATGCCGCTGTTCATCTACAGAAACTTCATTTACAAAAGCTTTTCCATTAACAATAACGGCTTTCCCAGCAATATTTTTAGGCATAAAAAAACCATAATCTTTAAACGTTACCATGACTTCATTTCCATCTTCAAGATTTAAAGTCATCCAACAGCCTTTTGCTTGACAAACATCATTTACTTTAGCAATCATTTTAGAATGAATACTGTCACCTATTTGCATTGTTTTGTAATGTGTAGCCATAGAACCTGATGCAACGGCATCGTCTGCAATTATTTCTTTTCCAAAGGATGCATATTCAATTTGTTCTACTTCATCTATAACTTTTTCAGATTCCTCAGTTTTATTTTTACAAGAATTTAACAGTAAAACACAGATAATTAGTAAGGTAATCGGCTTCATGATGTTAATATTTCAATTTAAAACGATTTATGTAAATATACCGCTTTTTTAAAAACGTTTTTATTTAAATTTGTATTGTAAAATGATTAGACTTATGAATGCTATAATCAATGACATAGAGATTATAAAAACAAAAACCACTAAAATAAATGACGTAGATTTTGATAATTTGAAATTTGGACACGTTTTTTCAGATCATATGTTAGAATGCGATTTTAAAGATGGGAAATGGCAAGCTCCTAAGATTGTGCCTTATGCACCAATTACCTTAGATCCTTCTGCAAAGATTTTTCATTATGGTCAATCTGTTTTTGAAGGTATGAAAGCCTATAAAGATGCCGATAAAAATGTCTGGTTATTTCGTCCGTTAGAAAATTTTAAGCGGTTAAATATCTCTTCAAAACGTTTGGCCATTCCTGAATTACCTGAAAACTATTTTATGGATGGCTTGAAGGCCTTGCTAAAACTGGATAAAGATTGGATACCCACAAACGAAGGAAGCTCATTATACATAAGGCCTTTTATTTTTGCTTCAGGTAACGGTTTTCATGCCTCACCGGCTGATGCCTACAAGTTTATAATTTGTACAGCGCCATCAGGCTCTTATTTCTCTGGAAAAGTTAAAGTTTTAATTGAAGAAAAATACTCTCGATCTGCCAATGGTGGTGTTGGTTTTGCAAAAGCAGGTGGGAATTATGCTGGACAGTTTTATCCAACACAGTTGGCCATAGAAAAAGGCTATCAACAAGTAATTTGGACAGACGATAACACACACGAATACATAGAAGAAGCCGGAGCAATGAATATTTTTATCCGTATAAATGACACCTTAATTACAGGCCCTACCAGTGATAGGATTCTTGATGGTATAACCCGTAAAAGTATCATTGAACTGGCAAAATCTGAAAATATCCCGGTTGAAGTTAGAAAAATTACGGTAAGCGAAGTGGTTGAAGCTGCAAGAAACGGTAGTCTAAAAGAAATGTTTGGTGCCGGTACTGCGGCTGTAATTTCGCCCATTGCCGGGTTTGGTTATAAAGATGAGGATTTTGATTTACCTGAATTAGGCGACACCTATGCTAGCTTTTTGAAAAAACGCATTACAGATATCCAAACTAATAAAGTGGAAGATCCTTTTGGATGGCGTTATAAAGTGAAATAATCCCCTCCCTAACCTTCCCAAAAGGAAGGAGAACTCATATTGTTAAAAAAAGAGAAGCTTCAACCTTCTCTTTTTTTGTGTTTGTTAATCTGATCTAAAGTTTCAGAAAAGTATCTTGTTAGTTTTATTTGTTCAAAATTTTCTCAATATTCGGCTTAAAATAATTAGGCCCTTTTAGTACTTTACCGTCTTCACGATAAATAGGCTCTCCATTTTCGCCCAATTTACTCATATTGCTGCGCTGTATTTCATCAAACACTTCTTCAATTTTATATTGCATGCCATGCTCTATAATGGTGCCGCATAAAATATAGAGCATATCTCCCAGGGCATCTGCAACCTCAACTAAATCATTATTATTTGCCGCATCTAAATATTCTTCATTTTCTTCGCGCATCAATTTATACCGCAACATATTTTTTGCCAATCCTAAATTGGCTTTTGGAGTTTCGCAGTGCCCAATTTTAAATGCCGTGTGAAATTCTTTTACGGCCTCTATTTTGTTTTTCATAAATAGGTGTTTTTTTTTCATTTCCTTGAAGGAGGAAATCTTTATTAAAGGTTTTCATTAAATTTGCATAAAAATAACCATATGTTCAGCAACGGTCAAATCATTTTTGGAGTTTTATTTTTTATTGTCTTCGCCATCGTTATTGCATACACCTACCGCAAAGATTTAAAACTCCATAAGCGCTTTTATGCTGGCAGCATTTGGGTGCTTATTGCCTTTATCGCTTTTATTTTATTTATTACTGCCATCAAGTTTATTTTTAAGTAGAACCTTATTTCGTGTTTTTTTGCTTTTCATCTAGGTTTTAAGTGTTTTAGCTATTTGTTTGTTAAATTCCTTAATAAAGGAATTTTTACGAATGATAAAGGACATTTCTGAATTTATTGCTAATACCGCATCAAAATTACATTCCAACAGTTTTCAAGAAACAGACTTTTCTCATATCAAAAATTTTCCGTTAAATTCTAAACAATGCCTTTATGTTATTGATTGGCAAGAATCAAAAGTTTCATACCAAAGAGACATCGATAAACTATTAGGCTATAGCGAAGATGAATTTACTTTAGAGACCATACTAAACATTGCGCATCCCAACGATTTAAATCTTATTAAAAGAATAACCCAAGCCGTAGTTAATTACTTAACAATCAACGAGTTTTCTAATTTGGGAAACAGTTCTTTGAACTTAACCTATCGATTTAGAAAAAAAGATGGCACCTACGTTAAGATTTTAAGACAATCGGCCCTTTTTGAAGCAACCAAAAATGGTAAGATGAAAAGCAACCTTTCCTTATTAACGGATATTTCGTTTTTTGATAATTCCGATACCGTGCAATGGGAATTTGATGCACCATTGGTTGAACAGAATGCTTTTAGAAACGAAATTTATAAAGAGTTCATTAATTTCTTTACACAAAGAGAAATAGACGTTATTAAGCTAATAACAGAAAACCATAAAACCAAAGAAATAGCTGATAAGCTATTTATTAGCGAGCATACCGTTTACTCGCACAGAAAAAACATCCTGAAAAAAAGCAATTGCCATAATGCCCAAGAACTCATAGCCTTTTGCAATAAGATTGGCGTATTATAAACTTAAAAGCACCCTATGAACAGCGTTAAAAAAACCACTGAAATCAATAGCTTAAAAATTGCTTATTTAGATAACGAAGTGCAGTCTGATAAGACATTAGTGTTTATTCATGGAAACTCTATGGATTCTAAGGGTTTTAAAAACCAATTCAACAGTTCTGACTTAAATAAATTTAGACTTTTAGCATTGGATTTTCCGGGGCACGGTAACTCTGAAAAAACAAATAGTTATTCCGTCATTCAATTTATTGATGTCATTTCCAGTTTTTGCAGCCGTTTAAAACTTCAAAATTTTATAATAGCCGGGCATTCGCTTGGTGGGCATTTTGCCATGCAATCGCTTCCTAAGTTAGTGGGCTGCAATGGTGCTTTTATTTTTGGAGCACCACCAATAAAAACCCCCTTAAATTTAGATGAAGCGTTTTTACCGCATCCTGTAATGCCGTTGTTATTTAAAAAAGATTTGAACCATGAAGACATGGACTTATTTGCAAAAAGCGTAACATGCAACAAAAATGAGCTTTACATAAAAGAAAGTATCAAAACTACCGATAGTGATTTTAGGGAGCAATTGGTTTTATCCATACAAAATGGCGACATGGTTAACGAAGTGGCCATTCTTAAAAATTTAATTTTTCCTATAGCCTTACTCTGCGGAAAAAACGATGTGCTTGTAAATACAGATTATATTAAAAATTTATCAATGCCCACTTTATGGCAAAATAAACTTATTTTGATTGAAGATGCATCGCACTGCCCACATTTAGAAAATCCAGAGGTACTCAATAAGTTGCTGGTTGAATTTACTAAATTCTGTAATAAGATTGTTTAAACTCTATGGATGATTCAAATTCAGGTATTATTGAGTTTAGCAACACAATATGCCAAAGGCTCCAAAACCGAAAAATAAGTGAAAAAAACTATTCTGATTTAGACAATTTCCCGCTTATAGCTGGTAAACAATGCCTGTATGTTATGGATTGGCATCAAAACAAAATAACTTATGCAAGGGGTGTTGAGCAAATGCTTGGTTATGATAAAGAAGTGTTTACACCCCAATTGATTTTAACCTATTTTCATCCTGACGATGCCAATTTTGTTGCAAGAATAATAAAAGTGGCCGTAAACCATGCAACAAAAATAGATGTTTCAAATACCGATCTATTTTTAAACTTAGCATTTAGGCTGATTAAAAAAGACAAATCCTATCTAAAAGTATTACGCCAAACAAAAACTTACAGTGTTGATGATAAAGGCATCCTAATAAGCAATGTATCATTTTTAACGGACATTTCGTTTATGAATAGTTATGATAAAGTAGAATGGGATATTAATTACAATATCAATCCCATTGACTTTAAAAAAAGTGTTTTTAAAGAGTTTCAAAACTTTTTTACAAACCGGGAAATAGAAGTCATCAAGCTAATCGCCAAAAATTACCCAACTAGAAAAATTGCCGAAAAATTATTTATAAGTGAACATACGGTATATTCCCATAGAAAAAATATCCTTAAAAAAAGCAACTGCCATAACGCCTCAGAACTTATCATGTTCTGTAATAAAATAGGTGTTCTATAATTGCTAAATATAATACCTTACTTACAACCAACCGTTTACCGAGAAATTTTTCGATAAACGTTACAAATATACCCAGTACTGGGGATGTTTTGGTGTTACTTCGTTTCATAGTTTTGATAAAAAAAACTAAAATCCTTCATTATGAAACAATTACTACTTTTTTTTACACTTTCAATCTTTGTCTTTTTTAATCTAAATGCCCAAATTTTATGGCAAAATACTATTGGTGGCAATAGTTTTGATTTTATGGAAGATGCCATAAGCACGTCTGATGGTGGTTTTTTGCTTATTGGCATGTCTGAATCTAACATTTCTGGTGATAAATCTGAAAATTTAAAAGGCGAAATTGATTATTGGATAGTTAAAACTAATAATTTGGGTGTTGTGCAATGGGACAAAACTTTTGGTGGGTCTGGTGAAGATTATCCTGTATCAGGAATTGAAACTTCTGATGGCGGTTTTGTTATTGTTGGCGAATCTAATTCAACTATTTCTGGTGATAAATCTGAAAACCCTAAAGGAGGATATGACTATTGGGTGCTCAAAATAAATAACACAGGCACAAAAGTTTGGGATAAAACATTTGGAGGATCAAATGATGATTATGCCATTGCTATAAGAGAGAACTCCTCAAATGAATTGATTATTTCTGGAGACTCTTTTTCAGATATTTCTGGTGATAAATCTGAAAACTCAAGAGGTTTTACAGATATTTGGACCATAAAAATATCAAGTACAGGAACATTAGTATGGGACAAAACCTTAGGTGGAGATGCTGATGAAGAATTGACGAGTTTAGAATTAACTTCTGATGGTGGGTACATCCTTGGCTCTATTGCTGAATCTGGAATTTCCGGTGATAAAACTGTAAACACAAGTAATAATGAAGATTACTGGGTTGTTAAATTAAGTAGTACAAATACTATCGATTGGCAAAAAACTTATGGTGGATCTTTAACTTCATCTAGTGCACTATCCAGTTTAATACCAACTACTGATGGTGGTTACCTATTGGCTGGAGATTCAGATTCTGATATTGGTGGAGAAAAAACGGAAAACTCAAATGGTAATTCAGATTTATGGTTTATAAAAATAAACAGTACAGGAACTATACAATGGCAGAACACTATTGGTGGAGCTGAAGGCGATTATGTGCCTTATGGTTTTGAAAAATCTGGTGGCGGTTTTGTTTTTGCAGCTGAATCACTTTCAAATATTTCTGGCGACAAAACAGAAAATAGCAACAATAATAGTAGTGATATATGGTTAGTAGAATTGGATAGTAATGGTAATCTTATTGCCGATAAAACTTTTGGGACTAACTCTTCTGAAAATCCTCAGCAAATAGTACAAACAAGTGATGGCAATTTTGTAATTGCAAGTACAATTGATGAATTATCAGGTGATAATACTGAGGTTCCAAATGGAGAAACAGATTATTGGTTATTTAAAGTAGATAAAAACACATTATCTGTTTCTTCATTAAAAAATGATTTAAAATTAAAAGTTTTTCCTATTCCTGTTGAAAACAATATCAATATCATTTCAGAATCCGCCATAGAATTTATTGAAATCATAGACATCACAGGGAAATTAATATCAAAAATGGAATCGCCCAATAAAACTATAGATATTTCAGAACTTGCAAAAGGCGTATATGTGTTACGTTTATATTCCAGAAATGGGGTAACCAATAAACGCATCATCAAGCAATAAGTTAGATAACAACCGTTTATCGATAAACTTTTCGATAAACGTTACAAATACACCCAGTACTGGGGATTTTTTGGCTTTGTATCGTTTTGTAAATTTGAAAAACTTGTAGGTTTATTTTGTTTCATTCCAATACCTACAGGGTCAAAATAAGACCTTGCAGGATATGAAAAAGAATTATTTGTTGTTGATTCAAATGGTTAAATTTTGAATATTAATCGAACTCGGTTTATTAATTAATCTCTTAAAAATCCCTCGTTATGAAACGATTATTACTTTTTTTTACACTTTTCAATCTTTTAATCTAAATGCCCAAATTTTATGGCAAAACACTATTGGGGGTACTGCTGAAACCTTCACTTATAACCATGTTACCAAAC
>TARA_R110002049_G_scaffold190436_1_pt1 | contig 13744 bp, 8 predicted proteins | sample TARA_R110002049 | Tara Oceans TARA_R110002049 (sample SAMEA4396941) | marine metagenome | biome: Polar Biome; feature: [SRF] surface water layer (ENVO:00010504); material: water (ENVO:00002006), including particulate matter (ENVO:01000060) such as... | depth 5 m | reverse complement strand
CCCATAGTAGCATCAACTTGGGCTTGGGTATATGCTTGGTAATACTCGTGGTCTTTATAGATTGCATCATTCCCCCATTTATCTACAGCGGTAGTATAACCTCCATTACTAGCACCATCCCATAGAGGTAGTGGTCTTTTTCCAGCAGATGTAATAATTTCTCCTTTAATTATTCTTGAATTCCTTGTCCCATCCGGATTCTTTCCAGTCGTTAACGCTGTGTAGCAGTGTCCTAAGGCTTTAACCTCTATCCCTAAAGACCTCCAGTTAAAACCTTTACCTGTATGCCAACCGATATAGTCATCGGTGTATAGGTAGTCTGTATAACCATCTCCTGCAATGACAACATGAGTAGAAACATGACCCTCACCATCTGACCAACCTTCGGCTGTTCCTATAGTACCTTCAGCCCCCGCTTTAGGCCATCCTGCAGTGTGGTGTAAGAAGATTTGGGTTTTTGGTGTACCATATCCTGTCTCGTAACCTGTTGATGCCTTGGCTCTTCTTGTTCCTGCGTAGAATATTTTATGGCCATCTCCTGCACCTTCACCCCCACCTCCTACAGCATATTGATACCCACGAACATTGTAAGGAGGTCTACCATGAGGTAAGCCGGATGTAATAGATTGATAATCGTCATGATTTATGGGTGAATTTGCGTCCTTTGCTCCTAATGGAATATATTCTCCCGAGGGAGATTTTCCTCCCGAAGCACTTCTTCCTCTTGAAGCATTTTCACTTGATGAAGCATTTCCTTCTGATGGAGAACTTCCTCGTGTTTCTCCAAAACTGTCTAAGAAGTTTGCCCTCGCTGCCAACTCCGCCGCTGTTAATATCCTTCCTCTTTTTTCTTTAGATGTAGAGGGCACACATAAAGTACCATAAGAAGTTGACCATTTTCCACTACTTATAGTGTGGGAGATTTCTTTAATTAAAAAATTAACATTTCCTTTATAGGATGATGGTAGAAATTCATCCGGTATTTTAAATTTTTCGAAGATTTTAGGACCACTTAATCCATCTAAATCTAAACTTAAATTAATTGGAATGAATCCTTTAGATTGGGTGCCTGTTTTATCTGGATCTGTAGCATATGATTTTTCTATATTTTGAGACGCTAGAGAAAAAACACTTGAAAGTGAGGATTGATATGTTTCTAAATCTTCATAATCAAAGTTTAAAGTTGATATTTCACTGATGTATTCAATGTAATTAATTATAGTTTCTGAGAAGCCTCCAACTAGGTCTTTAATATCATCACCACTGTTATCTGTGTTTGCTGAAGATCCTGGGTTTGAGATTTCAGATGCTTGTAAAATTCTATTTTTAGTGCCATAATTTAACCATTTAAATCTAGTACTACCGGCATTAACACTTGATTCGTTAGATACAGCTGCTATTGAAATTTCTGCCGCTAATTCACTACTAATTTCGGATTTAATAGAAGTATTAGTTACAAAACTACCTCTCCCCCCTACACGATCATTTAAATTTATTAAAAATTCTACTGGCTCGTCATCAACCGATTCGGAAATGTCTCCAGCTCCTGGTAGTGCTGTGTTGTCTATTATGTAAAAAAAGTTATCATCAGAGTCGTATACTACTTCAAAATCATTTACCCCTCCTAAGGCTTTTCCTATTCCATCCATAATTTTAGTTAAAAAATCATAAACATTAATATAAGTAGACTTATCATCAGAAGTTGATAGTTTTGTAAATAGTGTAGAAACATACGCCATATTAACGTGTATGTGGTTCATATTTCCTATGTAATCATTATCTTCTCTTCTAAATTTATGTCCTAATTTTCCATTAAAAGATTTTGCTGTTGCCGCGGCTGCTACAAACATTTCCTTTATATTCCCATAGTCATCTCCAAAACCCCCAGTAAACCAATTTCCTGATTCTGCGTTTTCTTCTAGTTCTCTTCTAGCCTCAGCAGTTGTAAGTGTCTTGTCTGCGCTTTTTATTTTCTCTATAATATCTGTTTCTAAAAAATCTCTAATTGTTCCTGTGTCCTCAGGGAGAGGGATTAAGCAAACTGAGGGATCTAAGGACATTTGAGATGGGAGAGTGTAGCAAAGGGCTATTCTATTGTATTCATCAGCTGGATCTTGATTAAGATTATTCAGCAGAATTTCCCGTAAATATGGGGGATATGGATCTAGAACTGAACTATCAGATAACTCCTGACCTTCCATTTTTGTTTTAAATGTATTATTAATTTTAAACATAGGGTCATTATCCTCTTTATTTCTAGGAATAAAAGCCTGTTCTATGATTCTTAAAAGAGTTCCTAATTTTAAGTAGTATGATTCTTCGGAATGTTCTGAAGATTCATCAAATTCTATTCTGAGTACTTCTGAATAAGCACCATCGCGTACTTTTTCCTTTAAACCCTTTTTTAAAGCGGGTGGGAAACTAGCAAAAATGGAATTAGTTGGATCATCAAGGATTGATGACAAAACAGGTATTACAATCCAGCTTGCATCCACCCATGAATTTTGGGCATCATCAGCGAGTTCGGTTGCTGTAAATATTCCAGCAAATATCTGATCCATAATAGATCTGTTAGCATTCTTCATTAAGGGCATATCATATGTACTTAATGCTGATGGTGCAACATCGCTTCCATTATATTTAACATTGAGTTTGCTTCCACCTAAAGATACATCCATCCTTAAAGATTCAATCACATCTCCAATAGAAATTAATTCTAATGTTATATCATAAGAATTATCAGAATTAAGGGTCCAGTTAAAGTTTTTCACAAATGCTAAAATAGCATCATAGTTACCATTAGATTCTTCTCTATACTTTACTATAGTATTATATATTTCTGTTTGCTTGTTTTTCTTTCCCAGAGAATTGAATTGATTAAACATTGCTTCAGCCATTTCAAATATATCCATTCCAGTAGTAGGATTCTCTGCAAGGGGAGTTTCTACTGTCCCTAAAAATTCATCTGAAAGGCTGTAGTTGTTATTTTGAATTTCACCCTCATTGTCTACATATATGCTATGTCCCCATTCTAATAACATACCATATTTTAATTTAATAAATAAAGTATCTATTATATCGAATTGTTGGGGATTATAACATTTTATTTTTACAGTTGCCTCTTTAAGAGATCCTCTATTTAGTGATTTAATATCGGCTGATATTAAGCCTGGCATCGGTGTGTAACCATATTTGTCAGAAGATGACATACCATAAGCTCCTTTACTATTTAAACTTGTATTTTCGGTTTTTAGGTTTTCTACTAATCCCCCTCTACGTTGTATTGAACCCGTCTCTAGAAATGTTGAAGTGCCTCCTTCTAAAACAAAATGACGAGCAAGTTGATTGCTAAGAAATGATTCACTTAAACCTAAATCCTTTAATCTTGTAGTATTACTAGGTCCCTCCTCATTAGTTATATCTACTCCAGACGTTAAACGAAGGAAGGATGTTTTAGAGTTTATATATCTTAATTGGTCATTAGTATATAGAGCATCTCCTACTCTTCCTAACATTTTTTGTCTAGCTTCTACTTGTTTATTTACCCAAGGAGAAAATGATTCACCTACTAATGTGGATTTTTTACCCATAACTTAAAATATTTGATTGTTGAATTTTTTTACTATGCTGCTATAGTTTCTAGGAATTCTAATTTGAGTTCCTTGGGGGATGAATATGGAATTTTGGGGGAGGGATTGATTTGATGATGATATCACCCACCATAAAGATTCATCTCCATAAAATTTATTAGCTAAAGTATCAAATCTATCTCCTCTTGATGTTATAACATACAAATCAGTATTATCTAAAGGAATTTGAGGGTACTTTATATTTACATAATACCTATGACCTTTAGGAATTTTTGAAATTTTTGTTTTATTATATCTATTCATGAAGTAGCTAGTGATGGGACATTAAAGAATTGAGCACCTCTTTCAGGAACAAAATCGTGGATTGGTAAGAGATTCATACCACTTATTTTTAAATACCTTGGAACTTGTTCATCCTCTCCTAATCCCCAATTTCCATTCCCTATTAATCCATCTATATTAAATCCAGTTACAACACATGGTAAGGATTTTATATAATCTCCTATAGTTATTCTTATCATATTCCCCCTCATATATCCTATGTCACTATAATCAGGGGCACATACTCCTGCTAAAGTATTTAATTTGGTATAAATTGATGGAAGATCATCTGGTCTTTGAGCTACTATTGAAAAACCAAGACTTATATCTCTTTCAAATCCATTATATTGATAGAAATTTTCGGCTCTGCCTGAGTATTTTACCTTCCCCCAATCCGATTTAAAATTATCTGAAAGAGAATCTATGTAAGCCCTAAAGTAGAGAAATTCAGAAGTACCGGCAGCATCATTATTTAAAAGCTCAAAAAAGAACTTTATAATTTGCTTACCCTCAACTTCCTCACTCCTTGATGATGAATTTACATTAGTTGTAACTGGGTCTTTAATTTTGTAAGTTCGATAAGAAGGTAATTTAGTAATTTCTTCCCCGTTAACTCCCAAGATTGTTCGATTATCAAAAATCCCAGGCAGAGTAGCGTCTCTTCCTGAACCTGAAATTGCTAGACTTTGGCTAACATTAGTTACACCAATTTTTGTATTAGGCAGTCTTTGGTTGTTTGTAGAATTAACTCCAGTTTGACTATCGGTAAGAGATTGTGCCATTGAAGCTCCTAAACTCCCTTTAAAGTTAAGATTTCCCGTATTTCTAAGACCGGTTTGGTATGTTTTAAGGTTTGGAAACTTATTATCTTTACTTAGGGTACTGTTATCATCTTGTGGGCCATAAGGGGTAATTTGTTGACCTTCGTTGTTAATACCTGTTTCTTCTTCCGTTAGATTTTCTTTAATAGAAGCACCTAAATTCTTTTTTAAATTAAGGTTAGGGGTTGGTCTTCTTGCTTGGTAATTTTTAAGGTTTTTACCTTTATTATTTTTACTTAGGGTACTGTTATTATCCGAGGGGCCATAAGGGGTAATTTGTTGACCTTCGTCGTTAATACCTATTTTAGCATCTGTTAGATTTTCTCTAATAGAAGCACCTAAATTATTTTTAAAATTTAGGATTGGAGATGGTCTTCTTGCTTGATACTCTTTAAGGTTTAAACCTTTTTCATCAGTGCTTAATGTGCTATTATCAGAAGAAGGACCATAGTGTTTAGTTTGACCTCCACTCTTATTTATTCCTGTAAGTTTTTCAATTTCTTCATTAGAAGGATCGGGAATAGCTTCTCCGTTTATATCACTGTATGTAAAGTAATCTGCAGATGCTCCTAAAAAATTTAACCCATTTGCACCGGGTTTAAGGCCTCCCCTTCCGTAAAAAGGAGCTCTACCTACTTGGTAAATTTTTAAATCTTTTCCTTGGGGGCGGTTTTGGTCGCTTATGGTTCTATCATAAATTTTAATATTTGTAGATCCTAAACCACTAGCCCCTCCTCCATAGCTAAAAAGAATATTGGGGTCGTTGTCATTAATTTTATAATTTTGAAATGCACTAGAACCTTCTGAAGTTAAGGGGTCTAAATCTTGTATTTTCTTTTTATAAATTAAAACTAATCGATTTGCATCGGAATTATTTGAGTTTGGACCCCCTAGATCTTTTACAGCAGTAAAGTATTTTTCTCTATCATTAAATATAGGAATAAGACCTTGCTTTTCAGTATGTAAGCCTATTCCTCCTCCCCCAACCTGAAGTATTGTGTTGAGGGGGTTATATAATGCTTTACCGGGTTCCCGTCTATTAGGTTGACCCTGGACTATGGGGTTTTGTCGTGAAAGTAATTCTTGCTTTGCAGTAAATAGAGTACCCTGTAAGCTTTTAGTGTCTTTAAAAAACTTTAATAAGCGAGAGGAATCAGTTATATCTCTTGATAAGGTTCCATTCCTTAGTAAAAAGTCTGGAGATGTTGGGGAGAGTTCGTCCGGTATAGATTTTTGAATGTAGGGTTGGTTGCTACTACCCCCATTTAATCTATCTCTCCCAAATTTAAGGGATCTTAAGTCAGTTTTTAAGTCTAAAAGACCCATTAAGCCTTGCCTCCTTGATTTTCGGGTGCAGTATCGGCGTATGTAGTAGGAGTTTCACCATCCAAATCTAAATTAGATCCTTCAAAGAAGGTTTGAGGGGTGGTGTTTTGTGTAGGAAGAGGTGGAGTTGCTCCATTAAATCCTAAAGTACTTCCTGCTGCTGTTAATAAATTTAAAAGTCCCATTTTTTTTTTGTTTTTAAGTTAATGTAATATGATTATAAATATTAATTATTGAAGTTTAGATGTACCCATAGCAAAAGCAGTTCCTGCTTTAGTACTATCTATAATAACACTTCCTTCTTTCTTTAGGATTTGGTTTAAAACTTCTTTAACTGCTTCTAATTCTTTTACTACAGCGTCATTTTCTCCACCTTCCCCACCAGCGCCGAAGGTTCCCGCAATTGATTGTACTGAGTCTGTTACTCCTTGTATTGCTGCTGTTCCTAAACCTAATACAACTCCTCCTATACTTGGACTCATTATATCTTTAAGTTTTTCTGTGTCTATTCCAGCAAGGGCTGTTTGTAAAGTTCCTAAGGCTATAGACATAGTTAGAAGAGCGTTAGCAGACAAATCGATTCCCGGAGCATATTCCGCTAATTTAGCAAACATATCAAAGGGACCTCCTCCAGTTATAATAGAAAGTAATCCTGCAGAAAGAGCAAAAAATAATAAACCTTGACTTAAAGGTATCATAGCTAGTCCTAAAGCGGCTAAAGCGGGGGCGACTGCCGCTAGGCCTGATGCTGATTGTGCTAAGGTTAAAAGAGAAGTAGATGCTAAGCTTATTCCAGGAGCATATTCTGCTAATTCACCAAACATATCAAAAGGACCACCCCCAGTTAAAAGAGTAAGTAATCCTGCTGAAAGGGCAAAAGAAGTTAACCCGAAAGCTAAGGGGATTAATGAGAATCCTAAAGCTACTAAAGCAGGAGCTACCAAATTAATACCATCAGCAATAGAGGGGTTTGCTAATGATGTTAAAATGCTGCCAAATTGGGTTATTATTGGTGTTAATAATGATAATGAAAGTGCAAATAGCAGAAGGGTTGGAATCATCGGAGTCAGAAATAATAACCCTCCAGCAAGTGCCAGAAGGCCTACTGAAGTTATTATCAATGCGGGTCCTAATGTCAACATTCCTAAAATTCCTTGGAGGGTTATTGAGTTCATTAATAAAACAAACCCTTCTGCTACTGCTGTAATTATTGGTGGTAGTGCTTGGAATACTCCAATTATAATATTTCCAAATGCTTCAATTAAGGGTGTAAGTAGGGATAATGCAAATGCGAATGGAATCATTGAGATTCCTAATGCAGTTAAAAGTCCTATTCCTATTAATATAAATAATGCAGTTGCTGGATTTCCAAATGCAGCAAGACCTCCTGCTAATGCTGTGAAGTTTGCGGAGATAAGAGCCCCAATCCCTGGAATAGACATAAATGTTAAGAATGGTATTCCTACTAACATTAATGCTAGAGCAGGAGCTAAAAGTAATAATGTTGCTGCCCCCATTATACCTTTTGATAGAGATTTTAAACCCTGACCTAAACCTTGCAGATTGCTTTTAAGCATTTTTAAAGGTACCATACCTATAAATGATAAAAATGGAATTGCAGCTATACTTAATACAGCAGCAGGGGCAAATAAAGCTAGGGCGGCTATTCCCTTAAATGTACCCTTTCCCATAGCTCTTAAACCCGCAGCTAAATCCTGAAAGAACGATTTGATTTTTTTACTATTTACACCTGCTAATCCTTTAGAACTTTTATCAGTGCCCTCTGGTATTGGGTCTTTTGATATTGAGTCTGTTTTGCCTATTTTATCACTCTTAAAAGCTGATTTGATTCTTGATGCAAATCCTTTCTTTCCTTCCCCGGGGGATGCGAATTTTTTTACAGCTCCTCCAATACTTTTTGCTAAGTCTTTGGCGTCTTTTAAACCACTTTTAATACTTGATGCAAAATTACCTATTCCTGCTGCCATCTTAGGTAGGTAAACTAATGCTAATACCGAAAATGTAGCTATTAAACCTAATTTATTACCAGTTAATATAGCTACAGTACCCGCAATCGCCTCTAATACAGGAGCAAGAGCCGAAGTTAGTTTTTCTATTGACTTTTGGATGCTTTCCTGAACACCTAGACGTTTAGCTTCTTCTATATTTATGCCCGCAGCTGCTGCTGCTTGTGCTTCAGTCATACCGCTTTGTTTCTGTTGAAGGAAAATCATATTAGCAACCTGGTCTTTAGACATTCCTAATGACTTTGCAATTGCATCTTGTTGGATTCTATTTCCTGAGCTGAAGGCTCCAATAATTGCTTGATTTTCACCTATTTCTTTAGTTAAACCCGCAATATCATTATTTAAGGCGGCTTGACGGGCTCCTTCAAGATTAATTTCTTTTCCTGTAAGTAATTCAGCTTCTAATTCATTTGCTATAGAATTTTCAAAGTCAAGTAATTTATCTGCAATTCCTTCTGCTTCAGCTAAATTGATACCTAATGATGCTGCTCCTGCTGCTGCTTCAGTTAGGGCTTCAGTGCTATTGCCTAAACTTAAAGCTAAAGCTCCAGATGCATTACCTACATCTTCCATAACAGCACCTACATTTAAAGCTACTTTATTTTGTTGAATAAATTGTTTAGTTGTAGCGTATACTGCTTCAGATGTTCCTTTTAAAGTACCACCAAATGCTTCTGCTCTTAAAGCTAAATTTGCAGCCGCTTTTTCACTAACTCCTAGTAAATTAGTTAATTCAGCTGCAGCTGTTATAGTTTCTCCACTAAAGGCCGCATTTACGTTAATACCAATTTCTTTAGATAAGGAACCTATAGTTTTAGCAGCATCTATAGATGATACCATAGAGGTATTAAAAGTATTCATATTAGTTGCAGATTGTCCCGTAAGATTTCTTACTTCTGCGTTTGCTTTACTAAATTCTAAAGTACTTTTTACTATAGCACCAAAGATCACTGAAGGGTCCTTTAGTGACTCGCCTAAACTTCCAGCCATTGATGATACACCCGCAAATGCTACTGCGAGTTTTCCACCTTCCCTTTCCCCCCTCGCTATTTCATCAGCAACCTTAGTCATTGCTTTTGATGCGTCATCTAATCCTAATGAATTAGCTAAAGGGCCTAATGTCTCTGACAGAGTCTTAGTTAACCCCCCCGCAATTCCTAATAAATCATTAGATTTTTTACGGATTCTACCTTCTTCTTCTAATTTCTCAAGTAATTCATTTTCTATAGAAAACCCCTCTCTTTGGGCAGAGATCAATGCAAATTCTTCTTCTTTAATTTTACCGGAAGCAAGTAGAGATTGTAATTTTACTTTATATTGAGCATCGGTAAGCTCTAACCCATTTTTGTCTACCTGCTTAATACCTTTTTTTATAAGGAGAGTTTCTGCATTTGCTTTAATATCCCCAAGACTAATTCTTGCCTGCTCCTTTAATTTATCTATCTGGTCATCTTTAAGTCTAGAAATCCCCTCTTCTTGACTTTGAAATTTCTGGGCTACAGTAGTAAGTGTAGAGTAGCTACTATTAACTTCTTTAATTAAATTTACATCTTTACCTAATTCCGAATTTATTGCTTTAAGAGTCTCTCTATAGTCTTTAAAGCTAGAGAAAGAAAATGAATCTACTGCTTTTTTTGACTTCTCAAGTCCTTTTTCAAATTCACTAAGTTTTTGAGTTAATTCCTCTATTTTTTCTTTATCTGTGGCCATGGCTAGTGATAAATATTAGAGAACATCATTTCTTTGATGACTTTGTATTATATGAAGTCCCCGCTGATTTTACTAGTTCGGGTGCTTGTATCTTACCAGTAGAATCCATTACTGTAGTAGTATTTGGATTTTGGTTTGCTTTATCATGGGCTTCTTTTTCATTCTGGTAATGCTCATTTATTTTATTAAATGTAAAATTACGAAGCCAAATCGGCATATCATAAACGGTATGCCAATCATATCCCCCTTTACCATAAAAAACTATTTCATGGATTTGGGTAAAAATGTTTGCTCTATACTTTAAGGTCAGGCCAAAAAAAGTTGAGGCCGATAGGAATATCAATTTCCTTGGAATTACCATCTGGCCCCTCTATTTCATAGTTTAAATTTACATCAGGTTGTGTAGTTCTAATGTGTTCTCTAAGTGAGCGAGCATCCATAGCTAATAAATAATTGTCTACAAATTCTCTAATTGTTTTGGTGTCTGTGTTATTATCAACAGCAATAAGCATGTGTTTCACTCTTGTTGATAATTCGGGGCTTGCTTTTTTATTAAGCCTTTTTAATCCCTTTATTTCACTTTCAATTTTAGCATCATCTCCATGAGTTAAAATTTTATATGAGATTTCGGTTTTAGAATGTGGGAGTGTGTAATGAAATTCGTTAATACCGGGTGTTATAGTGTCTGTATTAAATTCATTGGGCTCAAGCGATGTAAGGTCGATGGTGTGATCTTCCCCGCCGTAATTAAAAGTATATTCTTTACCATATCCTAATACACGGGCCGCTAACATAATAGCGTTTTTATCTCCTACAACTAAATCATTGTAATTGATTTTAGTTATTATAAGAGACTTCAGCAATTCATCAATCACCGTGCCATTTTTAATATAATTTTGATTTGTTAGAATATCTTCCTCTCTAGCAGTCATGTATTTCATTTCTACTTTTCCGGAAGAAAGGGGATTTTCTTTAGGGTATAATAACCCTTTAGAAGGTAAATCAATTACCTCTGTTGGAAACTTAAATTTAGATTCACTCATTTTAAATAACTTTGTTTTGATATAAATATATAAAAAAATAAGAGGAACGTAGAAATACGCTCCTCTTTATTATAATTTTTGAATTGTATTAGAAATTTAGTACAGCATAATCAATACCTAGAGCTATCTGCAATTCAACAGGTGTATTTTCTGTTGACCAGTTAAACTCTGGAAAAGTAGCTGTTTTGATAAAGGCGCCTTTTAAGACCCATTCCGACACTATATCACCTACAGGACCTAAAATATTAAGAGTTAAGTCTTTTTTATAAAAATCAGAATAACCATCTCTACCTGTTACGGATTCGTGATGTAGTCTAACCCATTCCATTACAGCTTGAGCTCCTGATGGAGTTACAGGGTCATAAAGGTTAAGGGTTACGTCGGACCACTTAGATTTTCCTTTAATTTTTCTATCTATGTTGATATGGTTTAGTATTACTTCTCCATTTTCAATATTAAAGCTACTTATTTGTTTAATAATATATGAAGGGAACCCATCCATATAAAGGATGAATCTATTCGCCTGTTTAGGTTCATAGGCTGTGTAGAAAATTTCATTGGGGTCTAATACTGCCATTTTATTTGTTTTAGTGTTCTATAATAAATATTATATGTTTATAAATATTCGAGTTTTTTTTCTAATTAAGAAGGAAACTCTGCTCCTGTTGGTAATATGTTAAAGTCTAGAATTATAAATTCTGCTGTTTTTGTAGGTTGGAGGAATAATTGCCCTACCATTTGATTACGATCTACAACATCAGCCGTATTATTAGAACTGTCCATTACAACTTTAAAGGCATATAAACCTTGTTTTTGTTGAACCATTTCTAAATAAGTATTTGCTTGAGATAGGAAGCTGTTTCTAGTAGCACTTGTGTTTTGCTCGAAAACAAGAGTATTAGCTATGTCCCCTATTACATTTTTGAGATTAATAAGTAATCTTCTTACGTTTATTCTATCTAAGGCAGAAGCTTGTTTTTGAAGTGTTTTTTGTCCAAATACTGTAACTCCTACATTTGCGAATGTTGCAATTGGGTTAACTCTACTACCATATAAGGTATCTCTATTAGCCTTTGTAAGTGTTTTTTCAGTTCTGATAACATTGTCTAAAACTCCTCTATTAACACCTGCGGGGGCAAACCAAGGTTCTCCTAATTTGTCGTTTTTAGCATAAGCTCCTAATACCATAGTAGAAGCAGGAACAAATACTCTTTGACCTGTATCTGGGTCAATAACTTGACACCAAGGCCAATAGGCTGCTGCATAGCTATTATCATAGTCATCAACCCTTCCTGCTGCTGTAGTAGTATTATTTTGACCATAATTTTCAGGATCTACTAAAACAATAGTGTTTCCTCTTTCTTCAGCATATTCTATTGCTTTGTTTATTACTACAGCAGTTGAATTACCTCCCTGAGCAATAGTTGGTCCTGGAATTGCTAATATGTTGTATTTGTAAATCTCTGTATTGTTTAATAAAGCGATTGATGTTGAATACATTGTAGCATCTAAACCCTGGATGTCTGTTGCCGTCGAGATTTTGTCGTAAAACTTACCTCGGGTTCCGTTAAAAGCGGTACCTGCTGCACTGAAGAAGGATCCACTACCTACTTGAGGTATAGAAGCGGAGTAATGTCCTGCGGGAACACCTTGTACTACCCCACCTGCATCTAAATACGTAGGAGTTGGTTTATCTACACTTGAAACATATACATATCTACTTCTATTTTCATACTCCCCTGTAATTTGGAGGTATGTGTTTCCAGCTCCATCGCCGGTTTGTGCTGTAAAGGTTTGGTTACCAATTACTTTTTCAATGTAATTAGGTGAAAATGGATCAAGACTTATGTTAAGCCACTGTTCTAATATTATTTTATTATCCGTAGAATCATCTCCCCTTCTAATTAAGAGGTTAAATTCTCCTGTTTTATCATTTTTACTGCTTATCTCCCATCTAATATTATCAGTTGATCCTGAAGGAAGTACTCCTGCTGTGTTTGCTACTAAACTACCATTATCACTATTTTGATTTACACCTTTAGGAATTGTTTTTAATTGGAATGATGAGGTTGTAAGTAAATCATCAGCTTTTATAGTAAATATAGCGTCTCCTAGTAAAATCCCAGCAGCTGCTCCAAAAGATGATGATGGGATTGTTATTGTATCCCCAACTTCTACCCCATTAGAGCTTGTTAAAAAGGTAACAGCCGTTACAGTCATTGCTGTTGCTGTTCCTCCTGTAGTAATAGACATAGATACTATATTTTCAAAAGCACTACTAGTTATAACATGTCCAGCTCCCGAACCTGTTACAATATGAGTTGATGCTGCACCCCCTGAAGGTGTTTGGGTTAAGGAAGCAAGCAAAGCATTTGAGTTTTGGTTTATAGAACCAGAATGTCCTACAGCTCCTATTTCTGCTGATTTTATTTGGGTTGATGTTGCCCCCGTATAACTACCTGTAACTACTCTAGATACTAATAAAGTTTCTCCTCCTTGATCAAAGTAATTATGAGCAGCTATTGATGTAAAATATGTGTAATTAACACCACCACTTTCTATAGTGGTTCCAAATTTAGATTTATAATCACTATAAGATGTAACTATAGTAGGTTCATTAACAGGACCCTTAACTGTTGGTCCTATTATAGCAGCTCCTACTACTATTGGACCTTCGGTGATTTGGGATTGATCACTTTCTCTGTTGTATACCCCGGGTGATACTATTTTAACTGCCATGTTTTAAATTTTATGAAGGGAATGATACTCCCGTTGGTAATATGTTAAAGTCTAGAATTATAAATTCTGCTGTTTTAGCAGGTTGAATAAATACCTGCCCAATTAGTTGGTTTCTGTCTATTACATCAGCCGTATTATTAGAACTGTCCATTACAACTTTAAAGGCA
>TARA_R110002049_G_scaffold4063_2_pt1 | contig 13757 bp, 35 predicted proteins | sample TARA_R110002049 | Tara Oceans TARA_R110002049 (sample SAMEA4396941) | marine metagenome | biome: Polar Biome; feature: [SRF] surface water layer (ENVO:00010504); material: water (ENVO:00002006), including particulate matter (ENVO:01000060) such as... | depth 5 m | reverse complement strand
AACGTAAAATCAGATACCATGCATTCATCAACAATGGAAGAATATGCTGACTATCTAGAAATGGAAGTAAAAGAAATTTTTAAGTTTTAGATATTTATTTAAAAATGTTTGAATAAGGTACTTGTATATGAAAAGTAAAGAAGAATTTTTACAAAAAGAAAGGATTTATTTCTCAACCATGACTGATGATGAATATAAAAAAGAGATGTATGGTGATGCGAAGGCTTGTAAAAAATGCGGAATATGGTATTGGAATGACTGTGCAAAAAGGTGTAAATGCAAATAATATTTATTGTGGCTATTATATATAACGGTTAGTGTAAACAGCGTTACGCCTCCAAAAACGAATTAAATTAATAATTTATAAATGGTATTTTTTACCGCATAAAAATGTTTAATTTTTTACTATGGAAAATAAAAAAGAGATTGAAAATAGAATAGACGAACTACAAGCCCTAGCAAATATCAAAGGAAAACAAAGAAGATGTTTGCTTGATGAAATGATGGAAATTTTTAGGGAGATGAATAAATTGAGAGAAAAATCAAATTGTAAATAACTGACTAGTTTTTGAAAAGCATTGGAGGTAATAACTTAATTCAGTAAATATGGAAACACTTATAGAAGATTTAAAAAAAGTAATTAACTCTGAAATTGATAATAAGGACAAATACATTAAAATGCTTATTAACGGATTTCTTATAGAAAGAGACAGTGAGTTGTTTTCCATATATAGTGTTAAAAACCGTTTTGATCCAAAATACACGCCGCCTTTTAGAGTTGGTAGAAAACAGGGTAAAGCGGTTTTGGACACAAACGGCATAGAAGTAGTGTTCTTTAATAATAGTGAGGAGCAAGCAAGAAAGTACTGTGATTACTTAAATGGTTACTAAAGTAATTGTATATTAATAGTGGCGACTTAAACGCAATAAATTTAAAATTATGCAACAAACTTTATTTAATACAGAAACTTCTGATAAAACACTAAACTCGACATTATTGATAAATGGTGTCAGCGGCAATATTAATTTCGGAATAATTCGAGCCGCTTTAGAGTTAGCATTTGAAGCTGGTAAATGGGAAGGACAAGTTGAACTTGAGGAATTTTATGATAGAAACCAATTTTCAGAAGCATTTATAGAAGCTGTTTATTCTCGCAAAAACGCAATACCTTTAAAAAAAGCTTCAACTTGCAGAACCGTAACAGTTAATTTAAGAAGTGATAAATGGCGTGAAGGCGTTAGAAAATCGGCACGAGAATATGTAGATAAGGCAATGGCGTTTGTGGTGGAACATTACCGCTAACGTTTAAAAACAGCATGACTGCGATAGCAGGCATAAAAAACAATAATATTATGAAACACAATTTGAAATGGTTTGAGAATAATATTGGTAAGACTATTTTTAGAATGCCAACATTACGAGAAGATGAATTAAAGCTCATTGAAATAAAGGTAATTGACAAAGAACATTCTAATTATCTTATGTCATCACAAGATGAATTAGGATTGGTTTATTGGGGAGAGTACGATAAAATAATTATGTAAGGAAAGTAACGATTAAATTAAAGATTATGAATATAAACAAGGAAATACTAATGACTATTATTAGAAATAGTAGTAGCAAATTGGTTGGTGAACAGGAGATTTTAGAAATAAACGAACAACAACTGTACTTAATAAATAAAGAACTGAAGGAGTTATTTTATTGTTGCAAACGTCAATAATAAACACAGTAAAAGATTATGAAAACAGAACTTAGTAAAATAGCACAAGACCTTGAAAAAGGCACAATAACTGAAAAGGAAGCACAAACTCTTTTATTGGGTTTATTTAGTGTTACCAAACGTTTTTCTTTGATTGAATTAGAGAACGTTTTAAGAAAGCCTAAACTTGCTTTGATAAGTACAGACCTAAAAAACATTTTGGTTAAAGGTAATGAATACCATTATGAAGATAAAAAGGATGTTGAATTTATAAATAAGTACGCAGGCAAGAAAGTGCTTGTGTATGAATGGTGCGGCGATTGGTGGATATGCGAAGACGATAATTATCCAATATTTAAAAAATGTTTTGAGTTACTTGATTAAATGTTTGGTAACGATGTTGTATATGGTGTGTAGCGACCAAAAACGCTAAAACTTTGAATTAATTAATAACTTAAATAAATAAACAAATGAAACGATTTAAAACACTTAAAAGCTATACATTATATACTTTGTTAGCGGTAGTTTTTTTATCACTAACCTCTTGTGATACAATGGAAGCAGAGAGCGAATACAACAAACGCTCTTGGGAAATAAAGAAAATGAGAATGGAATTAGAATACTTAAATGATTTACACGATTACAAAAGCGAACTTGAATTTAGACAAAAGATAGCAGATATTGATAGTTTTATTCAAAATTACCGCTAACACACGTATAACTATAATAGATAATAAAAACATATGGGTTATATCTAAAAACACGTATAACCCGTATAAAAATAAACATACAGAGGCTTCGGGCATTACTTTTTATAATTGGGGAATTATTGATTAATAGCAAAGTCCCGAAGCTGATGTATAAACACTAGAAATTATGAATATAGATATAAAAAAAATATCAAAAACACCTAAAGACCAATTTGAAGCTATTGATTTTATGATTGAGTTTAGTTCTAAACTTTTAGACGCTATTCTGATAATGAATAGTGCTGTAAAATTTAACACAGAAAATTATAAAGAAATTAACGAAAAAAGAATGATTGATTTTATAAAACAATTTGAAAAAACAGACCAATGAACAACAACCTTAGAAAAATATACGCATCAACTTGTTTATGCAAGGCAATACCAACCATTGAGGTAAACAGCGATAAGTACAATAGCGATAAAGCGTATCAAAAAAGTATTGACGAACAACTTATTAATGTTAGTAAAAATAAATAACAAATAGTTTGTTTATTTCATTTAAAGGTATTACATTTGACTAAATAAGTATTACTAATTATAAAAATATGGCAAGGACATCACTACATTACAGTAAAGAAAATGAATGGCTTGTTGAAGCCGTTGAACAGGAAAGAAAAAAACAAAATCGACCATCTATTAATAATACAATAGAAAGTATATTGGTAGATTATTTTAAACATAAAAAAAAGTAACTATGAGCCACTTTGAAGAACTACAAGAAATAAAGAAGAACGTATCAACGATACACGATCCAATAATATTATTTGCTATAAACCAAAAAGTAAGACATTTGGAAGAAAAGATTAAAGAGGTTAAATCCTTAAAAGTAAATTTTGAACTTATTAAAAACTAAAATCATGGAAGCAATTACAGAAGCAACATTAATTTTATCAATATTATATATTGGGCTTGGGATATTACTTGGAGTAATAATATATAAAGCCATTAAGCCTTTTATAGTTAAATAATTTAAACCTAATACAATGAGTATCTACAAAAAACTATTTGAAGCAAAAAAAGAGATTGGTAAAATATCAAAGGACAGTACAAATCCTTTTTATAAATCCAAATACTTTGATATTAATCAACTTTTAGAACATGTTGAGCCAATACTACAAAAACATGATTTACTTTGCTTACAGCCTATTTTAAATGGGTGTGTTAGTTCAATAATCATAGATATTGAAACAGGAGAGAAAGAAATATCTAGTTTAGAATTAACAAATCAAACTGACCCACAAAAGAGAGGTTCAGAAATAACCTATTATAGGCGTTATACACTAGGAAGTCTTTTAGGACTTCAAGCAGAAGATGACGATGCAAATTCAACGGTTGGAAATAACAGTAAATATAATTCAAAAAGAACTATTACAGAATGGCTAACAGAAGAACAATTCAATAAAGCCATTCAATCCGATAAAGTAGGAATTACAGCAACTATAAACGCTTATTCTAAAGGATCTAAAGGAATGAAAAAAGATTACTTAACACAGCTTACACAAAAACTTAAAACTCTATAAAATGGAAGCAAAAGACGAAATTATTATTGAACTATTATTAGCAAATAGGATATTAAAAAAACAAGTAAAAGACAATGAAGAAAGTCTATCGTATTGGTATAAAAAAAATGATAAACTTGAAGAAGAATTGAAACGATTAAAACCAGAAGAAAATGAGTAAAGATTTATTTTTAATGATGAGAGAGAAGGAGATTGCAACAAGCAATTTCCTTCCAACAAAAAAAGAGATAACAAAATCCTCTAAGGAATTTGCGGAAGGAATAGTTAATGGTGGAAACCATAATTTACAAGAAGTCTATTCACAAGCTTTGAGATTAAAAGAATCATTATCAACTATTGAAGGCGTTCTTAAAAACGCTTTGCCAGAAGAAAATTTTGAGGGTTATGGTTTAAAGGGAACTTATCGAAGCGGTGGAGAAACATTGAATTATACAGAAGATGAAATCTATAATAAGTTAAAAGATGATTTAGATGCTAGGGTTGAACTTTTGAAACTGGCACAAAAGCAAGATTGTTTAGATACGTACGGGAATGAAGTTCCAAAGGTTTCAACCACGCAAAAAAAATCAAGTTTAGCAATAAGTTTTTAAAATGAAACTAGAAGATATATTAAATAAAATATCCGATATTATTGAAACTTACGAAAGCGGTGCTTTTAAGGATTTACACGTTATGCACAGAGAATTAACGTGTAATATGTACTATTTATCAAAAGAACAGGTTGAAGCGCACCAAAGATGGAACAAAACATATTATCTATCTACTGAAAAAACAAATGCAGGAAAGGAGCGTGAGTGCGATAAATTTGTACCCGAACTATACTTGTGCAGAAAAATCATGGAAACGGCAAAAGGTGTTTCTATCGCTATGGGATATGAAATTAAGATGAATTAAACATAAAACATAAAAAACACAAAATAAACACCGTTCAAGATATGATAAATTGCACTAATGAAAGCAATTTAGATAATATGCTTAAATATTTGAAAGGAGTTATTATGTCGGGTCATTTAATTAAATCTATATCGGGCAATGATTTTGATTTAGAGTGCGATGGATTTATATGGATAGACGACAACGAGCATAAAATTGACATTAAAATAACCAATAAATAATGCTTAAAGAAAAAAGATGCAAAAATTGTAATGAATAAACCAACTTACAAAGATTCATTTGGAAACAGATACACAACGGATGAAATCAACCGTAAAAGTAATGAATCGGCAAAACTTAAACTTCAATTACAATTAGATGAACATGGTTATAATTTTTGTGAGCATTGTAAAAGAAACGATTGTAAGCCAATCGATGTGAGCCACACCATAAGCCGAAAAGAAGCAAAAGAAAATGGGTGTGTTGAGGTTCTTTGGGATATTGAAAATATGGAAATACTTGGTAGAAAATGCCACCAGATAAAAGACAAACTATTGTGAATAAAATAAAAATCAAACCGTTGTCGGTAAACGAAGCTTATAAAACGTTTTGTAAAAAATGTAAAAGCGGTAAAAATGTAGTAAGAGTTAAAACAAGTTCTTATAAAGGATTTGAAAAACTTTTAACATTGTCATTAAAGCCTATGAAAATAGAGTCAGATATACGTTTAAGCGTGTTTATAGTATTCGGGTTTAGTTCTCATGGTTCGGACTTAGATAACTGCTTAAAAACTTTTATAGACGTTTGCCAAAAGAAATTTGGGTTTAATGATAATCGGGTTTTTGAATACCACTTAAAAAAAGAGATAGTAAAAAAAGGAAATGAATTTATTGAATTTGAAATAACTAAATTATAAAACAAATGGAAGCAAAAAACCAACATCAACAAGTAATATGGTATCTCATTAATTGGGATGAATTTAGCCTTATGGATTTAATTAACGACAGTATGTTTATTAAATTTCAAACACGCTTGAGTGAAATTGAAAACGAAGTATCATGCTTTATAGCAGAACGTACAAGGGTAGAATTTACAAATAGGTTCAAAAGAAAATCGACCTATAACAAATACAAGGCTTGCATCCCAAAAGAAAAGCTTATTGAACTTTTTAACAGATATGAAAAATGAAAGTAACAAGAAACAGAATTTGGATAATAACTATTTCATCATTAATACTTTTTATGTTATCAGTTTATAAATGCAATGCTCAAGACGGTATAAGTTTTTCGGTTCTTCAAGATGTTAAATTGGGATTAGGCATGGACAAAAAACACATGAATCCCAATCCAACACTTGATATAATTGTTAACATGAATTGGGAAGGTAAACAGTATGATTATTACTACTTTACCGTACAAACCCAATATGAACGTGCTAATCTGCATGACGGTTATTTCAGTAGGTATTCAGTTCATGGTATATGGAATTTGAATACTTTAATACTTCCTAAATTAAAACTAGGTTTTGGAGTAGGTATAGGAATGATACACAGACCAAATACAGGCGGTTTAGGGAGTTATTCTGGCACATTGGATGTAAGTTACCCAATAGCTAAAAAACTATCTGTGATCGCTAAAAACGAATGGGTAAGGCGACCCGATTTAATAACGCCAAAACTAGGATATAACCTTGCTTTGGGATTAAACTATAAATTTTAATGATAAAAATAGGAAGTGATTTTAGTGGTGTTGGGGCATTAATTGAATAAATATATGTATATTTACATTGTAAAAAATATATATTATGAAAAACAATAAAGCTCAACAAATGTATGAACTATATAAAGAAGGTTATTCTCTTTCAGATGTTGGAAATGTTTTTAATGTTACAAGACAGTCTGTTTATGATATGTTTAAGCGTAGAAATTACGAATTGAGAAGTATAAAAAAGAAACCTTTCATAGTTTATAATGGCCTAAAATTCACAATAAACAAGAATGGTTATTATGAATGTACCACACAGGATCGTTTGATGTTGCATAATTTGGTTTATGAAACTGAAAAAGGCAGTATTCCAGAAGGAAACGTTATTCATCATTTAGATAACATTAAGATTAATAATAAAATAGAAAATCTTAAACCAATAAGTCCTAGTGAACATTCTAAATTACATAATAGTGTTTCTGGTTGGAATGGAATGTGTAAAAAGGTTATTTGTGTTGAAACTAAAGAAATATTTAACTCTATAAATGAACTTGCTAAAAAACATAATCAATATCCGTCAAACGTATCAAGATATTATATTGATGGCAAAAGAAAATTAAATGGATATACTTATGAAAGAATTGATTAAGATAGGAGGACAGTTTTCTGGTGTAGGTGCTTTTGATTTTGCATTAGACAGACTTGGAATAGAATATGAAAATGTATATCAAGCCGAATGGGATAAATATGCAAGGCAAACTTATCTTGAAAATCATTCAAAACCAAAATGGTACGTAGAAGATGTCTATGATACTCCAATTAATGATATACCATCATTAGACATAGCAATGTTTTCACCTCCATGCCAAGCATTTAGTTTAGCTGGAAAGCGAAAAGGTGAAGATGATAAAAGAGGTGTTTTGTTTTATAATAGCCACGAATTTATACAAGTGAATAAACCTCGATACTTCATTTTTGAAAACGTTAAAGGCTTATTATCTGATGCAAAAGGTAGAACGTTTCAAATTTGGCTTGATATGTTAGGCGGTAAAAGTGTAAACGGAAACCCTGTAATATTCCCAAGAGAAGATGCAACACCTTACCATATTTATTACAAAGTGTTAAACGCTAAAAATTACGGTGTACCACAAAATAGAGAACGAGTTTTTATTATTGGAATACGTGATGATGCGGATAATAACTTTCATTGGCCAAAAGCCTTGCCATTAACAAAACGATTAAAAGATGTTTTAGAAACTAAAGTTGATGAAAAGTTTTATTTAAGCGATAAGATGATTTCCTGGATAACGCAACACCGAGAAAAAAGAGAAAGCCAAAATGACTTTCCAATGAATGAAAATGGTATAAGTGGATGCGTAACTGCGAGATATTATAAATGTGGTGCAGAAGATCCATATATAAAAGTAAAATCTGCCACAAAAAAAGGATACGAAGTAGCTACTAAAGGTGATAGTATCAACTTATCCAACTTAAACAGCGAAACAAGACGAGGACGAGTAGGAAAAGAGGTTGCGCAAACTTTAGATACTGCGTGTAACCAAGCTGTAATGATGGGCGCAATACGTGGCAGAAATCCCGAAGCTCCTAAAAGTAGAGTTGTAGGATTACCAACTGAACAACGTTTAGAGTTAAATATGAACGGAACTTCAAACGCTTTAACTACTGTGCAAAAGGATAATGTTGTAGTAACTAAAAATTACATACAATATGATGTTTCTGGAAAAGGATATAAAAGCCAACAAGACCGACTTTATTATGAAAACGGAATAATGTGTACTATTCCTGCGGGACGTACAGAAAACAAAGTAAATGTATTGTTAAACGACTTTAAAATAAGAAGATTAACCCCTCGTGAATGCTTTCGGTTAATGGACTTTCCAGATACTTTTGAATTTGTGTGTAGTAATAGCCAACTATACAAACAAGCCGGAAACAGTATTGTAGTAAATGTACTTGCAGAAATAATTAAAAAATTAAAACTATAAAATAAATTAAAAAACAAATAAAATGGAACAAACATTCACAGGTAAAATTACAGAGATTAGAAATCCAAGAACAGGAACAGGACAAAAAGGAGAATGGGCTAATGCTGAATTTGAGGTAACAGAATCAAACCCACAAAATAATGATTATCCACAGATAGCATTATTTGACTTCTTTAAAAATGGTGAATATTTAAAATACGCCAAAGACTTTGAAACCTATTATAAATTAGGAGATATAGTAACGGTTCATTTTAATTTTAAAGCAAATGAGTACACCAATGCCAAAGGCGAAAATGTTAAATTTTATAAAACTTATGCATGGAAAATAGAAAAATTAGAAAAAGGAGTTGAGCCACCTTTTGAGCCAGCAACAGATATTAATGATGATGAACCAGATGATCTTCCTTTTTGAGCGGTACTAACAAAATAATAAATTTATGAAATTAAAAAGCAAAGAAGAAAAACGGGAAGAAGAAAAACAAAGGAATATACTTCTTAATATTATACATGAATCAATAGCTGAATATTATTGTATTACTAAAAGATGTGTTTTTGAAACAAGCAGAAAAAAGGATATCATACCACGAAAACAATGGTTTCAATACTTGGCTTATACATCAAAAATTAAAATGTCTTATTCTTTTATTGGTGCATATTACAGCGATAAAACATTCAAAATATATGACCACGCAACAGTTAGGCATAATGTAAACTATATTAAGGATTCTATTGAATTGTACAAATCATTTAAAAAAACAAAAAAGGATTTAAAGGCTTTGATTAATTTTAAAATAGAAAATTACAAAGAGCACTCTAAAGAGGTTTGCGCCCCATGTAAATTTGAGGTTAAAAAACTATCAGCATAAAAAATAAACCAAAACAAGTATATTAATGTTTGAAAATTTTGTATATTTGGTGAACGAGTTATTTAGGTGGAATTTCATAACTTTGGAAAATATTAAGAAATGCCTTTATAAGGAGAAGCCAATTCCACTCAATGCTTCGAATTATGAAGGCTTTTTTATTTAATATATTATGACAGCATTTACACATTACAAAGCGGTTCGATGTATAGAATCAAGAATACAGGAACTAAATAAAGAAATTGATTTGGCTGAAAAAATAATGGATGAGCCAGAAATGATGGCTGATTATCATTTCGCTAAATCCGATAGGGATAATTTTAGGGATGAAGTTATCAATTTAAGAAATACCATTGAATATCTAATAGAATCTAATAATGGCAAATAAAAAAAATCTTCCTAACATACCGATTTATATAGGAGATTGGGAACGTGATTGTAATGTTTTATCTTTACAAAGTGAAGCTGCATGGATGCGAATTGTATTTAAACTTTGGACAAAAGGTAAACAAAACTCAATCAAAATACCAACAAAAAGCCTACAAAATTTATGGCGTTGCAGTGAGGTAGAAATGAATGATATTTTAAATGATTTAATTTATAACGAAATAGCTGAAATAAGCATTAACAGTGGATTTGTAGAATTTACTTGCCGTAGGTTTGTAAAGGAAAATATTATTTCAGAAATCAGAAGTGAAGCATCAAAAGGTAATAAAAAATCAAAGAAATATAAAACAAAACCTAAACAAACATCAAACAAAAACGAGCAAAACACTGAAAGTGACGATGACTATGACATTGATAATGAAATTGTAAATAACTATAAAGTTGAAATTTATCCTACGTTCGATGATTTTTGGGATGAATACGATAAAAAAGTAGGAAGTAAGTCAAAAATAAAAAAACAATGGGATAAATTAAACCAAAAAACAAAAGAAGAAATAATGGTTTATATCCCGAATTATAAACTATCACAGCCCGAAAAGAAATACAGAAAGAACCCAGAAACATTTTTTAACAACGAATCGTGGAACGATGAAATAATTTTAACCAATGGAAAACAACAACAAATTAACGGTCAGCAAGGAGGAGCAAGTCAGGCTTTTAGAGAAAAAGTCTTTAAAGGACTTACAAACATACAGCCCGACTAATTGTTTTAATCATTCTCATAAAATAAGAACTGTTAAGGATATTTTTAATTTACCTTCTAAGACATTGGGCGATTTTAAGCGTTCATACGGCAAGGAATGGGTTATTAACTATATTGCCATGTGGTTGATTGAGTTAAACGACGACAGTAACGTTAAAATGAAAATGTCAGATGCTCAAATGGAGTTTACAGCAACAAGGATTTATGAAACATATAGTTTAAAGGTAACTGATTTGACTTTATTCTTTAGAAATATAAAAGAGGGTGTTTATGGTCAGTTTTATGAGAATTTAAGCAGAGAAAAAATAATGGGATGGTTGGCTGAATATTACAAAATCAGGTGTGAATATGGGGAAATGCAATCCCAATGTAACCACGAAAATTTCTCAATGACCAAAGACCCAATACCAAAAGAGGTCATCGATAAAATGTTTGAAGGTGTTGGAAGCGATAAAGTTGTACACGATCATGAAAAAGACGGTTTAGGAAAACGAATAAATAGGGTTATAACGAAAGATTTAATAACATCCATAAAATCAGAATCAATGGAATTTTTAAAAGAATACATAATAAAAAATGATGTTGATTCAAAAACCTATGATGAAACCATTTACCAATTAGTTGAAAAAGAAATTGATATAAGGAATAAATTAAAATAACCCGAATAATAAACAAGTTTGAGAAATAACGGTTTGCATAAGACCAGTAAATGAATGCGAGATATGAATTATCAATATACAGGACACTTTGAACGGGCTACGATGCTGAAATTACCGATACAACCTTTATTTGTTTTATGCGGTGTTATCGGCTGCCATTCTTTCGGAATGATTATTAATAATTTAAACAAATAAAAAATGAACACAAAAAAGTATGATGGAATGGGAATATTCCAAGAAGCAAAACAACGTAAAATTGATGGTATGGGATACCGTGCAAGACGTTTCAAAATCCTTTGGCAAAGTAAAAAATGTAGTTGGCAACACTTAATGATTGATTGGGGTATTCGTTGGTCTGACCAATGGCAATTGCTACCAATTAGAAATGTAAGCGACAACTGCCACCGTGCAATAATGTTTGGATTTTGGAAACTTCATTTAACAATATCTTATGCTCGTGCGGGTTATTTTAATCAGGATAGAAAATTATTTCTTCGTCAAAAGCTATGTAAGTTCTATCAGTTGGTTTCGTAGGGTTGCCGATAACGTTGAGTGTATGAGTAGTAATACTACGGATTTAATAACTAAAATTTAAAATAAAATGGAATACAAGATTGAAAACGAAAAAGTAAAAAATTTCTTTGAGGTGGTTGATGACCTTGAAAAACTATTAACTGAAAGAATAAGCGACCTACACGAAGTAAGAGGTGGTATGCAATCAAGACACGCATATTGCTATTATAGAAGCCTATTGTGGGAAGCTAAATATTTGATGAGAGATAACCTCAAAGAAATTAAACCGAAAAGTAAGTAGTATTATTACTTATACACATTGTTGTAAAATCGTTTTAATGTTTTACAACGTTTTGTATAAGAAACGGCTTGAAAATAGACCATTTTGTTGACGTTAACAATATGGTAGCAAACAAACAATAACCACCGATTAAGCACAGACTAAAAGCTGTTTTTTATACCGTGTTATGCGTTCGGCTTTCTCGGGCTAAATTTAAAATTATGAAACTAAAATTAGAACATTTAACACCATATTTACCTTTTGAATTAAAAATAAAAAGCGGTAAAAATGTTGTACGTGAATTATCTGAAATGTCAAAAGCTTACGACTTACCTAGAAAATATACGCATTTGTACAATGTTATAAACGGAATAGGCCATAGACCTATTTTAAGACCCCTTGACACGCTTAAAAAAGAAATTACACACAATGGAAAGACATTTATTCCTTTACACGAATTGCTAAAAGACAACTGTTTTAATTTAAAGGAAATGACAGAGGAAAGAATAAATGAATTTGAACAAACTTTTATGGACGCCTATAGTTGGTCTTATAAAGACGTAATAACTCTTTGCTCTTGGCATTATGATATTTTCAATCTTATTGAAAAAGGTTTAGCGATAGATATTAACGATGTTTATTTAGCTGATGCATAACGAATGAGTATAAGAACCGTGCGAAAATACCACCTCCGTTGATTTGAAACACGACACTAAGTAAAAGAAAAATAGGGATGGAATTTTAAAATTATAATTATGAACGATTTTACAAGAAGAAACAGAATTGACTTATTGACACCTGCTGAAAAAGCTATTTATGATGCTATGCAGAAAGTCGAAGAATTACCAGCTGATGAAAGGTTGACTTATGCAGTATGTTTATTACAAGATGCACAAAATAAAGTTGCAGATTTTGTGGATGATAGTAATTCAGAGAACAATGCAAAGGAGCAACAGTTTTTATTAAGCTACAGGATTGGAAGGAGACTTAATGAGGGATATGGCAATTATGCACTCGTACGTGCTAATAGTGTAGAAGAAGCAAAAGAAAAATTAAAAAATAAAACAAGACGAGAAAATAATGACGCTATGAGTAGTTGGATTGAGGAGGCAGATTCTATACGGTGTCATAATTTTGATTAAATAGTTTTGAAAAAACTAAAGTGCGGTGGGATTTTTCTTTTACGACTTAACCCATTGACTTTAATTAAAATAACGAAATTAAGCATGGTTTTTATACCGTGTTATGCTTTCGTTTTAATGAAGCGTAACGGAATTGTATAAGATTAGTTACGTGAAATAAGCACAAACCAAAATAAATAAACGATGAAAAAGCCAAAAAATTTAACATTAAAAAACTATTGGGAAGCAAACAGTTCTTGTGAAAGACAAGAGATTGTAGAAAATACCTTTAAATATTTAAATTTTTTAGAACAAAAACTTAATAAATTAACCAACACTAAGTAATTAATTTTATACGGTGTTGGTTGGCGAAGCGGAATGTAATTATTAAAAAATTGGCGTGCCTGACGATAGGAAGGCAAAATGCGTAATACTTATAAAAATGAAAAAAGAGATTAGAGAGATAGTTTGGAAAAAATATGATTGCAAATGCGCTTATTGTGGTGAAGATTTGGAATATCATAAAATGCAAGTAGACCACATAGAGCCAAAATATAAAGGTGGAAAAGATGATATTTCAAATTACAATCCATCTTGTAGACAATGTAATTTTTATA
>TARA_R110002049_G_scaffold86004_5_pt1 | contig 13760 bp, 9 predicted proteins | sample TARA_R110002049 | Tara Oceans TARA_R110002049 (sample SAMEA4396941) | marine metagenome | biome: Polar Biome; feature: [SRF] surface water layer (ENVO:00010504); material: water (ENVO:00002006), including particulate matter (ENVO:01000060) such as... | depth 5 m | reverse complement strand
GTGGCATCATCTACTTTTACCAAAACAAAATTACAATCTGTAGGATAAATTGTATTTATAAAATCTATTTCTTTTAAAGCTTCTAATAATAAATTTCTTTGATTCATTATTTCTGAAACTTCTTTTTCTACACTTTCTATTTTCAATAGCCTTTCTACAGCTTTCTGTTGCGTTAATTCGTTTACGTTGTATGGTGGTTTTATGTTATTTAAAATTGATATAATTTCTTCAGATGCATAACAAACACCTAGTCTAATTCCTGCTAAACCATAAGCTTTAGACAACGTTTGTGTGATAACTAAATTAGGGAATTCTTCTAATCTTTCTATCCAGCTTTTTTGTTCAGAAAAATCTATATAAGCTTCATCTATAACCACTAATCCTTTAAAACTATTTAATAATTTTTCGATACTTTCTGATGAAAAACTATTTCCTGAAGGATTATTTGGAGAACATAAAAACAATATTTTACTGTTTGTATTTACAGCTTCTAAAATCTGATCTACTTTTGGTTGAAAATCTTCCGTAAGTAAAACTCTTTTATTTTCTATTGCATTAATATTTGCCAATACATCATACATTCCATATGTTGGTGGCAATGTGATAATATTATCTTTATTAGGTTCACAAAAAGCTCTAAAAATTAGATCTAAAACTTCATCACTTCCGTTTCCTAAAAGAATATTTTTCTTATCAACTTTCTTAATTTCAGCTAATAAATCTTTTACAGAATTTTGCTGTGGATCTGGATATCTATTTACACCATTTTCAAACGGATTTTCATTGGCGTCTAAAAATATCATTTCTTCAGAAGTTGCATCTTTATACTCATCTCTTGCCGAAGAATATGGTTTTAAAGACTTTATATTTTCTCTTACTAAATCTAAAATATTCATATTATAAATCTTTTAAACGTAATGAAACTGCATTTTTGTGCGCTTGTAAGCCTTCTGCTTCTGCCATTAATTCTATTGATTTACCAATATTTTGTAAACCTTTTTTAGATATTTTTTGAAAAGTAATACTCTTTGTAAAACTATCTAAATTTACACCAGAATATGCTTTAGAAAAACCATTTGTTGGTAAAGTATGGTTGGTACCAGATGCATAATCTCCTGCACTTTCTGGAGTATAGTTTCCTATAAAAACAGAACCTGCATTTGCGATATTGTCTATATAATAATCGTTATTATTTGTACAAACAATAAAGTGTTCTGGACCATATTCATTAATTAAGTCTAAAGCAATTTCATCTGTTTCAACAAAAATAGATTTAGAATTGTGAATTGCTTTTTCTGCAATTGCTACTCTAGGTAATTCTAAAAGTTGTTTTTCTATTTCACTAGAAACCTCTGTAATTAGTTTTTGTGAAGTAGAAACTAAAATTACTTGACTATCTGCACCATGTTCTGCTTGACTTAATAAATCTGAAGCCACATAACTTGCATTTGCAGAATCATCTGCAACAACTAATAATTCACTTGGACCAGCAGGCATATCAATAGCAACTCCATATTGGGTAGCTAATTGTTTTGCAACCGTAACAAACTGATTTCCTGGGCCAAATATTTTATAAACTTGCGGAATTATTTCTGTACCAAATGTTAAGCCTGCAATTGCTTGTATTCCGCCAACTTTTATAATTTTAGTAACTCCGCATAAATTTGCAGCGTACAAAATTGCTGGGTTTATTTTACCTTCTTTATTTGGTGGCGAACATAAAACAATCTCTTTACATCCTGCAATGTTTGCAGGAATTGCCAACATTAATACTGTAGAAAAAAGTGGTGCTGTTCCTCCAGGAATGTATAACCCAACTTTTTGAATTGGTCTTTTTTCCTGCCAACATTCTACTCCGTTTGTAGTTTCTACAAATACTTTTTCTGTTTTTTGTGCTGTATGAAAAACAGTTATATTTTCTTTAGCTACAGAAATTGCTTGCTTTAATTCTTCTGAAACTAATGTAATTGCTTCTTTAATTTCTTCTTCAGAAACTACATTGTTTTCAATAAAAACACCATCAAATTTTTGAGTGTAATTTGCAATAGCTTTATCCCCGTTTTTCTGAACGTCTGAAAAAACTTCGTTTACAATACCTTCAATATCATCTACTGTTTTAGTTGGTCTTTCTAAAATTTTAGACCAATCTTGCTTGGGTGGATTTAGAATTGTTTTCATTTTTAAAGTACCATTTTCTCAATAGGACAAACTAAAATTCCTTCTGCTCCATTATCTTTCAATCCGTCAATAATTTCCCAAAACTGATTTTTTGAAATTACTGTGTGTACAGAACTCCAACCTTTTTCTGCTAAAGGTAAAACTGTAGGACTTCTCATTCCTGGTAATAAGCTTAAAATAGCTTCTAATTTATCATTTGGCGCGTTTAAAAGTACATATTTAGAGTCTTGTCCTTTTAAAACAGATTGTATTCTAAATTGAATTTTATCTAAAATAGCTTTTCTTTCATCAGAAATTTGAGGTGAAACTGCTAAAACTGCTTCAGACTTAAATAAAACTTCTATTTCTTTTAAACCATTTTTGAATAAAGTGCTTCCACTAGAAACAATATCACAAATTCCGTCTGCTAAACCAATATTAGGTGCAATTTCTACAGAACCATTAATTGTATGCAATTGTGCGTCTATATTTTGTTCTTTTAAAAACTTCTTTACTGTTTCTGGGTATGAAGTTGCAATTCTTTTTCCTGCTAAATCTTTTAATGAATTTGCGTTAGATTCTTTTGGTACAGCAATAGATACTTTACATTTAGAAAAACCTAAACGCTCTACAAATTCTAAATCGCTTCCTTTTTCTATTAAAACATTTTCTCCAATAATAGCCGCATCTACTACTCCGTCTCTTAAATATTGAGGAATATCGCCATTTCTAAGGTAAAAAACTTCTACAGGAAAGTTTCTTGCTGAAGCTTTTAATTGATCTTTTCCATTATCTATAGAAATACCAATGTCTTTTAAGATTCTCATTGAATCTTCATTTAATCTTCCTGATTTCTGTACTGCAATTCTTAAGTTACTCATTTTTTGTTTTTAATTGATGCCTGAGCAAATACGGTTTAAAATTAAAAAACCCGTTTGATTTGCTCAAACGGGTTTATAAATATCTTGATTTTATTCAATACACTTTTAGATCGCCTGACTGCAATTGTAAAAATGATGATGATGTAATTGAATAAAGTTCATGTCTTTTTTATTATATGCAAATATCATAAATTTATTTGAATTAAAACAAATGATACAATCAAAAAATTTTGTTAAATATTAAAATTCTTCATTTTCTTAATATTTGTTTAATTTTCATCTTTTTAAAACAAAAAAAAACTGAGCAAAATGCTCAGTTTTTTAAATTTATATATTTAATAAAATTACATCATAGATGCTGCAATCTTTTTATATGTTCCATTTTCTAACAATTCTCTAATTGCAGAAAAAGCTGTTATAGTTTCATCTATATCTTCTTGCGTATGGGTTGCTGTTGGTATTAATCTTAAAATAATTAATCCTTTAGGAATTACAGGGTACACAACAATAGAACAGAAAATACCATGATTTTCTCTTAAATCATTTACCATTGCCATTGCTTCTGGAATATCTCCTTTTAAAAACACAGGAGTTATACACGTTTGTGTAGTTCCTAAATCGAAACCTGCATTACGTAAACCAGACTGAAGATTTCTTGTGTTTTCCCACAGTTTTTCTTTTAATTCTGGCATTGTTCTAATCATATCTAAACGCTTTAAAGCACCTTTTACCATTGCCATTGGTAAAGATTTTGCAAACATTTGAGAACGTAAATTATATTGTAAATACTGTATTACGTCTTTGTCTCCTGCTAAAAAAGCACCAATACCTGCCATAGATTTTGCAAAAGTTGCAAAATAAACATCAATATCATCTTGCACACCTTGTTCAAAACCAGTTCCTCTACCGTCTTTTCCTAAAGTTCCAAAACCATGAGCATCGTCTACTAATAATCTAAAGTTGTATTCTTTTTTAAAAGCTACAATTTCTTTTAAACGACCTTGTTCTCCACGCATTCCAAAAACTCCTTCAGAAATTACTAAAATTCCTCCACCAGTTTTCTCTGCCATTTTAGCGGCACGTTTAATGTTTTTTTCAAAACTTTCCATATCGTTATGACGATATACAAAACGCTTTCCTGAGTGTAAACGAACACCATCTATAATACAAGCATGCGTGTCCATATCATAAACAATAATATCATTTTTAGTAACCAAAGCGTCTATTGCAGACATAATACCCTGGTAACCAAAATTTAATAAATATGCTTTCTCTTTATCTACAAATTCTGCACATTCTTGTTCTAATTGTTCGTGTAAAGGTGTATGACCAGACATCATTCTAGCTCCCATTGGGTAAGCCATACCATGTTCTAAGGCAGCTTCACCATCAACTTTTAAAACTTCTGGATGATTTGCTAAGCCTAAATAATCATTTATACTCCAAGTAACTACTTTTTTTCCGTTGAAAGACATTCTATTAGAAATTGGTCCTTCTAATTTAGGGAACACGTAATATCCTTCTGCTTTATCTGCCCATTTACCTAATGGACCTTTATCTTTTACTATTCTATCAAATAAATCTGTCGTCATTTTACCTTCTGTTTTTACAGTTTGCAAAGTTAGCAAATTTTAACAGTTTATGCAATTGAGTATTAATATAGAATAATAAGGTTTTTTTAGTCTAAAAAACCTTGCTCTTGCATCCAAGAATCACTATAAATTTTATTCATATATCTAGAGCCATGATCTGGAAAAATAACCACAACAAAACTATCTTCACTAAAAAGATGCATTGCTTCGTATTGCTTAGTAGCTTGCACAACTGCACCACTTGTGTACCCACAAAACAAACCTTCTTTCTTTACTAGTTCTCTAGCTGCTAAAGCTGCATCTTTATCAGAAACTTTTTCGTAAACATCTATCACATCAAAATCTGTAGCAGTTGGAATTAATGTTTTTCCTAAACCTTCAATCTTGTAAGGTTTTATTTCATTTGTATCAAACTCACCAGTTTCATGAAACTTTTTAAGCACAGAACCAATAGCATCTACTCCTAATATTTTTATTTCTGGGTTTTGTTCTTTTAAATATTTTCCAGCGCCAGAAATAGTTCCTCCTGTTCCACTTGCTGCAACTAAGTGTGTAATTTTACCTCCTGTTTGCTTCCAAATTTCTGGACCAGTACTTCTATAATGTGCTTCAATATTTAATTCATTAAAATATTGATTGATATAAACAGAGTTTTTAGTTTTTTTATGAATTGTTTTTGCTACTTCATAATAAGATCTAGGATCATCTGCAGCTACATTTGCTGGACAAACGTGCACTTCTGCTCCCATTGTTTTTAGTAAATCTATTTTATCTTGTGAAGATTTATCGCTAACTGCTAAAATACATTTGTATCCTTTTACTAAACTAATCATAGCCAAACTAAAACCTGTATTACCAGAAGTAGTTTCTACAATTGTTGCGCCTTTTTTAAGAATACCTTTCTTTTCGGCATCATTTATAATGTGTAAAGCAATTCTATCTTTTGCAGAGTGACCCGGATTAAAAGCTTCAACTTTAGCAAAATAAGAACCTTTTAAGTTCTCTGTAATTTTATTAAGTTTAATTATTGGTGTATTACCAACTAATTCTAAAATACTATTGTTAATTCCGTTATTATCTGCCATTCTACATTATTATAAAACGTCATTATAAGAAAGAAAAGAAAACATCTTATTGGAAAAAGATTGCTTAATTACGTTTATAATGACGCTTGATAGTCTTTTTTTACTGACCGCAAAAGTACATTTTCGTTTTGAAATACAAAATTGATTTTAAGGCTTAATTAATTCCGGATTAATTTTATTTTCTAAAGCCAATAAAAAGGTATAATCTTTTGCTGTTTCTTTTAAAGCATCAAAACGTCCAGAAGCACCTCCATGACCAGCTTCCATATTTGTTCTTAACAATAATAAGTTGTTATCTGTTTTTAACTCTCTTAATTTTGCAACCCATTTTGCTGGTTCCCAATATTGAACCTGAGAATCGTGAAAACCTGTTGTTACCAAAATATTTGGATACTCTTTTGCTTCTACTTGATCGTAAGGTGAATAAGATTTTATATAATCGTAATATTCTTTATCATTAGGGTTTCCCCATTCGTCATATTCTCCTGTAGTTAAAGGAATAGAATCGTCTAACATTGTAGAAATTACATCTACAAAAGGTACAGCAGCAATAATTCCGTTATACAACTCTGGATTCATATTTACAATTGCCCCCATTAACAAACCACCAGCAGAACCTCCCATTGCATATAAATGTTTTTCTGAAGTATAATTATTTTCTATTAAATATTTAGAACAATCTATAAAATCTGTAAATGTGTTCTTTTTATTCAACATTTTACCATCTTCATACCAATTTCTACCTAAATATTCGCTTCCACGAATATGTGCTAAAGCATAGACAAAACCTCTGTCTAATAAACTTAAACGAGTAGTAGAAAAACCATCTGGAATTGTATAACCATAAGAACCATAAGCATATTGAAGCAATGGTGTGTTTTTATCTAACTTGGTATCTTTATGATAAACTAAAGAAATAGCTACTTTTTTTCCATCTCTGGCAGTTGCCCAAACACGTTTACTTATATAGTTTTCCTTTTTAAATTTTCCACCTAAAACTTCTTGCTCTTTTTTTATTTCTTTAGAACTATCATTCATATTAAAATCTATGATAGAAGCTGGAGTTGTCATAGAATTATAAGAATAACGAATAACATGTGTATCAAAATCTGGATTTGAATAAACACCTACAGAATACGTTTCCTCATCAAAAGGCAAGTAATAATCTTTAGTATTGTCCCAACGTTTTATGCGTACTTTGTTTAAACCATTTGCACGTTCTTCTAAAACTAAATATTCTTTAAATATTGAAAAATCTTCTAATAACGTATCTTCTCTATGAGGAATTACATCTACCCAATTTTCTTTTGCTGTTTTAGAAACAGGAGTTTTCATCAATTTAAAATTGGTAGCGTTATCTTTATTTGTAAGTAAATAAAAATGATCTCCAAAATGAGAAACACTGTATTCTAAATCTCTTTCACGAGCTTGCAACATTGTAAACTCTCCTGTTGGATTGTTTGCGTCTAAATATTGTGCTTCTGTAGAAACAGTACTATGAGAACCTATAATAATATATTTATCTGATTTAGATTTTGTAACGTAAGTTCCAAAAGTTTCATCTTTTTCATGAAAAACTTCTACATCTTCAGAAGTTGAAGTTCCTAAAACGTGTCTAAAAATCTTCTCGCTTCTTAATGTATGTGGATCTTTCTTTGTGTAAAAAAAAGTCTTGTTATCGTTTGCCCAAACAGAACCACCTGTTGTATTTTCTATTATATCTTTATAAATTTCGCCAGTTTCAAGATTTTTAACTCTAAGAAAGTATTGTCTTCTACTAACAGTATCTGTTGCAAAAACTGCCAATTTATTATCATTAGAAATATTTAAACCTCCTAATTGAAAATAATCGAAATCTTTAGCCAATTCATTTACATTAAACATTATTTGTTCTTCTGCTTCTAAATTGTCTTTTTTTCTACTATATATTGGGTATTGCATTCCTTTTTCGAAACGCGTTATATAAAAATACCCATTGTCTTTATAAGGCACAGAAGAATCATCTTCTTTAATTCTGCCCTTCATTTCTTCAAATAAATTGGCATCAAAACCTTTAGAGAACTCAGTTATTTTATCATGATATGTATTTTCTTCATCTAAGTAATTAATTACTTTTTGAGTCTGGTTATCTTTAACTTCTGCAAGTTTTTGCTCATCAGACAAACGCATCCAAAAATAGTTATCTATTCTTACGTCTCCGTGTTTTTCTAATTTGGTTGGTTGTTTCTCTGCAATTGGTGCTTTCGCATCTGTATTCTTCATGGGTTCATTTTTACAAGCGGTTGCAAAAATAACACTTAAAACAATGGTTGCACTAAATAATTTTCTCATTTTTAGTTCATTTATAAATCACAACAATTTACTAAATTTGCAACAAACTTAATTTTTAAAATAAAATAGACATGTTTGGAGACTTATCTGGAATGATGAATAAATTAAAAGATGCGCAACAAGAAGTTGAAAAAACAAAAACAAGATTAAATTCTGTTTTAATTGATGAAGCTTCTGCAGACAACAAAATTAAAGTAACTTTAACTGCAAACAGAGAGATTAAAGCAATTTCTATAGACAACTCTTTACTATCTGATGCAGAAGAATTAGAAGATTTTCTAATATTAACATTAAACAAAGCAATTGCAAAAGCAACCAAAATTAACGAAGACGAAATGGCTGCTGCTGCAAAAACAAACATGCCAAATATTCCTGGTATGGATATGTTTAAATAATTAAAATATCAATTACACAATTTGTTAAAACTCATTTGCGTTAGTTTTAACAGTATTTAAACTAAGATGCCTCTTGTAAAAGAGGTATTTTTGCATTATAAAATAATATTAATTATGATAGAAGAAAAAAAGAAATCATCTTTAGGAAAGAAAATACTTAAATGGGCTGTTTCTATTTTTTTAGTTTTATTAATTGCTTTAGTTGCTATTCCATTTTTGTTTAAAGACAAAATTGTAGAAATGGTTTCTAAAACTATTAATAACAATATAAATGCTACTGTTACCTTTAAAGATACAGACTTAAGTTTATTTAGAAATTTTCCTTTGGCAAGTTTAAGAGTAAATGATATTGCAGTTGTAAATAAAGAACCATTTTTAGGAGATACTTTATTTAATTCTAAAGAAATAAATTTAGATTTAAAAATTACAGAGCTTTTTAAAAACGCCAACGAAACGCTAGAAATTAATAGTATTTCTGCAGAAAACGGTAAAATAAATATTCTTTTTAATAAAGACAATCTTGGTAATTACGATATTGCAAAACAAAGTAATTCAACTACAGAAAGTACAGAAAGCTCTTTGTCTTTAGCAATTAAAGAATACGAATTAGAAAATATAGCTTTTAGTTATTTTGATGAAAATTCTCAAATAAAACTGCTTGTAGATAGTATTTATCACGTAGGTAAAGGAAACTTTGCAAAAGATATTTTAGATTTAGACACAGAATCTACTGCTAAAGTTTCTTTAGATATGGAAAATGTAAATTACCTTAATAAAGTAAACATTAAGCTAGATGCTATTTTAGGAATCGATTTAAAAAATTCTAAATATAGTTTTAAAGAAAATACAGGTTACATTAATCAATTGCCTTTAGAATTTAACGGTTTTATACAGTTAGTTGAAGAAAACCAATTGTATGACATTACCTTTAACACACCAACATCATCATTTAAAAATTTATTAGCCTTATTACCAAAACAATATTCTGGTAACTTAAATTCAATAAAAACTGAAGGAAATTTCGATTTAAAAGGTGTGGTAAAAGGAACACTTTCTAAAACTACGATACCTACTTTAGACATTTCTTTTATTTCTAAAAATGCTATGTTTAAATATGCAGATTTACCAAAAGCGGTAGAAAATATCAATATTGACGCCAATATTGTTAATAAAACTGGTTTTATAAAAGACACTTATGTTGCCATTAATAACGCTGCTTTTAAAATTGACAAAGATATTTTTAACGCAAGTGGAAACATTGCAAACCTTACAGAAAATGCAACTGTAAACCTAAAAGCAAAAGGAACTATAAATTTAGACAATATTAGCAAAGTGTATCCTGTGGCTTTAGAAAATGAATTAGAAGGAGTTCTTAAAGCAGATGTTACTACCAATTTCGATATGAATTCTATTGATAAAGGAAACTATCAAAACATAAAAAATAAAGGAAATATTACCGTTTCTAACTTTAAATATAAAGGAGAAGATGTTGCAAATCCTTTCTACATAGATAAAACTTCGGTTACTTTTAATACAAATACTATAAAATTAGAAGAGTTTAATGCTAAAACAGGGGCTTCAGATTTAGCAATTCAAGGAAATTTAGAAAATTTTTATGGCTTCTTATTTAAAGACCAAAAATTAAAAGGTAACTTCAATCTAAACTCTAATACTTTTAAAGTTGACGATTTCTTAGCTAAAAGTGAAACTAATGTTGAAACTACAGAAAAATCTAGTTTAAAGATTCCTGCATTTTTAGACATTACATTAAACACAAAGGCTAAAAAAGTAATTTATGACAATATTAATTTAACAAATGTTTCTGGAAACGTTCTTATTAAAGATGAAACTGTAAGCTTAAAAAACTTAACAACAGATGTTTTTGGAGGTAATATTGGTTTTAATGGAGTTGTTTCTACCCAAGGAGAAAAATCTAATTTTAATATGGATTTAAACTTGAAAGAATTAAACATTGCAGATTCTTTTACAAGTTTAGATATGTTAAAGGCTATTGCTCCTATTGCCAAAACAATAGAAGGTAAAATAAATTCTACCATAAAAATTTCTGGTAATTTAGGTGAAGATATGACGCCAGATTTAAAATCTATTTCTGGAGATTTATTAGGCCAATTGTTAAACACAAAATTAAACACTAACAATTCTAAGATGTTAAGTTTATTAGGTTCTAAAGTAGATTTTTTAGATGTAAGTAAACTAAATTTAAACGAAGTAAAAGCCATATTAGCTTTTGATAATGGTGAAGTTTCAGTAAAACCCTTCAACTTAAACTATAAAGATATTGGTATTAAAGTTGGTGGAAAACATGGTTTTGATAATTCTATGAATTATGACATAACTTTTGATGTTCCTGTAAAATATTTAGGTTCTACAGTTACAGCTGCTTTGGCTAAATTAACACCAAAAGACGCTGCAGAAGTTAAAAGTGTACCTGTAAATGCTACTTTAACAGGTAGTTTTTCGAGTCCTAATTTTTCTTCAAACATTAAAAACGCAACTGCAGATTTAATGAAAAACATTGTAGAAAAACAAAAACAAAGTCTACTAAACCAAGGTAAAGACAAATTAAAAGATTTACTTTCTGGCGGAACTAAAAAAGATTCAACAACAACTACCACAACTACCACAGATAAAACAAAAGACAAAATTAAAAATGTTTTAGGCGGTTTGTTTGGCAAGAAAAAAGATACAGTTAAGAAAAACTAATCATAAAAAAAACGGAAGCAAAATTGCTTCCGTTTTTTTATTGTAAATACTTTATTTATTAAAAAGAAGCTGCTGCCCCAATAATTGCAATTATAATAGCTAAAACATAAAATGAAAGCATAATAATTGTAAAAACTCCAATAAACTTATAATGAGACTTTAACATCTCAAAAGCTTTTGCTAAAACTTCATCATCTTTAGACAATAAAGCTTGTTTCATTTTAGAAGAAAATTGATATAAATAATAAATAGGAAAAATATAAATTAAAGCAAGAACTACATAAACTCCAGTCATAATTCCGCCAATATTAAAAGGTACACCTTGTGCTTGTGGCATATTGTTATAAAGACTTCCTATAAAAAAACTTCCTATAAACATTAAACCAATAAGTATAAAACCTAATATTGAAAGGAATTTAGACCATTTTGCCGTTTCTCTTAAAAATCTTTTAGAAGCGCTAGTTAAAGTTAATTGTTCTAATTCTGTAATTGCATTTTGCATAGTATTCTTTTTTTTGTTGGTTAGAAATTCAAAAATAGGCAATTTAAAATTTTGACAAAAAAAAAGCCACAAATAATAAAATTTGTGACTTTATAAATATTTTAAATCCTATTTCTAGAATTCTGAAATTGTCTTTTTAATAATAGAAATACAATCCATTAATTGTTCTTCAGTCATCACTAAAGGTGGTGCAAAACGAATAATATTACCATGTGTAGGTTTTGCTAACAAACCATTATCTCTTAGTTTTATACAAATATCCCAAGCAGTAGAACTATCTTCAGAATCGTTTATTAAAATTGCGTTTAATAATCCTCTACCTCTTACAGATTCTACTAAGTGATTGTTTTTACAAAAATCAGTTAATTCTGCTCTAAAGATTTCTCCTAATTTATCTGCGTTAATTGCTAATTTTTCATCTGCAACAACTTCTAAAGCAGCCATTGCTACAGCAGCAGCAATTGGGTTTCCTCCAAAAGTAGAACCATGGTTTCCAGGACCAATTACATTCATAACAGCATCATTAGCTAATACAGCAGAAACAGGATATGCACCTCCAGAAAGTGCTTTTCCTAAAATTAAAACATCTGGTTTAACTTCTGGTGTACCAGAACAATTTTTCTCTGGGCAAGAACAGTTTCCACAAGTTGCTAATAAACGTCCTGTTCTAGCAATACCAGTTTGTACTTCATCTGCAATAAATAATACATTATGATCTGCACATAACTTTTTAGCCGCAGCTAAATAACCATCAGAAGGTACATAAACACCAGCTTCACCTTGTATAGGTTCTACTAAAAAGGCAGCTATATTATTACTACTTTCTAAAGTTTCTTGTAATTCTTGTAAATTATCATATTCAATTTTAATGAATCCTTTTGTATAAGGTCCAAAATTCTTTCTTGCAACAGGGTCATTAGAAAAAGAAATAATTGTAGTAGTTCTACCGTGAAAATTGTTTTCACAAACAATTATTTCAGCTTTATTTTCATCAATTCCTTTAACTTCATACGCCCATTTTCTTGCAATTTTTAGTGCAGTTTCTACAGCTTCTGCACCAGTATTCATTGGTAATAATTTATCAAAACCAAAATACTCAGTTGCATATTTCTCATATTTACCAAGCATATCATTATAAAAAGCTCTAGAAGTTAAGCTTAATGTTTTTGCTTGATTTGTCATTGCATCTACAATTTTAGGATGACAATGCCCTTGGTTTACTGCAGAATATGCAGACAAGAAATCGTAATATTTTTTACCTTCAACATCCCAAACATGTACACCTTCTCCTCTACTCAAAACCACAGGAAGTGGATGATAGTTGTGTGCACCATATTTGTTCTCTAATTCAATTGCTTCTTTCGAAGTTAATTTGTCTAAAACAGCCATTTTAAATAATTTTAAGCTTAAAAATTAATAATTAAACTCGCTAAGCGAGAAAAATAACCATTCCTGTTCTACCTTTATCCTTCTGAAAATTTCAGAAATTCAGCGTGGGAAAGAAATCATCCCCGAAGTTAGACAAAAGTAATAAAAATAATAATTAGAAATAAATTTATTTGTGCGTTACCAAAAGGTCGCGCTTTCACTACTCGCTTTTTTCGTTCCTCAAAAGAGCTTAAACAAACCGTTCTATCGCTAACGCTTATTGCAAACTACAAAGACAGTAAACTTAAATTCAATATCCGCAAAACTATCAATATGTTTTCTTAATTTTGCAACCCAAAATAATAAGAAATGCCACGTAGAGAACGAAACAAATTTGTAAAAAAGAATCAAGTTTTAGAATTAAAAATTGAAGATTACGCTTTTGGAGGAAAAGGAATTGCAAGAATACATTCAGAAGAAGGTAGCTTTGTAATATTTGTACCCAATACTTTACCTGGTCAGTTGGTAAAAGCACAAATAAGTAAGTCTAGTAAAAACTACGCAGAAGCTAAGTTAATAGATGTTTTAGAACCATCTGAAGATGAAGTAGCAGTGCCTTATCAAGACATACCTGGTGCACCATATATTCAGTTACCTATAGAATTACAACATAAATATAAAAAAGAAAGTACACTTTCACTATTTAAAAGAATAGGAAAAGTAGA
>TARA_R110002049_G_scaffold168671_6_pt1 | contig 13762 bp, 17 predicted proteins | sample TARA_R110002049 | Tara Oceans TARA_R110002049 (sample SAMEA4396941) | marine metagenome | biome: Polar Biome; feature: [SRF] surface water layer (ENVO:00010504); material: water (ENVO:00002006), including particulate matter (ENVO:01000060) such as... | depth 5 m | reverse complement strand
TAATCCTACTCTTGGGTTATGGTTTTTATCCATTGTAATATATCCATCTGAATCAATAAATGCCGCAGTATAAGCCCATATATTCTTTTTTATTTCATCATTGATTTTATAATACGCACCATCAACATTAGTTATATTTTCTTCTTTTGCTAACTTTGCTATTATTTGAGGTGAACTTCTATTCAACAGTTTAGTCGGTAAAGATTCATATATTTGTCTAGATGAAATACCGGGATTAACACAAACTGAATTTAAGATGGACTTCCTAATTTCATCTTTTGGTGAGGTGCTTATAGTGGTTTCTTTCAATATTGACTTGAATGCCCTTTTCTCAGATGTCATTATTTTAGTTAATCTAGAGTATTCAGGATTATATTTGGTGTCCTTTCTTTCAAGTTCGGCTTCCCAATATTTACATAATGAGTCCACTGCTCGCCTACGTCTATCTTCATTTTTAATTAAATTTAGTTTACCTAATTGATATTCATTCAATACCATTCCTTTTAATGGTGTTTTGTATTTCTTAATCCAATGTATGCTGTCGATGCACTTACTCAAGTGTTCTGTGTAGCCATCAATCAAATCATCTATCGCTTTAGTAAATTCTTTCTTACCTTCACCTTTCAATGTTCTTCTATATTTTCTCATTTTCCAAACTATTGAAGGCACGTCATGTCCTTTGATAGTATATTGATTTGGATATTGAAATAATTCATCTTTTGCTTGTGTCAAATTAATACTTCTTTCGGATGCAAATAATTTAATTAATTCGTCATCACTTCTAAGTGGTTTACTATTTAACCAATCAGATGCTTTAATTTCTTCAAGTATTTCTTTAGCCTCTTCTACGTCTTCCACTTCATCAGCGTAGTCATGTAATGCGTCTGATTCTTTACCCATTATATCACCTCTCTAAAAGTTAAGTCCGGCTACCCCTGAAGGTATACCTATTTGAGGCGTGTTAGGGCCATCAAATATCTCCATGTCGTCTAAGAGTATAAACGATGCGGTTGGTGTCTGTGTTGCGGCATTGGCTAAAGCAAGAGCCATAACTAAATCGTCATGTGCGCCTACACCTTCAAACTTACCGGATTGAGTGATAGAAAACATAGATAATTCTTCTATAATATTCATTGTCATTTTTCTACTGTTAATATCGCCATAAGGTAAGTGTATTTTGTTGTTTTCAAAGTTCATTTGTAGTCCTAGTATGATTTCTTGCTTCTTTCTTCTAGTAGTATTAAAGTCTCTAACATTTAAGTCGGTAACACTTCTCAATTCTTGAGTAAACGCCTTTGCAAATGTATTAGTCTCATAAAGAACTTCTTCTGGCTCAAAGATTCTACCTATTAGTTGCAGTTTTTGTATATTTTCTCTAAATTGCACATTTTTTGCTCTATCTATATGAACAATGGACTTATTTTTCTTATCATCTACCTCTAAGACTATAATTACGTTATAATCACCATCAGTAGAGATAGCAGGGTCTACTCCAACATAATATTTGTAGCCTTTTTCTTTTCTATGGCCTAATTTTAATATTAAATGTTCATTTTTAGCATTTTGAAGATGTTCTTGACCAAATAATGCTGTGCCTGTTGATATAGGTATACACAAGTATTCTCTTGTGAATTTAAGAGAGCCTATTTCTGCTTTACGTTGCATAAGGGCATCATAATCCCATCTTTTAGGCCAAAGAGGGTCATTATTAGAATCTAGACATGGATATTTTCTTACAGTATAAGCGGGATTTTCTTCTAACTGTGAAAATATATCAGTATAAGTAAAAGGCGTTCCTATCATCCTCAAACTAGCAGTATGATGAAGAGTAGGTATCATATCACCAAAAAACCAGTCTGTAACTCTTTGAATACCCACTAAACTGAATTCTTTCAAAGGGTCGTCAATAATAATTTCTTGAGGGTGAAGTCCTCTAATCTGAGAACCAACTGACCTTTCTAATATTGAATTACCATTAGTCAAAGTAATGTTACCAATAGCCCAACCTCTACTAGGTCTGAATTTTTTTAATGCCGGATGATTAAACATTCTATCTATTTCTCTCATATGCACTAAAGTTTGCTTTTGATTAGAAGATATGTATAACATCTGAAATGGTGGCTCTTGGAATACAAGATTCCATACTACCCAACTGTGCATAAAAACTGACTTTCCGTGGTCACGGCTACAAATAATAACTGTTCTATCAGTATTATTCATTGTCTCTAGCCATTCTTGCATATACGGCGGGAACATCATACCCAATACATTTTGAAAGAAATAAGGAAAAGAGGTCTTAGATAATTCCATATCCATTTGATGACTAAAATTATATTCTGTTAAATCCGTCATTTTATCTCCACTTACTGTAATCTAACATTGTTAAGTCTTCATTGCAGTCTGTAAATTCGTCATACATTGCCTTTACATATTCATATGCCTGACCAATCATTTCATCGTGCATAGGGGCATTAGAATATTCTAATATCGCACTTTCTCCTTTACCTAGTATTTTTTCTAGTTCTTGAACTACGTTATCACACTCATTTTGTTCTGCATATCTAGCCAATTTTATTAATGGACTGTTAGCAAATGCCATAATTAAGCGTTGTTGTAATTGGCCACAACATTTGCTCTCTTCAATCTCAACGTTTTTTAAAATGCTTTGCCAACTCATTTATTCTTCCTCCCAAAAATGTATAAATAGTCTATCTAACTTAACTTTCTTTTTACTTCTAAATGCTTCTTCAAAACCCTTAATCTGTGCATCCCAATATTCCGTGTTCATTTCATACCTAAAATATTTCTAGCAGTTTGAGCGCAGTATCTAATTTTCTGTGTTGATTCTAGTCTCCAGAATGAATCTCTATTCAAATTAAATTTATCTTCAATATGACAACATAATTCATATCTAGACATACTAGCAAAATCTTCATCTATTTTTAAACCTAAAACATCACCCTTAGGATGGTCTAGTTTTTTGTCTAACCAAACATAGACATTACCCATAAATTCAATTAATTTACGAATTAGCCATTGTTTCATTTAATTCACCTATACATTGCTTTGATATGATATATTACATCTTCATTAGTGCCGTGTTTTTTGGCTAATGAATCTAAACTATCTACCTCTTCTACTATTCTAGTAATATCATTAGCAGTTACATCTAATCTATATTTACTTTTAATTAGGTCTATTGTATCAGATACATTATCGAAAGAATCTACACTACAAATCCCATAGTAAGTAGGCTTCTGCATCATTTTTCTAATGCCATCATAAGCAAACAGTAGTTTTTCTTGAGTCTGAGATAATTTAATTTTGTCTTCAAATGACTTGTGTAGTCTCATAAATGTTTCAACCTCTTCTTTTTTATTACTATCCTTTTTCATTTCAGAAGCAGTAGCATATATCAATCCAATTAATCTAATATAATTACTCTTAACATCTTCTTCTGTAACTAACTCATTAATTTTCTTTCCATTTAATTTAAATTTACTCAAATCTATTTCAGAATTTTTGCGAGCCATATTATTAATTTTATTGGCAAAGTAAACAGTTTCATTCTCTTTAGTATTAGGGAACATATCATTTAAAATATCTATTACATTTTCTACTTTCTGTATTGTAGTTTTCATTTTAATATCAGAAGGTGCATCAGTTAGTATTCTACGATAATCATTAATATCTTGTAGTTCAGTTTTACTAATAAAAGCAGTATAATACTCTATATAGATAGTTTGCACTAATTTAGATATTTCATTATTTCCATGAGAAGTTATTGCAGAAATACTTCTTTTATTCATAAAACTCAAAGGAGTGCCAAAAGGTATCATCTGGTCATTAACAGGATTAGCATAGTAGTCTTCGGCAACTGCAATTAGTCTCATTACATCATCCACAAAATCACCTAAGTCTTTCAACTGCCCCGTTTTACCTACCTGTGTAGACTCTATTAAATTTGAATACTTCTTTTCTTTTTCTTGTTCATCTTTGGTTCTTGGTGCGCCTTCTATGGTATTAGAAAAATCGTCTTTCCTCCAATGATAAGGTAACAAAGTCTTTTCAGAAGGCAACTCAATCAAATCACTGATGGCCTTCAATACTCTAGTGTGAAAAATTTCTATTTTTTCTATATCAGGAACTCCTTTCAAAGACTGTTTCTGATACTGAGTTTGTAATTTCAATACTGATTGGCTATAAGGTAAGTAATATTCGCTTCTTGTTACTTCGGTAGCCTGATTCTGAATTTCTTCTATCTCTTCTAATAGTTCTTCAAACGAACCTAGAAGTTCTTCATCTTCTTCCATTTCTTCTATAATATTCCTCAAGTCATTCTGGAGTCTTCTCTTAGTGGTTTGATTATGCCTATGTTTAACTATATCTGAATCAGTAGCAATAACGTAAAGAGGGTCTGCTACATCTATTGATTGAAGATTACTTATTTTTTTAGCCCATGTTTCGTCTTTTTTATCTTCTTCTGTCTTTTGGTTGATGTAGAATTCTCCTTTGGGTCGTGAATCTCCACCCTCTTTATTATCAAAAGACATATAACTTTCCATTTCTTCATCTTGTTCAGATATTTGCAAAGCATCTAATTCTTTTTCATCTTCATTAGTAGTAGGCAAATCTAATCCTTGACCAGATGACTGGCTTTGTATTTCCTTAAGATAATTGTATATTATATTTGACGCAACTAAAGATGAACCTTCGTCTGAATCAGGATAAATAGGAACTTGTATTGGGTTCATAGTAACAACATAATTTAATTCATCATCCATCATATCATATATTTCTTTTAATTCAGTTAAGTCATCATCTAAATCATTGATGATTCCATCACCAATGATTAAATTACCTGTTTTTTTCTGTTCAGCATCTAATTCTTCTTCTACTCTATCCCAAGACAATAATATGTCTTTAATAATTAGTTTCATTTTAGCATATAATGGATGAATGCCTTCATAATATTTATATATTTTTTCTCTAGATTCAGTCAATCTAGGGTCTATATCCCCCAAAATATCTTCTATATTAATATCAAGTTTTACAGTATCTCTTACTTTGGATTTAACTTTAGACTCTAAAACATTTATTCCACTAATGGAAGGATTTAATCGCTGAACTAATTCAATGACATTTAATACTTCTTCATCAGAAAATCCCTGTTTTCTAGTTAAGCCGGATTGTTTTAAGTTACCTTTAATATCATTGACTGTTAATGGATTACCTTGATAATTAAAATAATGAGTCAAAGACTCTAATGACATTTCTTCATGCCCGTCGCTAGCAGTAATAGATTTCATATACCCATTAATATATGTATTAGAGAATCCCTTATCTTTTAATATCACTTTGTAGTTTTCTTTATTAGTGCTGTTTTTAGCCTCATCAGAAACATGAGATAGATTAAATTGCAACATTTCAATGTCATTTAAAAAATCTGATTCATCAGGATGTGCTTTCCTAAAATTTCTTCTAGACATTGAAATGTAGTCTTTTACTATCTGGCTCATGTTGTCACCCCTACTACTCCGGCTTCTTCTAAGTCTCTAAACATTAGTGAAGCCTTTGTATTAGTTTCTCCTGTTTTATTACCTTGTTCATCTCTTCTAGATTCAGTATAAACTAAATTATCTTGATATTTTATTGGATTTCTTATTATCTCTTCTACCTTTAATTTAACTGCTTCAACAAATTTATTTACTATTTCAGTATAATTTTCTTTTGCTGATGCAACTACTTCATCAAACATAATATCGTCCTCTTCATATTCATCAGGGTTTTTCCAATCTTGCACCTTATCGTGTAAATCAGTTCCACCATAATACCAATCTAATACTACTAACATATGAAATATATCAGTAGATGTTAAACCGGCAACTGAACTTAAATCATATTGCTCATCATAATTTTCTTCTATTGTTTGCCAAGCAGTCTCTTGGGATGAAGATTGCACTGATTCTGATGCTGACCTTAAATTTCTAAAATCACGTATTAGCAAGTTTGATTTATCTTTATCCATACCTTTTAAATCTAATTTATAGAAATCGCCTATCTTAGTAAATAGTTCTATGTCATTCTCATCTGCATCATCTAATACATCGGCTAAAGAATTAGCAAAAGAAGAAGGTATATCTTGACCATAAATTTCTTTTAATTCTTCTATTACTTTGCCAATTCCTAAATCTCCCATTCTAGATTTAATTCTATTTAATTTATCTACTTCTGATTGACCAAACATATTTTGTCTATTTACATAATAATCTTTTATTGATTCTAACGCCGCTTTTTCCCTTCCGCCTAACCTTTCTATTTGTCTCATAAACTTAGGCATTTCCATTTGTTGCTTACTACCTCTTCTTGTGCCTTGAAATTTTGCTCGCAGTTCATCCATCACTTCTAGGTCAATACCTGCATCTGCATAATCAAACTCTTCTTGGCCTGTTAAAACTAACCTTACATAATTAGGAACAATAGTTTCTTTGGTTTGCTTGATGCCTTCTTCCATTATAGAATTAATATCTAGGTTTTGATTAATTAAAATTGCTCGTAGTGCGGCGGGTATTACCACTTTACCTTGAGGCATTAGTAGTCTTTGTCTAGCGGCTTTTATTGCTGACTTTGTATCGGTTTCTGGAGTTGGCATAAAATCAATAGATTTGTTCCACCCTCTTTTAGATAATAATTTCATATAGTTAAGCGCATCTTCTCCTGTGGTTATTTGAGCAGTATATGTTTTTCTGTTCTGTGCGCTAACCGCATCTATACTTTTTTGACTTGATGTTAAATTAAATATTTTTACTAACGCACCGTATTCCACCTTTCCTTTACTTGTGAATCCTAACGGTTTTTCTTTTCTACCTTTATTAAACCAAGAAAGCATTTGTTTATATTCTTTTATTCCCATTCTATCTGGTAATTTAGTAACGTATATCTCACCAAGCGTATCATGTTCTTCTTTAGTTGTATTTCCTTCAACATACTCAGGAGGTGGAGAAACAGTTCTCAATGTCCTTTTACTTGTATTCATCCAATAAAAATCATCTTCATGTCCTTGTATTAGTTGTCGCACATCGTCTTCTCTATCTTTAATTGACTTAATTTTTTCTTTTTCATTTTTACTATCATCTAATCTACCTTCGCCTAATAATTCTTTGAAGGCATCTAAATCATTTGCTTCTAATATACTATCTAATTTTTCAGCAATAGTGCCTTGCATTTTAGCAGGCTGAACATTTGATTTCATTTCTCTTAACATAGTTGAAAGTATTTCATACACTTTTTTGGCATTAGATATAATTGTCTTTCTTTGCTCATCATTCCATCCTTCCTTAATTCCCTTGCCGGTTGATAATTCTTTAGTGGCATTTATTACTGCCTTAATGCCTTTCTTATCTTTTTCAGCCTCTTGTTGTATATGCGATACGCCTTCATCTGATAATAAAAACCCCTCTAAATTATTAGCATCAGGTAGCCTCTTAAGGATTGAAGTCCACACTTAAATCACTCCAAGTCTTTAGATGCGCCGCCTTCATAACCTAGATATGGTTCATCAGGTTGCTTGAGAACTTTGGCTTTAAAACCAAAAGGAACCATACCTTCTGGGCCTTCTTCCATTTCTTCACTAAAGAATATTGCTCTCGGCATATCTACTTGCATAGTTGCTTCTCTATAACCTTCCATTGTAATAGTAGGAAATCCTCTATTACTTCTTGAAATATCATCTCTATCTGAACCATATTCAACCAGTCCTTTATCATCTAAACTTCTTAAGTATTTACTATTAGAATTCTTTTCTAACGGGCCAATTCCAAACTCGTCAAATAAATCAATTCTTTCACTTCTTAATCTAGGTTTTCTTTGTTCTGCAAATATACCTAGTATCGCTAGTGCGGCGGCCTCTCCATTATTCAAGAAATACTTACTAGGGTTTTGTATTAATCTTTTATCTCTTTCAGCACCTACTTCTAAATTAGAATCCATTGGCATTGTTATCTCTACTACTGGAGTATTACCATACTTTAGCACTTCAATACCAATTTGATTTGGAGTTAATGCAATTGTATTTAACCCCATACCATTTTGCACTGCTTCTCTATCAGTGCCACCCATTTCTAAGTATTCTCTAGTATACATTGCTTCCCAACCTTCATCAATCAGTTCACCCGTAGTTATATTCATTATAGCAAAAAAACCTGCGGCACCTTTAGAAGCATTAATTTTAGGCGTAAAGTCATTCGTCTTTTTATAGAATATTTTCCTAGATGCAGTCGGCCATATCTCTTCCCACGGAACAGTAGCGGCGAATAAATGTTGTTCTAAATGAGGAATATCCCCACTTGCAAAAAACTTCCATGATTCATCTTTATAGGTTATAGGTGCCTTTATTATGTTAAACCAATCCATTTTATTTCCTCCTTAACTGTCCTCTCCATGCGGATTTAGAACGAGTAGAAAACCAATGCCCCATTACATCATTTACATTATCTAAATTATTACCTTCATAATTAATTAACATAGTATCTGTCTTTTCATGTGCTTCTTTTAATGCGTCTGTAAGAGGTATAATAGTTAAAATTTCTTTTTTACCAAAAACCTCCATCTCCGGTGGATTATTTTCAAGGTAAGTTTTCAATTTGGTGTGTCCATTTCTTGTTAAAAACTGTAAAATATCCTTATAATCGGCATTATAGTCTCTCATCTTAGTAATCTTCATATTTAAACCTCCTATTAAGCATTGCTTTTCTTTTCTTACAACCACCACATTCTTTAATGCCTATTGATTTAGTTAGTCTAGATATAGTATCTCCTACACCTTTATCTTCTTTTAATATTGCTTTCCATTCCATTCATTCTTCCTCCAATAGTTTATGTTGAACTGAATCAGGTTTTAATGTTTCAGCGTCTAAAGGTATAGATTCAGTTTGCTTTTCATTAAACCATTCTTCAATAGGTCTACTGGCTATATGCGCCCCTTCTGTTAATTCTTTAGGCAAAGACCCTTGTCTGGTATTATGACCAGTTTTATCTTTTCTTATTATGTATTGCCAACTCATTCTTAATCGCCTATAATTTCTCTAATTCTTTTTGCTTGAGATGTATGCATTTCAACTGCTTTATCTAATTCATTTGCTATCTTTTCTAAATCTTTTCTGTCTTTTATTTTTCTTTTTGGTATATCCACAGATGCAGATTTCGCTTTTATTATATCTTCCCAACTCATTGTAATTTCTCCTCCATTTTTGCTTTTACATCTAACCAAACTTGTGGGTGATTCTGGGCTAATACTTCTTGCACTATTTGCATCTGTGCTACGATAATCGTATCTTGACGCTTATGCACTAATTTACCCTTGAACTCCATTAAGTATCTAAGACTTTCTCTAATTTCTTTAGCCATCTTAGTTAAACTATCTACATATTTAGGATGCATTTCTTCTTCTTCAAATAGAATATCTATCTTTTGTTCTAATCTAGTAATGGTTCTTGATAATGAATCTATTTCATCTATTTCTTTTAATGCTATAATTTTCGCCGCAGATTTTTGAACTAACGGCTGTAAATGTTTTCTCATATGTCTTTTCACTTGTTCTTCCGAGCAGTCTGCCATTTGTGCTACTGCGCTAGGTGTTATATTTCCTTCTTTTAATTGTTCTTCTACTATTGACCTTAATTCGTGTGTGCATAAATTACATCTTGGATTTGAAGCATCTGCATAATCTCCCATATGGTTTCTTTGGTGTTTAGCAGAAGTTCCACTAGGCCAATCCATTTGTCTATCTAAGTCATCAGGGGCAATAGAAACAGTTTCTAACTGTGCTTCTAATTCGTCACGTAAGTCATGATTGCACAATTTACATCTTCTTCTTTTTACCATACTAATATCTCCGTCCATGATTTATTGATTTTCTTATCTTTCTTTTTCTTATCTTTGGCTTTCTTATCTTTGGCTTTCTTATCTTTAACCTTTTTAGCCTGAGCCTTTTCTTGTGCTTGTTCTTTCTTTTCTTTGGCAGTAACAAAACCTTTCAGATAGACTGGCCCTTTTTTGCTTCTTCTAGCACAAAGACCTGTTAAGAGAAATAAATTCTTAACCATACCTCTTGTAATATCTACTGAATACCCTTTTACTATCCCTTCTAATACATCCTTGACACCAAACACACTTTTAATCTGATTTGATTCTGTTTCGTCATCTACTCTAAAAGTTAATTTTGTAGCAAAATATCTTTGTATTTGGTCATCTCTAACATTACCTGTATTGGGATTAATACCTACACCGGGATTATCTTTGTTGCCTACTAACCTTAGAATAGTTTCTTTAATGTCATCAACACTATACAATTCTTTTGATAGTCCACCTCTAGCAATTCCTCTTAACTTTAATTTAACGTGTTCATTTACTACTTTTTTAACAGTAACTCTAGCAGATTTTAAAACTGTAAGTAATCCTTTTGATACTAACATATCATCACCTGTATTTTCTGAATACAATGCTTGCCACATAGGAGGCGTGGATGAATTTTCAGTAGTCGTAGCCCAACTACTAGGAACCGCATCAATAATCTCAGCGTATTCTTTATTATCGAACACCTTAGCCTTAAGATTTCTATATTTATTATAGTCTTTAGTCCTGTAATGGCCGTAATGAGTAGTAGTATTTTTCTTTTTATATTCAGCATTCTTTTTATTTACTCTTCTATATATAGGAACTGTAAAAGGAGTATTACGTGGGTCTGCTTTAGTATCTGCCATATCTTCTAAATGTTTAATATATTTTGATATGTTCTTTGCAAAGTTAGGACTGACTATTTTAGATTCATTACCTAGCAGTGATTCTATTTCTTCGGTTAATTTACCCACGCCTTCATCAGGAGTAACGGGTTCTTTTGCTTGAGGTCTATTTTCTATACCGTGATTTTTTACTAACTCAAGTAAGTTTTTTGCACCAACCCCTTTGACTCGCATTAATGCAGGTGTAGCATTAGTGCATTCTTCTTTCCATTTAGTATAAATGCTTTTTAATTGAGTAACATTTATCTGTTGAGTTACTTCTACTTTATTGCCATCATCATTATTAATGGTAACTTTACGTGTGGATTTTTTAGTCTTTGGCAATTACTAATTCCTCCTCTTCTTCGTCATCTGACAACGGCTTCTTTTCTACGTTCTTTCCATAAGAAATATTGTGTAGTGGATTAGCACCATGACTGCCAAAAGTCTGACCGCCTGTTTCTTTTATTAAAGACCACCACTTCATTCTAATTCCTCAATTCTCATTAATGCAGAAGACAACATCTCTAGTTGTTCTTTGATTCTAAGTGGTTCTAATTGTTTAGTCCGATTCGCATACAATTCTGCCTCTTCTAACATTTGATTAACCATTCCTCTAATGTCATTTGTATTAACATTAGTTCTAAACATTTGAGGATAACTACGTTGTAACTCTACTAAAGGTTTCAATAATTTATTAATATCAGGTATAGGATTATTAAAAATATCTTCTAAGGCTCTTAAATCCATTATTTTAAGAATGTGTTCCCAACTCATCATTCTTCCTCCTCTAAAGAATCCCATTCTCCCCATCTTTCAACTTTCTTACCAGTTTGTTGTTCTTTCCAATCTCTAAATGCTTCTCGCTGTTTTTCAGTTCTAGATAAATCAGCACCACTTGGAACACCACCTCGACTAGCACTAGTAGAATCAGGCTTAAGTGTATCAGTCCAAGAAGTTACTAATTTAATACAACTCATATATTTATCATATATTGATTTGTTTTCCATATCTTTACCTAATCCCATCTCTTGTGCTTCGTCAGGAGTAAATACCTTTCTAATTGGTATTTCAGCATCTCTAAAGTTAAAGACATATTCATTTTCTATCGTATCGCCTATTTGTGTTTTAGACATATTTTCTAATTCTCTTCTCATTTCATACCTAGAACTATCAGTCCAATCACCAACTTCTGTCTCGGCTATTCTAAAAATTATTTCTTTGATTTCATCTTCACATGGGCTACTCATATTAGGTTTCATTCTACGCTTATAGTGTTCTTTGAAATCTGTTTTTCTACCCCCACTACCTCTAATAACCCTAGCCCATTTAGGATTTTGTATTGCTTTTTCATTATCAGGGTCTTTATCTTTTTTCTTATCATCCCCTCTATCAAATATTTTTAATATATATTGCCATTCACTCTTCTTAACATTTTGGGGTTTAGGCATTTTAATCATTAAACCTTTTGAAGTCTCATCTTCTAATAACATGATAGCCTCTTGAATTGGTTCAGGGAAATCTAACATAAACGCTACTTGTTCAGCGTCATCGCGTGGGATTTCTAAATATTCAAACCCGTGTTTGGTTTTTAAATACTCTCTAATATTAGGATTTGTTAAATTAGCAAATTGATATTTTCCTTTAAAAGCATCATCTGAAACAGTGCTAAGAGAAAGTTCTACTTTATCGCCTCTAAAACTTCTTCTAACTAGGTTATACATTTCTTTTTTATCGCCTACCATTTCAACACTTTCTAAAAATTTTGATGTGTTAAATGCAGGGTATCTGTTGTCTAGCCAATCTGATAACTCTTCCGCAGTAGCCTCATAATTAGTATATTCTTTAGGCCACGGAATAGAAGATTGTTTAGGATTCACACCCCAATCAATATCTTTATCTCCATAAGAATCCTTTACTTTATTAGCAAATCCACTAACTGTTATTCTTTTAGAATCTTTATCTGTATTAGAAGTTCTTGCTGAGTTTTTCAATGGTTTACCTTTTAGTCTTTCTTCCATTGACTGTAATCCTAAAAATATAACTCCTTGATTTATTACTCCATAGCATCTAGTAGTAATAGGAATGTATGTTCCATCATGTATGAATCCATGACTAATAGCAAATATTTTTTCAGGTTTAAATACCCTATACAATAGAGTTCCTTTGCTACCCTTTCTAACTCTATCAGTTCCGCTTTGACCCGATAAAGGAAATGCTTGTATTCTACTGTAACCGAATGGCTTTAGCAAGTTATACCACATGGTCTGTGCTTCAATCTCAGTAGTTCTTCTCTCAATTAAAGCCATATTTACACCTTGTAGAATGTTGTTTTTCCTGTTCTGCCAACAGAAGATTCCTGTTTAGTCTTTAAACCATATTCAGTAATTCTATTTTTTAAAACTTGTTCTAAGTTATTTGAATCATATTTCATAGCAGGGTTTAGTTCTTTGATTTCTTTAGCAATGTCTGATAAAGTATACCACGCATCTTTAACCATTACTTGTTTTACTTGTTTTGTTAGCGTGTCATAAAACTCTATACTGCGCTTACCGTGTTTCTTTCTGATGTAATCTAAATGTTTCATATCATCAGGCTTCGCATATTTTTCAGCAAGCAATTCAAACTCCTTCATTTCTGAAGATTTAACTAAATCAAACCACATAATTAATCATCCAGAAGTCTCTCATCTCTTTTTTCAATCAACTGTTTAAGTTCATAAACCGCACTTTCAATTTTTTGCATATAATCACTAGAATCAAAATCTCTCAACTTAATTATTTCATTTGTTGCCATGTAAAACTCATCGTCTAATTCAGGAATACCATGATATTTATTAATTTTTGTTGCAGTTTTTTGTAATTGCATTACAAAATAATCAACAGTATGTGCTACTCCTGCCATTTCTTCTGCCAAATTAAAAAATGCCCCAAATAGTTCATCTGGCTTTTCATCTGTTTTTATTATATCTTCCCAACTCATAC
>TARA_R110002049_G_scaffold73362_2_pt1 | contig 13763 bp, 21 predicted proteins | sample TARA_R110002049 | Tara Oceans TARA_R110002049 (sample SAMEA4396941) | marine metagenome | biome: Polar Biome; feature: [SRF] surface water layer (ENVO:00010504); material: water (ENVO:00002006), including particulate matter (ENVO:01000060) such as... | depth 5 m | reverse complement strand
ATTCAGGCATTCATCGACCAGCTGCTTGGCGATCTGCAGCTCCGGACCGAAATCAATATGATCCGCGACACGGACCTCAACCTTATAGAGCCCGTCGACAGTCATCAGCGTCTTGTTGCCCTTCTTACCGCCAAAGGTCGCGTTATATTCCTGTGCCAGGATCGCCTCAAAAGCACCGATGTCTTCAAAGGTATGCTCTTTGAAGCGCGCCACCTGATCAGACAGTGGAATGGCATAGCCGATGATCTTGCGGGTGGTTTCGTCCTGGAGGAGATCACGCGCGGCGATGTTCTCGATCGGCTGTAAGCCGCCCTTGCCGTCACGCATGTAAATGTTGCCGTCAATTTCCTTGCGGCCGTTCGGAATTGGTGCCTGTTTGAAATCACTCATTGTTTTTGTCCTCCGCTGAACGGGATTTTGGAAAAAGGGTGCTCGGCCAAAACGCTATTGAAACAAAGATCGGGTCCTCAACCATCCGCGGACATTTCGAAAGAGAGGCCGGTTCTGGCACAATGACAGTCTGGATGAGGCTGCTGGGGGTGAAGTGGGGCATTGGAGTTTTCCTTTGCGAATGAGGAATTCAGAGCATCGGCTATGTCCTTGGCGATATCTTCGCCGTCCGGAAGCCCGGCGTTTACGCTCAAGATTGTTATGTCACGGGCGGAAAATCCCAACGCCGTGCGGGTGAGATGTCGCCCGAGCACGTTTAAACCGGAAGCGAAGTAAAGATCGCACCATGGCTGATCAGAGGGCAGAGTTTCAGGATCGAAGATATTACTCATCATGCGACCACCGTGCCCAAAAGGGCCTTCTCAAGAAGACACTGCGCCGCTTCGGTAGGTGTTAGACCTCGCCGTTCAGCTTCGATCGTCAGTAGCGAATAAAGACGTATCGACACCACAATCTGTTTGGTAAGCGGTGCAGTCTCGACCGCCTCTGGATGTGGTGCATCCACAGCAGCCTCAGGCTTTGATATTGTCTTGAACGCTGGGATAACTTTACCCGACCGACGCGCCTCCCGGATCCGTTGATAGACCGTATTCGGATGCACGCTGAGTTGCTGCGCGATCACCTTAGGAGGTACCCGCAACAAAGCGAGCGATACGATTTCAGCTGATCGATTGGTCATGATTGTTCCTCTCCAGTGTAGCGGTGACACTTCCGGCAGGCCCGAAACATCCGCACCCTATGTGTGTTATGGGTCTGCAAGTGATTGGCCCGCAGCCGCCACATCTGGCAAACGTCCGTCGGCAGATCGCCAAGGACCGGGCAGGAAATGACAGCTGACATGAACACGCCGCGCACCCTTTCTTCGATGGCCTCCATGTTACCAGGGTACTTTTTACGCAGCACGGTGCTGACCAGAGATGCTGATCGGCCGAGGTCCTCAGCCACGCGGTTCTGGCTGGTCGCTGCGCAGCCTTCAGCCAGAGCCAGTACCCAATCAGGCAGATCCTCGCCCCAAGCCGCCTTTGCTATATCAACGGGACCGTTCACGACTGGCCTCCCACCGGATAGGCTTTCCGAGTATTCGGATCGAAGACCTGCTGGGTCCGCTGGATGATGGGCGGCTTTGGCCCCGTATTGCGGACCAACCTGTACACAGCCTGCTTTGTCGGGGGCTTGGCTTTGGAAACGACCTTAAGGAAGCCTGCCTTCAACAATTTAGTACAATACGCCTTTGCCGTGGTGTCCGTGACGCTGACAATATCTGTGGTGGCATGTACTGCGATATCACGGGGTGAGAATTCTCCAATCATGCGCATAGTGCGCCACATATTTTCGACGCCGCCTCCCTGAGATACGGGCTTGCCGTTCCGGTTCAGACGAGGCGCGTGATATGGAGCTGGATCGACAATGACCCGAAACTTGATTGCCGCTTCCTCGCGAATGGCACCCGTTTCCGGTTCAATCCGCTCAACATAGTTGGCCAGGGTTAGCGCCTTGAGATAGCTACGGATCGTGTGCCGATTAACGTGGGTTTGGTCAAAGACGTTGGTAATTGTGAAGGGCGTTCCATTAAACTTCACCATCTCGTCCCAAAGGGGCTGACGGCCTTGAGGTTCGCGGGATGTTGCGGCCTCTGAAACAGAAATTCTGCTCATTTTGGTGCCCTCCGCGGCGTCGGGGCTTCGCCAGTGAAAAAGGGGCGGTTGTCCCAATCGGCGCGATCTACGGCCTTCAAGTTGCGGGTTTGGGCGAATTCCTTGATCCGTTCGAGGTTGATCGAGATGCGACGGATTGATCGATGCGACTCTTCCAGCACCTGAAGTTTCAAATCCTCCCCAAGCGACACGCCAGGACAATAGATCGCAGCGAGATAGCCGACATCGTCAATCTGACCTTCTTCAGCGGCGACCCAGTCAAGAATACGACCATGCACGCGCTCCCAAGCCATCAGCTTACGCGGCAGCTTCTCTTCACCAATCAGGATGATCGTGGCACCGGAGCTTTCATGGATGTCGCGTACGATCTCGATCATGTTGCGATCTACCAAGTGGTCGATTTCATCTATGATCAGCGGACGACTGTTGCGCGCCAGTTCCTGAGCGATTTGATCTACCATGTCCGAGATCGTTTTTGCGGGAAGCACGCCCATATCGCGCAGGATCTCGGTGCAAATTTTCTTCTTGGTCCAGACAGACTTTACTTCGACCTGATAGGCGCGGAACTTGTTCGCGGCATAGACTGCCGCTGTTGTTTTGCCGTACCCAGACCAGCCATAAAATACGCCCAGCCCCGGAAGACCGGGACCGCGTTGGTTGACCCGCTCGATCAGTTCCACCAAAGCCACGACATTGCGCAGCGGTGCAACAGAGTTGTTATGCCTCGTTTCTTGTGTCATTATTCCCTCACTTTCGTTATCGCCACCGGTCGGCCTGCAACGTCGCCGGTGGCACTTAAATCAGCCGAACATAGCCCAGCTGAAATCCTCAAAAATCTTCATGTGCCCGATATATTCGGGCTGGCGTTGATACGCCTCGAGCGCTTTGTGCTCTTCGGGCAAGACGCGCTCACCCGCCTTGATCCGCTGCTCCAGGAAGAGGAAACGGCGGAACCTTTCCTTGGGTGTTTCTGGCTTGATGACGACCTCGGCCGTCCGATCATGCTCAGCCCGGATCGACGCCAACCGATCATCTGACACGCGGCTTTTGGGCGCTTCCCTCGGCGGCAGAATTGATGCGTCCCTGGCAGCTTCCAAAGCGGGTGTAGTGTAGATTTCACGTGCCCTGGGAAAGGCGACCATCACGCCGGCCTTTTCGGCGGCATCGCGGCGCATCGCATCTGCGACGTCGCGTTTGCCGATCTTTCGGCTGGCGCGGCGGATGTCCGTTAACTTTTCGTCTTCGAATGCGCGTTGCATTGCTTTGGCCTTGGCGACCACCTCGGCAGGGTTCAGTCCCGCCAGATCGGCGTTCAACGCCTCGCCCAGATAAGCCTCTGTTTCGGGATCGAAGAGCATGACGCGGCCCATGTCGGCAGGGTCCATCCGCACCAGAACTTCATCGCCTGGCATCGCAGACATTGGCAGGTAGTATGCGCCATCGACCCGCACGCCTTGCTTGGTTACCGTCCGCAAGCCACCGTTCGACGCGATGGGAGCGAGAAGCACATCGAGCGCCGCCTCATGTTCGATCTTGCGGATTGGACCTGCATAGGCCGCTGCTACCTCGAACGGGGTCCGCTTCTTGAGAGCAGAGTGCTCATCCCGTCCGTACATGTCCTGCGCCCAGATATCGCTCCACTCCTGGAACTCGGCGAAATCCATGTCGACATCGTAAAGTGCCTCATCCGTGGCACCGAGACGCTTGTCGAATGCCTTGCGCTGCTCGATAATCTTGCGATCAGCGACCGAATGGCCAATGAAGCCAGGGCAGACCGCGATATCGCGCTGATAGGTTCCGATCGTGCGCTCGACGATCCCCTTGTCGGTCGGCTCATATGCGATGCTGAGCTCAACCTCGATTTCCAATGCAGAAAACAAGCGCTTCGTCTGCTTTGCGACAAAATCCGATCCGTTGTCGGTATGAATCTTCTCGGGCACACCCCATGCCATGATGCATTTGCGGACCAGCAAACCAACCGCGGAGGCGCGTGGCGTCTTGCTGACAAGGACGACGGCGCGGCGGGAGTACACATCGACGGCCATGTAGATCGAGTGGCGTCCGCCTTTAAGCATCACATCCGCAGGCGAAGCATCTACCTGCCAGACCTCGTTCAAACGCTGCGCACGCTGGCTTCCAGTCGCGGCAAATCGGATATGCGAGCGATAACCGTCCGGGTTTGTCAAGCGCATCAGCTCATTGCGATACTCTGTCTTCCAGCGGGTAATCACGGTCTGGAACATGCGGATGGTTGGCAACGGCGAGGTCTTGGTTTCACCGCTTTTGACGCAGGTGATATCCAGCGTCTTACCGAACTTGTCCTTCACCAGTATCCGCAGATGCTTGGCGGACAGGAACGGCTGCTTGGCGATTGCGGCCAGGATCATCGCCCGAACCTGCCCGTCATGTGCCACATCCAACACGCCGGACCCTTTGGGACGACCCCTACGGGATGTCGCCGTGCCTTCGTTTACTGCCTTACGCCACCGGGCAATGGAGCGCGCCGAAACACTTGGAACGGCAGCTTTGACCCAGGCTGGAAGATCGATTGAACCGCCCGTGAACATCTCTGCAAACATTGCGTCCGCAGCGGTTTGCCGCAGGGCGTTATCTGCCTGAAACTTGTGAACCAGGCTGAGGATCAGGGCGCGTGCATCCGCTGACTGATCGATTGGGGTATCCGCAACGAGGGGTCGAAGATCTCGCGCTTCCAAGGTCAGATGGCTAGCCAACCAAGCGGCCCGTGCGGGCGCTGGCAGGGCATCGACGTGATACTCAAGCCCGCCACCGCCTTCGCGACCTTCGCGGACCCGCGCCAGTCCCGTTTCAGCCCAGCATTCGCGGGCAGCAAGCGCATTCACGCGCCGCTTGGACGTCGGCAGGCCGGGCATAAGCCCCGCCGCCGCTGCATCCGCAATCTGCTGTGCCGAAACCCAAAGCATCAGAGGCTCCACCCCTGTGCGCGTGCATGATCAAGGAATTCACGCTTGTGCTCATCGATGAAGGCACGGCGGCTTTTGGTGGACAGGCGCGACCAGGTGGCCGTGACACGGTGATAGTGCTTGTCATCGTTTCTGGGCAGAGCGCGACCTTCGGCCAGTAAAAGGGCGTCGGCGACACTGGTGGCTTGGGGCGGATCCGACAGAAGGGCCTCGCAGACGCGCTCCTGCACATCCGCTGCAACCTTGGCCAGTGCCTGCAAACCCGCCTGATGGTCGGCAATCCACGTATCGCGGATACGGTCTTTGGTGTTGGGGAAAAGGCCGTTGGCGATCTCGAGTGCGCGGAAAAAAGCAGTGCGAGACAATCCGACTTCTTCGGCGACACCCGACCAAAGTCCCAAAATGGGACTTTGATTTTCTTCCGCATTTTCAGTGTCTTTTACGAGACGGACGTTCGCACTGCGACGATCGCCACCGTGACGTGCAGCCGGGTTCATTTCTTCCCATGTTGCTTTCAGCGCCGCCAGATGTTCAGCCCGTTCAAGCTTTGTGAGCTCTTCGCGGTTGATGTTCTCCATGATCTCGGCAAAGCGCAGATCTGCTGGGGGCGTGTCTTCCGGCAAAACGGTGACAGGCACTTCGGCCCAACGCAGTGCACGGACTGCTTCCAGACGCTGAAGACCAGCGATCAACCGGTACTTCTGCCCCTTGCGCACCACCAGCAGGGGATGGGTCAGGCCGTTGCAGTCGATATCCTGCTTCAGCGCCTCGATCCGATGGGAACGCGCAGGGCGCAACCGCGCTTCGATTTCAATCAACGCAACCGTAACGCTGCGGAGATCATGGGTTTTGTTGGAGACAGGGGGCGTCGGAGTATCAGTCATACGTCATCCGTGAAATTTAGGGTTTGATCGTTTTCGGGGGCTTCATCCGGCGGGGTGAGCATCGTGTAAAAGAAGATGAACTTGCCGTTGACATGCTGGCGCTCACAGACGATCTCGGCCCCAAGCTGGCGAAGCTCGGCCACACAGCTGTTGATGGCGCAAACCTGGGCGCGGCGCATGATCTCACGGGTGGAATGCGGCTTACGATCAGACAGCAGCTTGTTGACCCGGCGCAGCCGATTGGAGGACATCGTGGCGGCGTGCATCAGCTGGGCACCCCGTCATAGGTCGCAGCCAACAGCGCTTCGATATCGCGCAAGGCATCCTCGTGCTGAACCAGTTCTGAAAACGACGCCATGGCGAGATTGGCCTGATCGTCCCACATGTTGACCAGCCCCACTTCTTGGCCGAGCGTGTCATCGTCCATCGCATCATTCAGCGACACCATCTGGGTCAGCGCATCCTTGAGCGCCGCAAAGGACTGTACCGGGGAGCGGCTCACGTCAGACCTCCCCAAGCAAGAAAGTATCCCGCCACGCAGATGACGACGAACGCGATACCCGCGATGACATCTTCGACAATTGTCGGGGGCAAACGATAACGTGGCCGATCAAGGTTCTTGGGCTTTTCTCTGGTCAAAAACATTTGCGCATCTCCTCGTTGACGAATTGAACGCGGGTCAGGTCTTGGGCCGCGGTGAAGGCAGTCCGTTCGAGGCGAACCAGATGAAAGATCGACGCCGGGTCTGACACCCCGATGATGATTTCGATGGCCAACGCTAGGCGCTGAGCTTCAGTGAGCTGACCAATCGCTTCACGGGCGACGTCACCCCTGCTCAGGGGCGCTGGAGGATGATCACACATCATGCGGCGTCCTTCTTTTTACGGGGGCGGGGAATATCAGCAGGCCAGATAAGATCAGAGGGCCAATTATCGCTAAACCACTCGACCACACGCTCGGCAGTCTTAAGAGTACAACCTGCACCCTCTTCGAGCCTCCGGAAAAACTTACCGTCGTTTGCGGCATACGTGGACACAGTCGCCAGAGTGAGGCTGCTGTGTGTCGCATATGATTTTGCCAGCTCTTTAAGGGTATTGGTGTTCATGCTCTCGCCTCTTGATTGTTCGGGCTTTCTTCCGAATTTATATTCGGATTATTACCCGATTGTCAAACCCTAATTTATCGGGCATTTTCCCGAATATGGATTTTGAGAAAAAACCCTTTGAACAGATAATTGCTGAGAGACTGGATGAGCTCGGCACGAATGCTTTTGCTGTCGAACAGGCCGCTGATCTAACGAAAGATGCTATTCGCAGTGTCATTCGTCCCGACAGCAAGCGAGCCCTTCCACGTATTGATAAGGCTCGGAAAATTTGTGAGGCGTTGGGACTAGAGTTTTATATTGGGCCTCCAAGGGCCGTTGAACCAACCGTCCAACGCAGCAACCACGAAACCGTCCAACTACTTAGCGACTTCGCGTTCATTGAACGCTTCGATGTCAGTCTATCAGCAGGTCCCGGATACAATGGTGACAATGCCCAAAAACTTGCGCCGGTCGCATTCCATCGCGATTATTTGGCTGAACTAGGGCTGGTTGCAGAAAAATGTGTTGTGTGCACCGTCCGTGGGGACAGCATGGAACCAGAGTTATCTGAAGGCGACTTGGTGCTCTTGGACCGGCGACAATCTGATTTACGGGATGGTCAAGTCTATGGCATTGTCGACATCGAAGGTGACACGCGCATTAAAAAAATAGAACTGATTGACGATGGCCTGCTCTTACGATCGGAAAACCCTGATTACTCGACAGAGTTGAGACAGGGCATGGATGCAAACAGAGTAAAAATCATAGGGATGCTGGTTTGGAATGGCCACATCAACGATGCGTCGCGTCAGATGCCTAGTCGACAAACCCCACGCCGACGTAAATTTAAGCATGAATGGATTTGATTAAGATGGCGAATTGCATTGATTGCGGAAACAAGCTGACCATTTTAAACAAATCGACCGCAGAGCGATGTTATCCTTGCGCAAAAATCGAATTTGAAAACAGAGTCCCAGTCCCCCCGGTACCATTGCAAGGCGCATCTAGCGCCTCTGCTGGCCATGATACCAACATCAAGAAAATTATAGTCACAACCGAGACATACAGTGACTTGCAGGTGATTGAACGGCTCGGGATCGTAACTGCAGAATGTGCCTATGGCATGAATGTTTTCAAGGACATTTTTGCGGGCATTCGAAACATCGTTGGAGGCCGTTCAAAGGCCATTCAACAGACGATGCGAGATGCGCGTGAGACCGTGCTTTATGAACTGAAGCAAGAAGCGGCCTTGCTGGGTGCCGATGCTGTGGTCGCCGTCGACCTGAACTATGTGCAAATCGGCGATGGTGGCTGGAGCATGGTCATGCTGGTTGCATCGGGAACGGCTGTAAAGCTGGAGAAACCCGCAGCAGTCTAAGTCTTCTCCTGAGCTCACCGCATTCTGCGTATCGCCCGCATCATGATCTTGCGCCGTTCGGCCACATCATTGGCTAAAATGCGTTTTCGGCGCTCAATGCGCGTTTCCAGAACGGCAAGCCTTTGTTATTCAACGTAATTTGTAAATCTCTGCCAATTCTCGTGCAGCTTATGCCGCTGTACTGTGCCGTCCAAAATTTCTGAATCCCCATATAATGCAGGGTTATGCATACATCAGGTGGCGCTGCACGGCTAGCTGACAGTCACCTAGGGCTGGACTCCCGCTCAGTGTTTATGCGCTTACTTGCAAGCAATCAAACCGTTCTGCTGGGAGTTGAATCGAATACCGTATGAAGAGGTTAAGTTCGAAACAAAAAAAACGTTTACTACTGACCAAGTTCAAGCGTGAAAGGGCAAGTATCAGGCGTAGATACTTCACCTATATCACAGACGAATTGTACACTGTAATATTCCCTGAAGTATTCAGCCTCACACGCAACTATTCCGGTACAATTGAAGCTATCTCAAAGATAAAAGAGATCGGGCACTCTCATAACATCAAACCTGTAAAAATAGAACTGGATCTCACCGCAGTGAGATACGCGGCGCTGGCGGCAACTTTGGTGCTATCGTCTGAAATTGATCGCGTACTCTCGCTCGAACGCCCACGGAACAGACAGGTAAGGATCGTTCCCAAAAACATAATGAGCTGGGATTTGAAGGTCGCGGCAAAACTTGATGATCTAGGTTTCTTCACCCTATTTGGGATAAAATTTGACCTTACATTTCCTGATAACTTGTTTGATGACGGGTTTAGCCTGCTAAAAATGCGTTTTGGTTTCAGCTTCCAGCCCGAGCGGATTGGAAAGTTGGTAAACGAACTTCACGAAGTCGCAGATTTTTTCAACCATTCTTCCTACGTTTATGATGCGATGGTTGAGGCTACCCTCAACGTAAACGATCATGCTTACCCTGACACCGAAGTATTTCAGTTCAAGGCGTTTGTTGGAGCATGGTGGGCCGCGGCAAGCTATTCCGCTGAGAATGGGGAAATCCGGTTTGTTGTATTCGATCAGGGTGTAGGCATACCCCATACCCTTCCCAAATGGAGTCTTTGGGAAGAGTTGCGCGAAAAGCTGTCAGTCGGTTCAGTCACTTCACATTTTGTAAAGCAAGACGCTCGTATGATTGCTGCTGCGATAGAAGTGTCACGTACATCCAAAAACAGAGCGGATGGCCGAGGGCAAGGACTGGCGGATGTTCTCTCACCAGTGTCAGAAACGTCTGGGGGAAGAGTGCGCATCTTGAGCGGAAGCGGGGAGATGCTATATAGTGGTAATGGTAAGATGGAGTTAAAGGAGTTATCGCGACATGTCGGTGGCACCTTAATTGAATGGTGTTTGCCAGCAGATCAGCACACTGAGGAAGGTCGAGATGCGTGAGATGCTAAAAGTTGTAAAAGATTTTCATCCGTATCCAGCGGGACGATATCCTGAGGATGGACCTGGCAATGGGACCACATTTAGGGAATTGCACCTGGTTCCGGCCATCAAGCGCGGAAACCATTTAACTATAGATTTAGATGGGGCACCTGGATATCCATCGTCGTTTCTTGAGGAAGCGTTCGGCGGTCTCATCCGCGCGGGTATCGAACAGAAGACGATTCGCGAACTTCTTGAGTTTCAGGCCGTACAACCAGGCTTCAGCCGATATATCGGCAAGATTTGGGAGCACATTGATCGTGCCGCATCTTTGGTCAAAGCTGGCCAAAAACAGCCAACCTGATGTATCAGAGCTTTGGGTCGACCATCTTGGCTTCAGCGATAGGTTTTGTTATTGCCAAAATCGCCACTGCGTTTTTCGATGCTTATATTTCAAAAGCCTCGGCTCACGAAAAAGAGCGTGATGAAGACGTTGTCCGTATCCGAGAAACCACTGAGAGTACGGCAAGTGTAGCGCTCGGCTTTTGGAGCCGAGATGCAACACCGGGTGACAAAGGTCTCGAAGCCACCATGTCTGGTCAGATAGCTCAAATCTCTGCTCTGATTGACGGCCTTTTCCTAGGTGATGATGACTTGATGAAGGCGTGCGTCATCGAGTTAGACCGTTTCGATGAATCGGTAACTGGCGGAGACTTCGGTACAAGTAAACGTACTTCTGAGCTCGATCGCTTGAGCAAGATACATCTATCTCGAGTAGCTCTCGAAAACAAAGTTAAGACGTGCCGCAGAAAATTGAAGCCGCGCTGGTTCGGGTAGGCCTAAAAATATGCCTTCGACGCGGTTCGGATCTGCATCAAAAGCGTCCCACCTTTATTTGAGCCGTCCGAACTTCGATCGCTGTTAAAGCTATGTTTAAAAGGGGTTTGAATAAGGTGGGACGTTTTCAAGCGTCTTAGCCACAGCCGTCCCACCTTGCGACACCGAATCCCTTATTTTTATGGACTACATTTTCTGGCCATTGGCTTCTGCGTTTTATGTGCGAAGCTTATTTGGCAGCGCGACAATCACGTGTTTTTGGGTGAGTTCGCATCAATCGCCATATTTTTAAGGCTGTATAGTCATCCGGCATCTTCCGGGCACATCTTGGCTCTTCCGGATAAAAAGCCCTGTTTCTGCCAGCATTTCCTTCGCTCTACATTATGGCATCGGTGCCGTATCACCACCCGCTCGCTTAGCACCTCCCGGTTAACCACGCAGTACACGAACCTCGCCGCCGCCACCTGCCGCCCTCGGAACCGGGTCTTGGGCCGCTTCACCGTCCCTCGCACCCAGCACCCATTGGCGTCTTCCTCAGTTCGCCCCAAGAGCAAGTCGACCCTCGAAAGGGCCTCCTCGTAGTGGTTCGACGTGATTTCCGTCAGCCAGACTTCGCTATCGTCGTGATAAACAAAGTCGCTCATCCGATGATCTCCACTTCTTGATGAAGCCCCTTCGCCTTCATGTGTTCGACTATGGTGACGCCATCGCAATCCGGGCCATAGATCTTACCGCTGTCGAGCGGTGTAGCCTGATTTCGCCCAGATTGACCTTCCGTAGTCCTTTCCGCCCCACTTCACTGAGCTCTTTTCCCATTTTAGTTGGATCACTAGGTGACGGGTTTGATTAGATCTGATACCCAAACCTTCCCGGAGGTACCTTGACACATCGTCTTGCGGCGCAGCGAGCAGACCTTGCACAGGGGTTGCGATGTGCCAGAAATATTCTTTTATCAAATGCCACCGTATGACCCCATAGGCGCTGACCTCGGGCAGTGGCCGGCAAACGCAGCGGGCCGGTGACGAAGTGAGCTTGCGGCGTGGAAAGCACATCAAAACGACCGCATCCAATCCGTCGCTGACACCTGGTGTCGCGCAGGTTGATAGTTCGCCCTTTTTGGTTATGGGGTTTATACCCGAATTACTTTGTACTGGGTGTTTTGTAATTTTAATCAAAATCTGCCGGATATTCTAAGATGGATCGACTTCCGGTACGGAGCCAAGCCTGACTATGAAGGAGGGTTCTCCAACTTCCCCGGAATTTGGGTCTTCTACAACTGAATAGGCATCAGCACCGACGCAACTTTCAGAGCGATGCTCGCGTTCTGCGCGCAATTGCGCCTCGTGAGATGAGGAATACTTGATCTGTTTATCAATGCTCAAGCTGACCCGACCGTCGCCCCCGGATTTCTTTTCGACGTAGGTCTGACAGATATAATGCACCTTGGGGTCATTTTCGTTATCTTCGCTCATGTCAGTCTCCTGATCTGAATTATCGGACGATTGCGGTGCAGTTCGCCGACGTATTAATTTCCAACTATCGTCGCAGTCAGAATACGCCCCTGTTAAACGGATTGCTTAACGAGGGCGTATGATTAGCCTGATTTCAAGATACGCTATCGGCGACTAGTGGAGTTTTTTGCCGTTGATCGCTACGGCGGGCTTACCAGTCAAAGAATTCGCCGTCGCTAAAACTTTCGGCTTTTCTTGTTTTGGTTTCTTGACCTCTTTCTTACTGTTTTTGCCTTTAGCCATGGGATGTCCTTCCAATATGCAGCGATCCAGAGCCGGAATGGCAAAGGCTTGGCTGCGGATCTTACACTTTTGCCGACCTTGGGCAAAAGTGGGCTTGATTTGTCGGGCCTACGTTAGCTTAACAGCTTTTTTCGGTGCTTCGTCTATCGCTCTTTGTTGACCACGCGAAATAGTCATCACCGGGGATTCAAACATTGCTTTGCTGCTGAGAAATCTTCGGCGGTATCGATCTCGGTTTAATTCAGGCCGGTGATATCAAGGACGCGGAAAACCACGCCTTGCCCCGCCAGACGCGCATATGCCGCCTCGCAATAGTCTTGCAGGTTCGCATAGTTTTCCATCATCTTTGCAAGTTCAGCGAAAAGAAGTGGGCCGGTTTTGGCGCTGATCTTCTCAATCCCTATCGATTCACCCAAAGCCAGTTTCGGATCCACATCTTTACCGACTTCAAGGACCTGCATGTCATCGTCTGTAATGACTTTGACCTCTTCGTCTTCCAGTGCGATGTCACGGTCGATGCACAGCACGTTTGGCTGATCTATGTCGACAAGCTGGCACAAGATTTTGACGTCAAATACCACATCAGCATCAAACTTGATAAACTCGGCCGCGCCAATGGCGGGTGCCGCCAGCATCAAAGAGTAACCGGTGTTCGTGTCGCGGTAGCGTTCGTTGATCACATAGGTAACGCGGATGCCCCGAAAGGTCTTGTCGATGAATTGTTTGATTTCGTCGGCCCGATGGCCAAGCACCAAGACAAACTGCGATATACCGCAGCTTAGGCAGTTACGGATCATTCTTTCCAGAATGACCGACCCGCCTACGGACAGCAGGCTTTTGGGGCAGTTATCGGTCAAAGGGCTAAGCCGAGAGCCGATGCCAGCGGCCAGAATGACGGCTATCGGCGGGCGGGTGATTTCGTGACTAATGTCATTTAGTCCTATTCGTGGCGGGATAAGAAAGATTATTTTGCGAAGCTATGCTTTTGGCCGTGAACGATGTTTTTGCCCCTGATCCAAGACTTGTAGGTGCCCCAAAATAGCTGACGTGCTGCAAAGACCCAAAGCATTGGAATAAGCTGATTAAAAATCAGACCCGCTGAGAGCATGAAGATGAAGACACCTTCATCAAAGGCGCTTATTTTGCGTTGCTCGCGCAGGAACCACGACAAGTTTTCCCGAAGGCCAAAGTCAAGGCCGGCGGTGGTTCCGACCGGCTTCAACCTCGCCATTCTGGTGGGGTAATCCGGTTCGCCTGCGGTTTCGATCTCAAGGGAAACGTACTTTGCATAGCCGCGCAAGTTATAGAACGCGATACCAACCATCGCGAGAAACACAGGGATCACGCTGAGGGGCTGCG
>TARA_R110002049_G_scaffold25354_2_pt1 | contig 13797 bp, 14 predicted proteins | sample TARA_R110002049 | Tara Oceans TARA_R110002049 (sample SAMEA4396941) | marine metagenome | biome: Polar Biome; feature: [SRF] surface water layer (ENVO:00010504); material: water (ENVO:00002006), including particulate matter (ENVO:01000060) such as... | depth 5 m | reverse complement strand
ATAATAAAAACACATTAAAAACTTATCAGTTTTTAGAAAAAAATGGAATAAAAGTAAATGCTGTAGATTATAAAAACAGAAATCCACTACATTTTATAGCTAGAAACGATAAAAATATAACCGTTTTTAATTACTTTTTAAACAAAGGTGTCTCTCTTAATTTACAAGATGAAGAAGGAAATACACCTTTTATGAATGCAACAAGTAGAAATAACTTAGAAATAATTCAATTTTTAACTAAAAAAGTAAAAGACATTAATTTACAAAATAACAATGGCTTTTCAGCATTAACTAACGCAGTAAATAGAAATACAGTAAATGTTGTTTCTTATTTATTAAAAAACAATGCAGATGTTAATGTTAAAGATAAAGATGGCAACACACTTTCATATTATCTAATTAATAATTTTAAGGTTAATAAACCAGAAGTTTTTGAAACCAAATTAAAGGTTTTAGAAAAAAATGGTCTGGTAATTAATCAACTTCAAAACTCTGAAAACACTCTATTACATATTGCAACACAAAGAAATAATTTAGCTTTATTAAAGAGGCTAGCTTCTTTTAAAATTGATGTTAATGCTATTAATAAAGAAAACTTATCTGCTTTACAAATAGCGGTTATGAAAGCTAAAGATGATAAAATAATTAAATATTTATTAAGTATTGGAGCAGATAAAAATGTTAAAACAGATTTTGATGAAACCATTTACGATTTAGCCTCTGAAAACGAATTATTAAAAAAACACAATCTTAACTTCTTGAAATAAAATTATAATGAAAAACAGAAAAATCTTATTTATAATCCCATTTCTTTTATTAGTAATAACAGCATTATTCAGTTTTAAAAAATATGCAGAAACGTCACCTTATAAATGTATGATTCAGATGAAGAACTACACTGGTGAAGGTGCGTATGTTGTAATTTCTTTACTAAACCCACAAGGAGAATATGAAGAAACTTTGTATGTACAAGGAGATGATGATGAATGGTATTTTGATATTACAGAATGGTGGAGTTTTCAAGGTAAAAAAAGAACAAATATTGATGCAATTACTGGAGCCACAATTAGTGGTGGACAAAGAGCTATTAGTGTTATTAGAATAGATGACAATAAACTAGATAAAGGTTACAAAATTAGATTTGAAACAGCTGTGGAAGATAAAGAATATCATAAAAATGATGTAGAGTTTGAATTGACTTCAGAAAATATAAAATCTAAAATTGAAGGCAAAGGATTTATTCGTTATATAAGAATGATAAAGCAATAAAACATGACAATTTCTATCTGGAGATATAGCCATTTAACGCTGGCTATATCTTCTGCATTGTTTATTACAATAGCATCTTTAACAGGAATTATTTTAGCCTTTGAACCAATCTCAAATAAGTTAAAACCATATGAAGTTGTTCCTATAGAAAATGTTTCAATAGCTGAAACTTTAGCTGTATTACAACAAAAATATGATGAAATAATTACTTTAGAAATAGATGAAAATAATTTTGTTTCTGCAAATGTTATATTAGAAAATGGCAAAAGTGAAACATTCTACATAAACCCAACAACAGGAAATAAGATTGGTAAAATAAATTTAAAAACCCCTATTTTTGAATTTGCTACAAATTTACACAGATCTTTATTTTTAAAATCTACTGGTAGATTTATTGTTGGCTTTGTTTCATTTTTACTCTTTTTAATTTCTGTTTCTGGTGTTATCTTAATATCAAAAAGACAAGGTGGATTCTCTAGATTTTTCTCTAAAATTATTAAAGAAGATTTTAATCAATATTACCATATAATTATTGGTAGATATACGTTAATTCCTATTATAATAATTACAATAACAGGCGTTTATTTATCGTTAGAAAAGTTTTCTCTTTTACCTAAAGATACATCCACACATGAAATTGTAAATCAACAAAAAGTTTTAAAAAGCTTAAAATTAAAAGATTTTGAAGTTTTTAAAACAACAAAATTAAATGAAGTTAAAAAAATAGAATTTCCTTTTTCTAATGATGAAGAAGATTACTTTTTTGTAAAACTTTACTCTAAAGAGCTAGTAATAAATCAATTTACTGGACAAGTAATTAGTCAGAAAAAAGAAACATTAACCTCCATAGGTTCTTATTACAGTCTAATTCTTCATACAGGAAAAGGTTCTGTAATTTGGTCTATAATATTACTATTATCGTGCTTTGCAATCTTATTTTTTATTATTTCTGGTTTTTCTATAACATTAAAAAGAAGAAAGAAAAAAGTTTTAATTAAAAATAAATTTAAGAAAGATAACGCTGAGTTTATAATTCTAGTAGGTTCTGAAACAGGTAGTACTTTTAAATTTGCAACTGCATTCTACAATGCTTTAATAAATGCTAAAAAAACTGTTTTTATAAGTCAATTAAACGATTATAACACTTATAAAAATGCAGAAAATATTATTGTTTTTACTGCAACTTATGGAGATGGAGATGCGCCTGTAAACGCTACTAAATTTATTGATAAAATAACTAAAATTAATCAGAATAAAATTTTAAAATTCTCGGTAATTGGTTTTGGTTCTCTAGATTATAAAGAATACTGCAAATATGCTATTTTAGTACAATCTCACTTGCAATTACATCAAAATTTCATTCCTATTTCTCCTGTTTTTAAAGTGAATAATCAATCTTTTTCTGAATTTAATATTTGGTTAAATGAATGGAATAACTTTAATAAACTAAATTTAAAAATAGCCGAAAAAGATGTAATTCAAAAAACAAAAAAAGAACAAGTTTTTACGGTGGTAAATAAGACAGAATTAAACAGCGATAATACTTTTCTGATAGAGTTAAAACGAAACTGTAAAACAAAATTTACTTCTGGAGATTTATTGGCTATTACACCAAAAAATGAAACGAGAAGCAGATTATATTCTATTGGAAAAATAGATAAAAACATACTACTAAGTATTAAAAAACACCAATTTGGTCTTTGCTCTAATTATTTTAATAGCTTAAATAAAGGTGATGAAATTGCTGCTGAAATTCAAAAAAATGAAAAGTTTCATTTACCCAAAAAAGCCAAAGAAATAATTTTAATTGCAAACGGAACAGGAATTGCACCTTTTTTAGGAATGATAAATAAAAACAACAACAAAAAAGTACATTTATTTTGGGGTGGAAGAACAGAACAATCTTTAGATATTTATAAAGAAAATATAAACAAAGCATTAGAAGAAAAAAATCTTACATCTTTTTATTGTGCATATTCACAAGGAAAAGAAGAACAAATGTATATTCAAAATAAATTATTAGAACATTCAGAATTATTTATAAATGCACTACAAAAAGGGAATTGTATAATGATTTGTGGTTCTATAAATATGCAAAATGATGTTGAAAAATTATTAGAAAAATTAACAATAGAACATTTAAAAACACCTTTAGAAAGGTTTAAAAACAACAATCAAATTAAAACAGATTGTTACTAAAATAAAGAAAATGTGTAATAAAACTAAAATATTATCTAGAGTTAAAAATGGGGAATTATCAGTTTGCAGCGGCTGTAAAACTTATAGTTTAACCTTTAAAAATGTCTTTTTTCAATTTGATTTAAATGAGTTAATTCAGTTTAAAAAATACGTTTCTAATGTAGATATAGAATATTGGCTAACTTATTATGCAAAAACAACACACCAAAGAAAAATACCAATACCAACATTTCATAAAGATTTAGTTTTAATTTTTGATGTATATGAGTTTGATGAATTAAAAACTCTTTTAAAAATTAAAAAGAGTATTAAAAAAGATATTTTATCTCCTGAAGATATAGATTACACATTAATATTAAACTAATTTAACGAATTCTAATCTATACTAAACGAATTCTAAAACAGTTAAAATTAAAGCTTACTTCTCTTCTACTTTTACAGTGTATTAACACTTAAAAAAGCAGAAACCATGAGAACATTCCTAAAAAAAACAGTATTTGTATCAGCAATATTATTAGCCACATCAGCTTTTATCAGTTGCGATTCAGCAACACAAAAAACAGATAACGATTCGGCAATTATTGCAGATAATAGTATTCCTATTTCACAAGACGTCAAAGAAATAATTTATCAAAAACCAATTGTATTTATTGCTGGTTTTGATAAAGGAAATGAAACTTTTTATTCTAACGCTAGAACTTATTTTAAAGAAAAGGGCTTAAAAGTAATTGATGGCCAGTACTCTTTAGAAGAAATAATTGTTTGGTTAAATAAAAACGGAAATCAGCAAACGTATAGCGAAGTTCATATTGTAAATAAAAGCAACCCTTATAAAGGTATGAATTTAGAAACAGTTGTTAGAGGAGAAAAAGTTACATCAGAAACTTTAAGAAAATCTATAACACAAGGTGTTTTACCAACATTAAAAAATGTAGTAAATAATAATTCTAAAATTGTTTTTCATGCATCTGGTTTGGTAGAAAACAAAGAGCTTTTAAAAACTTTAAAAGATGCTTTTCATGCAGAAGAAAACCCTAAAGTTGTAGCCTCTCCCTTTCATACAATTTTTGGAGGCAAATTTGCAAATCATTATTTAGCACAACCATATTACGTATTTTATCCTACTGCTTATTCACCAGGTAAAATGGATTTATCCAAAGAAATTGCAAAAAAATATCCTGAAGAAAAAGATATAGATTGGTATGATGCTTTAAATAATGAAGAAGAAAGATATGTTGGTGAAGCCTACACAACTCAATTTACAATACCAATTAAATGGGAATTCGATTACTTTAATACAGACAATCAAATGCCAAAATTTAATATTCCAGAAGACGTAATGGATTGGATTGAAACACAAGATGAATTGCTTGCAGAATTACAAAAATTTAATATTTCTGTAGAAAAATTTAGATGGAATTGGACTGTAAAAGGTAGCCAATTAACTATTAGAGGAAGAACAACAGGTTTATGTGTATTAAAACCATTAGTTAAACCTTATGGAGATTTAAAACATGTAAAACCAGATACAAACAACAAACGTTTATATGCATTAAAGTAAATTGAAATGGAAAAAGTAAGTTAATAAACGTCATTACACAAAATTAAAAATGGTGTAATGACGTTTTAATTAGTAAGTTTGTTTATATGAAGATTTTTTTTAATTTTTTCTGGTTAAAACGCTATTCTTACACAAGAATACTAAAGCTGCTAATTTTATTTTTCTCTTTTTTTCTGGTAAATTCTATTTATTCTCAAGAAAACAATTTTAAAGAAATTGAAGCCTTTAAAGAATTTAAAAATTACACAATTGAAAAAATCATACAAGATAATTACAACAATATATGGTTAGCTAGTAATAAAGGTTTATTAAAATTTGATGGCAATTCTGTAAAAAATTATGATTTTAAAGTTGGAGAATCTTCACCAAAAATAAATACTCTTTTATCTATAAATGATTCTTTATTTATAGGGAAAAATAAAAGTTTATATCTAAAAAACAGAAACAGTTTTTTTACTATAAATGCAAAAAGTGTAAATAAAATACTCCAATATAAGCATCAATTTTTTATAGGTTCTAATCAAGGAATTCTTCATTTTAATAAAAATTATTTACAACCTTTAAAAACAACTTATAACTTAGATTTTTCTATTATAAATGATATTATATTTTATAAAAATAATTTTATAATTGCATCTAATAGTGGTTTTTGGTTATTAGACGATTTATTTGATCCAAAAGAAATTAAAAATATTAGTAAAGGAAATTATTCTTCTTTTTTACAGATTAAAAACAAATTATTTGTATTAAAAAACAATTCAATAATTCAAGAATTTAAAGCAAATTTTAAACTAGAAGAAGTCTATTCTAAAAGTGAAATAAAAAGTATTTATTTAATAGATAATAGAATCTATGCACTTTCGAAAAATGAGGGAATTGAGGTTTTAAATTCACAAAATTTTATTTTTGAAAAAAGAATAAATAAATACAACAGTAATTTAAAGTCTAATAATATAAATACTGTTTTTGAAGATAATGAAAAGAACATTTTTATAGCATCAGAAAATAATTTATATCTTAAAAAAAACACTTCAATAACTAAAAAACCATCTTTATTTATTTCAGATTTGTCCGTCAATTATATTCCTGTAGATTCTATAAACATTAGCAATTATAAAAAGGCTTTACAGCTTAATCCAAGTCAAAATAATATTTCTTTTTTGTTGCAAAGTGTTTCTATTAACAATGCTAAAAACATAGAATATAGATACAAACTAAACAATAATTTTTCTCCTTGGAGTTCTAGTAATTTAATAAATTTTGCTAGTTTAAAACCAGGGAAATATAAATTAACTGCTGAAGCTAAATTTAGAAATAAAAAAGAAATTACTACTAAAAGCTTCAGTTTTATAATAGACAAACCAATATATAAAAAAGCGTGGTTTTTAATTTTATGTGGCATTGCATTTTGCTTGTTATTAACATTAATTATTGAAGTTTATGTAAGAAAACTGAAGAAGAAAAATGAAGAAAAAATTGCAAATTTAAAATTAGAAAATCATTTATTATCTTTAGAACAAAAGGCGTTACAATTACAAATGAATCCGCATTTTATTTTTAATGTTTTAAACGGAATAAAAGCACTTGGCAATTCTAATAATAAGCAAGAATTAAACAAAACAATTACACAGTTTTCAATACTTCTAAGAAGTGTATTAAACAATTCTAGGTTAGAAGAAATTAGTTTAAAAGAAGAAATAGAAACCTTAGAAAATTATTTAAGTTTAGAGCAAAAAATGAATTCTAAAATGTTTCAGTTTTCAATTGAAACCAATTTAAGTAATATTGATGCTGAAGAAATATTAATTCCGCCAATGTTATTGCAACCTTTTATAGAAAATGCTATAAAACACGGAATTTCGAAAATTACAGAAACAGGAAATATTACAGTTATTTTTAATGTAAAACATCGTTTTTTAGAATGTTTTATAATAGATAATGGTATTGGTATTTTTCAATCTCAAAAAATAAAAACAACTAAAAATCATGCTTCTATAGCTTTAAAAGTTACTAAAGAAAGAATAGAAAATATTTCTAAATACAGCACTTTTTCTGTGCAAGAAATTATAGAAGAAAATAAAATTATAGGAACAAAAGTTTCGTTTAAAATTCCATTAAAAACAGATTATTAAAAATTATGGAAAGAAGAAAATTTATTAAAAATACTATTTTAGGTTCTGCTGGTTTAGGCTTGGTTACAAGCTTATATACTTGGCAAATAGAACCTTTTTGGTTAGAATTTGTACATGTAAAAATGCCAATAAAGAATTTACCAAAAAATCTAATTGGAAAAACAGTAATGCAGATTAGCGATATTCATGTTGGAAATAGATTTAACTACCAATATGTAATAGAATCTTTTGAAAAAGCAAAATTATTAAATCCCGATTTTGTTGTTTATACAGGCGATTTTGTTTCTTATGAAGATGAAGAACAATTAACGCAATTAAAAGAAGTAATGCAACATACTGTTAAAGGAAAATTGGGAACTGCTGGTGTATTAGGAAACCATGATTATGGTGGAGATTGGTTAGAACAAGATGTTGCAGATAGTATTACAGAAATTCTAGAAAATGCAGGTATTTCTATTTTAATAAACGATCAAATAGAAATGAATGGTTTAAATATTATTGGTATAGATGATTTTTGGGGATTAAACTTTAATCCAAAAAAAATAATGTCTAAGCATGATAAAAATAAAGCAAACCTTGTTTTATGTCATAATCCTGATGTTTGTGATTTAGATGTTTGGCACAATTATAAAGGATGGATTTTGTCTGGACATACACATGGAGGACAAGTAAAACCACCCTTTTTAAAACCACCAATTCTGCCTGTAGAAAACAAAAGATACAGTGCAGGAGAATTTGATTTATTTGATGGAAGAACTTTATATATTAATAGAGCATTAGGTAACTTATATCAAGTGAGATTTAATGTTAGACCAGAAATAACAGTTTTTACACTTTCTTAATTCTAAATAATGAAAAAAATATCTGCAATTATAGTAGAAGATAATACTTTAGCTTTAGAAATGCTATCTAGTGATATTTCTAATACTCATAAGGAAATTGAAATTATCGGAAAAGCAAAATCTGTAGTAGAAGCAGCTAAATTACTTCGTAAAAATGAACCAGATATTTTATTTTTAGATATTATGTTAGGTGATGGAACTGGTTTTGATATTCTTGAAATTTTTCCGAATTTAAAATCAAAAATAATCTTTGTAACAGCCAGTGACGCCTTTGCTATTAAAGCCTTTAAATTTGCTGCAATAGATTATATTTTAAAACCTTATTCAGATGAAGATTTATCTAATGCTATTGTAAAAGCTAATCTACAAATAAAACCAGAAAACGAGCAATTAAAGGTCTTAAAGCAAGCTATTACAGAACCAAATACTAAACTAGAAAAGATTTCTTTACATACTTCAGAAAAAATAATTGTTGTAAATATTACAGACATTATTCGATGTAAATCAGACAATAATTACACTACTTTTTATTTTAAAAATAATGATAAATTATTAGTTTCTAAAACCTTAAAATTTTATGCAGATCTTTTAAAAGAAGTAGGCTTTTTAAGAATTCATCAAAGTCATTTAATTAACACAAAATTTATAAAAGAATTTATAAAATCCGACGGTGGATATTTGATATTAACAGATAATTCTAATGTACCAGTTTCAGTAAGAAAAAGAAACGAAGTACTAGAAATATTAAAAAATATTCATTTATAGTGAAATTTTTACTATATTTGAATATTATTCAAAAAAATGAAAGTTAAAGATAAAGAAAGAGCTGATAGAATTATTCAGGTATTTAAAGATACAAACATGAACCAGAGAGAATTTTCTGAATTTATTGGAGTATCGCAGCAGTTAGTAAGTACTATTGTGAATTATTCTAAAAAACCAAATGAAACTATTTTGTTTGCTATTATAGACAACATCAAGAACGTAGACCCAATTTGGCTACTAACAGGTGTTGGTAATTATGAAAATGACTTTGTTCCCCCAATTCAAGTATCTACCCCCATAGATAAACAGATTCAAAGCATGATAAAGAAGCAGTTTGAAATATTATCTGAAGATGTATTTCAAAGAATATCAAATATTGAAGAATTAGTTCTTGAATTTAATGCTAATCATATTATGAGAAGAATAGATCAAGACAACTCTAAATTAGTATCTGAATTAAAAAAGAGTTCTAAAAAATTAGGAAGCTAATCCTTTAATATTTGAAACCGCTTCTAATTTAAAAGTAATTAAATCTGATAAGAATGTTAAGGTTTCCGAATTTTCTTTCTTATTATAATAATTAAAAACTTCAATTGTTTTTAAAGAAGCTTCTCTGTATTCTACTGCATGAGACTCTACAGGTACTTTCTGCTGGCATAATAAAGAAAAGTAGTCTATTACATTATTAAAATACACTTTATCTTCATCTTTTACCGTAAGTCTAAATCTATTTAAAAACTCTACAATAGATTCTATTCCACCAAAATCTTCAATTTTATTTACTATTTGTTGTTGTAAAGGCATAAATTTAAAAATGAATTCTAAATTTACAATTATGAAACATAAATTCCTAATTTTCAAGCAAATATTAGGTAACAAAAAAATCCTTCTCTAATGAGAAGGATTTTATTTTTGGGTGGAAGACGGGACTCGAACCCGCGACACTCGGTACCACAAACCGATACTCTAACCAACTGAGCTACAACCACCATGTAATTTCGGGTGCAAATATAATTCTTTTTTTTATTCTAAAACAACAAAAACTTAAATTAATTTATCTAAATTTTCTACAGCAACGTAACGTTCTGAGGTAAAACCTTCTGCGTATTCAACACCAATAAGTCTTCCTAAATCTCTTGCTCTATAATTTATACTATCTATAAAATTTTTGCTAGTTATTGGTGTTTCTGGTTCATTACTCTTTGGGTCATAAAATTGAGATGAATAAGCTAATACTGCATCTGTCTTTACATCAATAAAACCAGTTACATCAATTACAAAATCTGGTTCTATATTTTTCCATTGAATGTAATGATAAACTTGTTTGGGCCTCCATTTTTCTTGTTGCTTCCCTTCTACTTCTGTTTCAATTTTTAATAACCCGCTTAAAAAACATGCATCAGAAACCAATTTACTTCCTTTACCATGATCTATATGTCTATCATCAATAGCATTACAAAGCACAACATCTGGCTTATATTTACGAATCATTTTTATAACTTCTAATTGATGTTTTTTGTCATTGATAAAAAAACCGTCTGAAAAACCTAAATTTTCTCTTACAGAAACTCCCATTATCTTTGCAGCATTATTAGCTTCAATAATTCTTAATTCTGCAGAACCACGTGTTCCTAATTCTCCTCTAGTTAAATCTACAACTCCAACTTTTTTTCCTAAAGAAACTTCTTTAGTAATAGTAGCACCACAACCTAACTCAACATCATCTGGATGTGCACCAAAAGCCAATATATCTAATTTCATATTTTTAAAAATTATTTGATTTTATAAAATGAAAATTTTATAAGAACATTACATCTATCTTACAATAAACTTTTAATTGCTTGTTCTATATCTTCAATTAAATCTTTTGGTTCTTCTATACCTACAGAAAAACGTATTAAACCGTCTTTTATAGCTCTTTCTAATCGTTCTGCCTCACTTAATAACGCGTGCGTTGTCTGCACAGGACTAACAGTTGTACTTTCTAAACCAGCTAAACTCATAGAGGGTTTTATTAATCTTAATGCATTTTGAAATTTCATTGCATCAATTCCTTCAGATAATTCAAAAGACATCATAGCTCCAAAACCTTTCATTTGTTTTTTTGCTAACTCATATTGTGGATGACTTTTTAGACCAGGATAATAAACGGTATCAATATTCTCATTTTGCTCTAAATATTCAGCCATCTCCTGAGCATTTTTAGTTTGTTCTTTTACACGAAGATTTAACGTTTTTAAACTTCTTTCTAATAACCAAACTGTCTGATCACTTAGGTTTCCTCCAAAATTAATCGCAGTTTTCCATATTTTTTCAATATGCTCTGTAGTTGCAGCAATTGCACCTGCAGAAATATCTGAATGCCCACCCATATATTTTGTAGCAGAATGCAACATTATATCAATACCAAAATCTATAGGATTCTGATTAATAGGAGACGCAAACGTATTATCTATCATTGTTATAATGTCGTTTTCTTTTGCCAAAGCAGCAATTGCCTTCATGTCTGTAATACCTAATAACGGATTAGAAGGTGTTTCTATGTATAAGACTTTTGTATTTTGTTTAATTAATGCTTCAAAATCTTCTATTTTATCAGATTCCGTAAAAGAATATTCTATTCCAAATTTATCAAATTCTGAAACTATAAAATTATAAGTTCCTCCATAAATTACTTGTTGTATTACAACATGGTCTCCTTTTTGTAAAAAAGCAAATAATGCTGCAGAAATAGCAGCCATTCCAGAACCAAAAATTAAAGCATCTTCAGTTTTTTCTAAAGCAGCTATTTTCTTGTGTAACATCTCTTGATTAGGTGTATTAAAATAACGCGGATAACGTTTTACATCTACACCATCAAAAGCATAAGAAGTTGAAGTATAAATAGGAGAAACAGCTCCTTTAAATTGTTCGTCTTTTACTTCTCCAACATGAACACAAGTTGTATTTATTCCTAATTTATTATTATTTTTCATTCGGTAAAATTTACATCAGCTAATTTAGTAAAAGCAATTCTAAATTTATATAAATTTTGAATATCTTCGCTATAATGATATCAGTTGTAATTATAGGAAACGGAAATGTAGCAACACACTTAGTAACAGCTTTTTTAAAAGTTGATACTATTAAGCTTACACAAATTAATTCTAGAAAATTAAATAATATTCCTACAGCAGATGTTACTATTATTGCTGTTTCAGATGATGCAATTGCAGAAGTATCATCAAAAATTAAAAATTCTTTTGTTGTGCATACTTCAGGAAGCTTTCCTTTAGAAAATTTAAAAAATAAAACAAATAAAGGTGTATTTTATATGTTACAAACCTTTTCTAAAGATAAACCTGTAAATTTTAATGAGGTTCCGTTTTGTTTAGAAGCAACAAATAAAACAGATTATATTTTACTAGAAAAATTAGCAAATTTAATTGGTAAGAAAATTTACAACATAAATTCTGAACAAAGAAAAACATTACATGTTGCAGCTGTTTTTGTAAATAACTTTACAAATCATTTATATAAAATAGGAAATGATATATGTAAAGAAAATAATGTTCCTTTTGAAATTTTACAACCTTTAATTGATGAAACATCACAAAAAATTAAAACATTGTCGCCAGACAAGGCACAAACAGGTCCTGCAATTAGAAACGATAAAAAAACAATTAAAAATCATTTAGATTTATTGAATAATGAGCAACAAAAAATCTATAAAATGATTACAAAGTCTATTAGAAAATCTAATAAACAAGCATAAAATAATTAAATACTTCCTTTTTTCTACTTTTGAATAAAGGTTTATAAATAAGATATATGGAAATTAGTTACAAGCAATTATTACCTAAAATTAATACTTTTATTTTTGATGTTGATGGCGTTTTAACAAACGGAATGTTAACAATAATGCCAGATGGTGAATTGGTAAGACACATGAACGTAAAAGATGGTTATGCCATGAAAAATGCTTTAAATAAAGGATATAGAGTATGCATAATTTCTGGTGGAACCAATGAAGGAGTTAGAAAAAGGTTAGCGGCTTTAGGTATTGAAGATATTTATTTAGGTGCACACAATAAGATAGAACAATACAAAGAATTGATAAAAAAATACAATTTACAACCAGAAAATGTATTGTATATGGGAGATGACGTACCAGATTATCCTGTAATGAAAATAGTTGGTTTAGCTGCTTGCCCTAATGATGCTGTTCAAGAAATACAAAGTGTTTCTAAATACATTTCATACAAAAAAGGTGGTGAAGGTTGTGTAAGAGATGTAATTGAACAAGTTTTACGAGTGCAACAAAAATGGGATGAAAACTTTGATGCAAGTTTATAATTCTTTTAACTATATCTTTCTCAAAAATTTTATATTTTTCAATTAATTATTTGATAATCAATATTTTTAAATCATGAAAAAAACACTTTTTACAGTATTATTTATAGCAATTAACTTGTCTATAAATGCACAAACTATTTTTGGAAAATGGAATTCTAAAAATGATGCTGGCGTAGTAGATTCTGTTTTAGAAATTTATGAGAAAGATGGTAAAGCTTATGCAAAAGTTGTAGAAATATTAAATCCTGCTAGAAAAAAAGCACTTTGTGTTGGTTGTGAAGGCGAATATAAAGACAAACCAATTTTAGGTTTAGACATTTTATCTGGTTTAGAAAAAGATGATGATGAATGGTCTGGTGGACAAATTATAGACCCAAGAAACGGTAACACATATAAATGTTACATCAAATTAGTAAAGCCTAATAAGTTAAAATTAAGAGGTTATGTTGGTGTTTCTCTTTTTGGGAAAACCGCTTATTGGGAAAGAACAGAATAGTTTCTATTGCTACAAATCTTCAATGAATTATCTATGGGTAACGTCCATTTTGCAATTAAAAAAGAATCATTATCTGTTAAAAGTGAATTAATAGGTAATTTTTTAAATGACAAACATTATTTACCTATTTTAAAAAACAAAAAAGGTCTTCTATTTTCTGATACTGTTTTAAAAAAAATTATAAATAAAGAAGCTAGG